>Ga0187766_10000892_pt1 | contig 17087 bp, 18 predicted proteins | sample 0216_QUI02_MP05__4_FD_132971 | JGI IMG/M metagenome (GOLD analysis project Ga0187766, IMG submission 132971) | Tropical peat soil microbial communities from peatlands in Department of Meta, Colombia - 0216_QUI02_MP05_20_MG | ecosystem: Environmental > Terrestrial > Soil > Wetlands > Peat ... | reverse complement strand
GTGCCGGTCACCGCCTGGGCGATCATGTAGCCGCGACGGTCGAAGACTCCGGCCGAGAGATCGCCCGCCTCGCGCACGATCGACGTGAACGACGTGCGCATCAGGGCCGCGGCCTGTTCGTTCACGACCCCGATGAGCCGGCTCCAGCAGATGTCGAGCGTGATCGGATCCATCAGCGTTCCTCCGCGGTCGCCTCAGTCGCGACGAGCGTCCGGTGCGCGTCCACCGTGACCACCGCGCCCGGCCCCACGACGGTGGTGGACTCGCGCTCCTCGACGATCGCGGGGCCAGTCAACTGGCTGCCCGGCCCGAGCGCGTAGCGGTCGTAGACCGGCGTGTCGGTGTAGCCGCCGGCCTCGGGGAAGTACGCGCGCCGCCGGCTCTTGATCTCCGCGGAAGCCGATCCGGCTCGGATCTCGCGCCCATCCCTGGCCGCCGGAGCGCCTCCGAGGCGATCGGGCGCCGGGCCCGACACGACGGCGCGCCAGTTCAGCGCCTCGAGGGGCACGCCCTGGGGCGTGCGACTGTAGAGGAGGCGGTACGCGGCCTCGAAGGAGGCGGTGATGGCGTCGAGGCTGCCCGCGTCGAGACGGCCGGACGGGATCGGGACATCGACCTCGTGCCCCTGTCCCAGGTAGCGCATCTCGGCGGTGCGTCGCACCGTCACGGCGCCGTCGGGCACGCCGGCGCCCCGGAGGATCCGCCGTCCCTCCGTTTCCATGTCCTCGAAGAGCCGGTTGATCAGCGCCCAGTCGGCGCTGGCGAACTGCTGCGGGGCCGTCCGGACGAAGTCGAACGCGAGCGGGGCGGCCAGCAGGCCGAAGGCGGACAGCGCGCCCGCGCCGTACGGCACCAGCACGCGTGGCACGCGGAGGATGCGGCCCACGTGCCAGGCGTGCACCGGTCCGGCCCCGCCGAAGGCGAACAGGGGATAGCCCCGCAGGTCCTTGCCGCGCTCGATGCCGTGTACCCGCGCGGCGGCGGCCATGTTCTCGTTGACCACCCGGTGGATACCCCACGCGGCCTCGGTGAGAGACAGCCCCATCGGCCGGGCCACGCGCTCCTCGATGGCGCGCCGGGCCGCCTCCACGTCGAGGCGCATGCGGCCGCCCAGGAAGAAGTCGGCGTCCAGGTAGCCCAGCAGCAGGTCGGCGTCGGTGACGGTCGGTTCGTGCCCGCCCGCTCCATAGCAGGCCGGGCCCGGGTCGGCGCCCGCGCTGTCGGGCCCGACCTTGAGCAGGCTCATCCGGTCCACGCGGGCGATCGAGCCGCCGCCCGCGCCGATCTCGATCAGCTCGACGACCGGCACCCGGATCGGCAGCCCCGAGCCCTTCTTGAAGCGGTCGGCGCGCGCAACCTCGAACTCCCGGGCGAGCAGCGGCTCCCCGCGGTCGATCACGCAGGCCTTGGCGGTGGTGCCGCCCATGTCGAAGGAGAGCAGGCGGTCTTCGCCGACCTGCCGGGCGGTCCGGGCCGCCGCGAGGGCACCGGCGGCCGGGCCCGACTCGACCAGGCGGACCGGGACGCGCTTGGCGGTCTCGGGCGTGGCGATTCCGCCCGCGGACATCATGACGTAGAGGCGGCCGGGGATCCCGAGCCCGTGGAGCTTTCGCTCGAGGTCGTCGAGGTAGCGCGCCATCAAGGGCATGACGTAGACGTTTGCCGCGGTCGTGGACGTGCGCTCGTATTCCCGGATCTCCGGCACCACCTCGGACGAGCAGGACACCGGGACGCCCGGGAGCATCTCGCCGCAGAGCTGCGCGAGGGCCTGCTCGTGCACCGGGTTCCGGTAGGCGTGCAGCAGACAGATCGCGATGGCCTCGACGCCCAGCGTGCCGAGCAGGGCGATGGCCGAGCGGGCCTGGACGGGGTCGAGCGGGCGCAGGACCGCGCCGTCGGCCTGGATCCGCTCGGAGACCTCCACGCGCAGCTGCCGGGGGACGAGGGGCACCGGCGGGTCGATGAAGAGGTCGTACATGTCGTAGCGGCCCTCGCGTCCGATCTCGACCGCGTCGCGGAAGCCATGGGTGGTGAGCAGCCCGACGCGCGCGCCCTTGCGCTCGATCAGCGCGTTGGTCGCCAGCGTGGTGCCGTGGATCAGGGCGCGCACCGCCGCGGCCCGGGCGCCCGCCTCGTAGAGTAGCGTCACCACGCCCTCCTCGACGGCCTGGGAGGGATCCTTCGGGGTGGTCAGGAGCTTGCCGACCCGGACGGCGCCGGTGGCCTCGTCGACCCAGACCAGGTCGGTGAAGGTGCCGCCGATGTCGACGCCGATCCGCGTCGGGTTGGGGCCGGAGGCCGAGGCGGGAGAGTTCATGCCCCCATCCTTTCGCGCTCGAGGCGCTACTTCTCGGAGGGATCCCAGAAGAGCACACGCTTGCGGATCATCGTCACCCCACGGTTGAGGAGCAGACCCACGACCGAGAGGATCAGCAGGATCGAGAACTGCCCGGAGACGTCCATGTTGAAGTTCATGGACTGGATCAGCATGCCGAGGCCCTGCTGGGCGCCGACGAACTCGGCCACGATCGCCCCGATGAGCGCGAAGATCATGGCCACGTCGAGGCCGGCCATCACGAACGGCAGAGCGTTGGGCAGGCGCAGCATCCAGAAGATCTGCCGCTCGCTCGCGGCCAGCGAGCGCGTCAGGCTCACGCGCTCCTCGTCGGCCGAGCGCAGGCCGACCATCGTGTTGACGAGCAGCGGGAAGAACGCGATCAGGGCCGCGTTGATCACCTTGGAGGTGAGCCCGAGTCCGAACCACACCACGATGAGCGGGGCGAGCGCCACCTTGGGCAGCGACTGGAACATCACGATGTAGGGATAGAGGAAGAACTCGACCGGCCGGCTCAGCGCCACCGCGGTGCCGAGGACGAGGCCCAGCGCGGAGCCGACCACGAAGCCCAGCATGGTCTCGAGCAGCGTGTGATAGAGGTGCTGGCCGTAGAGGCCGCTGCTGAAGCCGCGCCAGAGCGCCAGGGCGACCTGGGACGGCGCGGGCAGGACGAAGGGCGGAATCGCAAACATTCGCACCACGCCTTCCCACACGCCGATCGACCCGCAGAAGAGCAGCACGCTCAGCACGATGTTCCGGGTGCTCCTCACGCGTCGAGCCCTCCCTTGACGTTGAAGAGCCCGCGGATGCGGCGGGTGTACTCGCCGAACTCGGGCGTGGTCATCAGGTCGAGCGCCCGCGTCCGGGGCAGCTTGATCCGGAGGTCGTCCACGATCCGGCCGGGCCGGGCCGTCATGACCAGGACCCGATCGGCGAGGAAGACCGCCTCCGGGATCGAGTGGGTGATGAAGAAGACGGTCTTCTTCTTCCCCATCCAGATCCGCTGGAGCTCGAGGTTCATGTGCTCGCGCGTCATCGCGTCGAGCGCCCCGAAGGGCTCGTCCATGAGCAGCATCGCCGGATCGTGGACGAGAGCGCGGGTGATCGCCACCCGCTGCTGCATCCCTCCGGACAGCTCCCACGGATAGCGCCGCTCGAAGTCCCGCAGCCCGACCAGCGCGAGGAGGTCCCGGGCGATGCCGAGGTAACGATCGCGCCCGAGGCCCTGCACGTCGATCGGCAGCAGCACGTTGTCCAGCACGGTGCGCCACGGGAACAGGACGGGGCCCTGGAAGACGACGCCGATATCGCGTCGCGGTCCCGCGATCGCGGTGCCGCGAAGGTGGGCGTCGCCCGCGGAGGGGGCCAGCAGGCCGGCCAGGATCTTGAGGAGGGTCGACTTGCCGCACCCGGAGGGGCCGACCACGGCCACGAACTCGCCTTCTTCGATGGCGAAGCTGATCCGCTCGAGGGCGGTGACCTCGCCATCGCGCGTGGAATAGAGCTTGGAAAGGCTTCGGACCGAGATCGCTTCCGTGACCACTTCGCTTGCGAGTCTACACCGAAACCGGCGCCCCTACTGAAACTCGTGCTCCAGCTGCTGGCCGAGCCGCGGGTCGAGCCGCCGCACGATCGCGAACTGCTCCCGCGCGCCGACCCGATCTCCCCGGGCCATCAGGGCGCGCGCCAGCCCCAGGTGGGCCACCTGATCGTCCGGGTTGACGGCGATCGCTCGCTCGAATGAGGCGATGGCGGGCTCGACCTGGGCCTCGGCGAGGAGAGCCCGGCCCTTGGCGTCGAGCGCCGGCCCGGAATCGGGCTTCACCCGGAGGGCCTTCTCGATCTCGACGAGCGCCTCCGCCGGATGGCCGTCCTCGATCAGCGCGATACCCAGGTTCGTGCGCACCGGCACGTCCCGCGGATCGTGGCGGAGGCGGAGGCGCAGCTGCGCCAGGCCCTCCTCGCGCCGCCCCATCTGGAGCAGCAGGATCCCGTAGTTGCCGTTGAACTCGGTGCGGTCGGGACGCAGCGTGAGCGCCCGCTGGAACAGCTCGTAGCTCCTCGCGTACTCACCGCGCCGGCTCAGGCTCACCGCTAGGTTGTGGGCGCAGATGGAGCAGGTCGGATCCACCTCGATCGCGTAGCCCCAGAGCGTCTCGGAGTCGTTCCACACCACGATCTGGCTCCGCGCGGCCAGCGCCAGGCCGCCGAGCCACACCGCGACCAGGACGAGCGCGCACCACGCCACCGCGGTGCGCAGCAGCCCGCGGCGGCGCGCCTCGATGACCGCGACCACGAGGGAGCCCACCAGCACCGCGAACGCGGCGCACGAGACGTAGGTGTTGCGGTCGGCCGCGATGTGGTTGCCGGTGTGGACCACCCCGCTGACCGGCGCCAGCATGACCAGGTAGAAGGCCCACGCGGCGAGCCCGGCGGGCCAGCGCGCGCGGAGCAGCCACATCGTGACGGTGATCGCGAGCGCGCCGATCGCCGCGAACAGGTACGGGCGCTCGAGCAGGTGCACCCGCAGCGGCAGCTCGTAGATCGGCCCCAGGTTCAGGGGCACGAACGTCTTCCACGCGTGGAACCAGACGCTGTAGAAGACCATCACGACCCGCGCGGCGGGCTCGGCGTCGGTCAGGTAGCCGGTGCTGCGCTGGGCGTAGTAGGCCACCGCCCCCGCGGTGACCGCGAGCAGGAAGAACGGGATCTTCTCGCGCCAGACCGGCCAGGCCGACGCGCTCACCCACTCGCCCGGCCGGCCGCCGAGTCGACCGAGCGGGTAGGCGTCGAGGATCACCAGCACCAGCGGCAGCCCCATCACGATCGACTTGGAACCGAGCGCGAGAGCCGCGAACCCGAGAGCGGCCCATCGCCAGCCCTTCCGGACCTCGCCGGGCCGCTCGTGGGCCGCCAGATAGGCCAGGACCGTGAGCAGGAAGAAGAGGCCCGAGGTGAGATCCCGTCGCTCCGTGATCCAGCCCACCGACTCCGCCCGCAGGGGGTGGATCGCGAAGAAGAGCGCGGCGGTGGCGGCCCCGAGCCCGGTCGCGAGCGGGGTCGCCGAGGGGACCGCGAGCCCGAGGAGCCGCCGGGCGACCAGGTAGAACACGGCGGCGCTGGCGCTGTGGAGCAGGAGATTGGTGAGGTGATAGCCGAACGGTCTCATCCCCCACACCGCGTAGTCGGCTCCGAGGGTCAGCCACGTCACCGGGATCCAGTGCCCCATGAGGTTCGCGGTGAGCATCCAGCGAACCTGCGGCCAGCGGAGCCCGCGGTAGGCCGGATTCAGCAGGAAGTTGATGGGGTCGTCCCAGTCGACCCAGTCGGCGCGGAGGGTCGGGAGGAAGACCGCCGCGGTCACCGCCGCGATCTCGACGGGGACGGCCCACGCGAGGACGCGGGCGAGGAGCGAGGAGCTACGCACCCGTGGAGGAGAGGTGGCGTCGGAAGGCTTCGAGCGCGGCGCTTCCCACCGCGGTGTCCTGCTCGCCGTTGCCGCCGCTGATCCCGATGCCGCCGACCACGTCGCCGTCGACCTCGATCGGGAATCCGCCGACGAACACCGCGAAGCGCCCGGGGTGCATGGCGTGGATGCCGAACGCCTCGTTGCCGGGCAGCGCGGGTCCGCCGGGCGGCTGATTGAACTTGTGGGTCGCGCGCCGGTGTCCCGCGGCCGTGAAGGCCTTGGCCAGCGCGATCTCGACGCCGGTGATCCGGGCCCCCGTCATGCGATGGAGCGCGATGGCGTGGCCACCGTCGTCGCAGACGCAGATCGTCTCGGCGACCCCGATCTCCCGCGCCTTGGCCTCGGCCGCGGTCAGCAGGACGAGAGCGTCCTCGAGGGTGAGGCGCTTGACCGTGATCACGGCAGCTCCACCAGCACCTGATCGCCGTCGACCCGAACCGGATAGGAGGGAACGCTCGCTCCGCGTCCGGGGAAGAGGCACTGGCCGTTGCGCACGTCGTACATCCAGCCGTGCCAGGGGCACACCAGCCGGATCCCGTTCAGCTTGCCCTCGCCGAGCGGGCCGCCGCGGTGGGGACAGACGTCACCGCAGGCGTAGACCGCGTCGCCCACCCGGGCGAGCACCAGCCGGATGCCATCGAGCTCGACCAGCTTCGGCTGCCCGGCCGGCACCTCGCCGAGCGAGGCGACCCGCCGGGGATCGCTCACGCGTCTTCCTTGAGGACGATCGCCCGGTGGAGGCCGGTCATGTACTGCCAGCGCATCTCGGTGGCCTCGCGGACCGCCTCGGCGGCCTCCGCCTGCTTCTCGGGCGTCGTGCTGTGGCGCTCGACGATCTGGTAGCCGCGCTCGCCGTGCACCTCGTCGGCCTCGATGTGGATGGCGAAGAACTCGACCTCGTGGTCGGTGAACCCGTAGTGGCTCCTGAGCGGGGGCAGGTTGCGCTTGTAGATGCCCGGCACCTGCGACTCGAGCCCGACCAGCAGCCCGGCCGCCGCGACGTGGAAGGGCTTGCGCGCGGTCTCGTAGCACCACGCGGTCAGGGCCCGCGTGCTCGGGAGCTGCCGTGCGCCCTCCACCTCGGCCCGGCTCACCCCGCACGCCTCGCCGAAGCGGATCAGCAGGTCGACGTGCTTGGTTCCCGACTCCTCCTCGATGATGTTCTCCAGGAGGAAGTCGCGCGCGTCGGGATCCGGGCAGGTTCCGTAGACGGTCGCGCACCAGCGGGCGAACTGCGAGACGTACTGGTAGTGCTGGCAGACCCACGCGCCGAGCTGGGCGCGGGTGAGCTCGCCGTTCACCCACTTCTCGGTGAACGGGTTCATCCGGCTGTGGCGGGCGTTGACGGCCTGCTCGAGCTGGCTCCGGAACGGGCTCGTGGTGGTCATCGGATGCCTCCCTGGACGATCTAGCCCCGGGGATCCGTCTGGCCCATCAGGGCCTGCGCCTGGGCGTCCCGATACTTGCGGAGCGCCGACCGGATCTCCGGATACTTGTTGGCGAGGATGGCCGCGGCCAGCAGGCCCGCGTTCGTGGCGCCCGAGTTGCCGATGGCCAGCGTACCGACCGGGATGCCGGCCGGCATCTGCACGGTCGAGAGCAGCGAGTCCATCCCGTTCAGCGCCTTCGACTGGATCGGCACGCCGAGCACGGGCAGGAGCGTCCGCGCCGCGCTGACCCCCGCCAGGTGCGCGGCGCCGCCGGCGCCGGCGATGATCACCTCGAGGCCGCGGCCCTCGGCGGAGCTCACGTACTCGTCCACCAGTGCGGGGGTCCGGTGGGCGGACATGACGTTGACCTCGTAGCGGATGCCGAGGGCGTCCAGGGCCTTGGCCGCGTTGGCCATCGTCTCCCAGTCGGACTTGGAGCCCATGAGGATGCCGACGAGCGGAGCGGGTGGCTTTCCGGTCATCGCCGGCATGTTAGCAGTCAAGGCGCGGGCGAGCAATCCTGGCCGGGGGGAATCAGAGCGCGTGCTAGAGTCGCTCGATCACTCTATGAGGGCGGCCGTTCTGCTCGCCGGCTTTGCCTCCTTCCTGATCTGTCTTTCCTTCCACGTGATCCTCTGGCGGGCCGCGCGGCCGCGAGCCGAAGCGCTCGCCCTCGTCGCCATCTTCTTCGTTGCGCCGGCCGCCGTCGCCGTCGTGGTCATGGCGATCACGTCGCGGTGGGTCGACGTGCTCGCCGTTCTCCTGTTGCACTCCGCACTGTCGGCCGCCTACGTCCAGACCTACCCGGCCGCGCAGGCCCGCTCGCCGTCGCTCGAGATCGCCTACGCGGTCGGCAGGAGCATGCCCGGCGGCCTTTCGCGGGAGGAGCTGCTGGCGAGCCTGACCGCCGGCGCGCTCGTGCACGATCGACTGAACGACCTCGTCGCCAACGGCCTCGTCCGAGTCACCGGGGACCGGTACACCCTCGCGCGCTCCTCCTCGAGCCTGTCGGCCTGGCGGGCGTGGCCGCGGTCTCCGGCCGGCGTGGCCGAGCCGTGGCGTCCGGCGACCGAGCGGCCTAGCGCGGGACCTGCATCAGCTCGAGCCGGCCCTCCCGGACTCCCATCCAGAACGGCACCCGATCGGGCATGAACCGGATGAGGTCGCGGTTGCGCGGCTCGCCCAGGTCCTTCACGTAGAGCACGCGGTCTCCGAGGTCGGGTGAGGGATTCCGCGGATAGTAGGCCCAAGACCGGGGCGGGAAGTCCAGCGCGCCCAGGCTCTGGACGAACACCACCGCGTGATCGAGGCGCGCGGCCTCCACCAGGTCGTAGGGGGCGCTCGCCACGCGCGCCATCGCGCCGAGCGAGCCCACGTAGAGCGGCACGTAGAGGAGCAGCGCGGCGAACGTCGCGGCCACCGGGAGGGCGAGCACCCGCGCGGCGCTCGCGTGCAGGCGGCCGCGGACCCAGAGCGCCAGCTCCTCGATCCCGCTCGCCGAGACGAGGACGAGCGGCGCGATCAGCTCCGCGTAGTGCACCGGCCCTACCACGTTGATGCTCGGCACGGTCGTCGCCGCGAAGAGGGCCACCACCGCGGCCGGTCCCAGAAGCAGGGCCAGGCCTTCGCGGCTCCGGCGGAAGAAGGGGAGCAGCGCCAGCGACACCGGCCAGCCGAAGAGCCAGAAGTTCAGCCGGGCGATCGTGTAGCCCAGCTCGAACAGGCTCGGAAACGGCGCAGGGGCGACGAGCGCGCCGAGGGTGAAGGACATGTGCGCATTGCGCCCGAACGTCTGGTACCCGGAGGTGAAGGGATCCCCGGAGAGGGCCGTGTTGTAGAGGGCGAGCACTCCCGCCGAGGCGGCCCCGACGAGGGCCATGAGCACGGCACCGACCCAGGCCCGCCCCTTTGCCCCGCGGACGAGGCGCAGGCCCAGCAGGACGAGCCAGGGCAGGGCGAAGGCCGCGGCGGAGAGGGGACGGGTCAGGCCGGCCGACCCCAGGGCGACGGCCGCGGCCAGCCACCAGCGAATGCCCTCCGGCCGCTCGAGGATCCGAAGCGCGGCGTACACGAAGACGGCGAGCAGGACCCCGGCGGTGGAGTGGGCGAGCAGCGTGGCGGAGCACAGGATGAAGAACGGGGAAGTGATCAGCAGGGGAAGCGCGAGCATGGCCGCGCGCTGGCCGAACACGCGCCGCCCGATCGCGAAGGCGAGCAGGACGGTGAGCGCCGCCGAGAGCGCGGGCACCCAGTGCATGACGTGCAGCCGCTCGCCCAGGGCGAGCACGGCGGGATGGCCCGGGAAGTAGATGCCGTACCACTTGCCGTCGTTGACCACGAAGTGGTTGTCGAAGAACGGGCGAGCCGGCTCGGGCATCGAGGGGAGGTAGAGGCGTCCGCTCGCGAAGGTGCGAGCCATGAAGACGTAGACGTTCTCGTCGTCGGTGATGGCGGTGTCGCGGAGCAGCAGGGTGCGCGCGGCGGTGACGAGGCCGAAGACGACGAGCGCGGCGAGGATCGCGCGGATCCAGGCCGAGCGGGCGGGGACGCTCGCGAGTCGGTCGAAGGCCGCGTTCAGCCGGCGGCCCAGTCCCGTGTCGAGCGCCAGGGCCAGCAGGATCACCGCGACCGAGCCGAGGAGCAGGTAGTAGAGGAGGAAAGCGATCTCCGGCGGCCCCCACCCGTGCCGTCCGTAGAAGATCGCGTAGTGGCTGTAGGCCAGGCCGCTGGTGAGGATGATCGCGAAGCAGAGTCCGGCGGACAGCAGGAGGAGCAGGACGCGCGTGGTCGACGTCAACGCGCGCGGCTCGCGAACCGCTCCCCGATCATTCCCCGAGGCCCAGATACGACGAGACGAAGGTACCCGCGGTGCTCGCTTCCCGGAAGCGGTCGAGGCGGAACGGGACGAGGCTGACTGGCGAGGTGGAGCCGGTGATCCGTGCGGCGATCATCGCGCCCACCAGCGGGGCCAGCTTGAACCCGTGCCCGGACATGCCGGCGGCGACGAAGAAGCCCGACACCGGCGACTCGTCGAGGATCGGCATCCAGTCCGGCGTGATGTCGAAGGCCCCCGCGTAGCCGCGATTGAGCCGCGCGTCGGCCAGGCCAGGCAGGGCCTGAGCAGTCCTGGCCAGCGCGGCGCCGGCCTCGTCGAAGCCGGTCTCGCTGCCGAGCAGCTCCGGATCCATCGGGTGCTGGGCCTCGTCGTCCGTCAGCGAGCCGGTCAAGGTGAGGTTGCCGGTCTCCGGCCGGACGTAGCTGCCGCCGGCCAGGTCGAGATAGACCATGTGCGCGACGCCGAACGCGGGCTGGCGCTCGATGACGAACACCGGATGGCGGCCGACCACGATGGGCAGCTCCACGCCGGCGAGCCGGCCGACCTGAGGCGACCAGAGACCAGCGGCGTTGACCACGACCGGCGCGTCGATCCGCTCGGACGCGGTGATCACCCCCGCGACGCGATCACGCTCGATCAGGATGCCGGTGACCTCCGCGCCCTGCTGGATCACGACCCCCGCGCGCCGGGCGGCGTCCGCGTAGCCGGCGGTCACGCCGGCGGGGTCGCCGTAGCCCGAGTCCGGCTCGTACAGGACGGCTCCGAGCCCGGACGCGTCGATGCGGGGCTCGATCCGGCCGAGGTCTCGTGGATCGAGCACCTCGGCCTTCACCCCGAGCGCCCGCTGCTGCTCGACCCGCTTGATCAGGCCGGGACGCATGGCCGCGGAGACGCCGATCAGCGCGCCGCAGGCGACGTAACCCGACTGGCCGCCGACCGCGTCGGAGAAGTTCCGGAAGATGTCCAGCGAGGCACGAACCATCTGGGTCGTCTCGGGAGTCGGATAGAGCTGGCGGACGATCCCCACCGAGCGGCCGGTGCCGCCGGCTCCGAGGAACTTCCGCTCGAGAAGAAGGATGCGGCGCATCCCGAGGCGTGCGAGATGCAGCGCCGTCGAGACGCCGGTCACCCCGCCGCCGATGATGACGGCGTCGGCGGTCTTCATCGGGGCCCGATCAGGGCCAGCGCTTCGTCCTCGGTGAGGAGCTGGACCGCATCGCCGGTGGCGAGCGAGCCCTCCCGGAGCACGCGGGCGTACACCCGGCTGTTGCCCGGGTGCCGCTTCTGGGACACCCGCGAGAAATCGTGACCCCGGAACGACGCGGTGATGTTGGTGCAGGGCGCGGTGTAGCCGGTGACCTGCGCCACCACCGAGGCGCCGAGACGGAGGTAGCTCCCGGGCGCGGCATGGTCCCAGTCGATGCCTTCGACGGTGAGGTTCTCCCCGATGCTTCCGGGCGAGATCGGATGGCCCTCCGCCTGCAGGGCCCGGATGCGCTCCTGGGAGAAGAGGCAGAGCGCCCGGTCCGGGCCGCCGTGCAGCTCCCGGTTGCGCTGGGCGTCGCCCTCGAGCCCGCGCGTGGTGACGCGGGCCGAGGCCACCGGCCGTTTGGGCACGCCGCCGGGCGAGACGCTGATCTGCACGATGCGGCCGCGATCGCTCACAGGCTCACCAGAGTCCCGAGCCCGGCCGCGACCGCGCGATCGTAGGCCAGCCGGGCTGTCGCGGCGTCCTCCGGGGCGAATCCGACCGACTTGAACACGGTGATCTCCCGAGGAGCGCTGCGGCCAGGCTTGGCTCCGGTCAGCAGCTCCGCCAGCTCTGCCTTCACGTGACGACGGGTGATCGCGCCCGCCCTGAGCGGGATCAAGACGTCGCCCGCTTCCTCCCACGCTCCTTCGTAAGTATCCACCACCACCCGGGATTTCCGGATGGTGATCGTATCCAGCTCTCGGGTGGCCGGGCGAAAGCTGCCGACGGCGTCCACGTGGGTTCCCGGTTGCAGATCGCGCCCCGAGAAGACCGGTCGCACCGACGTCGTAGCGCAGGTGACGACGTCGGCCGTCGCGACCGCGGTCTTCCGGTCGGCGACCGCGTGGACGGGAAGGCCCAGCTCGCTGCTCATGTCGCGGACGAAGTCGGCGGCGCGCCGCGGGTCTCGCCCAACCACCGAGACCTCGGCCAGCGGAAGGACCGCCTTCAGGCAGAGCAGCTGGAAGCGGGCCTGCACGCCCGCTCCGAAGCACGCCACACGCCGGGAGTCGGGGCGCGCCAGGTAGCGGGCCGCCAGCGCCGACGTCGCCCCCGTCCGGATCGCGGTCAGGAAGCCCGCCTCCATGAGGGCGAGCGGCTCGCCGGTGGCGGGCTCGGTCAGGAGGTACGAGGCGTGAATCGTGGGCAGCCCGCGCTGTCGGTTCCGCTCCACCACCGCGACCAGCTTGGTGCCGAGGGCGCCCAGGCCGGGCAGCGCCGAGGCCATCGTGAGGAACACGCCGTGCCGGTCCATGGGGAGCACCGCCCGCGGCAGCGCGGTCGCCCGGCCCGCCGCGCACTCGCGAAAGGCCCGCTCCACCGCCGCGATCACGTCGGACGGCGGGAGCACCGCCGCGAGATGCTCGCGGGCCAGGATCCGCATCAGGCGACGGAGCGCTTGATCATCCGCTTCACGGTGGCCTCGAGCACCAGCTCGCCGCGCTGATTCGTCACCTCGTGCCGGTAGGTCACGATGCCGCGATCGGCCTTCTTGGTCTCGCGCTTGTCCACGATCGTGACAGTGACTCCGAGCGTGTCGCCCTCCAGGACCGGGGCGACGATACGGATCTCGCTGCCGAGGTAGGACATGCCGGTGCCGTGGATGAGCCCGGTCTGCATGATCAGGCCTTCCGAGAGGCAGAAGGTCATCGCGCCCGGCGCGGCCCGGCCCTTGAAGACGGACTCCTTGGCCACGAACTCCATGTCCATGAACAGCGACTCGTTGAAGCCGCACAGGTTGACGAAGGCGCAGATGTCGGCCTCCGAGACGGTGCGTCGGAGCGTGCGGTAGACCGCGCCGACGGTGTGCTGCTCGTACGTGAGCCCGTGGGTGTTCACCCGCGCTCCTCCTCTTGCCCGTTCACTCCGCTTCTCCCAGGTAGGCTCGACGGACCTCCGGGTTGTCGGCCAGCTCGCGGGCCGGGCCCTCGAGCGGCAGCCGGCCGGTCTCGAGCACGTAGCCGCGCCCGGCGATCGACAGCGCCATCGCCGCGTTCTGCTCGACCAGGAGGATCGTCACCCCCTGGCGGTTGATCGTCAGAACGGTCTCGAAGATCTGCTCCACCAGGACCGGCGCCAGGCCCATCGAGGGCTCGTCCAGCAGCAGGAGCCGGGGTCTCGCCATCAGCGCGCGCCCGATGGCCAGCATCTGTTGCTCGCCTCCCGAGAGCGTGCCCGCGACCTGGTTCCGGCGCTCCTTCAGGCGCGGGAAGATGCTGAACACGTGCTCCATGTCCTCGACGACGGCGGAGTCGCCGCGCGTGTAGGCGCCCATCTCGAGGTTGTCCACCACCGAGAGGCGGTTGAAGATGCGGCGCCCCTCCGGCACGTGGGTGATGCCGCGGAGCACGATGTCGTGGGCGGGCACGCCGAGCAGGGAGCCGCCCTCGAACCGGACGTCGCCCCGCCGAGGCGCGAGCAGGCCCGAGAGCGTGCGGAGGGTGGTCGTCTTTCCCGCGCCGTTGTTGCCGAGCAGGGTGACGATCTCGCCTTGCCCCACCCGGAACGAGATGCCCTTCAGCGCGTGGATCTCGCCGTAGTAGACGTGGAGGTCGGAGACCTCAAGCATGGGCCGCGCCGGCTCCCGGCGTCCAGCGGCGCCGCCCCAGATAGGCCTCGATCACCCGCGGGTTCCGCTGCACCTCGGCGGGCCGGCCCTCCGCGATCTTCTCGCCGTAGTCGAGGACGGTCACCCGGTCGGACACCTCCATCACCACCCGCATGTTGTGCTCGATCAGGAGCAGCGTGAGCTTGCGCTCCTCGACCAGCCGGCGCAGCAGCGCCATCAGGCTGCGCGCCTCCCCCTGCGTCATGCCCGCGGTGGGCTCGTCGAGCAGGAGCAGCGATGGGTTGGAGGCGAGAGCGCGGCCGAGTTCGAGCCGGCGCTGCTCGCCGTAGGGGAGGTTGCGGGCGAGCTCGTTGGCCTTGTCCCGCAGCCCGACCACCGACAGCAGCTCCGCGCCCTGCTCCCAGAGCCGGCGCTCGTGGTCACGCCAGCGCGTGTTGCGGGTCACCACGTCCCAGAAATTGAGGGACACCCGGCTGTGCATGCCGACCAGCACGTTCTCGATCGTGGTCATCCGCGCGAAGAGCCGGATGTTCTGGAAGGTCCGGCAGATGCCGAGCGCGGTGATCTGGTCGGGCCGCCGCCCCAGGACCGGCGTGTCGCGGAAGGTTACCGAGCCTTCCTCGGGCACGTAGATGCCGGTGAAGACGTTGAAGAAGGTGGTCTTGCCCGCTCCGTTCGGCCCGATGATCGAAGCGATGTGGCCTTCCTCGAGCGCGAAGTCGACCGCGTTGAGCGCGGTGAGCCCGCCGAAGCGCTTGCAGATGCCGCGCGCCTCGAGCAGGGGCATCAGGACCCCCCCTCCAGCTCGCGGTGGCGGCGCTTCGCCGGTAGGATGCCCTGCGGGCGGAAGATCATCATCAGCACGAGGATCAGGCCGAACACCATCCGCTCGTACTTGGCGGGCTCGAGCTGGGTGGGCAGGTTCGCCAGGCTGTAGCCGAAGATCACCGTGCCCGCGTTGCGCAGCTCGTTGAGCCAGAGCGAGAGGCCCTTGAGGATCTGGAGGTTGAGGATCGTGACCACCGCCGCGCCCAGGATCGCGCCCGGGATGGAGCCCATGCCGCCGAGGATGATCATGGCGAGCACCCCGATCGACTCCATGAACGTGAAGGACTCGGGATTGATGAAGATCTGCTTCGCCGAGAAGAGCACGCCGACGGTCCCCGCGAAGGAGGCACCGCAGGCGAAGGCGAGCAGCTTCATGCGCACCAGGGGCACGCCCATGGCCTGCGCGGCGGTCTGATCCTCACGGATCGCCTCCCACGCCCGGCCGACGTGCGAGTCCTCGAGTCGTCGGTTCGCCAGCACGGTCGCGCCCACGATCAGCAGCACCAGCGCGTAGAGGTAGAGCGGATAGATCACGTTGGGATCGGGATCGATGCCGATGGCCCGCAGCGCTGGCGCGAAGAAGATGGGCGGCCGGGTGATCGGGGTGATGCCCTTGGGGCCGTTCGTGATGTTGATCGGCTTGTCGAGGTTGTTGGCGAGGACTCGGATCACCTCGCCGAAGCCGAGCGTCACCAGCGCGAGGTAGTCACCGTGCAGGCGGAGGACCGGCAGGCCGAGGAGGATGCCCGCGCTGGCCGCCACCGCGACGCCGACGAACAGGAACACGAAGAACCACCACGGCCCGAGCGGGAAGTGGCTCCCCCCGAAGATCAGGTTGGCCTGGGGCGAGCCGAAGATGGCCCACGAGTACGCGCCGACCGCGAAGAAGGCCACGTACCCGAGATCGAGCAGGCCGGCGAGCCCCACCACGATGTTGAGGCCCAGGGCGAGCGCGACGAAGATGCCGACCTGGATGGCGATCTCCATGTAGTACGCGTTGATCGTGCCCAAGAAGGGCATGAGCCCGCCCATCGTGATCACGGTGAGCGCGCCCTTCACCAGCCGCGGCATGCGGGCGAAGTAGAGGAGCAGGATCGAGCCCTGGAAGAGCATGAACACGACGATCGAGCGGGGCGTGTAGGTCACGCCCCAGGTGGTGACGAGCAGGAGCGCGGTGACCAGGAGGGTCGCGGGCAACGGGCGGTCGAGCAGCCGCTTGATCATGCCCGCTCGCGCACGACCTCCCCGAGCAGGCCCTTGGGCCGGAAGATCAGGATCAGGATCAGGATCGAGAACGCGAAGATGTCCTTGTACTCGGCCCCGAAGGCTCCGCCGGTCAGGAGCGACAGGTAGGAGGCCGCGAAGGCCTCGAGCAGTCCGAGGACCAGCCCGCCGAGCATCGCGCCCGGGATGTTGCCGATGCCGCCCAGGACCGCGGCGGTGAAGGCCTTGAGCCCGGGGATGAAGCCGGTGTAGGGGTTGATCAGGCTGTACTGCACGCCGAAGAGCACGCCCGCGCCCCCGCCCATCGCGCCGCCGATGAGGAAGGTCAGCGAGATGATCCGGTTCACGTTAATGCCCATGAGCGAGGCCGCGCCCTGGTCCTCGGCCACCGCCCGGATCGCCTTGCCGACCTTGGTGCGGTTCACGAGCGTGTGCAGGCCCCAGAGCATGAGCAGGGCCGCCACGATCACCACGAGCGACTTCACCGAGACGTCGATCGTCGAGGTCAGCTCGTAGCGATGGTTGAGCACGTCCATGGTCGGGTAGACGAGGTTGAAGGCGTTGCGCCAGAGCGACTCGAAGAGCCGGATCGCGTCCTGCAGGAAGAACGAGACCCCGATGGCCGAGATCAGGGGGATGAGGCGGGGGGCACTCCGCAGCGGCCGGTAGGCGGTGCGCTCGATGACGACCGCGACGGTGCCGCTCACCGCCATGCCCGCGAGCAGCACGATCAGCAGCACCACCGCCCACGGCAGCACGTCGAGCCAGCCCACGGCCTTGAACGAGAGCAGCAGCTCGACGCCCACGAACGCGCCGATGATGAAGATCTCGGAGTGGGCGAAGTTGATGAACTCGAGCACGCCGTAGACCATCGTGTAGCCGAGCGCGATCAGCGCGTACATGAAGCCCAGGATGATGCCGTCCAGGAGGACCTGCGGAAAGATGCCGATCAGGATCTCAACGTCCATCGGCATTCATCGCGAAGGCGGAAAAGACGTGAGCGGGGCGGCCCGGAGGCCGCCCCGCTCGGCGGCGTTGGCTACTTGGCGACGGGGGGCGGGGCGATCGTGAGCTGCTTGACGATCTTGTTGTCGCCCCACTTCTCGGGGTTGTCGCTCACCACCGTGAGGATGAAGTACTGCGC
>Ga0187766_10000891_pt1 | contig 17090 bp, 15 predicted proteins | sample 0216_QUI02_MP05__4_FD_132971 | JGI IMG/M metagenome (GOLD analysis project Ga0187766, IMG submission 132971) | Tropical peat soil microbial communities from peatlands in Department of Meta, Colombia - 0216_QUI02_MP05_20_MG | ecosystem: Environmental > Terrestrial > Soil > Wetlands > Peat ... | reverse complement strand
CGACCTCGAGCGTGGCGCCGACGCGGTAGGGATTCACGGTCCGGATCCACGACACGCCGAGGCTCCGGATGGTCTCGGCGATCGACATCCTCACCTGGTCGCCGCGCGGATTCTTCCCGGACGACGGGTTGGCCTGCTGGCCGGTGGCGGAGGTGTAGAAGTTCTCGAGCACGACCACGATCGAGTCCTGCTTGTTGAAGACCGCGTTGGCCAGCCCCGCGGTCAGGCCGGAGTGCCAGAAGCCGCCGTCGCCCAGGATCGAGATCACCCGCCGGTCGAAGGTCGGCGCGACCGCGCTCGCCGAGGCCACGCTCATCCCGTACCCGAGGATCGTGTTGCCCTGGTTGAACGGGGGCAGCGTGGCGAAGGCGTGGCAGCCGATGTCGGCCGCCACGTGCGTCTCGCCCAGCTCGCGCTGCGCGATCTTGAGCGCGCTGAAAACCGGGCGCTCCGGGCAGCCCGTGCAGAAGGCGGGCGGTCGCTTGGGCAGCGGGGTGGACAGCGCCTCGCGGCCCTGGCCGGCGTGCTCGGTCAGCGCCCGGCGGCGCCGCTCCGCGTCGCCACCCAGGAAGCGGGCCACCGCGGCCAGGACCACCTCCGGCACGTACTCGCCCTGCGCGGCCACCACGTCCTTGCCGTGGATGCGGGTGGTGACGCCGTGCTCGTAGGCCAGCGCCTTCAGCTCCTGCTCGATGAAGCTCGGCATGCCCTCCTCGAGCACCAGCACGCGCTGCTTGCCGGCCAGGAAGCCCAGGAGCTGATCGGGCACGAGCGGGTGGATCACGTTGAGCACCAGCAGCGGGATGCGGCTCCGGCCGTAGACGTCGGCTTGGCCCAGCAGCTCCAGCGCGCGGAGCGCGGTGGGGGTGAGCCCGCCCTGCAGCACGATGCCCAGGTCCTTCTCCTCGCCCGGGATCGTCTCGTTGAGCCCGTGCTCGACGACGTAGCGCTGCGCGCTCGGCAGGCGACGCTCGAACTTCTGCGCTTCCTGGAGGTAGGTGGAGGGCGGATGGCTCAGTCGGCCGTAGTCGAAGGAGTGCCGGTGCAGCCGCGCGTTCATGCTGATCGCGGGGCTCACGTTGTCCCGGCAGACCATGCGGCCTCGCATGTGAGCGGCGCGAATGCGCAGGCTGATGACCGAGGGCAGGTTGGAGGCCTCCGACATGCCGAAGCCTTCCTCGACCATGCGGGCCAGATTCGGCAAGGTCGGGCGCGGATCGATCAGCAGCAGCGACGACTTGAGCGCGAAGGCGTGGGTCCGCTCCTGGATGACGCTGGCCCCCGCGCCGTAGTCCTCGCCCACCACGATCAGCGCGCCGCCGATCACCCCCGCCGAGGAGAGATTGGACAGGGCGTCGGCGGCCACGTTGGTGCCCACGATGGACTTCCAGGTCACCGCCCCGCGCATCGGGTAGTTGATGGAGGCGCCGAGCAGGGCGGCCGCCGCCGCCTCGTTGGCGGAGGCGTCGAGATAGACGCCCATCGGCCGGAGGAGCGACTCGTTGGCGTCGGCCAGGACGTCCAGGAGGTGCGAGACCGGCGCGCCGGGGTAGCCCCCCACGTAGGAGACGCCGGACTGGAGCAGCGCCTTGGTGATGGCCAGGATGCCCTCGCCCCGGAGCACCTGCCCGTCTCCGAGCGTGAGCTGCTTGACCTCCTCCGCGAAGGACCGTTCCATGACTCGCTCGTCTCGCGGAACTCTACCATGGCCCGACCGCGAGGGTCCGCGGGCGCCGCAGCGGTTGACAGGTTCCCGGCGAGGGCGTAAGAAGGGCGCGTGGCGCAATTCACCACGTCCGACGGGGTCCGCATCTATTACGAGTCCCACGGTGACGGCGACGCCCTCCTGCTGGCCTACGGGATCGGGGGCAACGCCGGGATGTGGCAGCCGAACGTCCACGCCCTCTCCGCGCGAAACCGTCTGATCCTCTGGGAGCCCAGGGGGCACGCGCGCTCCGAGAGTCCCGCCGATCCGGCCCGCGTCACCTTCGGCCACTGGGTGCTCGACCTCCACGACCTGATGAACCACCTGGGCCTGGCGCGCGCCGTGGTGGGCGGGCTCTCGCTGGGGGCCGGGATCGCCACGCGCTTCACCCTGGCGCATCCCGAACGCGTCCGGGCCCTCGTGGTGGTGGACTCATCCTCCGCGGTCGGCCTGCCGCTCTCGCCGGAGAACCTGGCGATGCGGGCGCGATCGATCGAGGTGACGCTGCGCGGCGGCATGGACGCGATGGCCGAGTTCGCCATCGCCTCGAACCCCAACGTGGCCGGCCGGCTCAAGCTCGACCCGGGGGCCCGCCAGGAGATCTTCGACTACTACCGGATGCTGACCCCGATCGGGTACGCGAACGCCCTGCGCGCGCTGCTCCAGATGGACTACATCACGGAGCGGCTGCCCGAGATCTCGGTGCCCACCCTGCTGATCTGCGGTGACGAGGACCCCTCGTTCCAGCCGATGCGGGTCATGGAGAAGAAGGTCAAGCAGGCGCGCTTCGTGCTGCTCTCGCCGGCGGGCCACTTCGGCAACCGGGACCAGCCGGAGGCCTTCAACCGCGCCGTGCTCGAGTTCCTGGACGAGATCGGGCCCGCGTGACGGTGACGTCCGCGCCCGAGACGCCCTCCTCGCGGTCCGGACAGTAGCAGCCCAAGCTCGCGCCGTTCCTGCGGCCGCGACGCGGAGCGGCCTCGCGCAGGCCGGCGCACGTTTGCCCGGGGCCGAGCACCTGTGAAACAATCGCCGCGATGATCCGCCGCGCCCGCGCCGTCCTGGCCACCGTCTGCGGCGCTCACTTCGTTCACGACGGCTTCTCCGACATCCTCTACGTGCTGCTCCCGGTGTGGGCCTCCGAGTTCGGCCTGACGTTCGCCCAGGTCGGCCTGCTGAAGACGCTCTACACCGGCGGGATGGCCACCTTCCAGGTGCCGGCCGGCATCCTCGCCGAGCGCCGCGGCGAGGCGCGCCTCCTCGCGGCGGGGACGGCGGTGACCGCGCTCGGCTTCCTGGCCGCCGGTCTCACCGGTGGCTTCCTCGCGCTGCTCGCCTGCCTGCTCGCGGGCGGGCTCGGCTCGGGCTGCCAGCATCCGCTCTCGTCCGCGCTCGTGGCGCACGCCTACGAGGGCGGCCCTCGCCGCACCGCGCTCGGCACCTACAACTTCTCGGGCGATCTCGGCAAGGTCGCGGTGCCGGCCACGGTGGCACTGATGCTGCCGTGGATCGGCTGGCGCCACGCGGTCGAGGCCTACGCGGTGGTCGGGCTGCTGGCGGCGCTCGTGATCCTGCTCCTGCTCGCGCGGCTCGGAGCCGGAGGCGCCCACGCACTCGCGCCGATCGCGGCGACGATGGCCCCCACCCGCGGCTGGGGGATCCGCGATCCGCGCGCCTACGGCGCGCTCTCCGCCATCCACGTCATCGACAACTCGACACGCACGGGCTTCCTCACCTTCATGCCCTTCCTGCTCATCGCCAAGGGCGCGAGCGTGCAGTCGGTGGGGTTGGCCCTGATGCTGGTGTTCATCGGCGGGGCGGTCGGGAAGTTCGCGTGCGGCGCGCTCGCGGACCGGGTCGGGGTGATCCGCACGGTCGTGATCACGGAGGCCGCGACCGGCGCCTTCATCTTCCTCTTGTTGACGTTGCCGCTCGGGGCGTGTCTCGTGGCGCTGCCTCCGCTCGGCGTCGCGCTGAACGGCACCTCGTCCGTCCTCTACGGCACCGTCGCCGACCTGGTCTCGAGCGATCGCCGCGCCCGGAGCTACGCCATCTTCTACACGCTCGGCATCGGCGCCTCCGCTCTCTCGCCGTTCGCTTACGGGCTCCTCAGCGACTGGGGCGGCGTCAAGCTCACGCTGACCGTGGTCGGCCTCGTCGTCTTCCTCACGCTCCCCTTCACGCTGCCGCTCCGTCAGCCGATCGCGGTCGCGGCAGCCGCGCACTCGGCGTAGCGTGCGAGCCCGCCCGGGCCCGGCGCGAGGCGGGGCCCGGGGCGGGAGGGGGGCGAGCCGACCGACCACGGTCCGCGGGGCTTCGGTCTGGCGGCTCGGAGTTCCCAACCTCGGGGTGGAGCGGCCTCGGTTCGGTCTCTAGGAACGGGTCGGCTGGCTCGCCCCCTCGCCACCCGCCCGGCCCCCGCCTCGCGCCTACCGGGGGATGGTGGGAATCGACACGCGCTCGGTCACGGTACCGTGGTCGGGTTTGAGCCAGGTGAAGGAGAGGCGGCCGTCGGGGTCGAAGTGGACGGCGGAGAGCACTTCGTCCAGAGAGGGGGCCGGGGCCCAGTCGCGCTGGATGCGGGCCACTTCACGGCCGGAGAAGATCTGGCGAGCGACGAGGGTGCGATCCTCGGGCTGTGCCATCAGGAGGCGACGCATGTCGACGTCGAGCACGTTGCGGCGCGGGGGCGAGAGGCGCCGCCGCGTGGTCTCGAAGAAGTAGCTGACCCGGCAGGCGCGGCCGCAGTCGAACCGGATCTCCGCGAAGGTGGACTCGTGCCAGATCACCTCGGGCTTCGGCAGCGTGGACATCTCCGGAGGCGGCACGAGCCACTGGGGCTTCTCGGGATCGCCATAGTAGTAGCCGACGCGGCAGTCGTGGTCGCTGCGGCAGTGGGTGACGAGACCGGTGCTGGGAAACGTGGAGCGATAGATGCAGCGGGAGGGCTGCTCGGGTCCCCCACCCGCGCAGTCGCCGACGACCGGGAGGGGCGTCGCCGACGCGCTCGCCGCGCCGGCCAGCACGATCGCGACGCAGCCCGCGAGCGGCAGCCGCCCGCCCGCGCGCCGGGCGCGGCCGATCCTACGCCTTCTGTGCAGTGAGCAGCTCGGTCATGCGGTTGAAGAACTGGTCGAGCATCATCTTGGTCACGCCGCCCAGCATGCGCTGGCCGACGCTCGCGATGAGCCCGCCCACCTGGACGTCGGCGTCGTAGCTCACGCGCGTGCCGCCGTCCACGTCCGAGAGCTGCATGCTCGCGTCGCCGCGGACGAAGCCGGGCCCGCCGCTGCCCTCGACCGCCATGCGGTAGCGGTGGGGGGGCTCGAGATCGCTCAGCTTGACCTTGCCCTCGAAGGTGCCCTTGATCGCGGCCACGCCCACCTTCATCGTGGCCTTGTACTCGTTGGGTCCCAGCTCGTCGAGCGACTCACAGCCGGGCAGCGCCTTGGCGAGGACCTTGGGATCGAGGAAGGCGGCCCACACCCGGTCTCGCGCGGCCGGGATGTCGGCCGACCCTTCGATCTTCATGTCTCAGCCCTCGAGGCCGCGGACGGCCTGGTCCATCCGTCGCAGCCCTTCCGTGATGGTCTCGAGCCCGGTCGCGTACGAGAGTCGGATGTGGGCGTCCGAGCCGAAGTCGACGCCGGCCACCGTGGCGATCCGCGCCTCCTCCAGCAGGAACGCACACACGTCGGCGGAGCCGCGGAGCACCCCGGTCTTCGCGCGCTTGCCGAACAGACCCGAGACGTTGGGGAAGGCGTAGAACGCGCCCTTCGGCATCACGCAGCTCACGCCGGGGATCGCGTTGAGCGCGGCCACGATCACCCGCCGACGGCGATCGAACTCGCCCACCATCTTGGCGACCTCGTCCTGCGGGCCGGCCAGGGCCTCCACGGCCGCCCACTGGGCGATCGACGTGGGGTTCGACGTCACCTGGCTCTGCACGTCGGTCATGGCCCGGATGATCGCCTTCGGCCCCGCCGCGTAGCCGATGCGCCACCCGGTCATCGCGTAGGCCTTCGAGCAGGTGTTGACCACGATGGTGCGCGACTTGATCTCGGGCGAGAGCGACGCGATCGAGACGTGCCGGCCTTCATAGGTCAAAGACTCGTAGCACTCGTCGGAGATCACCCACAGGTCGTGCTCCACCGCGAGCTTCGCGACCTCGGCCAGCGCCTCGCGCGAGAAGATCGCGCCGGTCGGATTGCCGGGGCTGTCCACCACCACGAGCTTCGTCCGCGGCGTGATCGCGCGACGCAGAGCGGCCGGATCGAGATCGAAGCCGGTCGACTCCGGCGTGACCACCGGGACGGGCATCCCACCGAGGAGCCTCACCTGCTCGGGGTACGAGACCCAGTACGGGCTCGGGATCAGGACCTCGTCGCCCGGGTTCACCAGCGTCATGACGATGTTGTAGAGCGCGTGCTTGGCCCCGCAGGAGACCGTGACCTCGTCGGGCGTGTAGTCGAGCCCGTTGTCGCGCTTGAACTTCTGGCAGACCGCGGCGCGCAGCTCGGGCACGCCGCCGACCTCCGTGTACTTGGTCTGACCCGTCTCGAGGGCGCGGATCGCCGCATCCTTGATCCGGCGCGGCGTATCGAAGTCGGGCTCGCCGGCCCCGAAGGAGATCACGTCGATGCCCTGGGCGCGCATCGCCCGGGCCTTGGCCTGCATCGCGAGCGTCGGCGATGGGGCCAGCGTCTTCATCCGATCTGCGAGCATGGAGCTCCTACCTTTGATCTAGCGGTGGCTGGAGAACTTCTGGGCGAGGCGCTCTTCCACCGGCGGTGGGACCATGCCGGTGACCGGCGCGCCAAGCGAGGCGACCTCCTTGATGAGGCGCGAGGAGATGTAGGTGTAGCGCTCGTGCGGCATCATGAACACGGTCTCCACGGTGTGGCGGAGCTTGCGGTTCATGAGGGCCATCTGGAACTCGTACTCGAAATCGGAGACCGCGCGCAGTCCCCGCACGACGCAGTCCGCGCCCTCGCGATCGACCAGGTCGATCAGGAGCCCGTCGAACGAGGTGATGCGCATCCGGCCCATGCCGATCCCGGTCGTGCACTCGTCGATGAGCTCGAGGCGCTCCTTCGCGGTGAACAGGGGCTCCTTGGACGGATTGGCGACCACCGCCACGATCAGCTCGTCGAAGATGCGGAGGCTCCGCTCGATGAGATCGAGATGCCCGTTGTGCATCGGATCGAACATGCCAGGATAGACCGCCCGCTTGCCCACACTCGCCCCCGTCGCCGCGTCTGGAACAGTCGGAAAACGTTGCTCAGTCTACGCGTCGAATCGAAAGAAAGTCAAGGTCGTCTCCCCGAATCGACGCGCTTTCCAGAGCGTGAGCGCGCCCGGCGCCTCGGGCGGCGGCGTCTTCGTGCCGTGCTGGATCACCACCACCGCGCCGCCGAGCAGGATCCGCCCGTCCGCGACCGCGGCGAGCGCCGCCGGGCCGCGCGGCGAATCGTACGGCGGGTCGAGGAACACCACCGCGAAGCGCCCGCCCTCGGCGGCCAGCGCCTCCACCACCCGCGCCGCGTCGCCGCGCCGGACGGCCGCGCGCGCGCCGAGGCCCAGCCGCTCGACGTTGTCCCGGAGCGCGCGGAGCGCCGCGCCGTCCTGCTCGACGAACGTTGCCGACGGCGCGCCGCGGGACAGCGCCTCGATGCCCACCCCGCCCGCGCCCGCGAAGAGATCGAGGAACGGACCGGCCGCGAGGAACGGCATCAGCGTGTCCAGGCACGCGATGCGCACCTGGTCGGCGGTCGGACGCGTCGTGCGTCCGCGCGGCGTGGTCAGCCGCTGGCCTTTGAGCGCGCCGGCCAGCACCCGCATCCGCTACGCCCGCTCCGCCGCGACGACCGGCGCGCGGCTCACGGCGTGGTCTCCGATTGCCCGCGCCGCAGCCCATCGATCTTCCACTGCCCGCGCTCGCGCCGCACCGCGTACTCCACCCGGATCCCGGGACCGTCGCGGTCGGCTTCGCGAATCGCCTCCACCACGAACACGACCCGCGACGGGCTGCGCCGGACCTGCATCACGCGAAAGCTCGAGAAGCCGCTCGGCTCACCACCCCGTGAGAAGGCGTAGTCGTCGGCGGTGCCCCGGCCCTGCTTCGCCCACTGCCGCTGCACGCGCTCGGAGAGGAGCGCCCAGCACGGTGCGAAGCGACCGGCCAGCTCGCACGCCTGGTAGGCCTCGAGCACCTGACGCGCGCGGGCCAGCTCCGCACTGTCCTGCCCGCGCGCGGGCGCCCCGGCCAGGCCGAGCACGAGCGCGACGCCCGCGCATCCGGCGACACCGCGGCCGGGCCAGGCCCTCATCCCACGCCGGCCAGGTCGAGCTTGCCGCGCCAGCGATGGAGCAGGGCCGCGCGCAGGGCCCGGTGCGCGGGGGCGACCAGCCGCGGGTCCTCGCGCACCAGGGTGGCCGCGTCCCGGCGCGCGGCCTCGAGCGTTGCCGCGTCACGGATCAGGTCCGCCACGCGGAACTCGGGGAGGCCGGACTGCCGCGTGCCGAAAAAGTCGCCGGGGCCGCGCAGCACCAGGTCCGCCTCGGCGATCTTGAATCCGTCGCTGGTTTCGGTCATCGCCTGCAGGCGCTGCTTGGCCTCCTCCGACGTGGCGCCGGAGAGCAGGACGCAGTAGCTCTTCCACGGCCCCCGGCCGACGCGCCCGCGCAGCTGGTGCAGCTGCGAGAGCCCGAAGCGCTCGGCGTGCTCGACCAGCATCACCGAGGCGTTCGGCACGTCGATGCCCACCTCGATCACGGTGGTCGACACGAGCACGTGGATCGCGCCCGTCTTGAAGTCGCGCATCACCTGCTCCTTCTCCGCGAACGTCATGCGCCCGTGCAGGAGGCCGATCGCCAGCTCGGGGAAGACCTCGTGCTGCAGGCGCTCGGCCATCTCGGTGGCGGCGCGCAGGTCGATGGCCTCCGACTCCTCCACCAGCGGGTAGACCACGTAGATCTGCCTCCCGGCGCGGACCTGCTCGCGGAGGAACGCGTAGATCTGTGCGCGCGCGGACTCGGTCCGCGCCTTCGTGATCACCGGCTTTCGACCCGGCGGCAGCTGGTCGATCACCGAAACCTCGAGATCTCCATAGAGGGTCAGGGCGAGCGTGCGCGGTATCGGCGTCGCGGTCATCACCAGCACGTCGGGGCTCTCGCCCTTCCGCTTGAGCGTCGCGCGCTGGTTCACGCCGAAGCGGTGCTGCTCGTCCACCACCGACAGGCCGAGCCGGCGGAACCGGACGTCGTGCTGCACGAGGGCGTGGGTGCCGACCACGCAGGCGATCTCGCCCTCCGCGACGCCGGCGAGCACGCGCTGGCGCGCCTTGCCCTTCACCGCGTTGGTGAGCAGCGCCACCGGCACCGCCAGCGGCTCGAGCAGCCGGGTCAGCGTCATCAGGTGCTGCTCGGCCAGGATCTCGGTCGGCGCCATGAGCGCCGCCTGATAGCCGGACTCGACCGCGGTGAGGATCGCGAGCGCGGCCACGATCGTCTTGCCCGAGCCCACGTCGCCCTGCAGCAACCGGTTCATCGGATAGGGCTCGGCCATGTCGGTGCGGATCTCGCGCCACACCCGCTCCTGTGCCGGCGTGAGCGTGAAGGGCAGCGAGGCGAGCAGGCGGCGCGGCAGCGCTCCGGGCGGGTTCAGGGCCAACCCGGGCTCGCGGCCCTGCCGGTGCCGGCGGATCGCCAGGCCCAGCTGGAGCAGCAAGAACTCGTCGTAGACGAGACGGCGGCGCGCGGCCGCCTGGTCGCTCTCCGTCTTGGGGAAGTGACCGGCGCGGAGGGCGTCGCGCAGCGGCTCGAGACGATGACGGACCCGCAGCGGCTCCGGGAGAGGATCCTCGATCGCGTCCACGTAGCCGTCCACGAGGCGCTTCATCAGCACGCGCATACCGCGCGCCCGGAGCCCCCGCGTCAGCCCGTAGACCGGCACGAGCCGGCCGGTGTGGAGCGTCTCGTCGGACGGATCGCCGTCCTCGCCCGGCTCCTCCTCGACGACCTCGTAGTCCTTCACGTGCATCTGGAGTGGGCCCGAGCGATACCGCTGAACCTTGCCGTGGACGATCAGTCGCTGGCCGCGTCGGAACACGCGCTCGAGGAAGGCCTGGCCGAACCACACGCAGGTGAGGAAGCCCGTGCCATCGCCCAGCAGCACCGAGAGCGGCACGCGCGGGCGCCCGCGCGGCGGCGGGCTCACCGCCCGGATCACGCCCGCGACGGTGGTCACCTCCTCGGGCTTGAGGCTACGCAGGGGTGTGAGCTGGCTGCGATCCTCGTGGCGCACCGGCAGGTAGTAGAGGGCGTCCTCGACCGTCCGGAGGCCGAGGTTCGCGAGGAGCTTGGCCCGCCCGGGCCCGACGCCCTTGAGGAATTGAAGCGCCAGGGTCTGCGGCGCCTCGACGGTTTGCCTCATGTCAGTCGCCATGCTATAAAAGGAGGCCGCATCGGGCAAATCGACTTACGCCTCTAACAGATCGGCAGGGGATCGGCATGGCTCAACGTTGTGACATCTGCGGAAAAGGTCCGGCCGTCGGTCACCGCATCAGTCACGCGCACAACGTGACGAGGCGGCGCTGGCTGGTCAACCTCGTCTCGCTCCGCGGCCTCGTGAAGGGCAAGGTACAGCGGATGCGGGTCTGCACGCGCTGTCTCAAGGCTGGCAAGGTCGTCAAGGTCGTCTGAGCGCATTCGCGGGAACAGGGAGGCGAGGGGTGTCGCCACCCCCCGCCGTACCCTGAGGATGAGTCCCGGTGGGAGGCCGCCACCCCCCACCGCACGACAACAGCGTTACTTCTTCTTCTTCTTGGCCGCCTTCTTCTTCTTCGCCATTGGGTCGTCACCTCCTTTCCTCTGAAGTCGCGTCGCGCTTCACGTCGTCACGACTACTTCCGCTTACCCTTCTTGGTGGCCTTCTTCTTGCCACCCTTCTTGACGGCCTTCTTGCGCTTCGGCATGTGGGATCTCACCTCCCTTCCTACGGAAGCTCAGTAGCCCATCGCTTCACGCCGAAGGTGGGCGGCCTGCTCCCGACCGCGGCGCTCGTAGTGGTAGAGATCGGCATAGAGCTGCGGCAGGCAGACCACCGGCAGCCCCCCCTTGGCCATCGGCGAGTAGAAGACTCCCTGGTCGTACGGGCCGAGGAGGTAGATGTTGCCCTCCCCCTCGCCGGGTCTGAGTCCCAGGGCCCGGGCCACCGGCTCTGGATCGCCCTCGAGGTAGCAGTGGATCGCCGGGAACCGCACGTTGGGGGCGATGAGGGCCGCGCCGGAGTGCAGCGTGAATGCGTACCGCCGCCGCGCCTCGTGGGCGACCCGGCCCAGCTCGGCCACCAGCCCGCGCGTGATGCGCTCGGGTGAGAAGTAGGCCTGCACGTCGTTCTGCGTGTAGGTGTAGGCCTCCACCCAGGCGTCCAGCAGTTCGCCGGCGCGCGTCAGCTGGATGCGCTGCTGACCGTTCCGCTCGACCCAGGACAGCTCCTCGAGCCGCTTGATCACGTTGTGGGCGTGTCCCAGGCTCACCTCGGCCGCCTTCGCCAGCTCCTCGAGCCGCCAGGCGTGCTGGGGGTCTACCAGAAGCACCCGGACGACCCGGGTGGCGCGGGGCGCGAACAACGACTTCAGTGGCCGGGTGGAGGGTCGAAGGTTGGGCTTGCCCTCCTTCTCGATGTGCACGCTCTCGAAGCTCAGGTAGCAGTTGCCCGACAGGTCGAGGTAGCCCACCCCGCTCCGCTTCAGGAGCGCGGCGCTCTGCGGGCTGATATAGGGAGATACCGCGATTGGATATGTCTCGGGTATATCCCTACGGATCTCGCTCAGACGGGTCACCGCCTCTCGGATCTGCCGAGGCTGCCCGAGCGGAGTGACGCCGATCGTCAGGCTGTGAGGCTTCTCGCCCATTTTGAATTTCGCAATCACGTCAGCGGTTTGGCTGCCGACCTTCACGTCGAACGCGTGCTCCCAGCCGGTGGCCTTGGGCATGAGCTCGCGGACCCGCTGTATCGCGAGCGACTTGATGTCGTCTGCTTTCGCCATTCCTTTACTTCTACTTTCATTGGACTTTCACTTGTCCCTACAATTTCAGCGTACGCTGAAACCATATGGACAAATGAAATTCGTGTCAAGCCAAAAATCACCCCTTCTCGAGGTCATCCCCCCCTTCGATTTCATCCATCGTCTCGTCGTCGAGCCCGAAGTAATGGCCGACTTCGTGGACGACGACATCGCGCACCAGATCGGCCATCTCCTCGGGGTCGTCACAGTCTTCCTCGATTGGCCCCTGGTAGATATGGATCGTGTCGGGGAGCACGTTGCCGTAGGAGGAGTCCCGGCGGGTCAGGTCCACGCCCCGGTAGAGACCGTACAGAGTGTCGGGCGGCTCGATGCCCATCTCCTCGAGGGTCTCGTCGTCGGCCCAGTCCTCGACCACGACGATGACGTTGGCGAGCTTCTCCCGGAACTTGCGGGGGAGCTTCCGGAGGGCGGAATCGACGAGGGCTTCGAACTCGCGCCGGGTCAAATGCCCCGGACCCGCTCCACGTTCGCGATGTCCTTCACCTCGCGAATGCCCTGCATGATGTCCTGGAGCTGCCGGAGGTCGTCCACCTCGACCACGAAGAAGTTGAGGCCCTTCCGGTCGTCGGTGACGGTGATCTCGGCCTTGATGATGTTGCCCTGCCGCGAGGAGATCGCGGAGGTGATCTCGGCGAGGAGGCCCGGGCGGTCCCGGCCGATGTAGACCGCGATGCGCACCGGCCGCTTGGCCGGCTCGCCCGCCTCCCACTCGACCGCCACCAGGCGCTCCTTGTCGAGCACGTTCTTGACCACGGTCAGGCAATCCCTCGAGTGCACGGTCAGGCCGCGCCCCCGCGTGATGAAGCCCACGATGGAGTCGCCGGGCACCGGCGAGCAGCACTTGGCGAAGCGCACCAGCAGATCGTCCACGCCCCGGATCCGGACCGCGGGCCCCTCGCCCTTGCGGGCCGGCTTGACCGCCTTGGGCTCGACCTCGGTGTCGTGGGTCGCGGCGGGAGCGAGTCGCCCCAGCACCTGCTGGATCGACGTCTTGCCGTAGCCGATCGAGGCGAGCAGGTCGTCGGGCGACGGGAAGCCCAGCTCGGAAACCAGCTTCTTCATCTCGTCCGAGGCCAGCAAGGTCGCGGGAGAGAGCCGGTACTTCCGGGCCTCGCGCTCGAACAGCTCGCTCCCCAGGGCCAGCGAGCGCTCGCGCTCCTCCACCTTCAGCCACTGATTGATCTTGGCGCGGGCGCGGTTGGACTTGACGATCTTGAGCCAGTCGCGGCTCGGGTGCTGGGTCGGCGAGGTCACGACCTCGACGATGTCGCCCTGGCGCAGGGTGTAGCGGAGCGGCACGAGCTTGCCGTTGACCTTCGCGCCCACGCAGTGGTGACCGACGTCGGTGTGTACCGTGTACGCGAAGTCGATCGGGGTGGCCCCGTCCGGCAGGGCCTTCACGTCCCCTCGCGGCGTGAACACGTAGACCTCGTCCGGGAAGAGGTCGAGGCGCACGCTGTCGAGGAATTCCTTCGGATCACTCGTTTCCTTCTGCGACTCCAGGAGCTGGCGCAGCCAGGTGAAGGCGTCGTCGAACTTGTCGCGGTCGCTGCGCTTCTCCTTGTAGAGCCAGTGGGCCGCGATGCCCTCCTCCGCGATCCGGTGCATCTCGTAGGTGCGGATCTGGATCTCGACCGGGTCGCCCTTGGGGCCGATGACCGTCGTGTGCAGCGACTGGTACATGTTCACCTTCGGCATCGCGATGAAGTCCTTGAAGCGGCCGGGCACCGGCTTCCACAAGGAGTGCACCACGCCGAGGGCCCCGTAGCAGTCCCGCACCGTATTGGTCAGGACGCGCACCGCGGTGAGGTCGTAGATCTCGTCGAACTCACGCCCACCCTCGTGCATCTTCTTCCAGATGGAGTAGAAGTGCTTGGGCCGGCCCGCGATCTTCGAGTCGATGCCCACCTCGCCCAGCTTCTCGTGGAGGACGCTGATGAGGTTGTTGATCTCGACCTCGCGCTCGAGCCGCCGCTTGGCCACCCGGCGCATCAGCTCCTGGTAGTCCTCCTGGTGCAGCACGCGGAGGGCGAGGTCCTCGAGCTCGGCCTTGACCTTGGCCATCCCGAGCCGGTGAGCGAGCGGGGCGTAGATGTCGAGCGTCTCCTGGGCGATCTTCCGGGCCTTCTCGGTGGGCAGGTACTGGAGCGTCCGCATGTTGTGCAGGCGATCGGCCAGCTTGATCATCAGCACGCGCAGGTCGCGTGCCATCGCGACCAGCATCTTCCGGAAGTTCTCGGCCTGGCGCTCCTCCCGCGAAGAGAAGGCCAGCTTGCCGATCTTGGTCACCCCGTCGACCAGCTCCGCGATCTCGGCGCCGAACTCCCGCTGGAGGTCCCCCTTGGTGGCTTTGGTGTCCTCGAGGACGTCGTGGAGGAGACCGGCGGTCACGGTGGTCACGTCCATCTTGAAGTTGACGAGGAGGCCGGCAACCTCGAGGGGGTGAGACAGGTAGGGCTCACCGGAGGCCCGCTGCTGACCCTGGTGGGATTGCTCCGAGAACCGGTAGGCGCGCTCCAGGAGGCCCAAGTCCGCGGCGGGCTGGTACTTGGGGATCTCCTCGATGAGCGTCTGGAGCTGGGTCAACCCGGCGCCTCCTTAGGTTGACCTTGAATTTTGCCAAATTTTCTAGGCTTTTGCTACGGCTTTTTTCCTCCGAGCCAGCCAGCGCTCGCGCCAGGTGGTCCAGTCGACGATGAGCGATCCGGCGATGTAGACGGTCGAGAAGGTGCCGGTGACCACCCCGATGGTCAGGATGAAGGCCATGTCCTCGAGCACCTTGCCGCCGAAGAGGTACAGGACCGCGGTGGTGAAGAAGACGGTCAGGGCGGTCAGCACCGTCCGCGACAGGGTCTGGTTGATCGCGGTATTGATCAGGGTCTCGAAGGTCTCCCCCTTCCGCCGGCCCTTCTGGCGGTTCTCCCGGACCCGGTCGTAGGCCACGATCGTGTCGTTCACGGAGTAGCCGATGATCGTCAGGAGGGCCGCGAGTACCGGAAGCGACATCTCCCGGTTGGTCAGGGACAGGGCGGCCAGGCAGATCAGCACGTCGTGGACGATGGCGGCGATCGAGGCCAGGCCCCCCAGCAGGTCGAAGCGGAAGGCGACGTAGACGAGGATGCCGGCCATGCTCCACAGCGCGGCATAGATGGCCTGGACCTGCAGGTCTCGGCCGACCTGCGGGCCGACGAATTCCACGCGCCGGATCTCCGGAGCGCCAAGGCCCGGCTCCTTGGCCAGGGCCTCCTGGATCCGCTTGGTCGCCTCCTCCGAGGAGGCGTCGGTGAGGGGCAGGCGGAGCAGGTACTCGCGGGTATCCCCGAACTCCTGGATCACGCTCTCGCCCATGCGCACGGTCTCGAGCGCGGCCCGGATCCGGTCCACCGGGACCGGCTTCTCGAAGCGGACCTGGATCAGGGTGCCCCCCGAGAAGTCGATGCCGTAGCGCAGCCCGCCGTGGGCCATCATCGAGGCGACGCCGGCCAGGATGAAGAGGAGCGAGATGATGTAGGCCCAGCGGCGCTTGCCGATGAAATCGAACCGGGGGTTCTTGAAGAGCTCGATCATGGCGGTCAGATCGAGAGCGACTCCCGCTTGTGCCGCCCCATGTAGAGCAGGTCGAAGAGCAAGCGGGTGAAGAAGACCGCGGTGAAGAGGCTCGCCGCGATGCCGATCATCAGGGTGACCGCGAACCCCTTGACCGGGCCTGTCCCGAACTGGAAGAGGATGAGGCCGGAGACGAGCACCGTCACGTGGGTGTCGATGACGGTCTTGAAGGCGCGCGAGAAGCCCGCGTCGATGGCGCCGCGCACCGTCTTGCCGGCCCGCAGCTCCTCCCGGATGCGCTCGAAGATCAGGATATTGGTGTCCACCGCCATGCCGATCGTGAGCGCGATGCCCGCGATGCCGGGCAGCGTGAGCGTGGCGTGGAAGCCCGCCATGGTGGCCAGCAGCAGCAGCAGGTTCAGGCCGAGGGCCACGTCGGCGATGAATCCCGAGATGCGGTAGTAGGCCAGCATGAACAGGAACACGAGCACGGTCGACGCGAGGATCGCGACGATGCCCTGGCGAATGGAGTCCGCGCCCAGGGACGGCCCGACCGTCCGCTCCTCGAGCACCTGCACCGGCGCGGGAAGTGCGCCCGCGCGGAGCACGATGGCCAGATCCGTGGCCTCCTCGGTCGTGAACCCGCCCGTGATTTGGGCCCGCCCGGAGGGGATCCGCTCGCGGATCTGCGGGGCCGAGTGGATGTTGCCGTCCAGGACGATGGCCAGGCGGCGTCCGACGTTGGTGTCGGTGAGGTCCGCGAAGGCGCGGGCGCCGGTGGCGTTGAAGTCGACCGAGACGTAGGGCTCGCTCGTATTCTGGTCGATCGAGACGCGGGCGGTCGCGACGTCCCGTCCGGTCACGTAGGCCTTCTTCTGGACCAGGAACGGAACCTTCCGCTCCTGGTGCGTTTGCTTGTCGACCCGGCGCTGGTAGAGGATCTCGTCGCCTTCCGGGATGCCGGTGCGCAGGGCAGTCTCCGGGTCCGTCCGCTCGTCCACCAGCTTGAACTCCAGCAGGGCGGTCTTGCCGATCAGGGCCTTGGCCCGAGCCGGATCCTGCACGCCCGGCAGCTGGACCAGGATGCGGTTGTCGCCCTGCTGCTGGATCGACGGCTCGGCCACCCCGAACTGGTCGACCCGGTTCCGGATCGTCTCGAGGCCCTGGCGCACCGCCAGGTCGCGGATCTGCGCGGCCTCGCGCGGCTTGAGCGAGAGGACGATGCGACCGGCGGCCTGATCGGCCTCCTTGCGGTCGAAGTTGCCGAGCACCTCGCTCACCGTGGCGAGCGCGGCGTCCCAGCCCTGGGACGACGCGAGCTGGACGACCAGGTCCGTGACCCCCCGTCGTTCGATCTTCGCGGCGGTGATCCCCTTCTTCTGCAGCTCGCTGCGGACCGTGTCGCCCGCCCGGTCGACCTGCGCCTCGAGGGCCTTGTCCACGTCCACCCCGAGCACGAGGTGGATGCCGCCCTGCAGATCGAGCCCCAGGTTGATGGTCTTGGCCGGCGGGTAGAGATACCAGACCGACGCGGCTACCACCACCGCCACGATGGCGATGCGGATGCCGAGGTTACGGCGCATCTAGGCGGCCGACTCCTTGTCGCCCGCCGCCGGAACGATCCGCGCCACCGCGGAGCGCTCGAACTCGAGCTTCACCTGGTCGGCCACCTTGAGGGTGACGGTGTGCTCGGGGAGGCCGACCACCGTCCCGAAGAGTCCGCTGCTGGTGACGACGCGGTCGCCCTT
>Ga0187766_10000890_pt1 | contig 17098 bp, 11 predicted proteins | sample 0216_QUI02_MP05__4_FD_132971 | JGI IMG/M metagenome (GOLD analysis project Ga0187766, IMG submission 132971) | Tropical peat soil microbial communities from peatlands in Department of Meta, Colombia - 0216_QUI02_MP05_20_MG | ecosystem: Environmental > Terrestrial > Soil > Wetlands > Peat ... | reverse complement strand
CTGGGTGATGTCGAGGACCGTGGGCGTGGTCGTCATGGTCGGCTCCTTCCGGGTGAGCGTCTTCGACCGCTGGCCGGCACATCCTGGCAAATCCCCCCCGCGGAGTCAAACGGCACCACCGCCAGCCGAGCTTGCGCCGCCAAGTCCGTGTCATTGCTGACGCAGCGCTCGACGCCGGGCCCAGCCCCGCAGTGCGGCCTTGCATGCCCCCCGTGTAACGTCGCATCCTGCTTGAGCCTTCGTCTGGTACGGGCCTTGCCACCAGGACGGGCGGAGCCGAACATGACCGCAGCGTCGGGCGTATTCATCGGGGTCGACGTGGGATTCACCACCGTCTCGGGCGGTCTGGTCACCCCGGACGGCGCGGTGCTCACCACGATGCAGGCGCCCACCGCCCTCGGTTCGGGAACCGCGGTGCACACGATTCTCTCGATCGTCACCGACCTGCACGGTGAGGCCCAGGCCCGTGGCCTCACGCTCGAGGCGGTGGGCCTCGGCGTGCCGGGCCTCGTGGACTTCGAGCGGGGGCAGATTATGCACTCCGCCGGCGGGTACGGCGCCGAACTGCATCAGGTCCCGCTGGGCGAGCGCATCGCGGCCAAGACGGGCGTGCCGGTCTTCGTGGACAACGACGTGCACGTCCTGACCCTCGGCGAATGGCTCTTCGGGCGAGCCCGGGGCGCTGCGTCGTGCGTCGTGCTCGCGATCGGCACCGGGATGGGCGGTGGTCTCGTCGTCGACGGGCGGCTCGTCCGGGGGCACCGGGGGTTCGCGGGCGAGCTCGGCCACGTCCCGATCGACTTCGACGGCCCGCCGTGCAACTGCGGGGGGCGGGGTTGCCTCACCTTGTACGTGGGCGGCCACTACATCGCCGCGGAGGCTCGGGCCCGCGTCGCGCGCGAGCCCTCGTCGCTCCCGGCCCTGGCCGGGGGCGACGTCGCCGCGATCACCGCGGAGACGGTCTTCGCGGCCGCCGCGACGGGTGACGCGCTCGCGCGCGACATGGTGGACCGCGCGTGCCGAGCGCTGGGCGCCGGCCTCGCCCTCACGGTGAACGGCCTGAACCCCGAGGTCGTGGTCGTCACCGGCGGCGTGGTCAAGTCGTTCGCGGCGCATCAGGACCGGATCCTGCGCCGGGCCCGCGAGTACGCCCTGGCCGACTGCCTGGCCGGGACGCCGATCCACTTCGTTCCGGGAGACAAGAGCCGGACGGTGCGCGGCGGCGCGGCCCTCGTGCTCTACGAGCGGGCCCGCCAGGCCGCGGGACGGTCACGCTGATGTACCTCTCGCGCGACGGCGTACGGCTCTTCTACCAGATGACGGGCAGCGGCGACCGCGACCTCTTCCTGCTGCCCCAGTGCCAGCCGGTCACGTACAGCCGGCAGTGGAAGCACCAGATCCCGTATCTCTCGCGGTACTTCCGCGTCGGCACGATGGATCCGAGAGGCAATGGACGCTCCGACCGGCCGCCAACCGGCTACGACCTCGAGACGCGCTACCAGGACCTGCTCGCCGTGCTCGCGGAGACCATGCGCCCCCCGTTCGCGCTGGCGGCGCTGTCCTGCGCCGCGATGCTCGCCTTCCGGTACGCGGTCGAGCATCCGGGCAAGATCTCCCACCTCATCTTGTTGAGCGGCCAGTACGCGGAGTCGGTGCCCCAGCCCTTCGACGAGAAGGTCGCGCCGGTGATCCGCGGCAGCTTCGCGACCTGGCAGCAGCGGCTCTTCACCCGCTGCCTGCCCGAGCCGTACTCCCTCAAGGGGATCGAGGACGCGATCGCCTGGAGCAGCGAGACCACCCCCGACGTGCTCGTGGAATCGCTGCGGGCCATCGACGGGTCGAACGTGTACGACCTGCTGCCCCGCGTGCAGACCCCGACACTCGCGCTCCACGGGACGCTCGACAAGATCGTGCCCTACACGCACGCCGAGAAGCTCGTCGCCGCAATCCCGGGCGCTCGACTGGTCACCTTCGAGGGCGCGGGCCACATCCTGCACGGACGCCACGCGGTGAAGGTCAACCATCTCATCCGCGACTTCGTGCTGGACCGGCCGGTCGCGTCGGACCGCGTCCCCACCCTGGCCGAGCGGAAGACCTCGTCCCGCCCCGCGCGTCGGACCTCGCGCCGCCGTGTCCTGTGGCTGTCGAGCCCGATCGGGCTCGGCCACGTCCAGCGCGATCTGGCCATCGCGCGCCGGCTGCGGGAGATCCATCCGGACGTCACGGTGGATTTCCTGGCCGCCGATCCGGCCGACCGGGTCGTGGAGGCCTGGGGCGAGCGCCTGCATCCGGCGACTCGGCTGATCGCGAACGAGAGCGCTCACATTGAAAGCTGGGCGCGGGACCACGAGCTGCACGCCTTCAACGCGATCTGGGACATGGACGAGATCATGACGGCCAACTTCATGACGTTCGCCGACGTCGTCGAGCGCGAGGAGTACGACCTCTGGGTCGGCGACGAGGGCTGGGACCTCGACTACTTCCTGCACGAGAACCCCGAGCTGAAGCGGGCCCCCTACGTCTTCCTGACCGACTTCATCGGCGTGCTGCCCATGCGAGAGGAGCCGGGCTCGGTGGAGTTCAAGCGTGCGTGGGAGAAGAACGCGGAGAACATCGACCATCTGCGCATCCATCCGGACGTCCGCGACCTGTCGATCATGGTGGGCGACGAGGAAGACGTGCTCGACCGGAACTTCGGCCCGGACCTGCCGAACATGCGGAACTGGGCGCGAGAGCACTTCGCGTTCTCGGGCTACACCTACCACTTCGACCCGGCCGACTACCGGGACAAGGTCGAGCTCCGCCACGAGCTGGGCTTCCGCGAGGACGAGCGCGTGATCGTGGTCTCGGTGGGCGGCACCCGGGCCGGCCGCGGCCTGCTCCGCAAGTGCGCCGAGGCCTTCTCCCGGATCGCGCCCTCGGTGCCGGAGGCCCGGATGATCCTGGTGGCCGGCCCGCGCCTCGAGGGCGACGACCTGCCGCACGGCCCGCGCATCGACGTGCGCGCCTTCGTGCCGAACCTCTTCCGTCACCACGCGGCGGCCCACCTGGCGATCGTGCAGGGCGGCCTCACCACCACGATGGAGCTCGCCGCCTTCCAGACGCCGTTCCTCTACTTCCCGCTGCGCAACCACTTCGAGCAGAACTTCCACGTCGCGCGTCGGCTGGACCGGCTGGGCGCCGGCGTGCGCATGGACTACGACCGGGTGAGCGTCGAGGAGCTGGGCGCGTCGATCCTCGACAACCTGCGCAGGCCCATCCGGTACAAGGACGCGCCGGCCGGCGGCACAGAGCGGGCCGCCCGCCTGATCGCCAACTTGCTCTAGCTCCTGGGAGGGCCAGACATGACACAGGGAATGAACGACGTCAACCTCGAGAAGCTGAAGGAGACGGACTCGGCCATCCGGCAGAACCCCGGCCTGGAGAAGCTGACGGTCAAGGCGCGCTCCAAGTGGTGCCGCGGGACCACGACCGAGGTCACGCTCAGCGAGTGGACCGCGGGCGGGCAGCGGATGACGGCGCCGGCCCGCCGGTTCACGATCACGGTGGACGAGCCCGCCGAGCTCGGCGGAGGCGATCGCGCCCCGTTCCCGCCCGAGGTCCTGCTGGCCGCGCTGGCCGGCTGCGTCACCAACGCGACCGTCACCAACGCGGCGCTCTTCGACGTGCCGGTCGACGCGGTCGAGATGGAGCTCGAGGCGCACGTGGACGCGCGCGGCTTCCTCGGCCACGACAAGTCGGTGCGCAACGGCATCACGGACATCAACTACACGATCACGATCCAGAGCCCGGCGCCCGAGGCGAAGGTCCGCCGGTGCAAGGAGACGATCGATCGCAAGTCGGCGATCCGGGACACGCTGGAGAACCCGGTGAAGATCACGTCCAAGTTCGTCTACAAGCCCTCCTGAGCTCCCGGACGGACCGAGAGCGCGGCGATGCCCGGCGACGTCAACTGCCTCTTCACGAAAGGCCTGATTCCGTTCGTGGAGAAGGAGGCGGGTCCCGAGGGCGTCGCCGTGCTCTGCCGGGCCGCCGGGCGGTCCCGCGACTACCTGATGGCGGACCACAACTGGCTGCCGCTCGCCACGGCCAACGAGCTCATCCGCGTGGCGATGGAGCTCTCCGGCGATACCGATCTCGAGCGCTGGGTCCGCCGCTTCGCCGAGGACATGATGGACTGGAAGCCCTCGCGCGAATACCGCCACTACATGGGCACCTACACGATGGGCATCGGCAGCCCGCGGGAGATCTACGCGCGCTACGGGAAGTTCGGCAAGAACACCATCGGCTTCTTCAGCACCGAGGTCGAGTCCCTCAAGCGCAGCTCCGCGGTGTTCCGGCGGAGGCCGAACCCGGGACGCGTCATGCCCCGGTGGTTCTGCATCTGGGACAACGCGATGTGCGAGCGCTACCCGACCAACTGGGGACTGCCCCGGGCGGTCGTGGTCGAACGCCAGTGCGCCGCCCTGGGCGCCGAGAGCTGCCTGCTCGAGGTGAAATGGAAGAACCCTCCCCTCGGCCGCCGCTTCTGGGGGCCGACCCTGGCCGGCGCCGCCGCGTCGGCCGCGCTGGTGGCCGGCTTGACCGCGACCGAGCCGCTGTCCTGGGCGGTCGACCTCGTGGTGGCCGCGCTTCCGATCCTGCTGGGGAGCGCGCTGGGACACGGCCTGGTGCTGCGCGCACGCTGGCAGCTCGCCAAGCGCATGCTGGATCTGCAGTCCGAGGAGATCCTCTACTCGAACGACGAGCTCGAGAAGAAGTTCCGCGATCTCGAGACCACGATCGAGCAGCTCTCGCTCCTGAGCGAGCTGTCCGCGGCGGTCAACGCCTCGCTCGACGTCGAGAAGATCTACGACCAGGCGCTGGAGCGGCTGGTCCACCAGATGGGATACCACAGCGCCTACCTGTTCCTGGTCGACCGCGCGCGACGCGTGGTCCGCGGCCATCGCATGGTGGGCCGCGTGGATCGGACCGTCCACTTCACCGAGGTCGAATACCGCCTGGACGACCCCAGCTGCAGCACCGCCCGGGTCGCGGCGAGCGGCCTCCCGGTCGTCATCGACGACGCGGAGCGCACGGGCGTGCCCATCGACGTGACGACCGCGCGTGCGCTCGACGTGCGCTCGGTCGTCATGGTGCCGCTCCGGGTCAAGGACGCGGTCTTCGGCGTGTTGAACGTGACCTCGAGCGAGCCCGGGCGCGTCGGCGAGCCGGACGTCGAGCTGCTCTCGGCGGTGGCGAACCACGTGGCCCTGGCGGTCGACCGGGCGGAGAGCTTCCAGACCATCGAGGAGCTGAGCCGCGGCCTCGAGGACAAGGTGCGCGTGCGGACCGAGCAGCTCCGCACCGCGCACGAGGAGCTCCAGGCCGCCTACCGCGAGCTGCAGGCCACCCAGATGCAGCTGATCCAGCGCGAGAAGATGGCCTCGGTCGGCCAGCTGGTCGCCGGCGTCGCCCACGAGCTGAACAACCCGATCGGCTTCGTCTACTCCAACGTGACCATGCTCGACGACTTCGTCCGGCGCATGCGGGCGATGCTCGAGGCCTACCGCTCGGCGCCGCTGCCTGAGGCCGATCGCGCGCGCCTGCAGACCGAGTGGGAGACGCGAAAGGTCGACTACGCCCTGAAGTACGTCGACTCGATGATCCAGGGCATCCGCGAGGGCGCCGAGCGCGCCCGGAAGATCGTCCGCGACCTGCGCGTCTTCGCCCGGAGCGAAGACGACGTCTGGCAGTCGGTGGACCTCCACGAGGAGATCGAGTCGAGCCTCACCCTGCTCAATCACCTGCTCAAGGACCGCGTCGCCGTGCACCGCAAGTATGGTGAGCTGCCCGCCGTCGAGTGCGTCCGGTCCCAGATCGACCAGGTCTTCCTCAACCTGCTCGCGAACGCGGCCCAGGCCATCCAGGGCCCGGGAGCCATCACGATCGCGACGCGCCGCGAGGGCCCGACCGCGGTGGTCGAGATCGCCGACACCGGCCCCGGGATCGCGCCCGAGATCATGGGCCGCCTCTTCGATCCGTTCTTCACCACCAAGCCGGTCGGCGAGGGCACCGGTCTCGGACTCAGCATCAGCTACGAGATCGTGAAGAAGCACGGCGGCGAGATCCGCGCCGAGAGCCCGGCGGGGGGCGGTGCGACCTTCACGGTGCGCATCCCGCTCGCCCGGGCCGGGCGCGCCTGATGGCCGACGCGACCGTCCTCATCGTCGACGACGAGGTTCGCGTCCTCGACTCGCTCGAGGCGCTGCTCGCCATGGACTACCGCGTCCTGCGCGCCGAGCGCCCCGAGGCGGCCCTGGACCTGCTCGCGCGCGAGACGGTCGCGGTGGTGATCTCGGACCAGCGCATGCCCGGCATGAGCGGCACCGACCTCCTCTCGCGCTGCTGCGAGGTCGCGCCGGAGACGGTCCGGATCCTGCTGACCGCGTTCACCGACGCGGACGCCCTGATGCAGTCGATCAACGCGGCCAACATCTACCACTTCATCCTCAAGCCCTGGGACCCCACCGAGCTGGTCCACACCGTGCGCCGCGGCGTCGAACGGCATCGCCTGGCCACCGAGCGCGAGGCGCTCATGCGCGACCTCGCCGCGAAGAACACGCACCTCGAGGTCACGCTCGCGGACCTCCAGGCGGCCCAGGATCGGGTCGTGCGCGAGGCGGGCGTCCGGGCCCAGCTCCAGCGCTACGTCTCTCCGCGGCTCGCCGACATGGCGCTCGGCAACCCGAGCCTGCTCGACCAGCCCGGCGAGTGGCGCGAGGCCACCGTGCTCTTCGCGGACATCCGCGGCTACACCCGGCTCATCGAGACCACCCCGGCCCCGGTGGTGATCCGGCTCCTCGACGAGTACCTCGCTCGGATGATCGAGGTGATCTTCCGTCACCAGGGCACGGTCGAGCAGCTCATCGGCGACGAGATCGTGGTGCTCTTCGGGGTGGCCGAGGGCGGGCAGGACGCGCCGGGCCGCGCGGTGCGCGCCGCCATCGACATGGTCGCGGCGGTCCGCGAGCTCTCCGCGCGCTGGGCCGCCGAGGGGCGGCCGCGCTTCGACATCGGCGTGGGGATCGCCTCGGGCCCGGTGATGGCCGGGACCATCGGCTCCGCGGACCGGCGCGAGCTGGTCGTGGTGGGCCGGCCGATGATCGCAGCGGCGCGGATCCAGCGGATGACACGGCTGTTCGACGCGCATATAATCGCGGCCGACAGCACGTTCCGCGAGGTGAGTGACCTCGTCGGCCACCGTGAGCTGGGCTCCCCGAGGCTGAAGGGCTTGAAGGATCGCGAGACGCTCTACGAGATTCTCTCCCTCCGGGAGCCGGCCGCGGCGACCGGCGCGTAGGTCGCCCGGACGCGCGCGGGCTCGGCGCAGATTCGGCCCAGGTTCGGCTCAGGAGATCGATTGGACGAGACGCCAACCGTTCTGGTCGTCGACGACGAGCCACGCGTGCTCGACGCGCTCGAGGCCGTGCTCGCCGCCGAGTTCCGGATCCTTCGCGCCGAGGGCGGCGAGCAGGCGCTCCGGCTCCTGGCCGGCGCCGAGGTGGCGGTCATCGTCACGGACTACCGGATGCCCGGCATGACCGGGGTGGAGTTGCTCCGCCGCAGCCAGGACGTGGCGCCCGACGCGGTCCGCATCGTCCTCACCGCCTACACGGACGTGGACAGCCTGATGGACGCGATCAACACCGGGCGCATCTATCACTTCGTGCCCAAGCCCTGGGATCCCAATGAGCTCGCGGTCATCGTGCGCCGCGCCGCCGAGCGCTACACGCTGGCCCGCGACAATGAGCGCCTCCGCGAGGAGCTGGAGCTGGCCGTGAACACGCTGCGGCGCGAGGCCGCCGAGAGCCGGGTGCCGTCGCTGGCGCTCGAAGGCCTGATCGGCGCGGCGACCGGGCTCCGCCCCGCCGTGGAGCTGGCCGGCAAGATCCTCGACACCGACACCACGGTGCTGCTGCTCGGCGAGACCGGCACCGGCAAGGAGCTGTTCGCGCGCCTGATCCACCACAACGGGCCGCGCCGGACCGCCAAGTTCGTGGCCCAGAACTGCGGGGCCCTGCCCGAGTCGCTGCTCGAGTCCGAGCTCTTCGGCCACACCCGCGGTGCCTTCACCGGCGCGACCGCCGAGCGCCGCGGCCTCTTCGAGGAGGCCGACCGTGGGACGATCTTCCTGGACGAGGTGGGCGAGATGTCGCCGGCGATGCAGCTCCGGCTGCTGCGGGTCCTGCAGGAGGGCGAGATCCGTCGCGTCGGCGCCTCCGCGTCGCGCACCGTGCAGGTGCGCGTGCTCGCCGCGACCAACACCGACCTCGAGGCGGACGTGGAGGCGGGGCGCTTCCGCAAGGATCTCTACTACCGGCTCAACGTCTTCCCGATCCGCCTGCCGCCGCTGCGGGAGCGGGTCGAGGACATTCCGACCCTCGCCGATCACTTCCTGCGCGTGTACCGCGAACGGACGCGCCGCGCGGTGCCCGCGATCACGCCCGAGGCGATGCGCTGCCTCAAGGCGTACCCGTTCCCGGGCAACGTCCGCGAGCTGGAGAACGAGATCGAGCGGGCGGTGGCCCTGGCCGACCCGGGCCGGCCCATCGCTCCCGAGCAGCTCTCCGAGCGCATCCGTGGAGGCGAGGCCCGGGCGGCGACCCCCCAGACGCTCAACGAGGCCATCGAGCAGCTCAAGCGGCGGATGATCGAGGACGCGCTGCGCGAGTGCGGCTCGAAGACCCGTGCCGCGGAGCGGCTCGGGCTGACCCGCCAGAGCCTGCAGCAGATGCTCCGCCGCCGCTCGACCGGCGGCTAGTCTCCCCATCGCCCGAGCAGCTGCGTTACACTCCTTCTTCGTGCGCCTGCCCTTCTTCTACGGCTGGGTCGTGGTGGCGGTGGTCTTCGTCACGATGGGCATCGGCGTCAACGCGCGAACCGCCTTCTCGCTGCTCTTCCCGCCCATCCTCGACGAGTTCGGCTGGGAGCGCGGCATCACCGCGGGCGCGTTCTCCTTCGGCTTTCTCGTCTCCGCGATGCTGAGCCCGTCGCTCGGCCGGCTCATGGACCGTCGCGGCCCGCGTGTGGTGACCGAGCTCGGCGTCGGCCTGATCGGTGTCGGGCTCCTGCTCGCCACGTGGGTGAGCCGCCCGTGGCACCTCTACGTGACGCTCGGCGTGATGGTGGGCGGCGGCAGCGTCTGCATCGGCTACACCGGCCAGTCGCTGTTCCTGCCGAACTGGTTCGTGCGCCGCCGCGGGCTCGCGATGAGCCTGGCCTTCTCGGGCGTGGGGGTGGGCTCGGTGATCCTGCTCCCGTGGATGCAGGGTCTCATCGGGCGGGCCGGCTGGCGGGCCGCGTGCTGGGCGATGGGCCTGCTCGTGCTGCTCCTCCTCGTCCCGCTGAACCTGCTCCTGCGCAAGCGGCCGGAGGACATGGGCCTCGAGCCCGACGGCGACCGCACCGCGCGCGGGAGCGCCGCGGCGGCCCGGCCCTCGAACGTGGTGGACGCGGCGTGGGTCGCGGTGGACTGGACGCTGGCCCGCGCGGCCCGCACGGCCCGCTTCTGGTGGATCGCGATCGGCTACTTCAGCGCGCTCTACTCCTGGTACGCGGTGCAGGTCCATCAGACCAAGTACCTGCTCGAGATCGGCTTCAGCGCGCGCGACGCGGCGTGGGCCCTCGGCTTCGTGAGCCTGGCTGGGATCCCGGGCCAGATCGGGCTCGGGTATCTCTCCGACCGCGTCGGGCGCGAGTGGGTGTGGGCCGCGGGCAGCCTCGGCTTCGCGATCAGCTACGTAGCGCTGCTCGCGCTCGCGACCTCACCGACCATGCCCCTGCTCTACTTGATGGTGATCTCGCAGGGCATGCTGGGCTACGGGATCACCTCGGTGGTCGGCGCGATCCCCGCCGAGATCTTCCAGAGCCGGCACTACGGCTCGATCTTCGGCACCCTCATGCTCTCTTCCATCGCGGGCGGAGCGGTGGGCCCGTGGCTCACCGGCGCCCTCCACGACCACACCGGCAGCTACAGGCTCGCGTTCTGGCTCGCGATCGGGTGCAGCGCGCTCTCCGCGGTGGCGATCTGGCTCGCGTCGCCGCGCAAGGTGCGGGCCGTGGCCGGCCGCCTGCGCGCGCAGGCCTGAGCGGGCCCCGATGGGGTATCCTGCCTCGTGTACCTGAACCGCCGGCTCTGGGCCTTCACCGAGGGCGTGCGCCTCCGCATCGCGGGCGCCACGCTGGCGGGATTGCTGGCCGTCCTCGCGGGCACCGCCCGGCTGGCGCTGCTGGGCTGGGTGCTGGGCCGCGTGCTCGCCGGCGATTCCCTCGCGCACCTGGCCGGGCCGGTGGCCGGAGTCGCGGGGCTGGTCGCGCTGCGCGGGCTGCTCGAGTACCGCCGCGCGATGACCGCGCACCACACCGCGGCGCGCGTGCAGGCGCGCCTGCGGGCGCGCCTCTACGAGCAGATCACCGCGCTGGGCCCGGCCCACTTCACGCAGACCCGCACCGGCGACGTGATCCTCTCCGTGGTCGAGGGCGTGCAGCAGCTCGAGGTGTACTTCGGCCAGTACCTGCCGCAGCTGTTCGTCTCCGCGCTGACCCCGCTGCTGATCTTCGCGGTGGTGGCCGCCATCGACGTCCCGCTGGCCGGCGTCCTCCTGCTGGCCGCGGTGGCCACGTTCCTGCTGCCCACGGTGTGGCACCGCTGGGACAGCCACCACAGCCTCGAGCGATCGAATGCCTACAAGGCCTACGGCGCCGAGTTCCTCGACGCGATCCAGGGGCTGCGGACGCTCGCCGCCTTCGGTCAGAGCCAGGCCCGCGCGCGGCTGCTCGAGGAGCGGGGCCGCTCGCTCTTCGAGGCGACGATGTGGCTGCTCGGCACCAACACGATGGCCCGCGGCATCAGCGACATCTGCATCGCGCTGGGCGCCGCGGTCGCCCTCGGCCTGGGCGCCCACCGCGTGCAGGGCGGGCAGATGACGTTGACCGCGCTCGTGGTCGTGCTGATGCTCGGCGTCGAGATCTTCCGCCCGCTGCGCGAGCTGCGCACCGTGCTCCACCAGGGCATGCTCGGCCTCTCCGCCGCCCAAGGCATCCTCGACCTCCTCGCCGTTCAGCCACAGGTCACCGACTCGAGCGCGCTCTCAGCCGCCGCGGTCCCGCGCCATGCGGTGGGGGGGCTCGGGGGAGGAGCGACGCCGCTCCCCCCCGATCAGAACAAAAGCAGTACCGCCGACGGTATCAGCGTTCCCCTGATCACCCCCCTCGACCCCGAGATCGCGTTCGAGCACGTCACGTTCAGCTACCCGGGCGGCCGGCGGCCCGCGCTCGAGAGCTTGTCGTTCCGCGTGGCCGCCGGCGAGCGCGTCGGCGTCGTGGGCGCGAGCGGCGCGGGCAAGTCCACGATCTCGCGCCTGCTGCTCCGCTTCGCGGATCCGACGGCGGGTCACGTCCGGATCGGCGGGCGCGACCTGCGCGATCTCTCGCTTCACGAGCTGCGCTCGATGATCGCGGTGGTCAGCCAGGACACCTACCTCTTCCACGGGACCATCGAGGACAACCTGCGCATGGGCCGGCCCGACGCGAGCCAGGCCGAGCTCGAGGCGGCCGCGCGCAGCGCCAACATCCACGACGCGATCGCGGCTCTCCCGGACGGCTACCGCACGGTGGTCGGCGAGCGCGGCGTGCGGCTCTCCGGCGGCCAGCGCCAGCGCATCGCGATCGCCCGCGCGCTGCTGCGGGACGCGCCGATCCTGATCCTGGACGAGGCACTCTCCTCGGTGGACGCGGAGAGCGAGGCCGCGATCCAGGAGGCGCTCGACCGCCTGATGCGCGGCCGCACCACCCTGATCTTCGCGCACCGCCTCTCGAGCATCATCGGCGCCGATCGCATCCTCGTGCTCCACGACGGCCGGGTCGCCGAGAGCGGCACCCACGCAGCCCTGATGGCGCGCGACGGCGTGTATCGCGAGCTGATGGCCGGGCAGGCGGCGGGCGCCGGCGAGCGCATGCTCGACGAGCACGCCACCGCCCCCGGGCGCGACGGCGCGGGCGGGGCCGTCGGCGATCTGGAGGCGGAGGAGCCGCCCGGCGCGCACGGGGCCGCCCGGGAGGCCACGACGGGCGCGGGCGCGACCGGTCCCGGCTGGCGCGAGGTCGGCCGGATCCTCTTCGCGATGGCCGCGGGCTATCACGCCCGGCTCGTGATCACGTTCGTGCTCGGCGTGGCGCGCGTGGCCGCGCTGATCGGGGTGGGCCTGCTGAGCGCGCTGGTGGTGCGCGCGGTGAGCCGCGGCGAGCGGACCGGCCCGCTGCTGCTGGCGCTGCTGGTGGTGGCGCCGGCGGCGGGCGTGCTGCACTGGCTCGAGTCCTGGCTCGCGCACGACATGGCCTACCGCCTGCTGGCCGACATGCGCCTGCGCTTCTTCCGCAAGCTGGTGGCACTCGGGCCGGCCTATCTGGGCTCGCGGCGCACCGGCGACCTGCTCGGCGTGGCGACCCACGACATCGAGCTGATCGAGTACTTCTTCGCCCACACGATCACGCCCGGCCTCGTCGCCGCCCTGGTGCCCGCGGTGGTGCTGGCCACGCTGACCGTCTTCGGCTGGCCGATGGCTCTCGCGGTGTTGCCGTTCCTGGGCTACGCGGCGCTGAGCCCGGTGCTGGGTCGGGCGCGCATCGATCGCCTGAGCGTGCGCGCCCGCGACGCCTCCGGCGAGCTGAACGCGCACGCCGTCGACTCGGTGCAGGGCCTCGCCGAGATCGTCGCGTTCCAGCACGAGACACAGCGAGGCGAGGCGCTCGCCAGCCGGGCCCGCGCGTACGCGGAGGCGCGCATGCCGTTCCTCGCCGACCTCGCGCGTCAGTCGGCGCTGCAGGAGGTGGCGACCGGCCTCGGCGGCCTCGCGGTGACGACGGTGGGCGCCTCGCTCGTGGCCGCGGGCCGGCTCGAGCCCGCGATGCTGCCGCTGCTCACGCTGCTCGCGATGTCGGCCTTCGTGCCGGTGTGGGAGATCGCCCAGGTGGGCCGACAGCTCGCAGACACCCTCGCGGCCACCCGGCGCGTGCACACCGTCCACGTCGAGCCGGTGCTGATCGCCGACGGGCCGGGAGTGACCCTCCCGGCGGCCCGGCACGACGCACCGGCCACCATCGCGCTCCACGACGTGACGTTTACCTACCCGGGCACCTCCCCCGGCCGCGGCCGGCCGGCCCTCTCCGGCGTCTCGTTCACGGTACCCGCCGGAGCGACCGTTGCCCTGGTGGGCCCGTCGGGAGCCGGCAAGACCACGATCGCGAGCCTGCTCCTGCGCTTCTGGGACCCGGACTCGGGGGCCATCACGCTGGCCGGCCACGACCTGAGACGCTGGACGCTCGAGGATCTGCGCCGCCACATCGCCCTGGTCGCGCAGGACACGCACCTCTTCAACGACACGCTCGGCGCCAACATCCGCATCGCCCGGCCGGAGGCCTCCGAGGAGGACGTGGCCGCGGCGGTCGACCGGGCCTCGCTCGGACCGCTGGTCCGGGCCCTGCCCGACGGGCTCGAGACTCGCGTCGGCGAGCGCGGGCTGCAGCTCTCCGGCGGGCAGCGCCAGCGCGTGGCCATCGCGCGCGCGTTCCTGCGCGACGCGCCGGTGCTGATCCTCGACGAGGCCACCTCCCACCTCGACGCGGTGAACGAGCAGGTGGTCCAGGAGGCCCTCGCCACGCTCGCCCGGGCCCGCACCACCATCGTGATCGCCCATCGGCTCTCCACCGTCCGCGCCGCCGACCAGATCGTGGTGCTGGACGACGGCCGGGTCGTCGAGCAGGGGCGCCACGAGGACCTCCTGCGTCGGCGGGGCCTCTACGCCCGGCTGGTCTCGCGCCAGGTCGCCGCGGCCATCGCCTCCTGATCCCCCGGGCCGGTCAACGGCCCCCCGAGCTGGTTCGTCTTAAGGGCAGAGGCAACGAACCCACCGGGCCCCTACCCGGAGCCCGTTCGAGGAAGATCAAGCTCGAGAAAGATCAAGGAGGATCATATGAAGGCATCCAGTGCACTTGCCAGCACGGTTAGCGGACTGGCCCTGGCCATGGGACTTGCCGTGGCGCCGGCCGCCGCCCAGACCCCGGACGGGGTCGAGCTGGCTCAGGCGCCCGCCGACGCCCCCCGGCCGGGTCCCGGCATGGGGGAGCGGCCCCAGTGGGGTCGCGAGGGGCACGGCTCGATGCACGGCCATCGTCACTGGCGTCACCACGGCCGCCGGCACCATCGCTTCTCGCTGGCCGGCGTGGCCCTGCGCCATCAGAAGGACCTCGGTCTGAGCCCAGCCCAGGTCGATACGTTCCGCAAGCTGATGATCGACTCCCAGCGTGACGCTATCAAGCGGAAGGCGGACATGCAGCTGGCCCGGCTGGATCTGCGCACGCTGATGATGCCGGACCCGGCCGACCCGAACAAGGCGCGCGACCTCGCCAAGATCGAGGCCAAGGTGCGCGAGATCGAGAAGCTGCGCGCCGATGGAGCCATCGCGCGCATCCGCAACACGGAGCAGAGCCGGCAGACCCTCACGCCCGAGCAGCGCGAGAAGCTGCGCGCGATGTTCGCGGCGCGCTGGCAGCGCGGGCCGAAGCCGGGCGGGGTGCGCGGGATGGCCCCGCAGGACGGCACCAGCCAGCAGCCGACCGCCTCGGCCGACGGCGAAGGCAGCGCGGACTAGGTCGATCGCCTCACGCTAGATCGACGGACCACGGTGGTCCGGTCCGGGATCAGGACCGGGCCGCCGCGAGCTCGTGGAGGAAGGCCGGGTGCGCGGTCGCGGCGTCGCCCGCGACCGTGGTGCGGTGCATCACCCGCTCGTGGCGCGCGCTGTCCCAGGACCGGCCGCGATGGAGCACGCAGCGGTTGTCCCACATCACGAGGTCTCCCACCTGCCAGCGGTGCCGGTACACTCGGTCCGGGCGCACCGTGAGCTCCAGCAGCCCGGCGAGCAGGATCCGGCTCTCGTCTAGCCCCAGCCCTTCCACGAACCAGGCGTGCGAGCCGATGTAGAGGGACTTGCGCCCGTTGCGCGGGTTGGCCCGGACCATGGCGTGGCGCACCGGCGGATAGTCGCGCCCGATCTCGGTGCCGATCCCCGGATCGATCAGGCTGCGCGAGAAGCCGAAGCTGTGCACGACTATTTGCCGATCCAGGTCGCGGCGTACGCTCTCGTCGAAACGCAAATCTTTGTCGAGGTGCTCGTACGCCACGCGCATGCTCGCGAACTCGGTCTCGCCGCCCTCGGGCGGGATGACGCGGGCGGACAGCGCGGAGGAATGCGCCGGCACCGGCTTGAACGAGCTGTCGCTGTGCCAGAGCTGGTTGCCGGACTGGTAGAGCATCCGGCGGTCGTCCCAGCCCATCAGCTTGCCCTCGGCGTCGGTGTTGGACAGATCCACGATGTGCGCGCCCAGCCGGTCCTCGGCACCCAGCGTGCGCACGGTCGTCTCGAGCGGACCGAAGCGTTCGCTGAACGCCATCTGCTGCTCGTCGGTGAGCGCCTGCTCGCGGAAGACCAGCACCGAGTAGTCGTCGAAGGCGACCGCGATGCGCTCGAAGGTGGCGTCGTCGAGTCGCCGGGTCAGGTCCACGCCGGAGACGGCGGCCGCGAAGGCCGGGTGCGCGGGGGTGATGGTCAACGTGCTGGCCATGGTCGCCATGCGTCGCCTCCTCGACGGGAATTCTAGCCCTTGACCGAGCCGGCGACCAGCCCCTCGACCATCCAGCGGTGGATGAAGACGTAGAGGGCGACCACCGGGATCGTGGTGATCACGGACGCGGCCATGAGCTGGCCCCAGTGGAACACGTCGCCGTAGATCAGCAAGTTCAGCCCGACCGGCACCGTGATCGACTGCTCGTCCTGGATGAAGACCAGCGCGTAGAGGAACTCGTTCCACGACAGCGTGAAGGCGAAGATGGCCGAGGCCACCAGGCCCGGCGCGGCCAGGGGCAGCAGCACCCGGAGGAACGCGGTGACGCGGCCGGCCCCGTCGATCAGCGCCGCCTCCTCCAGCTCGTCGGGCAAGGCCTTGAAGAAGCCGATCAGCAGCCAGGTACAGAACGGCACCGTGAAGGTAGGGTAGGACAGGAACAGCGACGAGAGATGGTTGGTGGCGCCCAGCTCGGCGAGCACCCGGTAGAGCGGGATGAAGAGGAGCGCGGGCGGGATCAGGTAGAGGATGAGGATCAGGCTCGCCACCGACTCGCGGCCCGGGAAGCGCAGGCGCGCCACCGCGTAGCCGCCGAGGCTCGCCACCACCGTGGTGGTCGCGGTCACCACCAGCGCGGTGATTAGGCTGTTGCGCAGCCAGAGCGGGAATCGCGTCTCGGCCCAGAGTCCCGCGTAGTTCTCCCAGGTGAACGGTCTCGGCACGTAGATGCTGGTCGCGAACTGGATCTGCTCGTAGGTCTTGAACGACATGCTGGCGATCCACCAGAACGGCACGAGGATCACGAGCAGGAAGAGAACGAGGCCGGCGAGCGTCGTGATCCGGAGCGGCACGCGCACGCTCACCGCCGCTCCCGCAGGAGGTAGCGGCTGATCAAGGCGATGCCCAGGACCAGGAGGGGGACGACGAAGAGGCAGATCGTGACGCCGCGGCCCCAGCGGAGCTGGCCGAAGGCCACCTGGTAGGAGTAGGTCGCGAAGATCTGGGTCGCGGTGCCGGGACCGCCGCGCGTCATCACGTAGACGATGTTGAAGTCGTTGATGGTCAGGATGAAGCTGAGCAGCGTGGTGACGATCATCACGTGCTTGAGCCCGGGCAGCGTGACGTGCCAGAAGCGCCGCCACGCGGAGGCGCCGTCCACGGAGGCCGCCTCGTAGAGCTCGCGCGGGATCGCGTGGAGGCCGGCCAGGAACGAGACGCCGAAGAACGGGAAGCCGCGCCACCAGTTGGCGACGATCACCGCCATCATCGCCCCCTCGGGGGTGGCCATGAACGCGATCGGCCGGTGCAGGAGCCCCGTGTCGAGCAGCACGCTGTTGAAGAAGCCCCGGCCCGGGAAGGCGTCGAACATCCGCCGCCAGGTGAGCGCGATGATCACGGTGGAGGTGATCCAGGGCAGCAGGAAGAGACCGCGGAG
>Ga0187766_10000889_pt1 | contig 17110 bp, 16 predicted proteins | sample 0216_QUI02_MP05__4_FD_132971 | JGI IMG/M metagenome (GOLD analysis project Ga0187766, IMG submission 132971) | Tropical peat soil microbial communities from peatlands in Department of Meta, Colombia - 0216_QUI02_MP05_20_MG | ecosystem: Environmental > Terrestrial > Soil > Wetlands > Peat ... | reverse complement strand
TTGCGCACCACGGTGATCGCGGCGATGTCGGACGCGTCGAGCTCGTTCAACGACCGCCACACCGTGGGGATCGACGCCACCGGCCCCAACAGCCGCGGCTGCTGGCCCAGCACGACGACATCGGAGATGTCGCGACCGCCGTCGCAGATCGATACCGCCACGTCGCGCAGCACCCCGCCCCGGTCGTGGGTCACCTCCGGCCGCGAACACCGCTGCCGACAACCCCTCGGTTAGCCCGGTCGCATCGGCCAGCATCCGGGGCAGCAGGCACCCAGCGTGCTGCGCCACGTCGTCGCCGCGGACCTCGACCCGCAGATTCTTCGACCAATCGGTGATAGCTTGCATCTGTTAGGTGCACTCCCTGGCGTGATAATCGAACGTCGGCAACGTCGATTCTCGTTGAGGCAGTGCACCTTTCACATTCACGACACGCATCCGCTGTCAACTACGTGAAATGTCGAGGTAAATGTCCGCAGCGGCGCGCGATGCGCGGCGTCAATTTGGTGAGCTTGGCCTGATGCGTCGTCCGCGGCCGGTGGTCGTCAACTTCGCCAAAGTTTGGCGAAGTTCTTTGACCTGCGTTTTCGTCGGTTTTCGGGAATACGAAAGTAGCCCGGCCTGATGCAGCGTCGTCGCGGCCTGGACGATCCGCCGGAGCAGCTGCTGCGGTTCGACGGCACCTACACCAGCGCGGCGGCGTGGGAGGCGGCGTTCGAGCGCTGGACGGCCGCGCGCGCGGCCTGGGAGGCCGACCACAATGTGGTGTTGCCGCAGAGGTGAACAGTAGCTGTCCGTGGGACGGCGGTCAGGCGATCGGGATCCCCGACGGATTCGAGGTGTTCGAAGTTGGTTCTGCGCGGTGCGGTGCCGGATGCTGAGCGGGTCCGGATCGCGTCGACGCTGCCGCTCAATCGCAGTACAGTAACTACGTCGTCGTCATGACCAAACTACGTAGTCGTCATGACCACGGAAAGCAGCAACCTTCACCACATTTGCTGCAGTATCTGCTCGGCCGGCATGGTGACGCGGTAGTGTAGTCGTCGTGTCGTAGTAGTGTGGTCGTCCATGACCGCTGACAGCAGCAACTCTGACAACGCCACCACCTCAATACGACTACCTAAAGCCATCATCGATCAGATCCGGCCCATCGCCCGCGCCCACGACCGTTCCCTTTCCGCGGAACTGCGGATAGCCCTCCTCGATTACGCCGAGCGCAACACGCCCCGACCCAGCTACGCCGAGCAGCTGCTGGAGGAGAAGGAACCAGAGCGCTTCACCGTGACGAAACCGGACCCGCTCGACTAGCCCTCGGTACACGAACCCAACCCCTAACACCACCCCGGTCCCGTCTACAGCCCGTCGACTCTGGTCCAGTACTCCGACCGCGGTGGTTTGTCGGGTGCTGCTGGCCCGGGGCGGTGGGATCGCCACAGCGCGGCAACCAGCGGTACGTACCGCGAATGTGCTGGCCAGCCTGTATAGGTTGGCCGGGGGTACACACCAATGTTGATCAGCCTTGAGAGGGTGGGCGATGTGCGGATGGCGCGCGGCGACCCGGCGGGCGCCCTGCAGGCCTACACCCGCGCCGTGGACATCTTCGAGCGGCTCGCCCGCGCCGATCCCGACAACACGGAATACCAGCGCGGCCTGTTGATCAGCCTCCGCAAATTCGGATTCGGGGCGGCGGTTGCCGCATTTAGCCCTCCGGGGGAAAAGATTCCCTGGCCAGGATGGTGATTCCGCCAGCTCTGGTGGTCAATGAGGTTGTGCGAGTAGCTTATCGAGGCATTCAGCCGGTGTCGCCCACTTGAAGGTTTCGCGGGGGCGAGTGTTGCGCGCCGTGGGAGACGTTGCCCGCCGTGGGAGACTTTGCGGCCTGTTGCTCCGGGGCGTGGCGCCGGAATTGCAAACGTTCAAGCTCTCCGTTCAACAGTCCCGACTGGTGCGGGTGTGAAACTGGGCTGCTCGATTGACGGCTTCCCGCCTTTGGGGCTGCCCCCGACGCGCGGGCCGATTCCGCGGCTGGCGGCGATTCAGGACGCGGGCGCCACCGCCGCCATCGTGCTGGTGAACGGCGCCCCTGTCGGTGTGCTCGGGCTCACCGACCAGATTAGGCCCGACGCCGCCGATTCCGTCGCCGCGCTGACCGCGCTGAGCTGCGCGCCGCCGGTGCTGCTGACCGGCGACAACTGCCGCGCCGCGACCCCAGGTCGCCCTGCATGCCGGGATCACCGACGTACGTGCGGCGCTGCTGCCCGAGCAGAAGGTCGACGCGGTCTGCGATCTGCAGGCCGACGGTCACCGCGTGCTCGTCGTCGGCGACGGCGTCAACGACGCCCCGGCGATGGCTGCGGCCCGCACCTCTGTCGCCATGGGCGCCGCCGGCTCCGACCTGACTTTGCAGACCGCCGACGGCGTCACCGTTCGCGACGAACTTCATACCATCACGACGATCATCGCGCTGGCGCGCCGGACTCGTCGCGTCGTAATCGCCAACCTCATCGCCGGCACCTTGATCACCGTCCTGGTGGCCTGGGACCTGTTCTGGGACCTCCCGCTGCCGCTTGGTGTGGTCGGCCACGAAGGATCCACCGTGCTGGTCGCCCTCAACGGCCTGCGGCTGCTGACCAACCGCGCCTGGCGCACCGCATCGGCAACAAGCAGGCCGCCGATAAGGGAGACTGCCCAGCGAACGCAGCAGGTGGACACCGTTGTCGGCGGCCGGTTGCGGCCGGCAGGCAGGGAACTGCGCGCGGAGCCTCGGGAACAATTGCGTCCGCTCACTGCGTTGGGCCAGAGGTGACCACCCGAGACCTCACCGCTGAAGAGTTCACCGATACCATCAACGGCAACGACATCGTGCTCGTCGACTTTTGGGCGTCCTGGTGCGGACCGTGCCGCGCGTTCGCCCCGACGTTCCAGGTGTCGTCAGAAAAACACCCGGACATTGTGCACGCCAAGGTCGACACCGAAGCCGAACAGCAGCTGGCAGCGGACGCCCAGATCCGGGCCATCCCCACGCTGATGGCCTTCAAGAAGGGCAAGCTGGTGTTCAACCAGGCCGGAGCTCTGCCACCGGCCGCGTTGGAGGATCTGGTGCAGCAGGTCAGGGCCTTCGACGTCGACGCCGCCGCGGGGGAGCGCGATCAGGCCTAGCCTGGCGACGATGCGGGCCGTGGAACGGCCCAGAAGGAGCCGGGCAATCGGACCCAGTGCCTGTGCGAGGTCTGATTGGCCTGCTCCTCAGCCGACCGCTGCGCGGTCCGCATCGTCGCCGGGCGGGGTGGGCGTTACCGTTCAACAGTGAACTTGGTCCTCGTTGAACACCCACGGCCCGCCGTCGCGCTGATCACCCTCAATCGCCCTGAGAGGATGAACTCCATGGCATTCGACGTCATGGTGCCGCTCCAGGCGGCGCTGGAGAAGGTCACCTACGACAACTCTGTGCGGGCGGTCGTACTGACCGGGGCAGGTCGAGGCTTCTCGTCCGGCGCCGATCACAAGTCCGCGGGGGCAGTGCCGCATGTCGAGGGGCTGACCCAGCCGACCTATGCGCTGCGGTCCATGGAACTCCTCGACGATGTCATCCTGGCGCTGCGGCGGTTGCACCAGCCGGTGATCGCCGCCGTCAACGGCCCGGCCATCGGCGGCGGGCTGTGCCTGGCGCTGGCATGTGATATCCGGATCGCGTCGACCGGGGCCTATTTCCGGGCCGCCGGTATCAGCAACGGGCTGACCGCCAGCGAACTGGGACTGAGTTACTTGCTGCCGAGGGCTATCGGGTCGTCGCGGGCGTTTGAAATCATGCTCACCGGTCGCGACATCGACGCCGACGAAGCCGAGCGAATCGGACTGGTGTCGTGTCGGGTGCCCGAAGAGCAGCTGCTGGACACCTGCTATGCGGTGGCCGCGCGCATCGCCGCGTTCTCCCGGCCGGGGATCGAGTTGACCAAGCGCACACTGTGGAGTGGCCTGGACGCCGCTAGCCTGGAGGCGCACATGCAGGCCGAGGGCTTAGGACAGCTCTTCGTCCGTCTGCTCACCGGCAATTTCGAAGAGGCGGTTGCCGCGCGCGCCGAAAGACGGCCGCCGGTGTTCACCGACGACAAGTAACGGTGGTCGAGCAAGGAGAGTGACCGTGATCACGGCAACGGACCTCGAGGTCCGCGCTGGCGCGCGCACGTTGCTCTCCGCTGACGGCGCGGCGCTGCGCGTACAGCCGGGCGATCGCATCGGGCTGGTCGGACGCAACGGCGCCGGCAAGACGACCACGCTGCGCATCCTCGCGGGGGAAAGCGAGCCGTATGCCGGGTCGGTGACCCGCACCGGCGAAATCGGTTATCTGCCGCAGGATCCCAAAGAGGGCGAGCTCGACGTGCTGGCTCGCGACCGGGTGCTGTCGGCGCGCGGATTAGACACGCTGCTCACCGAGCTGGAAAAGCAGCAGGCGCTGATGGTCGAGGTCGCCGACGAGGACGGCCGTGACCGCGCGATCCGCCGCTACGGTCAGCTCGAGGAGCAATTCGCCGCGTTGGGCGGGTACGGCGCCGAAAGCGAGGCGGGCCGGATCTGCGCGAACCTCGGGTTGTCCGAACGGGTGTTGACTCAGCCACTGCACACGCTGTCGGGTGGTCAGCGCCGTCGGGTGGAGCTGGCGCGCATCCTATTCGCCGCCGCAGAAGGTGGGGCCAGCGGCTCCGGTTCATCGACCGCGCTGCTGCTCGACGAGCCGACCAACCACCTCGACGCCGATTCGCTGGGCTGGCTGCGGGATTTCCTGCGGGCGCATACCGGCGGCCTGGTGGTGGTCAGCCACAACGTCGACCTGCTGGCCGACGTCGTCAACCGGGTGTGGTTCCTCGATGCTGTGCGCGGCGAGCTCGACAGCTACAACATGACCTGGCAGAACTATCTCGACGCCCGCGCCACCGACGAGCAGCGTCGCCGCCGGGAACGCGCCAACGCCGAACGCAAGGCCGACGCGCTGCGTGCTCAGGCCGCCAGGCTGGGCGCGAAGGCTACCAAAGCCGTTGCGGCCCAGAATATGTTGCGACGCGCCGACCGGATGATAGCCGCGCTCGACGACAAGCGGGCCGCTGAAAAGGTGGCCCGGATCAAGTTCCCCACCCCCGCGGGGTGCGGGCGCACACCGTTGGTGGCCAAGGGTCTGACCAAGACGTTCGGATCGCTTGAAGTGTTCACCGGTATCGATCTGGCCATTGACCGCGGGTCCCGGGTGGTGGTGTTGGGACTCAACGGCGCCGGCAAGACGACCCTGCTGCGATTGCTGGCCGGTGTCGAGAAGCCCGACGCGGGTGTGCTCGAACCCGGGCACGGTTTGAAAATCGGCTATTTCGCGCAAGAGCACGACACACTCGACGACGACGCAACGGTATGGCAGAACATCGTTCACGCCGCACCCGAATCCGGTGAGCAGGATCTGCGTGGCCTGCTCGGGGCCTTCATGTTCAGCGGTCCGCAGCTCGACCAACTCGCCGGCACCCTATCCGGTGGGGAGAAGACCCGGCTTGCGCTGGCTGGCTTGGTGGCGTCCACAGCGAACGTGTTGCTGCTCGACGAACCGACCAACAATCTTGATCCGGCGTCCCGTGAGCAGGTGCTCGATGCGCTGCGCAGCTACGTAGGCGCGGTGGTGCTGGTGACACACGACCCCGGGGCGGCCGAGGCGCTCGGCCCGCAACGGGTCGTGTCGCTGCCCGACGGCACCGAAGATTATTGGTCCGAGGATTATCGCGATCTCATTCAGCTGGCCTGACAACAGCTGCCGCAGCCGATTTCGCTCAAACTGGCCCCGCGCCGACAACAGGTTTCTACGCTAAGTGAATTAGCGTCCTGTTGCAGCGGGGAGGCGCCGATGAGGAAGTCGAAGAAGACACGGGAGCAATTGATCACCGAGTTGCGCACCGCCTACGAGGGCGGGGCCAGCATCCGCAAACTGGTGGCCTCGACCGGCAGATCATACGGATCCGTTCACAGCATGCTGCGCGAGTCGGGTACTACGATGCGCAGCCGCGGCGGACCCAACCACCGCACTCGAGCGCGGTAAGCCACCACAACTCAGCTCTGCCGTACCGAGTTCTCCACCAGGTCGAGGACGGCGGCGAGCCGCTGCGGGTCTTCACCGGAAGCCAGCCGGGCCACTAATCCGTCCAGGATGAGGTCCAGGTAGCACTGCAACACGTCGCCGGGGACGTCGTCGCGCACCCGGCCGGCCTGATTCTGGCGGCGCAGCCGACCCATCGTCGCCGCCGACAACTCTGCGGAGCGCTCCATCCAGCCGCGGCTGAATTCGGGGTCGTTGCGCAGCTTGCGTGCGATCTCCAACCTGGTGGCCAGCCAGTCGAACTCCTCGGGCGCGGCGAGCATGTCGCGCATGACCTGGATGAGACCCTCGCGGGACGCGACATCGGCCATCCGCTCGGCATCCTCGCGGGCCAGCTCGAAAAACAGCGTGTCCTTGTCACGGAAGTGGTGAAAGATCGCACCGCGCGACAAGCCGATCGCCTGTTCCAGCCGGCGCACCGTGGCCCTGTCGTAGCCGTGTTCGGCGAAGCAACGACGTGCGCCGTCGAGGATCTGACGGCGGCGGGCCGCCAGATGGTCGTCGCTCACCTTGGGCACGGCGGGCCCGCGCTAGCCCGACTTCAGCATGTTGCGCAGCACGTACTGCAAGATGCCGCCGTTGCGGTAGTAGTCCGCCTCACCGGGGGTGTCGATGCGCACCACGGCGTCGAACTCGACCGCTTTGCCATCTTCCTTAGCGGCCTTGACATGCACCGTCTTCGGCGTTTTGCCGTTATTGAGCTCCTCGATACCGCTGATGTCGAAGACCTCGGTGCCGTCCAGGTCCAGCGACCCGGCCGACTTGCCTTCGGGGAATTGCAGCGGGATCACGCCCATGCCGATCAGGTTGGAGCGGTGGATGCGCTCGAACGACTCGGCGATCACCGCCCGCACCCCCAGCAGCAAGGTGCCCTTGGCCGCCCAGTCCCGCGACGAGCCGGACCCGTACTCCTTACCGCCCAACACCACCAGCGGAATGTTCTGCGCCGAATAGTTTTGCGCCGCGTCGTAGATAAACGCCTGCGGGCCGTCCGGTTGGGTGAAGTCACGCGTGTACCCGCCGGCCACGTCGTCGAGCAGCTGATTGCGCAGCCGGATGTTGGCGAACGTGCCGCGGATCATCACCTCGTGGTTGCCGCGCCGCGACCCGTAGGAGTTGTAATCCTTGCGCTGCACCCCGTGTTCGTCGAGATACTGCGCCGCTGGGGTGCCCGGCTTGATGCTGCCCGCCGGCGAGATGTGGTCGGTGGTCACCGAATCGCCGAGCAGCGCCAGTACCCGGGCGCCGGTGACGTCGCTGACCGGCTCCGGGTCGGCGGGCATCCCGTCGAAGTACGGCGGCTTGCGCACATACGTCGAGTTCGGATCCCACTCAAAGGTCTTGCCGCTCGGCGTCGGCAGGTTGCGCCAGCGCTGATCGCCCTTGAACACGTCGGCGTAGTTCTTGATGAACATCTCCTGGTTGATCGCCGAGGCGATGGTGTCGGAGACGTCCCTCTGCGACGGCCAGATGTCGCGGAGATAGACGTCTTTGCCTTCTTTATCGCGGCCCAGCGGCTCGGTCTCGAAGTCGAAGTCCATTGTCCCGGCCAGCGCGTAGGCGATCACCAGCGGCGGCGACGCCAGGTAGTTCATCTTCACATCGGGGTTGATGCGGCCCTCGAAATTGCGGTTGCCCGACAGCACGGCGGCGACCGAAAGGTCGTTGTCGTTGACCGCTTTCGAGATCTCCTCGGGCAGCGGACCCGAGTTGCCGATGCAGGTGGTGCAGCCGTAGCCGACGAGGTAGAAGCCGAGCTTTTCCAGATACGGCCACAGGCCGGCTTTGTCGTAGTAATCGCTGACCACTTGAGAGCCCGGCGCCATCGAGGTCTTCACCCATGGCTTGGAGGTCAGTCCCTTTTCGACGGCGTTGCGGGCCAGCAGCGCCGCGCCCAGCATCACCTCAGGGTTGGAAGTGTTGGTGCACGATGTGACCGCGGCGATCACCACCGCGCCGTGGTCGAGCACGAAGTCCCCGAGTTCGTCGGACTTCACCAGCACCGGGTTGCTCGGGCGGCCGTTCGCGTGTGCCGCAGCCGATTGCACGACGACGCCGTTGTCGTCGGCGAACGACAGCTGCACAGGGTCGCTGGCCGGAAAGGTCTCCTCGACCACCTCGTCCAGTTTCGAGTGCCGCTGCTGACGCGAGCCGTTGCCGACGTAGGCGCGAATCTGGTTGCGGAACGCGGATTTTGCGTCGGACAGCGCGATCCGGTCCTGTGGACGTTTCGGTCCTGCGATCGACGGCACCACGTCGGATAGATCGAGTTCGAGATATTCGGAGAATTCCGGCTCGTGGGCAGGGTCATGCCACATGCCCTGTTCCTTGGCGTAGGCCTCCACCAGCGCCAGCTGCTCCGGCTTGCGTCCGGTAAACCGCAGATAGTCGATGGTCTCCTGGTCGATTGGGAAAATCGCTGCGGTGGAACCGAATTCGGGACTCATGTTGCCCAGGGTGGCGCGGTTGGCCAACGGCACCTCAGCCACACCCTCGCCGTAAAACTCGACGAACTTGCCAACCACACCGTGCTTTCGCAGCATCTCGGTGACGGTGAGCACGACGTCGGTGGCCGTGACACCCGGCTGGATCTCACCGGTCAGCTTGAAGCCGACCACCCGTGGGATCAGCATCGACACCGGCTGACCGAGCATCGCGGCTTCGGCCTCGATGCCGCCCACACCCCAGCCGAGAACGCCGAGCCCATTGACCATCGTGGTGTGTGAGTCGGTGCCCACACAGGTGTCCGGGTAGGCCACCCCGTCGCGCTCCATCACGACCCGGGCCAGATATTCGATGTTGACCTGGTGCACGATGCCGGTGCCGGGCGGCACCACCTTGAAGTCTCGGAAAGCGCCTTGGCCCCAACGCAAGAACTGGTAGCGCTCACCGTTGCGCTGATACTCGAGCTCGACGTTGCGCTCGAACGCGTCGGCGCGGCCGAACAGGTCGGCGATCACCGAGTGGTCGATCACCAGGTCGGCCGGCGCCAGCGGGTTGACTTTTTCAGGATCGCCGCCCAGCTCGCCGATGGCCTCACGCATGGTGGCCAGGTCGACGATGCACGGCACGCCGGTGAAGTCCTGCATCACCACGCGCGCGGGCGTGTACTGAATTTCGATGCTGGGTTCCGCCTTGGGATCCCAGTTCGCGATGGCCTGAATGTGGTCCTTGGTGATGTTGCTGCCGTCCTCATTGCGGAGCAGGTTCTCGGCGAGGACTTTGAGGCTGCAGGGAAGTTTCTCGGTGCCGGGGACCGCATTGAGGCGATAGATCTGGTAACTGTTGTCCCCCACGTTGAGGGTGCCGCGGGCTCCGAACGAATTCACCGTATCTTTGCTGGTCACATCAACTCCCGGGGATTTAGTTCTCCCCGCCGACGGGCTGTCGTCGACGGTCGTGTGTCTGACTTTAACAGTACGCTTGTCCTGCATTGAGTGCAGCGCTGCTCAGGACACAAGTACTCAGTTTTGTCCCGCCGGGCGGGTGTTTTCAATCCCGCGCAGTCCGATTGCGCGGCTCCTCCTCGGGCCGTTGCACGGCCCGCATTGTCGCCCGCGCGCAGTCCGATTGCGCGGCTCCTCCTCGGGCCGTTGCACGGCCCGCATTGTCGCCCAGCGGGCGGGCGGTCGCGTACCGTTCTTCCAGACAGATGACCTCCGCAGGAAGGACGCGATGACCGGGCAAGCTTCGTTCGTCCCGCCACCGGGACCGCAGACGATCCCATTCTTGCCGGCCTACATCCCGCAAGACGTAGACATGACCGCGGTCAAAGCCCAAGTGGCTGCGGATGGCGTGAGCGCGCCACCGGCCGTCATGCCGGGACTGCTTCAGGTGGTCAACGAGGGCCGCGACGACGGCATCAACCTCAAAATCGTGGTGCTCGACCACAACCCCCCGATCGATACGCCGCTGCGGGATATCGCCACCGTCGTGGGTGCCGACTATCCGGATGCCACCGTCCTAGTGCTCAGCCCGTCGTACGTCGGCACCTACAGCACACAGTTCCCTCGCGTCACACTGGAGACCGGGGAAGATATATCCAAGACCGGCAACCCGGTGGTCTCGGCGCAGAATTTCCTGAACGAGCTGAACACTCCCAAGTTTCCCTGGAGTGCACTGACCATTGTGTTGCTGGTCGTGGTGCTCGCGGCCGCTGTGGGCACCCGGATCATGCATGTGCGTAGCAGGCGGTTGGCAACGTCTGCTGACGGCACTGGAACGCCAGCGGACGAGCCCACTCAAAGCGTCTAATCACATGCGTCCGGCGCCGCCGGTGTTGTCACGCTAGCCTCGCGGCCCTGCCGCGGCAAACGCGGGGAGTCACTTTTCGGTCACAGGCACTTAAAGACCGGCCTGGAATTTGTGACTAAAGTTTCTTTGGGGTCAGATGTGACGTACGGTGCAATCGATACCTGTGCAATAAGTCGCGCTTCCAGTGACTGCTGGGGCTGGCGCCGTCCGTCCGCGTTGAGCCAGAGGAGACCTAAGTCGAATGAGACGCACCCGCCGCGGCTCTTCTTTCCGACTGGCCGCCAGGCTTGCGCGTGTTGCTATCCCGTCAGCCCTGTGTGTGGCCCTGCTGATGCGCACGCCCGGGCTGGCGGAAGGCGATCCCGATGCCGGCCCCGACACGCTGGCCGCACTGATCGCTGACGTCGCCAAGGCCAACCAACGCCTGCAAGACCTGGGCGCCGCTATTCAGACAGAGAAGGAAAGCGTCAACAAGGCTCTGGTCGACCTGCAAACCGCGCGGGACGACGCCGACGGCGTCCAGCATGACGTCGAAGTCAGCCGGCAGGGCGTCAAGGACGCCAACGCTGCGATCGTCGCGGCCCAGCACCGTTTCGACACCTTCGCGGCGGCCACCTATATCAACGGCCCGGCGGACAGCTACCTGACCGCGACCAGCCCCGACGACATCATCGCCACCGCGACCGCCGGCCGGACGCTGGCGGCCAGTTCCCAGCAAGTGATGACCAACCTGCAGCGGGCCCGAACTGGGCAGGTCAACAAGGAGTCGGCGGCGCGGCTGGCCAAGCAGAAGGCCGACAAGGCCGTCGCTGACGCCCAGGCCAGCCAGGACGCAGCGGTCGCTGCGCTGACGGATGCTCAGCGCAAATTCGGCGAGCAGCGAAAGGAGATCGATCGCATGGCTGCCGAACGCAACGCCGCCCAGGCCAGACTCGACGCGGCACGCAACTGGTCGGTGCCGGCCCGCGGCCCGAATGCGCAGGGTGCCCCGCCGTCGGGTGACCGATGGGATCCCGCCTCGCCGGGCCCGGCCGCGCCGCCGAGCGGCAATCAATGGGACATCGGATGGGATCCAACCCTGCCGACGGTACCCAGCGCCAACGTCGCAGACAACCCGATCGAGATCATCAACGGGGCGCTGCGGATCTCGGCGACGTCGGCGCAGGTCACCGCCGATATGGGGCGCAAGTTCCTGCAGAAGATCGGCATCCTCAAGCCCGACGACCCCGGCATCACCAACGGCCGGATCCCCCGGGTGTACGGGCGGCAGGCCTCCGAGTATGTGATCCGTCGCGGGCTCTCGCAGAGAGGGGTGCCGTATTCCTGGGGCGGTGGCAATGCCCTGGGCCCGAGCCGGGGGATTGGCTCCGGGGCCGACACGGTCGGCTTCGACTGCTCGGGTCTGATCCTGTATTCGTTCGCCGGGGTGGGCATCAGGCTGCCGCACTACTCGGGTTCGCAGTACAACCTCGGCCGCAAGATCCCGGCAGCGATGATGCGCCGCGGCGACGTGATCTTCTACGGCCCGGGCGGCAGCCAACACGTGACGCTCTATCTCGGCAACGGCCAGATGCTCGAGGCGTTCGACACCGGGGTGCCGGTGCGGGTTGCGCCGGTGCGCACCAGTGGCATGACGCCCTTTGTGGTCCGCTATATCGAGTACTGACGGTGGAATATCTATGCGCCACAAGGGTTTTTGTCTGATCAAGCCGGCCTGGCTCACTCTGGCGGTGGCTGTCCTGCTGATCGGGTTGGCGGGTCCCGCGGCCGGCGACGACGGCGTGTGGGATCCCACGCTGCCGGCGGTGCCCAGTGCGGGCGCTCCCGGGGATCCGGTCGCCATCGCCAACGCCTCTCTGCAGGCCACCGCTCAGGCCACGCAAACCACGCTCGACCTGGGCCGGATGTTTCTCGGCGGGCTCGGGCTCAACCTCGGTGGCAATAACACCAGCCCGAGCCGGATCCCGCGGGTGTACGGACGGCAGGCCGTCGAGTACGTGATCCGCCGCGGGGCGTCGCAGCAAGGGGTGCCGTATTCGTGGGGCGGCGGCACGCTGAACGGCCCCAGCCAGGGCGTGGACTCCGGCGCCGATACCGTCGGTTTCGACTGCTCGGGATTGAGCCGGTACGCCTTCGCCGGGGTCGGCGTGCTGATCCCGAGGTTTTCCGGCGACCAGTACAACGCCGGTCGGCACGTTCCGCCGTCGCAGGCCAAGCGTGGCGACCTGATCTTTTACGGCCCGGGCGGTAGCCAGCACGTCACCATCTACCTGGGCAACGGTCAGATGTTGGAAGCGTCGAGCCTCGTCGGCAAAGTTACCGTCAGCCCGGTGCGGACCGCTGGGATGACGCCGAATGTCACCCGGATCATCGAATATTGACTGGGTGAGCACGGGACGCGCGAGCGCGCCGCCACGTCGACGGAATCCGAGAGGCCTGGAATAGTTGAACGAGGGCACGTCGCTGCCCCGCGACCCTTGGAGTCGTGCTAGCAGTCGTGTCTGATAGAGCTGTGGAGGTTGAGCCGTGGTAGGGGAGCCGATGACATCAGCAGGTGGGCTGGCCCCGGGCGCCAGCGCTTATTCCGGCCCGGGTGGGCCCCCGACGTCCCCGGCGCACGTGGCGCCGCCAGGCGGCGGTAACGGCTTGGCCGCCGAAGTGCATACGCTGGAGCGGGCCGTCTTCGAGGTCAAGCGGATCATCGTCGGCCAGGACCAGCTCGTCGAGCGGATGCTGGTCGGTCTGCTGTCCAAGGGCCATGTGCTGCTCGAAGGTGTTCCCGGCGTGGCCAAGACGCTGGCGGTGGAGACGTTCGCTCGCGTGGTCGGCGGGACGTTCGCGCGTATCCAGTTCACGCCCGACCTGGTTCCCACCGACATCATCGGTACCCGCATCTACCGGCAGGGCAAGGAGGAGTTCGACACCGAGCTCGGTCCGGTGGTGGTCAATTTCCTACTCGCCGACGAGATCAACCGGGCGCCGGCGAAGGTGCAGTCGGCGCTGCTGGAGGTGATGCAGGAACGCCACGTGTCCATCGGGGGCAAGACCTTCCCGATGCCCAACCCCTTCCTGGTGATGGCGACGCAGAACCCGATCGAGCACGAGGGTGTCTACCCGCTGCCGGAGGCCCAGCGCGACCGTTTCCTGTTCAAGATCAACGTGGGCTACCCGTCGCCTGAGGAAGAGCGCGAGATCATCTACCGGATGGGCGTCACGCCACCGCAGCCCAAGCAGATCCTGAATACGGGCGACTTGCTGCGCCTACAGGAGATCGCGGCGAACAACTTCGTCCACCATGCACTGGTCGACTATGTGGTCCGCGTCGTCTATGCCACCCGTACACCCGAGCAGCTCGGGATGAACGACGTCAAGAGCTGGGTCGCGTTCGGCGCCTCCCCGCGTGCCTCGCTGGGCATCATCGCCGCCGCGCGGTCGCTGGCTCTGGTGCGCGGCCGCGACTACGTGATCCCCCAGGACGTCGTCGAAGTCATTCCCGATGTGCTGCGGCACCGGTTGGTGCTCACCTATGACGCGCTCGCCGACGAAATCTCACCGGAGGTCGTCATCAACCGGGTCCTGCAGACGGTCGCCCTTCCGCAGGTGAATGCCGTTCCGCAACAAGGACATTCGGTACCGCCGGTAATGCAGGCCGCGGCCGCGGCTAGCGGTCGGTGACAGAGTCCAAAACGCCGGCGGTGGTTCATCCGCCGTCGATGCTGCGCGGCGAGATCGACGACCCCAAGCTGGCGGCGGCGCTGCGCACCCTCGAGCTGACCGTCAAACGCAAGCTCGACGGTGTCCTGCACGGCGATCACCTCGGCCTGATCCCTGGGCCGGGCACCGAGCCGGGGGAGTCGCGCCTTTACCAGCCCGGTGACGACGTCCGCCGGATGGACTGGGCGGTCACCGCGCGCACAACCCACCCGCATGTCCGGCAGATGATCGCCGACCGCGAACTGGAGACCTGGCTGGTGGTCGACATGTCGGCCAGCCTGGACTTCGGCACCACCGTCTGCGAGAAACGTGACCTGGCGGTCGCCGCCGCGGCGGCCATTACGTTCCTCAACAGCGGTGGCGGCAACCGGATCGGCGCCCTGATCGCGACCGGCGCGACGACGACCCGGGTACCCGCCCGCTCCGGGCGCCAGCACGAGCAGACGCTGTTGCGCACGATTGCCACCACGCCCAAGGCGCCGGTCGGTGTGCGCGGTGACCTGGCGACGGCCATCGACGCGCTGCGCCGGCCGCAACGCCGCCGCGGGATGGCGGTCATCATCAGCGATTTCCTCGGCCCGATCAATTGGACGCGTCCGCTGCGCGCGATCGCGGGCCGCCATGAGGTGTTGGGTATCGAAGTGCTCGATCCTCGCGATATCGAACTACCCGATGTCGGCGACGTCATGTTGCAGGATGCCGAATCCGGGGTCACCCGCGAGTTCACCATCGATCCGCAGCTGCGCGACGACTTCGCCAAGGCGGCGGCCGCCCACCGCGCCGAGGTCAAACGCACGATTCGCGGCTGTGGAGCACCGCTGCTGTCGCTGCGCACGAACCGCGACTGGATCGCCGACATCGTCCGTTTCGTCGAGTCCCGCCGCCGCGGAGCAATGGCGGCGCGCCAGTGACACCGGCGGGCACCTACACATTGACCGGTCTGCTATGACGCCGCCGTTGCTCGGGCCGATGACGATGTCCGGTTTCGAACACGCGTGGTTTTTTCTGTTCCTGTTTGTCGTCCTCGGCCTGGTCGCGCTGTACATCGTCATGCAGGTGGCGCGGCAGCGGCGGATGCTGCGGTTCGCCAACATGGAGCTGCTGGAAAGCGTCGCCCCCAAGCTGCCGACCCGGTGGCGGCACCTGTCAGCGATCCTGTTGGTGTTGTCGTTGCTGCTGTTCACCATCGCGATGGCGGGGCCGACGCACGACGTCCGGATTCCCCGCAACCGCGCGGTGGTGATGCTGGTGATCGACGTGTCGCAGTCGATGCGTGCCACCGATGTGGAACCCAACCGGATGGTCGCCGCGCAGGCGGCCGCCAAGGAGTTCGCCGGCGAGCTGACCCCCGGCATCAACCTGGGCCTGATCGCCTACGCGGGCACCGCGACCGTCCTGGTGCAACCGACGACCAACCGGGAAGCAAGCAAAGCCGCACTCGACAAGTTGCAGTTCGCCGACCGTACCGCCACCGGCGAGGGCATCTTCACCGCGCTGCAGGCCATCGCCACCGTCGGGGCGGTGATCGGTGGCGGCGACGCCCCGCCACCGGCGCGCATCGTGCTGTTCTCCGACGGCAAGGAAACGGTGCCGACCAACCCAGACAACCCCAAGGGGGCGTTTACCGCGGCTCGCACCGCCAAAGACCAGGGCGTGCCGATCTCGACGATCTCGTTCGGCACCCCGTACGGCTTCGTGGAGATCAACGGCCAGCGCCAGCCAGTGCCCGTCGACGACACCACGATGAAGAAGGTCGCCGAGCTGTCGGGAGGTACCGCCTACAACGCTTCCAACGTGCAGCAGCTGAGGGACGTCTACTCGACCCTGCAGGAGCAGATCGGCTACGAGACGATCAAGGGCGACGCCAGCGTCGGCTGGCTACGGCTGGGTTCGCTGGTGCTGGCGCTGGCTGCGCTGGCGGCACTGCTCATCAACCGGCGGCTGCCGGCGTAACGGTGCACTAGTCACACCAACCACATCAGCACCGACGCGGGTCGTATTGTCTCGTGTCATCCCTGAAGGGGCGGGCCTTTGTCAACTGGCTAACGACCAGTGGTTTTGCTGGCTTTCGGCCTCCGTGCGGGCGGCATCGGGTAAGGGCCGGGGTCAAGACGGAGCGCCCGCAGCGTAGCGAGGACGAACGGTCTTGATGCCGGGCCGTACCGATGCATGCTGGCGGCGGGATGCCGGAAGCTCAGCGGGCGGGGATTGTGTGGTTGTGAGCCTTCTCCAAAGCTGTGATGGTGCAGATACGTTGGGGCAGGGCCGGACTGTTCCGGCTACCGGTCATCCCTTCGCCCAGTCTGTTGTGGGCATGGAGCGGTGCGGTGGCAACCCGCGGGGTCAATCAAGATGGCGGCCACGCCGAGGGTTCGGGGGTCATGACATGAGGCGGCCGCGCACGGGTTGGGTCCGGAGTGCTCACGCTGCCCTGGCACGGTCGAGCGCGCGGATGTGGCCGTCGCGTAGCCCGTAGTAGACCAGCGTGAGCAGTTTGCGTGCCGCGGCGACCTTGGCGATGTTCTTGCCGCGGCGAGCTTCGATACGGTCCTTGTCGGCGACGATCTTGGCCGTCGTCTGGTGGCGCTGCACCGCCTCGATCGCCGCCCAGCGGACCAATTTCGAGCCCTGCTTGGTGATGTGCCCGCGGTGCACGACGGTGTCGGACTCGCGGTGACGTGGGGTTAGTCCGGCCCATGAGCACAGGTGGGCAGGGTCGCCGAAGCGGTTCACGTCGCCGATCTCGGCAACGAACACCGCCGCCAGCACTGGCCCGATACCGGGTACCTGCTGGATCGCTTGATAGCCGCGATGGGCGTCGAGCCGCTTGGCAATCATCTCGGCGAACTGTGCTTCGTGGCCATCGACGACGTCGATGAGTTCCAGCACCGAGCGCACCCGTTCGGCGTAGGCACCGCCCAGTGCCACCTTGGCCAGCCGTTGGCGACCACCGACTCCGAACAGATCCGACACCGCGATTAACACGCCGGCTTTGGCCAGCACGGCATGGATCTGGGC
>Ga0187766_10000888_pt1 | contig 17125 bp, 15 predicted proteins | sample 0216_QUI02_MP05__4_FD_132971 | JGI IMG/M metagenome (GOLD analysis project Ga0187766, IMG submission 132971) | Tropical peat soil microbial communities from peatlands in Department of Meta, Colombia - 0216_QUI02_MP05_20_MG | ecosystem: Environmental > Terrestrial > Soil > Wetlands > Peat ... | reverse complement strand
GGGAACGGGAAGGCGAACGGGTGCAGGAACTGGTTTCGGGGGCTCGATCTTGATCGGTTCAGGTTGTGGGGATGGCGGCGGAATCAGTTCCGTGACCTGGGTTGGCCGGAATTGCAGGGTGTCGGGAAATATTAACCTGAGACCGAGAAGAAGCAGGATCAGAACGATCTCGATGCCATAGCTGGCGGCGAAATTACGCCAGTTGCGCTTGCGCTCGGGCAGAAGGCCCAGAGTCAAGTTTTCAGGCATAGGTATTCCAGCTCCCGAAGGTCCCGCATTCCGGGGGGCTCGCTGCGCGGGTAAAACTCACGTTACGGGAGACTGATTTCTGCGTAAACGTGACTACTGCCCGTGTACTTGGGTAACCACGGATTCTTGAATCCCAGAAAGCGGAGACAGACTGGTCTTAGCTGTGTCGGCGCCGGGCAAAGGCATAGAAAACAGGTACGCCGGCCAGAATAACGAGGCAGCCGAGGGCAGAATTTCGGAGATTGTCGGTGAAGGTGTAATAAAGCAAGATAGCAGCAGCAATCACAAAAAGGGCTGGCACCACGGGATATCCCCAAACCCGATAGGGGCGGCGAGCCTGTGGATCGCGCTGGCGGAAGACGAAAATAGTGCTGCCGGCAATCATGTAAAAGAGCCATTCCGCGAAGATCGCCAGCGAGAAGAATTGCCGGAAGCTGCCGCCGAGTAGCAGGAGGATGATTGCGAGAACAGCCTGCACAATGATTGCGACTGAAGGCGTGTGATAGCGAGGATGAACTTCAGCCAGCGCCGAGAAGAAATAGCCATCCCGAGCCACGGCGAAGGGCACGCGTGCGCCGCTCATGGTCGTGCCATTCAACGTGACCAGCATCGAAATGGCCATGGCTGCTGAGACGATGGCAGCGCCGGCTTGCCCGAGCACGATCCCAATCGCGTCCGAGGCAACACGCGGCGAAGCAGCGATGGCATTTGCTGGAAGAACAAACTGTACGGCGGCATTCACCAGCATGTACAGAGCGCCGACCACAGCCACACCAACGATGAGCGCGACCGGGATGTTGCGTTCAGGGTCGCGAATTTCTTCAGAAACCATGTTGAGATCGTTCCAGCCATCGTAGGCCCAGAGAGCCGCGACCAGCGCCGCCATGAATCCCGCAATACCACCTTTGGCCCCGGAGTAGGATTCGGCGAAGTGGCTCCATCGGCCCGCGCTGTAGGTAAATCCGATGAAGACGATGGCGAGTATGATGGCGACCTTTAATAAAGTGAAGATGAGTTGGAATTCTCCGGCTTTCTTGATGCCGATGTAATTCAAAAAGGAAATCAGTACGACGGCAGAAACTGCAACGAACTGGCCGTAACTGACCGAACCAATGGCGGCGTGAGCGAAGAAACTGAAGACCGAAAAAGTCCCCAGGATTCGGACGAGGCCGGTTGTGATGGTGGCGATGGATGCCGGCTTGGCGATTAGGAACCAGGTCCAGCCGTAGAGAAATCCGGCGAGCGGGCCGTAAGCATCGCGAACATACACATATTCGCCTCCAGCTTGTGGCTTCATGGCGCCGAGTTCGGCATAAGTCAATGCTCCGAAAAACGAAAGCAGGCCTCCAACGAGCCAGACCAGGTACACCAATTTGGCCGACCCGACGGCCTGCATCATTTCAGAGGGAACCAGGAAGATGCCGCTGCCAATAATCGTGCCCACCACGATCGCGCATGCCTGGCTTACGCCAAGTTCGCGAAGCAAGTGCGCAGGGGGCGTCGTCGCGCGGACGGAGTTCTCCATAAGGATGAGAGAGTATAAGCGAAGAAACTGAGTGTAGCGATGTCCCTGGCGCTAATGGCGCATCGGTCACATTGAATTCAAGGATTTTCCCGGGACCCAGTACGACTCTTCTCTCAGATGTTCTTTTTCGAAACCGACGCGCCCCAGGATTCCTTTCACATGTTCGATCATTTCCGGGTTGCCGCACAGGTAGGCAACGCTGTTGGATCCGTTGAGGCCCCACTTGTCGGCATACTTGCGAATGATGTCGTCGACGCGCCCAGTCTCGCCCATCCAGGTTGTGTCCTGCCAGGGTCGGCTCACCGTCGGCACATATTGCAGCCATGGAACCTCGGTGGCGAGTCTTTGCAGTTCGCCAAAGTAGCCGAATTCATCGGGGCTGCTCGCGCCATTGAGAAGATAAAGTTTGTATTCACCGGCGTCCTTGTCTTGTTGCCATTCTTTGCGAAGGCTACGCGCGTAGCTCACAAACGGGGCGATTCCGGTCACCGTGCAAACCAGAAGGTGATTCGTCCGACCGCTTTGCGCGTCCAGAGTGAAACGGCCTTTGGCCGATTTCCGCACGAGGAGTTCGTCTTCGACCTGCAACTTGTAAAGGCGCGGTGTCATGTCACCGCCTGGCACCAGCTCCAGAAAAAATTCAATCTCACTTTCAAATGGGGCTGAAACGATTGAGTAGGGACGCTCGCAACGCTTCCCATCAGCATCCTGAACGCACAGGGTTGCATACTGACCGGCTTTGAACTTGAAATCTCCGTCGACGCGGAGACGCACGGTCCAGAGCGTGGGACCCAAATCAACGCGCTGTGCAACCTTGGCGCGATAGAACCTATCGTCGGACGCGCTCATGGCAAACCTCAGCTCTCAGGGATGAGTGCGCGTCACGCTAGTGTACTGGAAGGACGCGGTCGAGGATATGACTTCTTCTGGCTATCGAGAAGCGGGCGGAACAGCCACAACAAGAGATGGCTTATTTCTTATTCAGCGGACGACAACGAACAAGCCGACCCACTGGGCCGTGTGGTGGGCCGAGAATGAACCGTCGTAAGACGTGTGGGAACCCTCCGCGACCCTTTAGGCGTCTCCGCGTGGCGGAGCATGGCACACCGGATCTTAACGAGTCGGGCCCCCGTTCATTCAGGTGTTGGTTCAAAAATCGGTTACCACCATCACCAACGTAGCAGGCCGGCTTTCAATTCGGATGCTAGGCAAATTCGGTAGGATTCGCAAGTAGGGCAGCACAAAAAGTTGGTACTCCGGTTGCCAGCAACTTTGGTTACCCGGCGCGCCGCTCCTTATTGAGGACTTCGTCGAGGGCGTTGGAAAGAGTCTGGGCGCGCTTCAGGTAATCAACGGCACCGTCCTCCTGGCCTCGCCTCGAAACGTGGTATTCGTCAGCGATATTCAGGGCTGCGAGCACGGCGACGCGAACCGTGTCAACCGTGTGAGTCTGCTCGGCGACCGCACGCATTTTAGCGTCGACGTACTCGGCCAATTTCAAAATGTATTGCGGGTCGGGACCGGAGAGATTGTATGCCTGATCGAAGATTTCCACACGGACGCTGTTGCTGCTGCGGTTCGGCGGCTGAGGTTGCTTGCTGGGCGCTGGCATTCACTTGCTCCTCTGTATTTACCCGTCATTTGTCATCCTTCGCGGCTTCGGGCTCACTCCGGATGACAAATCTAACTTGCTGCCTGCTGCTCGGAGAGGTCGTCGATGCGCTGCAGCATCTTCTCCACACGTCCCCGAACTTCCTCGCGGTCACGACGTAACTGAACCATTTCGCGGCGCAGACTTTCGAGTTCCTGATCACGCTCGTGCAATTGCTCACGCAGACGTTTCACATCACGCTCCGCAGTTGCCCGCGCTTGCTGGATGGCTTTGTACAACTCGATGGCGCGATAAACCTTGCCTTCGAGCACCTGAAAATCGTCCACCGGCACATGGGCCGGTGCTTGTTCCGTTATTTTCACAGACATAGGTCGCTTTCCTGGGAATCGGGTTGAGGGCAGTATAGCGCAGATTGTGAGTTGGAAAAGCGAGTTTGGAAACGTGGACGCAAGCTGCAAATACAATTGAGTACTCGCCGCGGGCATACCCGGACTGCGGGTGTGTACAAAACTCTGCATCTCGACCTAAATAGCTGAATCGAATACCATATTGCTGAGCCACTCCGGCGATTCAGCGTCCTGATCGGGATGTTCAGATTCGGATAGATGGGCTCCTCGCGCTCTGAAACATTGCTCGCACTGACTCCCGGGAAGCGGAGCCTCGTTGTGAGCGTCCGAGATTCTTATGTGGATCGTTCGACTCGCTTTAAGACGACCTTATACTTTTGTCGTCGTCGCGTTGTTGCTCCTGATCTTAGGGCCGATCGTCATCCTGCGAACCCCGACCGATATTTTCCCCAACATTAATATTCCCGTCGTTAGCGTGCTCTGGACGTACCAGGGTTTTACGGCTGAGCAGATGTCAGATCGCATCGTCAGCCTGACTGAGCGGGCGATGACTACGACAGTGGATAACATTCAGCACATAGAGTCTCAGTCATTGCCAGAAAAGGCGGTGGTCAAAATCTTTTTTCAGCCGAATGCAAACATAGAACGAGCTATTGCTCAGGTGACGGCAATTTCGCAGACCCAATTACGGCAACTGCCACCGGGAACTACACCCCCTTTAGTGATCAGTTACAACGCTTCGAGCGTGCCGATCCTGCAACTCGCTCTTTCGGGGAAAACGCTCTCGGAACAGCAACTGTTTGACTACGGCGTAAATTTCATTCGCACGCGTTTGATTACGGTACGCGGCGTTGGAGTGCCGTACCCCTATGGGGGAAAGCTGCGGCAAGTGCAGGTCGACCTGAACACTTCTGCACTCCAGTCCAAGGGACTTTCGCCGCTCGATGTAGTGAACGCCGTCAGTGTGCAAAACCTGATCTTGCCATCCGGCACGTCGAAGATTGGTCAATTCGAATACGACGTCGATCTCAATGGCAGCCCCGAGACGATTCAGGCGCTGAACCAGATTCCGGTTAAGACGATTGGCAGCACAACAATTTATATTCGCGACGTCGCGTGGGTTCGCGATGGCTTCCCACCGCAAACGAATATTGCGCGTGTCAACGGGCAGCGCTCCGCCTTGTTGACGGTGCTGAAGACAGGCGACGCCTCGACCCTGGACATCGTGTCTGGCATCAAATCGCTGCTGCCCACGATCAAGGCAACGTTGCCGGCCGAATTGCAGATTAAGCCACTCGCGGATCAGTCGTTGTTTGTTCGCGCTTCGATTAACGGCGTGTTAAAAGAAGCGACAATCGCGGCCTGCTTGACGGGCTTGATGATTCTGGTCTTTCTCGGGAATTGGCGGAGCACGGTCATTATTGCAGTCTCCATCCCGCTGTCGATTCTGACCTCGGTGATCGTGCTCAGTGCCTTGGGCGAAACCATCAACATAATGACGCTGGGCGGCTTGGCCCTGGCCGTGGGAATCCTGGTCGATGACGCTACAGTCGAGATTGAAAACATAAACCGCAACCTGGCCCAGGGCAAAGAGGTCGAACACGCAATTCTGGATGGCGCCCAACAGATTGCAGTGCCGGCTTTTGTATCTACGCTGTGCATCTGCATTGTCTTTGTGCCCATGTTCTTCCTGACGGGCGTCGCGCGATATCTTTTCGTTCCGTTGGCGGAAGCGGTTTGCTTCGCCATGCTGGCTTCATATCTGCTTTCGCGAACTTTGGTGCCGACCATGGCCAAATATCTGTTGCGAGGTCATGAAGACGAACTGCAAGCGGCAGCGCAAAGTAAAAATCCACTGGTTCATTGGCAGGTTCAGTTCGAACACAGTTTCGAGCGCTTGCGTGATGGCTATCACGATCTTCTGCAGAGTTGTTTGCGGAGCCGGCGGCTATTCTTGTTGGCGTTCCTCGGCATTTGCGTGGCTTCTTTGCTGATCCTGGTGCCATGGTTGGGACAGGATTTCTTTCCTGCCGTGGATAGCGGTCAATTCAAGCTGCACCTGCGAGCGCGAACCGGAACACGAATCGAAGAGACTGCCCGCTTGTGTGATCTGGTTGAGCAGTTCATACGCCAGCAGATTCCGCCTGACCAACTGGATACCATCATTGACAACATCGGCCTGCCCTACAGCAGCGTTAATCTTTCCTACAGCACTTCCGCCCCAGTGGGGTCTGGAGATGCCGACATTCTGGTGAGTTTGAAAGAAGGTCATTCATCGACCGCGGATTACGTTCATGATCTGCGTCTGAGCCTCGCCAGGCAGTTTCCCGGAACCACCTTCTCGTTCTTGCCCGCGGACATCGTCAGTCAAATCTTGAACTTCGGGTTGCCGTCGCCGATTGACATTCAAGTCGTGGGAAACAATCTGGGGGCAAATCGGGAGTATGCCAGCCGGTTGCTGACCCGCCTTCGGAAGATACCCGGGACGGTCGACGTGCGTATCCAGCAGCCATTCGACCAACCCTATCTGCACGTGAATGTGGATCGCACCAAGGCGCAACAGGTGGGCTATACGGAGCGTGACGTAGCCAACAATCTGCTCATATCTCTGAGTGGCAGTTTTCAAACAACTCCGGAATTCTGGCTTGATCCGAAAAATGGCGTTGAATACAGCATCGCCACACAAACCCCGCAATATCGGATTCAATCGCTTCAGGATTTGCAAAATGTTCCGGTCACCGGGCCGAGCAATGCTCGTCCGCAGATATTGACCAGCATCGCCGAGATTCAACGTGGCGTAGGGATGGCAACGGTTTCGCACTACAACATTTCTCCCGTGATTGATATTTATGGGTCGGTGCAGGGAAGAGATCTTGGCGGCGTAGCGCGAGACATCAATGGGATTGTCACCAACGCCAAAGCGCAGGCGCCCAGAGGCACGGAGGTGATCGTGCGCGGACAGATCGAGACCATGCGTTCTTCCTACATTGGCCTGCTGAGCGGGTTGGTGTTCTCGATCTTGCTGGTGTATCTGTTGATCGTGGTCAATTTTCAGTCGTGGCTGGATCCCTTCATCATCATTTCTGCATTGCCTGCGGCCTTGGCCGGAATTTCGTGGATGCTGTTTATTACGCACACCACGTTGAGCGTGCCCGCGTTGACGGGATCGATCATGTGCATGGGCGTGGCCACAGCGAATAGTATTCTGGTGGTGAGTTTCGCGAAGGAGCAGATGGCGGAAGGGTATGACCCGCTGCTGTCGGCTTTGAATGCGGGGTTCACCCGATTCCGGCCGGTGATCATGACGGCACTGGCCATGATCATCGGGATGGTGCCCATGGCGCTGGGCCTGGGTGAGGGCGGTGAACAAAACGCTCCTTTGGGCAGGGCAGTGATCGGAGGGCTGCTATTTGCTACGCTGGCTTCCCTGTTTTTTGTCCCGGTATTTTTCAGTATGTTACATGGGCGTAGAGGAGTGGCAAGGGAAATCCGCAAACACTAATTGAAATGTATGGCTATTGAATTTCATCCAATCATTCTTGTTATGAGGTTTTACGGAGTGGCTCATGAGAGTTGAGCAGCCGGGCGAAGCGGAACGGCCGGTTCTGCAAATGCGCAAGCAGGACTATCGCCCGTCGGGCGGTGAGAAGCGAGCTTCACGCTGGTGGATCGCCGTGTTGGCAATTGCTGCAGCAGTTCTCGTCATTGTCGGCGGGATTGTTCCGCGGAAACGAGCGGAAGCCAGGCTGGCGGACGAAACCCAGCAGATGGCAGTGCCAACGGTCTCCGTGGTGCGTCCGAAGCGCGCGGCCCCGGCGGATGAAGTGGTTCTTCCTGCCAACGTGCAGGCGTACATTGATTCACCGATTTATTCCCGCACCAACGGGTATTTGAAGAAATGGTATGTAGATATCGGCGGTCATGTGAGGCAGGGTCAGCTGCTGGCTGAAATTGAGACGCCGGAAGTTGATCAGCAATTGCGCCAGGCGCGCTCCGATCTGCAAACGGCGGAAGCGAACCTGAACCTGGCGGAGATCACCTACAACCGTTACGAAGGACTGTTGAAGACCGATTCAGTCTCCAAACAGGATGCAGATAATGCCGCGGGCAATTTTGCGGCACAGAAAGCCACGGTCCAGGCAGCACAAGCCAATGTGAAGCGTCTGGAGGAATTGCAGTCGTTCGAGAAAATCTATGCGCCGTTCGACGGAGTCATCACGGCGCGCAACACGGATATTGGCGCACTGATCGACTCCGGCAGTTCCGGCGGCGTGCGGACGGAACTATTCCATATCGCACAACCGGACAAGCTCCGTGTTTACGTGAACGTGCCGGAGGTTTATGCGGCCAGTACGAAGCCAGGACTCAGCGCGGACCTGGTAGTGCCGGAATTTCCAGGACGGCGTTTTCCCGGAACGCTGGTTCGTACTGCCAATGCAATTGAGCAAACGACTCGCACCCTGCTGGTGGAAATCCGGGTAGACAATCCAACCGGGGCGTTGTTCAGCGGCGCATACGCTGAGGCCCACTTCAAGATTCCGACTGCGGGTTCATCGTTCATCCTGCCGGTCAACACTCTTCTGTTTCGCTCCGAAGGCCTGCGCGTTGCGGCAGTTGACAACAACAGTCACGCCGAGCTTAAGCCGATTACGATCGGTCACGACTACGGGACCGAAGTCGAAATTGTTGCGGGATTGAACGGCGACGAAACGATCATCGTGAATCCGCCGGATTCGATTGTCTCGGGAGAAGCGGTTCGCGTGGTGAGCCCTCCAGGCAGTCCAGGACGCTGATGCGAAAGACTGGCAAGCCGAAATTGCTATTTCTCACGCTGTCATCTCTGATCGTCCTTGTGATTTTGTGCGGCTGCGCGGTCGGGCCGCGCTATTCGCGACCTCCGGCGCCAACGCCGCCGGAGTTCAAAGAAACACCCCCCCACTGGAAACAGGCGCAGCCGTCCGACCAGGTGGTGCGGGGCAAGTGGTGGGAGATATATCAGGATCCGCAGCTTAGCGCTCTCGAGGAACAAGTCAGCATCTCCAATCAGAGCCTCAAGGCGGCGCAGGCTCAGTTCGACCAGGCACGCGCATTGCTACGGTACTATCGCGCGGATTTGTACCCCTCCGTAAGTGCCGACGCCTCGGCGGCACGTGAGCGGTTCTCGTCCCATCGGCCGCTTGCGACTTCTAATATCAGCGGTACGACCAATGATCTGGTCCTCTCGGCGGACATGTCGTATGAACCTGACGTTTGGGGGCGGGTGCGGAGCAACGTCGCGGCTTATCGAGCAAACGCCCAGGCCAGCTTCGCCGATCTTGAAGCAGTGAGTTTGAGCGTGCATGCGGACCTCGCCACGGATTATTTCCAGGCGCGTGAGTTGGATGCGGAAGCGCAGTTGCTCGATTCCACCGTAGACAGTTATCAAAAGGCACTGCAGCTGACCGAAAGTCGCTACCAGGGAGGAGTTGCCTCACAGGTGGATGTCGCACAGGCGCAAACCCAGCTGGAAACGGTCCGCGCACAAGACATCGACGTAAAAGCGGCACGCACCCAATTCGAGCATGCGATCGCAGTTTTGGTCGGAGAACCGGCGCCGAGCTTTACTTTGCAGTTTGCTGCTTTGAATGCGGTTCCTCCCGTGATTCCACCTGGATTGCCATCGCAGTTGCTCGAGAGGCGGCCGGACATCGCGACAACCGAGCGTCAGATGGCTGCGGCGAACGCGAATGTTGGCGTCGCGCGGGCGGTTTACTTTCCCCTGTTCAGTTTTCCTGCGAGTGCCGGATTTGAAAGCACAGACATTACGAATTGGCTCACAGGGCCGAGTGGATTTGCGTCGGTGGGAATCTCAGCGATGGTGACGGTGTTTGACGTCGGCCGCCGCCGCGCACGCACTGATCAAGCCCGCGCCGCTTACAATCAGGCGGTCGCGAATTATCAACAGACGGTGCTCACGGCATACCAGGAAGTGGAAGACAATTTGGCGGAGTTGCGCCTTCTGGAGCAGGAAGCAGCCACGCAGGCTGGTGCGGTATCAGCCGCCGAACACTCCCTGGCACTGTCACAGAATCGCTATAAAGGTGGAGTCACAAGCTATCTCGAGGTGACGACAGCTCAAGCCGTCGCTCTTTCGGACGAGCGTGCCGCCGTTCAGATTGCTGGGAGACGCATGGTCGACAGTGTCTTGTTGGTTAAGGCTCTGGGCGGCGGATTCGACGCGGCTACACTATCGAATTTGAATCTAAGTGCGCGCAATTCTCAATCCACACCTTCCCAACCGCCAACCTCTGGGCGATAGTTTGCGCGCGTCGACTACCAGCCGTTCTCGCAATCCCTGGCTCGATAATTCATCATTCCGAGGCGGCGGGGCGCTTGTCTGCGTTAATTCGGTGCTTGCGAAAGGCATGCAAAATAACAGCACTGCTGATAGAGAAAGCGGCGATAGCTCCTAAGGGCATCATCTGGGCAACGGATCGGCGCAGATGAAGAACATCAGAGAAGAGCGCGGCCAGAGCGAACAGGATCCCGAGAACATTCAACCATAGAGGCGCGTGCAGCGGATCCGACTGCTCGCGGTTGTAGAAACGAAGTTGCAGGAGCACGGCCGCCAGTCCGATGGCCGCGACGATCATGACGGCGATAGGACTATAGAAGGCATTCGACCGGGTATAGATCACCACCACAGCCAGCAATCCACACAACGCCCCGGAGGCGATTACGGTCCAGCGGCGGGGCTGAGCTCCTTGCGCTCCGGAGGCTTCCGGCATGACTGCTCATTGTAACGAGAGTTGGCCAGGCTTGCGAGTGACAGTTGCGGGCCCGGCCACGAATTCGGTTCCTACTGCGGCATTGCGGCCGGGACCCATTCCGCATTCTGGACGGCGCCCCGTGTGACGGCATACAGCACCAGTTCCACGCGACTGGAAACGCCGACTTTATCAAAGATGTGAAACAGATATTTCTTCACCGTGTTTTCAGTCAGTCCCAGTTCGCGGGCGACATCGCGGTTCGTTAGACCGTCGGCCACCAGCGCCACCACCTGCTCCTCGCGCGCTGTAAGCAAGTTAAAGCCGTTGTTGTTGACGACCCGTAGAGACGGGACCTGAGCAACGGTTTCCACCAGGTATTCCAATTGCTGGTTGCAGATCCACAACTGACCTTCATGCACGCAATGGATGCACTTGCACAGCAGCCGGAAGGGTGATTCGGTGAAACAGAAGAGGCCGCGAGCCCCAGCCCGAAAAGCGTTTGTGACTGTATTCCGATTCGAGCTCTCAACCAGTAGGACCTTCCGTACATGCGGATGTGCAAGATGCAGACTGCGCATCACGCTCATGTCCTTCTCTGCGTTCATGAGCGCCACGTTGGTCGGATGGGCGGCGACCGCGGTCAGCACGGCGTTATGAGTCAACTCGCAGGAACTGACCCGGAATTCCGGACGGCGGCGTAGCGCTGAGGCAAGAAGCTGGCTTTGCATGTGATTGGAGTCGGCAACGAGGACACTAATGGCTTTCGAAATGGCGGCAGACGATCCCATAAGACCTCACATATGCTGAAGTTGAAGAATAGCCATGGGTGCAATTTCGGTCTGTGATGTTTCACGGCGTGTCGAGAATAATTAGTGTGGAAAAAAAGATGGAACTCAGGCTGTTCCCATTTTTGGATTCTGCGGAACTAATTCGAACAGTTAAGGAATCTCTTTCGAGTCGGCTGATTGATCTCCTGATGAGTAAGTGGAAGGACGCGGTGATAATCCGCTTTGAGAGGGTACACGAACGTGGGATCAAGAGATTTTGTGGTGAAGGCCGGCCTAGCCACCTTGTGGGGGGGCACTTTCCATGTCTTGTTCCGTATTTCGACCGGGGATAATCTCCGAAACTGACAGGTTCAATCTTGCCAGCTCAACAGGGCAGAGCGAAGGAGGGCCGGGATGAAATCCGGAGCAGTTTGTTTCATCCTCGTCCTCGCCAACTATATCGTGCAGTTTGCGGTGTTCGCCGTTGCTCAACAACAGCCGTCGGAGACAACGGTTGTGTCGGTTGCGGCGACTGCGACCACGAAACCCGGAGCAGCGGACGGTACATTGGGTCCAGCCTTGACGGGGGTGCGCCGTCCGCTCTACCGGTTGCGATGTAGCGACGTAGTCGAAATCAACCTCACTTTCTCTCCGGATTTCAACCAGATCCTCACCGTGCTGCCCGATGGATATCTTCCATTAAAAGGAGTGGTCCAGGTATATGCGGAGGGCCTAACCGTGCCAGAACTGCAGGCCGAGATTCGCCAGGCTTATACTGGCGTGCTGCACGACCCGGAAGTCACCGTAGTGCTCAAGGATTTTGATAAGCCCTACTTCATTGCCGCTGGGGAGGTAGGGCGCCCCGGCAAATATGAACTGCGGGCGGATACCACGGTTACAGAAGCGGTAGCGCTAGCCGGAGGATTTACCCCCCGCGCCAAGCACTCGCAAATTGTCTTGTTCCGTCACATCTCACAGGACACGGTTGAAGCGCATGTGCTGAACGTCAAGGCGCTGCTCAAATCCCGAGAGTTGAGGGAAGACGCGCACCTACGTCCGGGGGATCTCGTCTACGTTCCGCAGAATGTAATTTCCAAGATTCGCCAGTTTTTGCCAGCCTCGAGCCTAAGTTTGTACGCCAATCCAGCCGGATTCTAGAAGGAGGATCGGACATCGGCAATGCTTGTGGCTCCTTAGAAAGTCGAGTAACAACTTTAGATGGAGAAAGTGGGGCCGATTTCGAGGTTGCCGCGGGGATCCTCTCCAACTATGCGTGATCTCGCGGCCGTTCTCTTTCGGCAGAAACGACTCGTATTGATTACTTTTCTCACGACGGCACTGACGGTGTTTCTGTACGGGGTGATCTGGCCACCCTACGAGTCAGAAATGAAGATCTTGCTGCGGCATAGCCGGTTGGATCCGGAAGTTGCCGCGATTCCCAGCCAGGCCGAGTTCGAACGTCAGCCGGTCACGGAAGAAGAGGTGAATTCCGAAGCACAGCTGTTACAGGACGACGAGATCCTGCGCCGTGTCGTTGAGAACGCCGATTTGATTTCCGAGGGGCGCTCATGGTTTTGGACCTTGTTGGGCGACAGCCGCGAGCGGCAGACCGACCGTGCCGTGCGGCGTATCGGCAAAAGATTAAAGGTTGAGCCGGTGCACAAGGCCGCGGTTATCGACGTGAGCTACGATTCGTCGGATCGGGAGCGGGGAGAAAAGGTACTCCGCACTTTGGCGACTGCCTACCTGGAGGACCACCATCAAGTGCATCGCCCCTCCGGCACGTTCAGTTTCTTCGAGCAGTAGGTCGAGCAATCGCGGCGCAGCCTGGAAGCCGGAGAGCTCCAGTTGATCGATTTCACTCGCGATCAAGGGGTTGTGGCGGCTACCCAACAGCGTGATTTTGAACTGCAGAAACTCAGCGCGGCGGAAGCTGATGCCGGCCAAACCAGGGTCGCGATCGCTCAGATTTCGCAGAGAATTGAAACTCTGCAGTCGAAGTTGAGCTCACTGCCCGAGCGCACCCTGACCCAGATCCGCAACGCAGACAATCCGCAGCTCCTCGAGAAACTGAAGTCCCGCTTGCTGGAATTGGAGCTAAAACGAACTGAGCTGCTGACCCAATATGAGCCTTCGTATCGACTTGTCAAGGAAGTCGACCAGGAGATTGCGGAGGCGAAAGAAGCGATTGCCGCGGAGGCGCAGGCTCCCATCCGCGATCAGACGAGCGACCTGGAGCCGAACCATGAATGGGCAAGGTCGGAGCTTATAAAGGCACAGGTTGAATCAAGTGCGTTAGGTGCTCATCTGAAAGCTGAAAGCTGGCTCCTTGCCACTTACCGCGACCGGGCCCACCAACTGGAAAAACATGCGATTGAGCAAGATCGGCTGGTGAATGAGCTGCAGGCCGCAGAGCAGAAATATCTCTTATATGTGAACAAGCGCGAAGAAGCCAGAATCGGAGACGCGTTGGACCAAGGCGGTATTCTCAACGTCGTGATTGCCGAACAACCGAGAGTCCCGGCGCTGCCAAAACTTTCTGCTCTGAGTTTTGCCGTTATTGGGTTGACGTTGGGCGTCGCTTTCGGCACGGGGCTTGCTTTCATGGCCGACTCTCTCAGCCCTGCTTTCAGGACCCCTGACGAAGTCAGGTTGTGTCTGCAAACTCCGGTGTTGGCATGGCTGCCACCGAAGGGCATCGCGAATACAGAAAGTGCGCAACGCAGGCTGCTATGAGCACCCTTATTGAATTAATGCCACGGATCGCTTCGGAGGCGGACCCGAGAGCCGCCTCGGTTGAGCTGCCGTCAGAAACGCAACTCGATGTCAGCGTATCCGATCGCAGCTCAATAGCGGAAGACCAGATTCGGAGACTGGTGCGGCAAGTGTTCGTGCACGGTGGCCAAAGGCGGGCACGGCAAGTCGTGTTTAGCCCCGCTGACGAGGAGACCGAAGTTGCCGATTTGTGCATGATGGTGGGCGAAGCACTCACCATGCAGGATTCAGGCACCATATGCGTGGTTGAGACGCTGCCCCGGGGTTGCACGGCTGGCATTCGCCCGATCGATCGTCCTCCCTCGCGTTTGCAGGGAAGTTTCGGCATTCTGCGGGACGCATCGCAACAGCTCTCCAGTCGCCTTTGGTTCATGCCTGGCGAAGTCTTGCTGGACGGCTGCGGGCCGCACTGGTCGGGATCATGGATACGCGGGCGATTGGCGGAGTTGCGTCTGGACTTTGACTACAGCGTGGTGCAAGGTCCCGCAATTGGAGTTCATGACGAAGCTGGTTTCCTTGGGAGTTTATGTGACGGTGTAGTGCTGGTACTGCGCGCGAATCGGACCCGCCGGCTGGTAGCACAGAGCGTTATCGAAAAGTTGCGGGTGGCGAAAATCCGCCTGTTGGGAGTGGTGCTGACGGAGCGCACGTTCCCGGTACCTGGGGCCGTCTACTGCAGGCTGTAGAGATGTGGTTGTGAATAACTCGGCAAAAGTGGGGCGGGACTCAATTAGCGGAGCTTTGTCCGACGGCAAATGCTCTCTGACCGAAGTCACAGATCGACCCGCGATGGCCGCCACCCCATGGTGCGCTATTCAAACTCGTTACCGATTCGAACGCAAGGTCACAGCCCAGCTTCAACGCCAAGGCTTTGAGACATTCCTTCCCGTCCTGAAAGAGATCCACCGCTGGAGCGATCGTCGAAAGGCTGTCGATACGCTTCTTTTTCCCGGATACACCTTCGCCCGGCTGGACTTCTCGCCCTTGCCCCGTAAGGAGATGCTCAAAATCGGCGGAATCGTGGGAGTGGTTGAGTTTTCGGGAACCGCGGCGCAGGTCCCCGCCAGGCAAATCGAGGATCTACGCAAGCTGCTATCGCAGGACGTCCCTTGCGCTTTACATCCTTTCTTAAGAGCTGGGCAAAAAGTGCGGATTCGCGATGGTTGCCTTGATGGTCTCGAGGGGATTTTGGAGGAAGCGGGGCAAAAAAGTCTGGTGATTTCCATCGACTCCATCGAACGATCAATTGCGATCACCATTGAGGGTTACGAACTGGAATTGATCTAGGTGTCCTCCGCCCCAAGCCAAAACTTACCTCACCCTGAGAGCGTAATTCTGCCCTCGCGGTTGATTCCTGGGATGCCGCTAGGGACTGCCGTGCCGTCCGAAAGAAGAAAACTGATCTCGATACGCCAGTGGGCAGCGTCACCAAGGAACGAATGCCCGCAGCAGCCTTCTGCGGAAACGTGGTTCCCGAGACGAGCCCTGCAAGAAAGTCTGCTACCCGCGCCCGGGAAAGCGAGCCAGCGGTGTGCGCTAGCAACCAAGGTTGCAGCGGATTTCTTACTGATCGCGACCGGCTTTGGCATCACTGAGTTGCTGCCAGCGGTTCTGAACTCGCTGAGACACGCTCCCGCGCAACACACCTGCATTGTGTGTTGCAGCATTGGATCGCTCATGCTCTACGCGGTTGTCTTTACCCTGCTCGGCTACTCTGAGCGGCTTTACCACCCGGAGACGGCGCGACTGCCGCGGCAGCAAGCTTTACTTCTACTCAAGGTCTTCGTCTGGGCAACCGCGCTGATGAGTCTGGATTTTGTTGCCTCGCGACCTCTTCTGCCGACACTTTTGCGATTTGTTTCATCTGCGGGGCTTGGGCTGCTGTTCATGTTTGTTTACCGCCGCTGGCGACGAGGAGTGATCGAGAAAGTGACGCCCGCAAGAAGAACGATGCGGAATGTGCTGATTGTTGGTGCAGGGCAAGTGGGGCGAAGGCTGGCTCATTTGTTGCGTCACGATTGTGCTGCGGACTGCTCTGTCCGCGGTTTTCTCGATGAGAGCTTGCCTGTAGTGGGGGATGTGCTGGGACGAATTCAAAATCTTGCGGCTGTTGCCCGTAGGGAATTTATTGATGAGGTCATCATCACCGTTCCGCAACACAGCGAGGTCGCACGCAAAGCCATCTGGCAGGCGCGGCGTAATCATATTGACGTAAAGCTTGTGGCGGATCTTCACGGAGCAGACCCCGCGCAAACCAGGCTTGAGGCCTTTCGGGAGATCCCGATCATTACCCTTTGGGAAGAGCCGGTTCCACTTTTCCGGTTGCTGCTCAAGCACGCCGCTGATTTCTTTCTTGCGGCGATGGGTTTGCTGATCCTGTCACCTTTTCTGGCTGCCATCGCTGTCGCAATTCGACTGGACTCGCCGGGTCCGGTTCTGTATCGGGCGCCCCGGGTAGGCCTGAAAGGACGATCCTTCCTTTGCTATAAGTTCCGAACCATGGTGGAAAATGCTGATCAGTTGAAGGAAAAACTGCGTGGCCGCAATGAACGCCAAGGCCCATTCTTCAAAATGACAGACGACCCACGTCTCACCCGCGTAGGGAGAACCTTGCGGCGCTATAGCCTGGACGAATTTCCACAACTCTTCAACGTGCTGAAAGGAGAGATGAGCCTGGTGGGCCCGAGACCTCACCCCACGGACGATGTCCAGCGTTATCGATTGGAGGACCTTCACAGGCTTGAGGTTAGTCCTGGGCTTACGGGTCTATGGCAGGTGACTGCCCGGCATGACCCATCGTTCGAGCGGAGTATGGCATTGGACCGCGAGTATATCGGGCGCTGGTCGCTGACTACGGATTTCAAGATTTTATGCAAGACGGTTGGTGCAGTAGTGCGAGGTGACGGCGCCTGAGCATGGCCGTGTTCGACCAAGCCGCCACGGGACATTTCCGGCTAAGCAATGTACTCGCCGGGGTCTTTGACGCAGGTTTGCGGCCACTACATGCGTTGATAGTGGCACCAGCACTTGTCTTTCTCGTGACACTTGGATTGATGCTTTTTCACGCGCCGGACGGTCCGGCATTTCCTTATGACCGCTTC
>Ga0187766_10000887_pt1 | contig 17127 bp, 17 predicted proteins | sample 0216_QUI02_MP05__4_FD_132971 | JGI IMG/M metagenome (GOLD analysis project Ga0187766, IMG submission 132971) | Tropical peat soil microbial communities from peatlands in Department of Meta, Colombia - 0216_QUI02_MP05_20_MG | ecosystem: Environmental > Terrestrial > Soil > Wetlands > Peat ... | reverse complement strand
GGCGAGGGCCGCGGCCGCGACGAGGGCGAGGATGCGGAGGCGGCGGCGGGCCGCGGAGGGGACGGGAGCGACGGGCTCGGGAACGGGCACGGGATCGGGAACGGGGAAAATCAATGGATGGTGCGGGTCTTCTTGGCCATGTAGTCCATGAGGACGTACTGGCCCAGAGTGTAGGGCGTGGTGAAGTAGGCCTTGCCCCGGCAGATCTCCGTGACCTTCTTGACGAACCCCACCAAGTCGTAGTCCCGCGCCAGCATGAAGGTGTTGATGAGGATCCCGCTCTTGCGGCAGCGGGCCACCTCCTTGATGGTCTCCCGCACGACCACCGGGTCCAGGCCGAAGGCGTTCTTGTAGATGCGGCCATCTCCCTGGGTGAGGGCGCTGGGCTTCCCGTCCGTGATCATGATGATCTGGCGCATGTCCTTGCGCTCGCGCTCCAGGAGGCGCTGGGCCAGGCGCAGGCCCTCCCGCGTGTTGGTGTAGTACGGGCCCACCTGGGTGCGCGCCAGCGTGCGCAGCGGGATCTCCTCGGCCGAGTCGTGGAAGAGCACCACCCGCAGCGAGTCGCCCGGGTACTGGGTGCGGATCAGGTGGGCCAGCGCCATGGCCACCTTCTTGGCCGGCGTGAAACGGTCCTCGCCGTAGAGGATCATGCTGTGGCTGGTGTCCAGCAGCAGGACGGTGGCGCACGAGCTCTGGTACTCCGCCTGGCGCACCATCAGGTCGCCGTAGGTGAGGTCGATGGGAACGCGCAGCCCGTCCCGCCGGATGGCGTTGGCCAGGGTCTCCGTGACGTCCAGGTTCAGCAGGTCGCCGAACTCGTAGGGCCGGGCCGCGCCCGAGGCCTCCACCCCCGTGGCCATGTCCCGCGTATCGTGCCGGCCGAAGCTGGACTTGCCCAGCGAGCCCAGCAGGTCCTTCAGGGTCTTGTACCCCAGGAAGTCCAGGCTCTTCTCGGTGAGCTCGAACCGCACCTCCCCCATCTGGGGCCCCACCTTGCCCCCCAGGCCCAGTCCCTCCAGGTCCCAGGTGGGGCCCTCGGTGTCGGGGAAGGAAACGTAGCCCTCCCGATTCAGGCGCTGGATCAACTGATTGAGGATGCGCTGCAGCTCGGAGCCCTCGTAGGGCTCCTCCCCGTTCAGGATCCGGTCCACGAGGCTCTGCGGAAGCTTGCCGCTGTTGAGGAGGGCCTCCAGGATGGCGTCGTGCAGGTCCTGCAGGGTCATCCCCTCCCGCCCCCGGCCCTCCTCCCACTCCCACTCCATCCAACGGTTGCCGAAGCCGCTCTGGAGCAGGAAATCGGCGAGCTGGTTCAGCAGGCCCTGGAGGTCCAGCGCGTCCCAATCGATGCCCGTGAACTTGCCGTACTTGACGGTTGCCACACTTCCCCTCGAAAGGCATTCGGTGGTTCGGTGGTTCGATTGTTCGGTGGTTCCCAACGTCCCCTTGCCAGGGGAGCCGAGCACCACCTGCAAGTCCTACCGAACCATCGAACTACCGAACCACCGAACAGTCTTTAGCGGGTCAGTTCATGTAGCGCTTGCGGCGCGGGTCGCGCGGGTCGCGCTCGCGCGGCCGCTCGGGAGGCTCGCCCTCCATGGGCTCGCGCTCCGGCCGCGGCGTGCCGTGGTAGCCCCGTTCCTCGCTGCGGCTGATCTTTTGGTGGGCGTAGAGCCCCTCCAGGATGAACTCGGCCGTGGCGACCCAGAGGGGCGGGTCCACCCCCTTGCCCCGGCTGATCTGGGCCACGCCCTCGGCCAGGTGGGGAACGGCCTTGAGGCGGGCCATGCCCTCCTGGGCCCCCTCCGTGTCCGCCAGCTTCACCGCCCCGTCCTGATTGAACCAGTCCACCACCTTCTGGAGGGGGATGCCGTCGCCGTACTCCTGGAAGACCTGCCGCACCGCGGCCCGGATGAGGTCCTTGCCCACCACCTCCGCCCCGCGCAGCTCGCCCTCGTATTCCAGTTCCAGCTTGCCGGTGATGGCGGGGAGGGCGGCGTAGATGTCCGCCGGGCGGGGGACCACGCGCTCCTCCCGGTGCACCAGGGCGCGGCGCTCGGCGTTGGAGACCACCACCTCCATGCAGGCGATGGGCAGCCGCTGGCTCACGCCGGACCGCTTGTCCACCTTCTGCTCGCGGCGCGCCTGGAAGGCGATCTCCTCCACGATCTCGCGGATGAAGGCGGGCACGGTCACCCGCTCGCCGGGGCGGCGCGCCGTCCATGCCTCTTGCGCGGTGATGGCCATGCCCAGGTCGCGGGAGAGGGGGTAGTGGGTGCGCACCTCGGAGCCGACCCGGTCCTTCAGGGGCGTGATGATCTTGCCGCGGGCCGTGTAGTCCTCGGGGTTGGCGGTGAACACCACGCACAGGTCCAGGGGCAGGCGGATGGGGTAGCCCTTGATCTGGATGTCCCCCTCCTGGAGGATGTTGAAGAGCCCCACCTGGATCTTGCCCGCCAGGTCCGGCAGTTCGTTGAGGGCGAAGATGCCCCGGTTGGCGCGGGGGAGGAGCCCGTAATGGATGGTCAGCTCGTCCGAAAGCTGGAGCCCGCCCCGGGCCGCCTTGATGGGATCCACGTCGCCGATGATGTCGGCGATGGTCACGTCCGGCGTGGCCAGCTTCTCCACGTAGCGGGCCTCGCGCGGGATCCAGGCGATGGGGGCGCCGCCTCCCCGTTCGGCGATCTGGAACTTGCAGGCGCGGCAGAGGGGGACGAAGGGGTTGTCGTTGATCTCGCAGCCGGCCAGGGCCGGCATCTCGGCGTCCAGGAAGTCCGCCAGGGCGCGGAGGATGCGGCTCTTGGCCTGGCCCCGCAGGCCCAGCAGGATGAAGTTCTGCCGGGCCAGGATGGCGTTGGTGATCTGCGGGAGTACCGTATCCGCGTAGCCGATGACCCCGGGGAAGAGCGCCTCCCCCGCCTCCAGCTTCCGGATGAGGTTCTCCCGCATCTCGTCCTTGACGGTGCGGCCGTGGCGCTCCGGGGCGCCCCAGGGGCTCTGCTTCAACTCACCGAGGGTGGCTGGCTTGGCCATGGGAAGGATCCTCCACGTGGAGGGTTTGTGGGCGACGCGGGATGACTATAACACCCGGTCCGGGGCGAGTCAAAAGGCTCGCCGGATGTGGCTTCCGACGTTCCAGTGTTCCCCGGCCCCTGCGCGCAAAAAAAAGGCGGGGGGCCTGTGACCCCCCGCCTCGGAAAAGATGGCCGGCGCCGCGTGCCTGCCTAGCCTTTGCCCTTGGCCACGGGGGCGTCCGGGTGTTCCTTGAAGTAGTCGTAGTTCTTGGCGATATAGGACTTCCACTGCTCCGGGACGTTGGACTCCTCGAAGATGGCCGTCACCGGGCATTCGGGCTCGCAGGCGCCGCAGTCGATGCACTCCTCGGGCTTGATGTAGAGCTGGTCCGGGCCCTCGTAGATGCAGTTGACCGGGCACGCGTCCACGCAGGCGCGGTCGATGGTGCCGACGCAAGGCTCGGCGATGATGTAGGTCATCCGTCCGTCCTCCCTCTGGCGTGAGATGTGGCTGGCGTCACGGGGCCACGCTTGATTATCACGCGGCCCCCCAGGACGCAAGCCCTTTTTCCCGCCGCAGGAACCTCCCCAATGGGTTCTTGACAACCTCCCACTAGGCAAGCTGCTCAAAAAGGTCCAGATGCAAGACGGCGCGCGAAGCGCCGAGTGAGGCGTACTCTGCGTACGCCGCAGCGAGCGCGCGAGCGCGCCAACGCGGCAGATGGGCCTTTTTCAGCAGCTTGCTAGAAGCCGAAGGCGCGCAGGAAGGCCTTCAGCGACGTGAACTGCAGGAAGGGATTCGTCCGCCGTTCGTCGCCCAGGGTGGAGGTGGGCCGGGGTCCGTAGTTGTGGCCGGGGAACAGCAGCGTGGCGTCCGGCAGGGCCATGAGACGCTGCGTGAGGCTCCGGTACATCTCCTCGGCATCGCCCCCCGGGAGATCGCACCGGCCGCACGCGCCCACGAACAGCGTGTCACCGGAGATCAGCTTGTCGTCCACGGCGAAGCACTGGGACCCCGGGGTGTGCCCCGGCGTGTGCAAGAGCCGCACGGGCACCTTCCCCACCGCGATGGTGTCGCCGGCGTCCATGGGCACCAGGTCCCGCCCCAGCCCGAGCCCTTGCAGGAATTCGGCCTCGGCACGGTGCACGTGGATCCGGCATCCGCCGGCCTCCAGCAGGGCGCCCAGGCCGTTGACGTGATCCGGGTGCGTGTGAGTGATGATGGCGTGGGTGATGCGGTAGTCATCCCCCTGCGCCGTGCGCAGCACCGCATCCATGTCCCAGGCCGGGTCGATCACGGCGCACTCCCGGGTCTCGGGGCAGCCCAAGAGGTACACGAAGTTCTGCATCGGCCCCAATTCCAGTTGGCGCAGGTACAGGGGCCTGCCTCCCGCGCCCTCCGGTTCACGCGCGCCCATGACCCCTCCTCAACAGGCTGCTGAAAAAGGCCCAACATCTCTCCCCGCTGCCTCGGCGGCAGCGGGCGGGGCGTTGGCGCGCTTGCGCACTCCCTGCGGCGTACCCGGCGTACGCCTCAGTCGGCGCTGCGCGCGCCGCCTTGCATCTGGACCTTTTTGAGCAGCCTGCGGAAAACCACATGCTTCAGCAGCCTGCGGAAGGGCAGGCTCCGGCGTGAAGTTCCTGCCGCGGGGATCGCCCGATGGCTCGATACCCCGGCGCGGCAAGCCGCCCGGCGAGAGTTGGCTGGACCCTCAGGGCCGCCGACGAAATGGACAGAAATGCCCGAAACAATACATCTTGCGCGGGCTTCCTTCCCGCCAGGTGAATGTGCCGGCTCGCTCAACTTGTTGATAAGAAAGAGATCTCGCCGTTTCGGCCCCGGCATCCCGTCTAGGGCACATGCCTTGCACCCCTTACAGCCCGTCGCCGGGTTGCGATGACTTTCCGGCCGATGGACCACGGAGGACCTGACCGATGGAAACCGCATTCCCTGCCTTGATCCTCTTCCTGGTGGTGCTGGTCCGGCTGTATGCGCTGGCCCTGAGGCAACCCCGGGAGACGGGCGCCCGCTTCCTCTGCCGCCTGCACCGGTGGGAGCGCACGGAGGACGGGATCGTGTGCAAGGAATGCGGGATGCATCCCACTGTGGACTGAACGGGCGGACCCCGTAGGCTTCGCCCGAGCCCCCGAGCGGCGGCCTCAGCCCATACGTCCGATCCTCTCCCGCGCCCATCCCAGGCCACACGACAGCATCCACCACATTCCGGCGGACGGCGACTTCAACCTTCGGCGCCGCCGATGGTGCGGCGCGGAAGTTTGGGGCGAGAACGTCCGGGAGAACCCGACAATGGAACCCACGTTTCCCGGCATGCTCCTGATCCTGGCCGTGCTCTTCGGGGCGCACCTCCTCGCCCTCCGCCAGATCGAAGCGGCAGAGGCTCCGACGGCCCCGTGCCGCCTGCACCGATGGGAGCACACGGAGGATGGGCTCGTGTGCAAGGTATGCGGCGGCCGCCCCACCGTGGACTGAGCCCCCCCGCGCCGCCCCGACCACCCGCCCGAGCCCCCGCCCCGGTCTCCCCGCCGGGACGCATCGCCCCCGCCGCCGCGCCACCAACCGTCCCGAACCCGGTCCCGCCTCTCTCTCGCCGCCTCACGCCGGGCGGGCGGGCATTTTGACGGCGGGGCGAACCCCCCCCGCGTCGAACCCATCGGCCTGGAGACGGTAGAGGCGGGCGTAGATGCCGCCGGCCGCCAGCAACTCGTCGTGCGGGCCGGCCTCCCGCAGCTCGCCCCGATGAAAGACGAGGATCCGGTCCACGTGGCGCACGGTGGCCAGCCGGTGGGCCACGATGATGGCCGTGCGATTCTGCGCCAGCGTGGCCACCCCCTCCTGCAGCAGGTGCTCGCTCTCCGCGTCGATGCTGGAGGTGGCCTCATCCAGGACCAGGATGTCCGGGTCGTAGGCCAGGGCCCGGGCGAAGGCCAGGAGCTGGCGCTGACCCACCGAGAGGGACGCGCCGCGCTCGGCCACCGGCTCGTGCACGCCCCGCGGCAGATGGTCGATGAACAGGTCCGCCCCCACCAGGCCGGCGGCCGCGCGCGCGGCGTCTTCGTCGATGTCCTCCCGGCCCACGCGGATGTTTCCCGCCACGCTGTCCGAGAACAGGAAGGGTTCCTGGAAGACGATGCCGATCCGCCGCCGGAGCTGCTCCGGTGCGTATTCCCGCACGTCCCGCCCGTCCACCAGCACCTGGCCGCGGTCCGCCTCATAGAACCGGGTGAGGAGATTCACCACGGAGGTCTTGCCGGCCCCCGTAGCGCCCACCAGGGCCACGCGCTCGCCGGGCCGGACGCTGAACGAAACGTCCCGCAGCACCGGCTCGCCCGGCTCGTAGCCGAACCAGACATTGCGGAACTCCACCTCCCCCCGCAGCCGAGGCGGCGGGGCCGCCGCGGCCTCGTTCCCGTTCCCGATCCCGTTCCCGACCGCGGCGGGCTCCGTGGGCGTGTCCAGGAGCTGGAAGATCCGCTCCGAGGATGCCATGGCCGCCTGCATGATGTTGTACTTCTCGCTCAAGTCCTTGATGGGGTCGAAGAACCGCCGGGCGTACTCCAGGAAGGCCACCAGGCCGCCCAGGCTGAGGGCGCCCGCCAGCACCCCGCCCCCGCCGTACCAGAGGATCAGGGCGATGGCCATGGAAGCGATGACCTCCACGGCCGGGTAGAACATGGCGTAGGTGTGCAGGGCCTGCAGGTTCGCCGCGCGGTGCTGGCGGTTGATGGCGTCGAACCGCCGGAAGCTCTCCGCCTCGCGGGCGAAGAGCTGGACGATGCGCATCCCCGAGAGGTGCTCCTGGAGGGTGGCGTTCAGCACGGCCTGCTTGGCCCGTACCTCCCGGTAGGCCGCGCGGGCGTGCTTGCGGTACAGGGTAGACGCCAGGGCCAGCACCGGCAGGATCGCGAAGGTGACCAGCGACAGCCGCACGTCCAGGGCCAGCATGGCCACCAGCACCCCGCCGGCCATCACCAGATCCCCGAACACGGCCACCAGGCCCGAGGTGAGCATCTCGTGGAGGTTCTCCACGTCCGACGTGACGCGGGTGAAGATGCGGCCCACCGGGTTCCGGTCGAAGTAGCGCAGGGGGAGCCGCTGCACGTGGCCGAAGATGGCCAGGCGCATGTCCAGCATCACCCGCTGGCCGGCGACGTTCAGCACATAGAGCTGGGCGTAGGAGAGGAGGAACTCCGCACCAAGGGCGGCGATGTACAGCAGCGAGATCCCCGCCAGCCCGGCCAGCGACCGGTGGGCGATGGGCCCGTCGATGGCGAGCTTCAGCAGGTAGGGCTGCACGATGTCCGCCCCGCGGGCGCACAGCAGCAGCAGCGCCGAGAGGCCAAGCAGGCCCCGGTAGGGCGCCACGAAGCGCACCAGGCGGCGCATGAGCCGCCCGTCGTACGCCTTCCCTAACGCCTCCTCCTCGTGATACCCGCTCATCTCGTCGCCTTCGGCGGCGCCGTGAGGCGTGAGGGGTAAGGCGTAAGGGGATTCCCCTCACCCCTGACGCCTCCCGCCTTACGCCTCACGCTTCACGCCTTACGCCTAGACCTCAGCCAGTTCGGCGGCCAGCTGCTGGCGCGCCCACAATCTGGCGTAGAGGCCGCCGCGGGCCACCAACTCCTCGTGCCTGCCGGTCTCCAGGATGCGCCCCTGGTCCAGCACCGCGATCAGGTCCGCCCCCCGGATGGCGGCCAGGCGGTGGGTGATGATGAGGGTGGTGCGGCCCGCCATCACCGGCTCCAGCGAGCGGAGGATGGCTTCCTCGGTCTCCGCGTCCACGTTGGACAGGGCGTCGTCCAGGATCAGGATCCTGGGGTCCACCAGGATCGCCCGCGCGATGCCCACCCGCTGGCGCTGCCCCCCCGAGAGGGTGACCCCCCGCTCGCCCACCACGGTGTCCAGCCCGCGGGGGAAAGCGGCCAGGTCCCTGGTGAGCTGGGCCCGCGCGGCGGCCGCCCGCACCGACTCCGGCGCCTCCCCGGGGCGGCCGAAGGCGATGTTCTCGCCGATGGTGTCCGAGAAGAGGAACGCGTCCTGCGGCACGCAGCCCACGGCCCCGCGCAGGGCCGCCAGCGGGATCCGCGTCACGTCCACGCCGTCGAGGAACACCGCGCCGGGCGGCACGTCCACCAGGCGCGGCACGGCGGCGGCCAGGGTGCTCTTGCCCGCCCCGATGGGCCCCACCAGGGCGACGCGCGCGCCGGCCGGGATGCGCAGGCTGACGCCGTCCAGCGCCTTCCGGCCCCCGCCGTCGTAGGCGATGGTCAGGTCGCGGAACTCCAGGGCGCCCCGAATCTCCGCGGGGACCACCGGATCCTCCGGATCCCGGATGGCCGGCTGCGTCCCCAGGATCTCCTGCAGGCGCTCCAGCGACACGATCCCCCGCTGCACCAGGTTGGCGATCCAGGCCAGCGCGATGGTGGGCCAGAGCAGCATCGCCAGGTACGCGTTGAAGGCCACGAAGTCCCCCAGGGTGAGCCGGCCGGCGATCACCCGCGCCCCGCCCACCCAGAGGATCACCACGGTGCCCACGCCGCCCACGATGGCCGTGAGGGGTGAGGCGACCCCCTCCAGCAGGGCCAGGCGCAGGTTCCGCCGCACGTACTCTTCGTTGAGCCGAGCGAACTCCGCCACCTCGCCGCGCTCCATGGTGTAGGCCTTCACCACCCGCATCCCGGCCAGGTTCTCCTGCACCTTCCCCGTGATGCGCTCGAACTGCTCCTGCACCGCCTGGAACCGGTCGTGGATCTGCTGCCGGAAGCGCTTGATGATGAAGGCCAGGATCGGGTAGGGGAGCACCGCCCAGAGGGCCAGCCACGGGTCCGTGAGGGCCATGGCCGCGATCGCCCCAGGGTACACGAAGCAGGCGTTGGCCGCGTACATGATGCCTGCCCCCAGCATCATACGGACCTGGTTCAGGTCCCCGGTGGCGCGGGCCATCACCTCGCCGGGCCGGGTCCCCTGGTAGAAGGAAGGGGGGAGGCGCTCCAGGTGGGCGAAGAGGGCGTTCCGCAGGTCATATTCCAGATCCCGGGCCGTCCCCACCAGCGTGCGCCGCGCGAAGAACCGGAAGGTGCCCATGCAGAGGGTGGCCCCCACGATGAGCAGGGCGTAGGCCCACAGGGGGTGCGGCAACGTCCCCGCCTTCAGGTGGTCGATGGCATCCTTGAGGATCCGCGGGACGACCAGGAGGAAGGCGTTGGTGAGCGCCAGGAACGCCAGCCCGAAGAGCAGCGTGCGCCGCTGCCGGACCAGCCAGGGTTTCAAGGTCGCCAGGTGCTTGATGGGTCTCTCCTCGAACGGCGCCGGCGCGTCCGGTGCCGGGGACTCGCCGCGGGCGTCAGCGGCCGTAGAGTTCCCGGAGCCCGTCCAGGGCGTCCTGGTCCACCACGGTGCCGTAGCCCTCGGCCATCATGATCCCGGTCCGGGCGTGGTCCAGGCCCAGGAAGTGCCCCAGTTCGTGCATCATCTCCTGCTCCAGGCTGGCCGTGGGGCCGCGGCGCGCCGGGATATCACACCGGAACCGGTGGCGCTCGAGATTGAAGATGATGTCCCCCTCCACGATGCGCCCGCTGCGCCACCAGAGGGAGGTCCACCCGAACAGGCTCGGGTCCCGGGGCCAGCGCTCCACCAGCAGCGTCACGCTGCTCACGCCGTTCCGGCGCAGGCCGTAGCTCGGCGTGCGTCCCGTCAGCTCCACCCGCACGGCCGCCCCCACCTGGTCCAGGGCCGCGTTCCAGCGGGCCATGGCCCGTTCCATGGCGGCCAGGTCGCAGCCGCCGGCCTCGGCATTGGCGTACAGGCGGATGCGGCCGGCGGGCCACCGCGGGACACAGTTGGCCCCGCAGGAATAAAAGGTGAAACCACGCGCCGGTGTGGCTGCTGCGGCAACCGCCGCTGCAGCCACACCGGCAACTGCCAATTTCCAATTACCAATGGCCAATGGCGGTGGCGCTCCGCGCACCGACGAAGAAAGCCGGCGCGCCCCGCGCGCCCAGCATCATTGGAAAGTGGAAATTGGTCATTGGACATTTCCGTAGGTGGGCGTCAGCCAGTCCCGCCGGGCCGGCACCTGCCCGCGGGCCGCATCCAGATACGTGGCCAGGATCGCCTTGGTGAGCGGCCCCACCCTGCCGTCCCCCACCGTGTACCGGTCCACGGACACCACGGGCGTCACCTCGTAGGCGCTGCCGCACACGAAGACCTCGTCGGCCACGTACACCTCCGTGCGGTCCACGTCGCGTTCCTCCACGGCGAGGCCGTGCACCTCGGCCAAGAGGCGGATCAAGGTGTCCCGCGTGACGCCCTCCAGGATGTCGGACGTGATGCTGGGGGTGATGGGGCGGCCGCCGCGCACCAGGAACATGGTGGCCCCCGGCGTCTCGGAGATCTTGCCGCGGCTGTTCAGGAGGAACGTCCCGTCGTACCCGTCGGCCCGGGCCTGGAGGGCGGCCAGGCGCCCGTTGTGGTAGTTGGCGATGCACTTGAGCCGCGGGGGCATGGCGCTGTCTGGGATGCGGAGCCACGAGCTGATGGTGTAGTGCAGCCCCGCCTCGCTGTTCTTGATGCGCCCCATGGGGTACGCCGCCACCGCCATGCCCACCGGCCCGGTGCTGGTCATGGCGCTGTCCCCCTCCAGGAAGGCGCTCTGGCGGATGTGGACGTCCTCGCGGAAGTTGTTGGCCCGCAGCACCTCCAGCACCGCCTCCCGCATCTGGGCCGGCGCGAACGGCGCCTCCATCCGCATCAGCTTGAGGGACTGGCAGAGGCGCTGGACGTGCGCGTCTTGCCGGAACACGTAGAGCTCGCGGGCGTCGGCGTTCCAATAGCCCCGCAGGCCCTCGTACACGGCGGCCCCGAACTTCATGGCGGCCGACTGCACGTGGATGCGCCCCTGGTCGTAGGGGACCACGCGCCCGTTGAACCACACGTACTGGGGTGCGTCGCTCATGCCTCCCTCCCCTCTCCAGCCCCTGGGTCCCCTCACCCCGGCCCTCCCCCACGCGGGGAGAGGGGACCAAGAGAGGGGGCACACCTATAGAAACGCTTGGATCTCGGGCAGCGCGGCCACCGTGCGGTCCGGCGCGGCCAGGGCCTCGGGGAACGCCGCGCCGTCGCGGTTGATCCACACGGCGGCCATCCCCACGCCCTTGGCGCCGCCCACGTCGATGTCCGCGTTGTCGCCCACGAAGATGGCACGCCCGGGGGCCACGCCCAGCGCGTCCAGCACCCGCTGGAAGACCTCGGCCTTGGGCTTCCGCCACCCGATCTCCGCGGAGATCAGAACCTCCTCGAAGCACCCGGCGATGTCGTGCCGGTCCAGGATCATCCGGGCGGTGGGCGCGTGATCGAAGTTGGAGACCAGGGCCACCCGGTAACGGGCCCGCGCCCACTCCAGGGTGGCCCGATACGCCGCCGGGCACTCCACCACGCCGGCCAGCGTGCGCATGTGCACCTCCAGCGCGGCCGTCGCCGCCTCCTGCGCGCCCCCGTCCCACGGGAGCCCCAGGGCCTGGAAGGTCATGGCGAAGCGTTCCAGCGCCGTCACCTCCCGGTGGGTGCTGTTCCGGATGCGCTCGGCCTCCCGGAACGCCTCCACGAAGGCCGCGTGGAACGGCTCGAAGGGCACCTGCGGATACGTCCGCCGGACGACCTCGAAGGTGGGCGGCGTGGAGGAGCGCACCTCCTTGCCGTTCACGCGCACCAAGGGCAGCCGTTCGCGGTTGAAGTGCACCACCGTATCAAAAAGGTCGAAGAGGACGGCGTCGTAGCGTTCCAGAATGATCCCTCCGGCCCCCGCGCCCCGGATCGCGCCCGGAGGCGGCAGGCTCCAAAACGGTTCAGCAGGTTGCTGTGAGGTCCGCTCTTCCGCAGGCTGCTCAAAAAGGTCCAGATGCAAGGCGGCGCGCGATGGGCCGAGTGAGGCGTACGCCTGGTACGCCGCAGCGAGCGCCCGAGCGCGCCAACGCCGCAGATGGGCCTTTTTCAGCAGCCTACTAGCCGATGCCCTCCAGCCATCGCTCCGCGTCGATGGCCGCCATGCAGCCGGACCCGGCCGCCGTGATGGCCTGCCGGTACACGTGGTCCTGCACGTCGCCGGCCGCGAACACCCCCTCCACGCTGGTGCGGGTCTCGTGGTGGGTGACGATGTAGCCGTTGTCGTCCATCTCCAACTGGCCCCGGAACAGCCGCGTGTTGGGGGAATGGCCGATGCCGATGAAGAGCCCCCCCACCGGCTCGTCCCACGCCCGTCCCGTGGGCAACTCCTTCAGGCGGACCCCGGTCACGTGGTCGTCGCCCAGGACGTCCTCCACCACGGCGTTCCAGATGAACCGGACCTTGGGGTGCTTGAGGGCCTTCTCCTGCATGATCTTGGATGCCCGGAGCTTGTCCCGCCGGTGCACCACGGTGACCCGCCTCCCGAACTTGGTGAGGAAGAGGGTCTCCTCCATCGCCGTGTCGCCCCCGCCCACCACCATGATCTCCTGGTCCTGGAAGAAGAACCCGTCGCAGGTGGCGCAGGAGGAGACGCCGTGGCCGCGCAGCCGCTGTTCGTTGGGCAAGCCGAGCCACTTGGCGTCCGCCCCGGTGGCCACGATGACCGCCTTGCCCTCGTACAGGTCCTTGTCCACCCACGCGCGGAAGGGGCGCGCACTGAAGTCCACCCGGGTGACGTCGGCGGTGAGGATCTCGGTGCCGAAGCGCAGGGCCTGCTTCCGCATCTCCGCGATCAATTCCGGCCCCAGCAGGCCCTTGGGGAAGCCGGGGTAGTTCTCCACCTCGGTGGTCAGCATCAACTGGCCCCCGGCCGCGAAGCCTTCGATCATGAGCGGCTGCAGGTTGGCCCGGCCGGTGTACAGGCCGGCCGTGAGCCCCGCAGGTCCCGACCCGATGATGATCACGTTCCGCACCATGGCATCAACCCCCGGCGCGGACGAAGCGTCCGCGCAGTCACGCCGCCGTCACCCGGAGGCCGGGCCCGCCGGGCCACCCCCGTTGCCGCCCACGAGCCGCGCCAGCTCGCGGCGGGCCACGGCGTAGTTGGGCTCGATCTCCAGGGCCTTCCGGAACTCCAGCGCGGCTTCCCTGGCCCGGCCCAGTTTGACCCACACCCGCCCCAGGTTCGCGTGGGGAAAGTGCCGGGGCTCGTACCGCCGCGCCGCCATGGCCTTCCTGAGCCAGGGGACCGCCTCCTCGTAGCGGCCCAGCTCGATCAAGTAGGCCCCGATGTCGTTGTAGGGGTTGCCGAAGTCCGGGTCCACCTCGATGGCCCGGCGGCATTCGGCGATGGCCTCGTCGTACCGGCCCTGGAAGCTGTACGTCCAGCCCAGGAAGGTGTGGGCCTCGGCGGTGGGGTGGGCTTCGATGGACAGCCGGTAGAGCCGGATGGCCTCGTCCAGCTCGCCCTTCACCTGGTGCTCGTAGGCCCGCCGGAAGTGGGCCTCGGCCGCCTCGCGGCGGTCACCCTCATCCATGGAGCCAACCCCCGCAGCCGGTCGGGGGCCTTGACCGGCGGCCCGCACCCCAAAGACACCGCTGGCCTTCGAAACGGCCGTGGCGCCGGCCCGGGACCCGAGGGGTCCCGAGGGTGCTCCCGCCGCCCCGAAGGCCAAAGTGATTATAGCAGATAGACCCCAGTCCTGGAAGCTCGTGAGGCGTCAGCCGTGAGGCGTGAGGGGATTCCCCTCACTCCTTTCGCCTTACGCCTCACGCCTCACCCCTCACGGCCGTTAGGGGTGAGGCGTGAGGGGTTAGGGAGAGGGCCTGCGGCCGCGCCGGGCCTTCCCTCCGTTCGCCTTCCCGTTCACACTCTTCTGGTAGCGGATTAATCCGCTCAACATCTTATCGATGCGTTCCATTTGAGAATCGAGCGTCTTCCAGCTCGCTGATGAAAGAAACTCTAGGCGCTTTCCGAGTTCGAGCAACGTATCGAGCTCACTCATCGAACCCTGCGCGACATGGAGAAATTGAACGAACTCCTTCGCCGTCTGGCGGGCAGCCCCCTCGGCAATATTACTCGGGATGCTGGTGGCCGCCCTCCGGATCTGACCGGTGAGCGCGTATAGCTCTTGGGCCGGAAACCCGCCTGTGTCCTTATAGACCTGAACCACGAGATCCATGGACATGTTCGACGCATCCAACCTCTTATGCGGCTTTTCCATGGCCCCCTCCGCACTGATTACCGCCGGCCCACCCTTTCCGCCTTACGCCTCACGCCTTACGCCCCGTGAGGCGCGAGAGGATCCGCCTTACCCCTTCCGCCTCACGCCTCACGGCCCGTTAGGCGTCAGGCGTGAGGGGTCAGGGGGATCGCCTCACCCCTTACGCCTCACGCCTTACGATTCTCGTCCCGTGACTCGCAAGACGGTGGCCACGATGTGCGAGGCGCTGATCCCATAGCGTTCCAGCAGTTCCGCCGGCTTGCCGCTGCGGGGCACCTCCCGCACCGCCAGCTTGTGCACCCGGACGCCTTCGGTGGCGAGGGCCTCGAGCACGGCGTCCCCCAGGCCGCCCTCCGCGTAGTGGTCCTCCACGGTCACCAGGCGGCCCCCCGTGGCCCGCGCGGCGGCCAGGAGGCCCGCCCCGTCCAGCGGCTTGACCGAGTAGAGGTCGATGACCCGCACGGCGACGCCCCGCGCCTTGAGCTGCTCCCAGGCCTTCAGCGCCTCGTGCAGCGTCACGCCGGCCGCCACCACCGTGGCGGCGTCGGCGTCGCTCTGGCGGAGCACCTTCAGCCCCCCGATGGCGAAGGGCTCGTCGGCCCGGTAGATCACCGGCGTGTTCGGGCGCGACGTCCGGATGTACACGATACCGTGCCGGCGCGCGGCCAGCTCCACGCAGCGCTCGGCGCACACCGCGTCGCCCGGGTAGAGGACCGCCGAGCCGGGGACCGCCCGGAACATGGCGATGTCCTCCAGCCCCATCTGCGACGGCCCGTCCTCGCCGATGCTCACGCCCACATGGGACCCGCAGAACTTGACGTTGGAGCGGGAGACGCCCGCCATCCGGATCTGATCGCAGGCGCGGGTGAGGAAGCAGGCGAAGGACGAGACAAACGGGATCTTCCCGCAGGCGGCCAGGCCGGCCCCGGCCCCGGCCAGGTTCTGCTCGGCGATGAAGCCCTCGATGAACTGCTCGGGGCACGCCGCCTTCAGTTTCTCGGCGAAGGTGGAGTTCTTCACGTCCCCGTCCAGGGCCACCACCGCCGGGTTCGACTTGCCCAGCTTCGCCAGGCCTTCGCCGTACGCCAGCCGCGTGGCCACCATGTCCCCGATGGCGTAGGCCGGCGGGGGCGGCGGCTGCGCGGCCGGGGGATCGACGGGCGGGGGGGCGGGTGCATCCTTCGCCTTCCGCGGCGCCCGCGCCTTGGGGAGCTTGGCCCCGTGGAGCTGCGCCTCCAGGTGGGCGATGGCCTGCCGGGCGGCATCCTCCTTCAGCGGCTTGCCGTGCCAGCCATCCTTGTCCTCCACCTCGGGGATGCCCTTGCCCTTGAGCGTCCGTGCCAGCACGGCCGCCGGCTGCCCCGACCGCCGCGTGGCGCGGCGCAGGGCCCGCACCACCTGCCCCATGTCGTGGCCGTCCACCACCAGGGCGCGCCAGCCGAAGGCCTCGAAGCGCTTGCGGTACACCTGCAGGTCGTGCTCCAGCATCGTGGCCTGCGACTGGCCGAAGCGGTTCACGTCCACGATGGCCACCAGGTTGTCCAGCCGGTAGTAGCCCGCGATCTCGGCGGCCTCCCACACGCTCCCCTCGGCGCACTCCCCGTCCCCCAGCAGGACGAACACGGTGCGGGCCGACCCGTCCATGCGGGCCGCCAGGGCGATCCCCAGGCCGCTGCTGAGGCCCTGCCCCAGCGACCCGGTGGCCACGTCCACGAAGGGCAGGCGGGGCGTGGGGTGGCCCTCCAGATCGCTGTCCATCTTGCGCAGGTTGATCAGGTCGCCGGGCGCAAGGGCGCCCGCCTCGGCCCACGCCGCGTACAGCAGGGGGGCCGCGTGGCCTTTGCTGAGGACGAACCGGTCGTTCCCGGGCGCGGTGGGGTGCTTCGGCCGGAAACGCATCACGTCGAAGAAGAGGGCGGCCACGAGATCCGCCGCCGAGCAGCAACTGGTGGGGTGGCCGCTGCCCGCCGCCGTGGTGGCCCGGATGGAGTGGATCCGCAGCCGCGTGGCCATATCCTCGAGTCCTTGAACTTTCGTCGCCTGCATGGGTCCTCCGTTGGGGGAGATGCGACACCCTGCTGGACAGGGCAAGAGGCGTGCCTCAGGACTGGCGCGTCCTCGCCCGAACTCGATTATCTTATCAAAACCTCCGCCCCGCGCCTAGCAAGTCCCGGCAAGAGCCGCGCCCCGGAGGGCGGCTCAAACCCGCCAGCGGCGGGCAAGACGACCCAGGTCCGCGGCGGCGCTCCAAGACAGGACACCCGGCCTGCCAATGCCCCACCCGGTGCCGCCGAGGCGGCGGGGAAAGAAGCTGGGCCTTGTTCGGCAGCCGGGGGCTAGCGGGCGCGCCGGCGGGGCCCGGCGCCTCTGGCGGGAACGGGCTCGTCGAAGAAGGTGTGCTTGATGGTGTAGCCGATGAAGTTGTCCAGGCGGAGGGGGCTCACGGCCTCCAGGGCCTCGCAGTCCCCGATGTACTCCACGCCGTGGGTCACGTTGGACGGAATCACCCAGATGTCCCCCGGTCTCAGCACCCGCGGCGGCGCGTCCCCCGTCGTGACCCGCACCCTGCCCTTGAAGACGAACACCACCTGCTCGGCCTCGTGATGGTGCCGGGGGATCCTGGCGCCCCCCTTCACGCTGATCTGCGTGAACATCATGCGCTCGCTGGCCATGATGCGGATCTTCAGCCCCTCAGAATTGGGCAGGCCCTGCAGATAGCTCACGCCGCGCTGCGGGAACTCCTCCCACCGATGGAAGTAGCCCATCCTGTCCCCCTCTCACTTCCCTGAAAGGCGTTCGGCCGTTCGACGGTTCGACCGCTCCTGGAACGTCCGAACGGTCGAACATTCGAACCTTCTTCCGTTAAGCACGCTGCCGGAAATCCCCCTTTGCGCAGGCTGCTCAAAAAGGCCCAGGTGCAAGGCGGCGC
>Ga0187766_10000883_pt1 | contig 17149 bp, 23 predicted proteins | sample 0216_QUI02_MP05__4_FD_132971 | JGI IMG/M metagenome (GOLD analysis project Ga0187766, IMG submission 132971) | Tropical peat soil microbial communities from peatlands in Department of Meta, Colombia - 0216_QUI02_MP05_20_MG | ecosystem: Environmental > Terrestrial > Soil > Wetlands > Peat ... | reverse complement strand
TTACGTCACGCAACCAGTAAGTGCAAGGCATCGAACGAGAAACATGGATAAGGCAGTTTGCTTGTTTGCACTGTCATGGCAAACAAGTCCGTAGGCGTCTTTTCCACATACACACTCGAAATGATTTCTGACTCTGGGACATCGAACGCGGCCGTGCTGAAGAGAGGCGCGATACTCTTTGATGGTTTCCTGTTTCATCCCCAAGGCGTTCCCGTCGGGATGAAGAGTTCTGACTTTCCGGGCTGGCTTACCGATAAGGGGGAATTTCTTTCCATCTTTGCCAGTAAGGACTCGAACGAGAGAACGTTCTTAGCACATTCCCGTGAGTTCAGAAACCTGTTCGAATTAACCGACGAGGCCAGCGGGAACGCAGAACGATTCTACCGCTCAGTCCGAGACCGATTCAACGGGAACATGGCTCTGAGAAGTGCGGTATACGAGATGGCCCAAGAGGAAGTCGACAGGGCAACGACAAAGACTATCCAAGAGAAACGAAACGCATGGGATTTTGCAAAGAGGCTAATCGGTCAGTTGTCGGAGGATTTTGGCCTGTTTGATGCAGTTCATGAAACCAACCCCTCGGCGATAGGATTGTTCTCCGATTTACATAGGAGAGTTCTAGCAAGGGCGGCGCAATCATCGGCAGGAGGTCCGCACGGGCCTTACGACTTCGTCTTACAATCCAAGGCCTTACCATTCCCAGATTTCGGTCAGCTTCCATGGAAGAGTATCCTTGAGCTGAGGAAGAATAGCTATCTTGGTGATTTTCGTGACAAATTGGCCGAGTTTGCAGCCAAGAAGGCGACTTACGAAGACGTTGACGAGTCTCTTCTGTCCGACCTTTGGAAGATAGCCGGTCTCGCAAGGCACGACCTAAAGAGAGCGTATTTCTCAGCTTTGTTGGGAAATGTCCCTTTGCCGATGATCCTTCCTAATCCGATTGGGATTGCGGCTTCGGCTGGAGACATCAGAAAGCAGAGGCGACTGAGCAAATTCGGGTGGGTGTTCTTTATCGCAGAGACGGGGAGGTTGATTCAGGCACTCAATTGAGACGCGCGTCTTCTCTCGATTTCGGTTCGTCCTGATCATGCCAGAGGGTAGGTAGTTCTCTCTTCATACACACACGCACCCACCCCTAGTCTCTGAGTTCCTCAGAGACCACCGCTCACCCTCATCCTTGTAGCCTGACCTGCTAACTGCTGTTATTTTTTCTGTGATTTTTTGCAGCAGTTGGACCTATCCTCAACATCGCAGCAGGGGGGCTAAGCCTTGCAGCCTACAAAGAGAGAGAGAGTGGACAAGTGCGGTCGCCGGGATTTGAACCCGGGTTACAAGCTTGGAGGGCTTGTGTCCTCTTGGCGCTGTTGATGCAAGACCAGGCTGGACGACGACCGCACGAGCGTCGAGCCTTCAGCCAGCGCTTTTAATCGTTGAACCCGCTTCCGCCTTCTCCACCTCGTAGATCACCCGAGAGGCGACGACGTGCGCCTCGAGCGGCCTGGCGTGTATCCTGACCAGCTGGTCAACGACGGAGAGCGTCGCAGCCGAGAAGTGCCCACGCGGGAACCCGCCGACCAATACGCAGGGGCTCCTGGCTGCCGTGATCATCTTGGACAATCCTTCCAACGAAACCATCTTCCCCTGCACGGACAGCCCGAGCACCTCATCCGGCGAGATCTTCCGTACCAGCTCCTTGACGCCCATGCGGCGCACCCTGACCAGCCCCTGCTCCGGACGCTCCAACAGCACCGCTTCCATCAACCCACGGAAGCGAAGGTAGTTCTTCGGAATCCTGGTCCTTTCGGCAATTTCCAGGACAGTGTCGCCGTAGGTGTGAACGAAGACCCTAACCATCCCGTCCAGGTAGAGCGGTGTCCCCGTTACGCTCAGCAGCGAGACGTGGACAAGGTCGGGCCTCCCCCGCTTCTCCGAGTCCTCCAGCCTCGCCATCGCCGAATGGTGGAAGCTTCTGTCGAGCAGGATCTCAGAGGCGTCCTTCCCCCTCCTCTTCGCGTCGCTCACCACGGCCGGTTGCCTTCTGATTCCCATCGGCACCAGCTCGAGGGCGGACTCGGCCAGCACGAAGTTGAGCAACGGCGGAGCTGACTGGGAGGCACATGGTTAAGTTATCTCCTCCCTGAACACGGTTGTGAACCCCCGGAAGGCGCCCAGGGAAGAGGCGGCCGCCATCGTCCGGCTCCTCACCGAGTCAGCCGTCAGCCTGGCTCGCACCAATCCTGCCGTCGCCAAGGAGCAGGCTGCCCTGGCAAGGAATGTGAAGCTCAAATTCAATGTCCGCCTCGACCCATCCCTCAACAGGTTCACCTGCCGGGGGTGCAAAGGCCTCCTTGTGCCCGGGGTCAACGCCCGGGTCAGGCTTGGTCACGGAAAGACCACCGTCATCCGCGTGACCTGCGCTGAATGCGGCCACGTAAACCGAAAAGTGGTCGGGGAAGCTTAAATACGATACCAGAAGGCTCGGGAAACCGCTTCGTGAAACGTTATGGTTAGTGTCCACGACGTCCCGTCAAGCAAACTGATCACGGCCCTAGCGCTGCAAATGAAAGAGGTCCCGGGCGTCGAGCAGCCCGAATGGTCCCGCTTCGTCAAGACGGGCTCCCACGCTGAGAGGCCCCCGACCAGCTCAGAATGGTGGTTCACGCGCGCCGCTTCGCTCATGCGCAAGCTATACCTCCACGGCCCGGTCGGCCTCGGCGACCTAGAGCGCGCCTACGGCGGCTCTAAGGCTTTGAAGTACTATCCGAAGCACCACCGGGACGCCGGCGGCTCTTCGATAAGGAAGATACTCAAGCAGCTTGAGCAGGCAGAGCTCGTGGCGAAGACCCCCAAGGGGAGGGTCCTCTCGTCAAAGGGGCGCGGGATGATCGACCGGGTGTCGAAAGAAGTCTTCGCGGGCCTCAGCGCCGAGAACAAGGCCCTCGCGAGGTACGCATGACCATGACCGAACAGCCCCAGAGGGCGCCCGACAAGGAGGCCCAGGAGCGAAGGATGATGAGGGAGGCAGCGCTCAGGATGGCACTGACTTCAGAGGCGAGGCAGAGGCTGGCCAACGTAAGGATGGTGAGACCAGACCTGGCGAACTCCATCGAGGAGTACGTCATCCAGCTGGCGTCGTCCGGCAAACTGAGGAGCGCGGTGGACGACGAGCAGGTCAAACAGATGCTGGCGCAGCTGCAGGGCCGGAAGCGCGACATAACGATCAGGCGAGCGTAGCATGGCGAGAGTAAAGGACACGTCCAAGAAGAACAGGCTGGCGAAGGCTGGGAAGCAGGCGAGGTCGGTCCCCACCTGGGTGATAGTGCGGACCAACCGGAAGGTCAGGTCGAACCCGAAGCGAAGGCACTGGAGGCAGCGAAAGCTGAAGCTGAGGTAGTGGAACATGTCAGAGCAGAAGATGGAGGAGCTGACGAGGACCTACACCATCCCCCTTGGGGTGGTCTACGAAGCGCCCCCCTACAGAAGGGCGAAGAAGGCGGTCATAGTCATCAAGGAGTTCGCCACCCGCCACATGAAGGCAAAACAGGTGAGCATCGACACGGAGGTCAATGAAAAGATCTGGGCCAGGGGCATAAGACACCCGCCTCGGCGCATAACGGTCGACATGGAGCGCGACGAAGACGGCGTCGTGAAGGTCAAACTCCCTCCGAAGCCCGAAGTCGTGTGACCACTTGGGTCTGCACCTGATCGACATCTACAGGAGCCCCAACATAGGCGTGTTCCTGAAGGGGAACGAAAGGTTCCTCCTGGTCCCGAAGGGCCTCGCCCAGACCAAAGCTGAGAAGCTCTGCGCTGACCTGCAGGTCTCGGCGGTCCCCGCATCCATAGGCGAGTCGAGGCTGCTGGGCCCGCTGGTGTCCATGAACAGCAACGGCATACTTGTCTCTAGGCTTGCGGAGGAGGTGGAGGTCCACGAGCTCAAGGCAGCGACTGGGATGAATGTCTCTAGGCTCGAGTCAAAGCTCACAGCAGTGGGGAACCTCGTCGTGGCCAACGACAAGTGCGCCCTCGTTTCTCCCGCACTCGACCACGTCGCACTGTCGCAGGTGGGAGACGTCCTCGGGACCGAGGTCGAGCGGATGCCCATCGGGGAGTACCACCAGGTCGGGTCCTTCGTTGTCGCCACCAACAACGGCGCCGCCGTCTATCCCGGTCTCGACGAGAAGGCAGTGGAGAGGATCGGCCTGCTGCTCGGCGTCGACGCCTATCCGACTTCGGTCAACAGCGGAGTCCCTTACGTGGCTTCGGGCCTCATCGCCAACTCGAGAAACGCGATAGCAGGAAGCCAGACGACGGGACCCGAGCTTGTCTTTATAACGCGGGCACTGGGCGTGTGAATTTCCTCACATGAGCAAGCAGCCGACCGCCGAGGAAACGGTAAACGCGCTCGTAGTGGAGATCAGGGTGCTCGAGAGCACCTTCAACGAGCTCACTGCCAGGCAGAGCCTGCTGGAAAGGGCGCTCCTGGAGAGCCGGGCCGCCCTCGAGTCGATCAAGGGTCTTGATGGGGGGAGCTCCGAAGTGCTCACCCAGATCGGAGGAGGAGCGATGCTCCATTCAGCGCCGCCGGACGCCGACAGAGTGATGATCAATGTCGGCGCCAACATAGTAATAGAGAAACCGAAGGACGAGGCTGTTGCGATGCTCGAGGAAAGGAGCAGGGATGTCGAGAAGACCATCGTCTCCCTCGCTGGGGAGAGGAACCAGATTGCCGAAAGGCTCAACGCGGACAGAGAGCTGCTGAACAACCTAGTGGCGAAGAGCCAGGAGTAGCCCTTGTTCGAAAGGCTGAAGCAGGCTTTCTCAGCCGTCAAGAGTGCGGTAAGCGAGAAGGAGCTCAGCGACAAGGACCTAGACGACGTCATCTTCAACTTCCAGATCGCCCTCATCGAGAGCGACGTGGCGCAGAGCGTGGCAAAGGCGCTGACCAACGAGGTGCAGAAGAGCCTCGCCGGAACGAGTGTGGACAGGTCTGCCAATCCCTCGGAGGTAGTCGGAGAGAGGCTCTCGACTGTCCTTCAGGCTGCCTTCGCCAAGGCGGGTTCGGTCGACCTCCTGGCCAACGTCCGGGACAAGACGAAGAAGACCGGGGAGCCTTACACCGTCCTCTTCCTCGGGATAAACGGCACAGGCAAGACCACCACCGTCGCGAAGCTCGGGAGCTACCTCCAGAAGAACGGGCTGTCGGTCGTCTGCGCGGCAGGAGACACCCACAGGCCAGGCGCCATTGAGCAGCTGACCGAGCACGCAGGGAGGCTGCAGCTGAAGGTCATCTCCCAACGCTACGGCGCTGACCCGGCCGCGGTCGGGAGAGACGGGGTCCTCTACGCCAAGGCTCACCACGTCGACTGCCTCCTCATCGACACCGCAGGGAGGATGCAGACCAACCAGAATCTGATGGAGGAGATGGCGAAGATCGTCAGGGTGGTGAAGCCAGACTTCCGCGTCTTCGTCGCCGACGCCCTCACGGGCAACGACGCGGTCTCGCAGGCGGAGCTCTTCAACCAGCACGTGGGCTTCGACGGGGCCGTCCTGACCAAGGCCGACGCCGACGTCAGGGGCGGGGCAGCGCTCTCGATAGTCTACTCAACCGGGAAGCCGGTCATCTTCCTGGGCGTGGGACAGGGGTATGATGACCTCGTCCCCTTTGACAGCAAGACCTTCCTCAGCTCTCTTCTGAAGAGCTAGTCGGGCTTCAGCGCATCGCGGGGATAGGTGCTCTTCGCTCTGTCAGCCCTTGCCCTCTCTATCTCAACTGTGACGAACGGATGCTCGTTCGACGTGAGCCCGAGCACCTCCGCGTCGGGCCCGACAACCCACCCGTGACCTCCGAAGGTGGCGACTCCGTGCTTTCCTGTCCTGTTTGAGGAAGCGCAGTAGGCGCCTGCGACGACGGCGGCGGTCTTGCCGCCAGAGAGCCACTTGTCGATATTGAGCCCTGTGCAGCGAGGAGCGACAATTAGCTCCACGCCCCGCCTCCCGTACGACCTTGCATCGGACATCGACCACAGGTCGCTGCATATCATGAACCCGGCCTTCCACCCCGAAATCTCGAACGGCGTGAAAGGCTTCCCTCCCCTCTGGTACCAGCGCGCTTCGTAGTAGCCGGGCTCGTCGGGAAGGTAGTTCTTGAAGTGTACACCCTCAGTGCCGGATTTCTCCCTCCAGACCATCCCTTCGTTCAACCTCCTCTCTCCCCTGTCGACAGGCCTTGAAACCAGGACTGCGGGCGCCCCCAACTCAGAGAGCCGCTCCACCCACTCTCGGTGGCGGCCTACCACGTCGCTCCAAGTCCCCTGAAGGAACTTCGGGCCAGCACAGAACCAGTCTGAAAATGGCATCTCCGGGAGCAGCACGAGGTCGCTCTCGTTCTTCCTGGTGTGCCTCCCCAGCCTCACCCACTGGCGACCAAACTCGGCTTGGTCATCTGGCATCTGTGTAATCGTGATCTTCATTGCGACTTCGTCCTTCGTGCCCCTTTCTTATCCTGTTCCCTACCCAGAACCTTCGTAGAGCTTCCTCTGTTCTTCGCCGACGAGCTCCGTGAGCGCCTCGAACGCTCTGCTGGCGTCCTTCGTGTCCACCACCATTATTGTGTCCGTGTAACAGCTGACGGTGTCTTCGACATTCACCTTCCTCCTCGAGAGCTGGTTGTAGAAGGAGCTGATGCATCCGGGGGTTGTTGTGATTTCCTCGGGGCTGTGCACCGTTATGGCGGCCCCCTCCTCCCCTTCTTCCAGCACCTCGGCGCCGGCCAAGGATCTCTTGACCCTGGAATGGAGCCTCTGATCGAAGATCAGGGTTATCGAGGAAAGAGACTCCGAGACCTGGATGAAGTCGTTGGGGTAGGAGGAAAGAAGGGTGCTGACAGTCTGAACTGTCCTCTTGGTCTTCTCAACGGAGAGAGTTGACACATGTGTCTTCACGCTCACCGCGCTCCTCGCTATCACCCTGCTCACCCTGGGGGAGCTCGTGGAGTATGCCCCCATCAACCGCTTGAGGGCCGTCGCTACGCCCACTTCACTGACATCCCTGGCCTTCCTCCCCGTCCGTGCGGCAACCCTGGGCACCAGCACCCTCGCGAGCGCGCTGACATTGACGTAGTCGCGGGCAATGGCGTCCTGTATCGAAAGGTCAGACCCCACCTCGTCCTTCACGGCCCTGGCCACGGAGACGGCTCTGGCCAGATTTTGGTCATGCTTGACCAATTTGCAAGTTTCCTGTCCGCAAGCTATAAAAATATTCCACACCCGAACGCGCTTCAAGTTTGCGGCGCACCGTTGTCCTGGCGTTCTCAGGCGGATTAGACACCTCTGTCTGCGTGAAGTGGCTTCAGGAGAAGTACGACGCGGACGTGGTGACCGTCACCCTCGACCTCGGTCAGAGGGAGGACATTGGCCTGATAGAGGAGCGCTCAAGGCAGATCGGAGCGAAGAACCACTACACCTTCGACGCCAAGGAGAGCTTCCTCCGTGACTACGTCTGGCCTGCCATCGTAGCCAATGCCCTCTACGAGGGAGCCTACCCCCTCAGCACCGCCCTCGGCAGGCCGCTGATCGGGAAGAAGCTGGTCGAGGTCGCCGAGAAGGAGGGAGCCGACGCGGTCGCCCACGGGTGCACGGGCAAGGGGAACGATCAGGTCAGGATGGACGTGACGGTGAGGGCCATGAGCCCCAAGCTCGAGGTCATCGCGCCTGTCCGCGAATGGAACATGAGCAGGGACGAGGAGATAATCTACGCCCAGAAGAGGGGCATCCCAATCAAGCCATCGAAGTCCATCTACAGCGTCGACCAGAACATCTGGGGTCGGTCGATAGAAAGCGGCCCAATGGAGAACCCAAACACCGAGCCTCCCGCCGACTCCTACGAATGGACTGTCGCCCCTGAGGATGCATCCGACGAGCCAGGGTACCTCGAAGTCGGCTTCAGGAACGGCGTCCCAACGAAGGTGAACGGCAGAGCCATGGAGCCTCTGAAGCTCGTCAGCTACCTCAACCAGTTCGCGGGCTCCCACGGGGTAGGAAGGATCGATCATGTAGAGGACAGGCTGGTCGGGATCAAGTCACGCGAGGTCTACGAATGCCCGGGAGCATCCGTGATAATCCAAGCCCACCAGGACCTGGAGAAGCTGGTTCTGACCCGTCACGAGCTCGACTTCAAGGCCATGGTGGAGAGGGAGTGGGCCTGGCTTGTGTATTCCGGCCTGTGGCTAGAGCCGCTGAGGCTGGCACTTGACAGGTTCATCTCGGCGACCCAGCACAGGGTGACAGGCACGGTGCGGATGAAGCTCTACAAGGGCTCCGCGCGCGTCGTCGGCAGGTCGTCCGAGTACTCGATCTACGACCTGGGCCTCGCGACCTACGGCCGCGGCTCGAAATTCGACCAGAAGAACGCAGTCGGCTTCATCGAGCTCTGGGGGCTCCAGTCAAGGGTCGCAGCCAGCCTGAACTCGCAAATTGAGGGGAAGAAAGAGAATGGACATCCGAGGACCAAGGCTAAGGAAGCCGAGTGAAAGGGCCCTCGCGTTCACCTCCTCGATGGCGGCCGATGGGCGCATCGCCCGTCACGTCATCGCGGTGAACGTTGCCCACATGGTTTCCCTGGTGAAAGCAGGCGAGGTCGACAGGGAGGTCGGAGCGAGGTGCATCAGGTTCCTCCTGGGAACCGCCCGGGAAGTGTCGCCTGACGCCAAGGCTGAGGACTTCCACCAGCAGCTGGAGCAACAAGCCGTGGATGCCCTGGGAATCGAGACGGCGGGTTATCTGAACTACGGCAAGAGCAGGAACGACCAGGTCGCTGCGGCCATCAGGATGGAACTCAGAGAGCGGCTCAACGGGCTTGTCAGCGCCATCGCGGAGCTTCAGCGGGCACTGCTCGTGCAAACCGAAAAGCGGGGGAAGACCTTGGTCCCCGGCTACACGCACCTGCAGAGGGCCCAGCCCGTCACCCTGGCTCACCACCTGTTTGCCCACTTCGATGCCTTCCACCGAGACGCCCAGAGGGTCCGACAGCTGTATGCCCGTGTCAACCTCTCTCCCATGGGCGGGGCGGCCATGGCCGGCACCCCCGTGAAGGTCGACAGGAAGGCTGTCGCCGAGTATCTGGGATTCGACGGCGTGATCAGAAACGCGATGGACGCGGTCTCCTCGAGAGACTTTGCGATCGAGGCGCTGTCCTGCGCAACCATCGCGATGGTCGATGCCAGCAGGCTCGCGGAAGAGCTGATCCTCTGGAGCACGTCTGAGTTCGGGTTCGTCGAGCTCGACGACGCCTACGCGGCGTCCAGCAGCATAATGCCCCAGAAGAAGAACGCAGTCGCGGCAGAGACGGTTAGGGCGAAGGCGGGATCTGTGGTGGGCGACCTGGTCGCCGCATGCGCCATCCTGAAGGCGCTTCCCTACTCTTACAACCTGGACCTGCAGGAAGTCACCCCCCACCTGTGGCGCGCACTCGATGATACCATCGATTCACTGGCCGTCATGGCGGGGATGGTCTCCTCGGCTTCAATCAAACCCGAAAGGCTGCGTCGCGCGATGTCCGGAGACAATTCCACGGCGGTCGCTCTGGCCAACCACCTCGTCGGGACGGACGGCATCTCCTTCAGGCAGGCCCACGCGATCGTCGGCCAGCTGGTCAGGGCATCTTTCGAGACAGGCAAGCCGCTGTCGGAGATCGCTTCATCGAGGATGGCATCCGCCTCTTCGAAGTTTGGCAGGCGGATCACCATCGGACCGGGCGTCGCCAAAGACGTCCTCGATCCGGAGAACTTTGTGAAAACGATTGCCAGCGAAGGGGGTAGCAACCCCAAGTTCGTTGCGGGCGGCCTGAAGGTCCGCAGGAAAGAGCTCGAGCTCACAGGCTCGGAGCTCTCAGAGGCGAGGGCCTCCGTGAGGGCGGCAGAGCGGAGGCTGAACGCAGTCGCGTCGGGCATGTCCCGGGAGGTGAGATCGTAGATTGAACACCAGCTGCACAGAATGCGGGGCGACTCTGGCCGTGCCGAATGACGCCATAGCGGGAGAGCTTGTCTCATGCAAGGACTGCTCGCAGGAGTACGAGGTGGCGGAAATCTCCAACGGCAACGTGCTCCTGAAGCCGGCCGAGCAGGTTGGGGAGGACTGGGGAGAGTAGGTGAAGGTAAGCATCACCTTCGACAGGCTCAGATGGGAGGAGAAGGCCCTCTACGAAGCCGCTGTAGCGGGAGGCCTGGAGGCGACCCTGGTCGACTCGAAGGGGCTGATCTTCGAGGTTCCGCAGAAACACCCGGAACTGGGTGACGTTGTCCTCCAGCGCTGCATCAGCCACTACAGGTCGTCCACCCTCACGCTCATGCTGGAAGGCGCAGGCCTGGAGGTGATCAACAGCTACAGAGTGGCGGAAACGTGCAGCAACAAGCTTGCGACGAGCATAGCCTTGGCCAACTCAAGGGTGCCCACGCCGCGTACGTTCCTGGCGCTGACTTCTGAGGCCGCCGAGGAAGCCGCTGAGAAGCTGGGGTACCCACTCGTCCTCAAGCCCTTCACCGGCAGCTGGGGAAGGATGGTTACGGTAGTGAGGGACAGGAGCACCCTCCAGTCGCTCATCGAGTACAAGGAGGAGCTCGCCAACCCGCAGGAGCAGCACATGTACTATCTGCAGGAATACGTCAACAGGCCCCCCCGCGACATCCGGGCGATAGTCGCGGGCGACCACATCGTCGCTTGCGTCCACAGAATCGCCCCGCCGGGGGAGTGGAGGACCAACGTGGCCAGGGGCGCAGTCTCAAAGGCGTTCAAACCCGACAGCGAGCTGAAGGAGGTCATCCTGAAGGCAGCAGACGCGGTCGGTGGGGGCATCCTGGGGGTGGACGCGATGGAGCCCGAGTCAGGGTACCTGGTCCATGAAGTGAACAACACGGTGGAGTTCAAAGGCGCGCAGTCGGCTGTGGACGCGGACATTCCGGCCCAGCTCATAAGATACGTTTCGGAGGAGGCGAGGAGGTAGCACGGTCCGAATAGGGGTCCTCGCCGCCTCCGGATACATCGGAGGAGAGCTCCTGCGCCTCCTGCTCCAGCACCCCGAGGCCGAGGTGACGGCAGCGACTTCTCGCAAACACGCCGGGGAGTACGTCTTCAGGGTGCACCCGAACCTACGCGGCGTTACAGGGCTCCAGTTCTCACAGCTCGACACCTCCAGGCTTACAAGCTCATGCGATGTCGTGTTCGCAGCGCTGCCTCACGGGGAATCGGTGAAGGTAGTCCCCCAGCTCGCGGACTCCGGTCTCAGGATAGTCGACCTGAGCGCAGACTTCAGGCTGAGGGACAGTGGCCAGTATCCCAGCTGGTATGGGTACGACCATCCGCGCCCCGACCTCCTAGAGAAGTTCGTGTACTCGATTCCCGAAATCAACAGGGAGGAGGTAAAGGGCGCAACACTCGTTTCATCTCCCGGTTGCATGGCCATCACAGCGATACTCGCCCTCGCGCCGCTGTTGAAGGAGAAGGCGCTTGGGGTCGACAGGGACCACGTGGTCGTTGACGCCAAGGTGGGCTCATCGGGCGCAGGCGGCAAGCCCTCGCTTTCGACCCACTTCTCTGAAAGGTTCAGCGTCGTCAGACCCTACAAGCCGGCAGGACACAGGCACTCGGCCGAGATCGAACAGGTCCTGAATACTCTGTCGGGAGAGAAGGTGAGGGTCTCAATGTCCGCCCATGCAGTGAACATGGTCAGAGGGATTCTGGTCACGTCTCACCTCTTCACCTCTGCTCCAGTCAAGCCCCTCGATATCTGGAAGGCTTACCGCTCGATGTACGAGGGGAGCTACTTCGTCCGTCTAGTGAGGGACAAGCAGGGACCCTTCCGCCTCCCCGATCCCAAGCTCGTGGTGGGCTCGAACTTCTGCGACGTTGGATTCGAGACAGAGGAGAGGACAGGCCGGCTCGTCGCCCTCTCCGCCACCGACAACCTGATCAAGGGAGCGGCAGGCAACGCGATACAGTCGATGAATCTCATGCTCGGCTTTGACGAGAAGGCGGGCATCGGCATGGCTCCGCTCCATCCGGTGTAATTCGAATGAAGATCGTAGTCAAGATTGGCGGGAGCCTCATGAAGGAGGGCGTCCCGCAGGGCCTCGTCGATGATGTCGCGGCGCTCGCTCCGTCACACCAGCTGGTCATCGTCCACGGCGGGGGAGACGTCGTAACGCAATACGCTACACGCCTCGGAAAGGAGCAGCGCTTCGTGGTGTCTCCCGAGGGGGTGCGAAGCAGATACACCGACATCGAGACTGCCGAGATCTACCAGATGGTGATGTCCGGACTCCTCGCGAAGCGGCTCGTCCTCGCCCTGGGGAAGGCAGGCGTCAGTGGCGTCTCGCTGGCGGGAGCGGACGGGCGGCTGTTGCAGGGGAAGCGGAAGACGAAGCTGGTGATAATCGACGATAGGGGCAGGAAGGTCGCCATCGAGGGCGGCTATACCGGGAAGGTGACCGGCGTCAACTCATCCCTTCTTGACTCGCTCCTCTCACAGGGCCACGTCCCGGTGGTGTCCCCGGTGGCAGCGGGGGAGGAAGGGGTGCCGCTCAACGTGGACGGCGACAGGGCCGCCTCATCAATTGCCAGCAAGGCAGGGGCCGAGGCGGTGGTGTTCCTTACCAACGTCGATGGGCTCAGACTCGCCGGCAATCTCGTGGCACGTCTGACTCCCTCGGAGGCACTGTCTAGGCTCCCGATGATCGGCTTCGGGATGCAGAAGAAAGTGATGGCCGCCGCAGAATCGGTGGAGGCAGGAGTGAAGGAGGCGATAATCTGCTCGGGCACCAGGCCCAGGCCTCTTGCCAAAGCGCTCGCTCACGACGCCTGCACGGTGATAGCCGCGCTATGAGCGTCATCCGGGAGACCGAAGAAATATACGGCGCGCCGGCCTTCAAGAAGCTCCCGCTTTCCTTGGTGAAAGGGAAAGGCTCTGTCGTCTGGGATGCCGACGGAAGGGAATACGTCGACTTCATGACGGGCATAGGCGTCGCCCTGGTGGGCTATTCCAACGACTCGGTGGTGAAGGCGATCAACGAGCAGGCCTCCAGGTTGATAACCTGCCACGGCACCTTCTACAACGATGCCAGGGCCGGCTTTATGGAGCGTCTGGTCAAAATCTCTCCGAAGGGTCTGAGCAAGGCTCTCCTGACCAACAGCGGCACGGAGTCGGTCGAAGCGGCCATCAAGCTCGCGAGGCGGAAGACTGCCAGGAAGAAAATCGTCTCGATGAAGGGCGGCTTCCACGGGAAGACCTACGGCTCTCTTTCAGCAACATGGAACAAGAAATACAGGGATCCCTTCGGACCCCTCCTGGATGGGTTCGAGTTCGCCGAGTACGGCGAGCCAGCTTCGCTTTCAGAGTTGGTCGACAGCGACACCGCGGCGGTCTTGGCAGAGCCTGTGCAGGGCGAGACCGGGGTGATCGTCCCTCCGCCGGACTATTTCAGGCAGGTCAGAGAGATCTGCGACCAGAGGGGCGCCCTGCTCGTCTTGGACGAGGTGCAGACCGGCCTCGGGCGGACCGGGAAGATGTGGGCTTCGGAACACTGGGGCGTCGTCCCTGATATCATGACTGTCTCCAAGGGGCTCGGCGGCGGCCTCCCGATCGGAGCGGCGGTCGCGACGGATGACGTGATGGGGAGCCTGAAGGGAGGGGAACACACCAGCACCTTCGCCGGGAACCCTCTTTCTTGCGCTGCGGCTTCCGCCACCATCGATTTCATCACCCAGAACGACCTCCCCCGTCGGGCAAAAGAGAAGGGCGAGAGGATGAAAGCGGGCCTCTCTAAGATAGTATCTGAGCACAAACTCGTCAAGGAGGTCCGAGGGATGGGGCTGATGCTGGCGATGCAGACACGGGTGGACATCCTTTCGCAGCTGCTTTCGGCCGAGGCGAGGGGAGTCATATTCGCCTACTCGGGGAGAGACACATTCCGCTTCCTCCCCGCGCTCGTCATCGAGGATTCCCAGATATCTAAGGGCCTGGAGGTACTAGGTCAGGTGATCGGCGAAGACGAAGAGGCCAGGTTGAAGGCTCCAGGAGCCTAGAGCTCAGAAGTGAGTCAGCAGCCAGGCGTGTGTCTCTGGAACACGCCGCTCGAGGAGCGTCAGATGCCCGTCATCGGGCGATAGGCGCGCATCCACCCCCCTGATGTGCCCAGCCAGCCACTGGCCGTGGGCGTAGGGGACCATCCTGTCATGCCTCCCCTGCCACAGGAGAACAGGCACCGATAGCTCCGAGGGCCTGAATCCCCAGGCAGACACAAAGGCGAGGTCGTCGTCCTCCCATCCATGATAGCCCGGCTTCAGGCCCGCCTGCATGTTCGCAACTAGGTAAGGTCGGAGCGCCCCCAAAAGCGCTCCCCTGTCGACGGGAGAGATGATGCTCTCCAGATTCTTCGCGACCTCTTCGGGCGTGGCCTTCAGGAACATCGCCCACTGAGGCTCAAGGAACTTGGCGAGCGCTTCAGGCCCGGCCATCGATGCCCTGAACTCGGAGACGTTGTCCTCTCCCTGACCGCTCAACCAGTCCAGCCCCGGGGAAGGGTATGGCGCTGGGGACGCAAGAGAGGCCGCTGCGACGACCCTCTTGGAGAGAAGCGCGGCGCAGCCAAGGGCGTGGGGCCCTCCCCCGGAGATTCCCCAGACGGCAAAGCGGTCCAGCCCGAGGGAGTCGGCGATCGTCTCGACGTCCTTGGCGGCATCGGCCACCCTGCGGCCAGGGTGACGGGAAGACCCGCCATATCCCGGTCGGTCGTAGCTGATGAGCCTGATGCCGCGCCTGGAGGCGTCGCTCACGTGCGGCCCGAACAGCATGGTTGACCCGGGGGTCCCGTGCAGCGCGAAAATGGGTTTACCTCCTTCGTCCCCGCCCTCTCCGACATTCAGCACCCTGCCGTCCTCCGTGGTCACGGCAAACCCGGTCAAGTCTGATTCTGGAACTGGACCGGACCCCCTTGCACTTTAAGCCTTCAACGCAAGGCCCGGCTTCGGGAAATTCTGGCACTGGAGACTGGCTTCATCAGGGGCGAAGCGGTTTTATCTTAGCAGGGCACAAACCCGCTAGGTGGAATCACCGTTTGCTCACGGAGCAAATCGTGAAGATGGACTGCGAGAGGTGCAGGCTGAAGACTGAGCACTATCTCCTCGACTGCGGCGACACTCCCATGTTCTGCCGCTGCCTGAGGTGCGGCCAGGTCAACAAGTACCCCGGGCTCTCGGCGCAGATCAGGGAACCCTACCCGGAAGACAACTGCAAACCGGTCTACGTCGTCTAGGTCCACACACAGAAATCCGTGCTAGGCCCCCTCGCCTAGCGCGGTCCATGTCCGCCAGAGTACGCAGGCGTGGCGATCCATGCGAGCATTCAGCCACAGAGGCGTGTCTCGCGCCCACGATGCAGACCGCGGATCTCAATGCCGCCGGGGGAAGCATTTAGAGCGCCACCCTCCCTCTCGTAGGGCGGGCGGCCTTGAAGAGGAAGCACGTCGACTCAGAGAGGATTGATGAGCTTCTCCTGGGCCTCCTGAGGGAGGACGCGCGGACGTCCAACACGAAACTCGCCACGAAGCTCGGCCTCTCGGAATCCGCCGTCAGGCGGAGGATAGACAACCTGAAGACGAGCGGCAGGATACGAAGGTTCACGGTGGACGTGGACGACAGAGACCTGAGCAGCGCCATCACCTGGGTCTCCGTCGATCCCGCAACTCCCACGCGTCAGGTGAGCGAGGCGATAAGAGGAATCAGGGGCGTCGAGTCTGTCTACGAGACGGCCGGACAGTTCGACGTTGCGGTCGTCGTCAAAGGTGCGAATATCGGCGAAGTGAACACGACCATCGAGGGGATACGTCGCGCAGGGGGCGTCACCGGGACGAACACCACCATGGTACTCCGCACAATTCGCTGATTTCGGCCGAATATCGTTATATCCGCTCGATGTGAGGACGAAAGAGGAGGAATCCAGCGGTAATGAACTGCATCGAGTGCGACGCCCAGGTCGCCATCCCGGCCGACGCCATCCAGGGCGAGATAGTGTCCTGCAGAGAGTGCGGGACTTCTTTCGAACTGGTGAGGGAGACGTCGGGAGGCCTCTTCACCCTCCGGCAGGCGGAGCTAGAAGAAGAGGACTGGGGCGAGTGAGCGACTGGCTTCTTTCACTCTACTCTACGATACCATACGCTGGGAAGAGAAGGCCCTCGTAGCCGCTGCAGACAGACGCGGAGTCAGAACCAACCTCGTGGACTCGAAGGACCTCTCGATCACCCTGAACTCAGACGGGTTGCCTCTTGCCGACACCGTGGTTCTCCAGAGGTGCGTCAGCTACTTCCGCAACGTGCACTCCACGGCAGCTCTTGAAGCCCTCGGCCACAGGGTCGTCAACCCCTTCGCATGCGCCTGGGCATGCGGCAACAAGCTGTTCGGATCCATCGAGCTCGTCAAGCACCACATCGCGACGCCCAGGACCACTCTCGCCATGGCGGAGGACTCCGCGCTTCGCTCAATCGAGGACATGGGGTATCCTGTGGTGTTGAAGCCAGTCGTGGGGAGCTGGGGGAGGCTGTCTGCCCTGATGAGGGACCCGGAGGCCGCAAGGGCGGTCATCGAGCACCGAGAGGAGATGTTCCCCCTCTACCAGATCTACTACCTTCAAGAGTTCGTCAGCAGGCCGCCCCGCGACATCAGGTCCTTCGTCCTCGGTGACAGGACAATCGCCGCGATCTACAGGTACTCTGGCGCCGACTGGAGGACGAACACCGCGCGAGGGGGCAAAGCGGAGCCCTGCAGGATCACCCCCGAGCTGGACGAGCTGTCGGTGAGGGCGGCGAATGCTGTTGGGGGCGAGTTCGTCGGGGTGGACCTGATGGAGGGGGAGGGAGGCCTCCTGGTCCACGAAGTGAACAACACCACAGAGTTCAAGAACACCGTCCCCGCCACCGGCATAGACATACCGGGAATGGTCATCGACTATCTGGTCTCCGTGCAGAAGAGATGACGGGCGCCGCGGTCGGCCCGCTCAGGCTGCTTCTCGACTCTCTGAAGATCTACTCGCCCACCTCCCAGGAGACGGAATTGGCAACCTTCCTCACGGACAGAATGGGTCCCCTCGGATATACCAACGTGCA
>Ga0187766_10000881_pt1 | contig 17175 bp, 14 predicted proteins | sample 0216_QUI02_MP05__4_FD_132971 | JGI IMG/M metagenome (GOLD analysis project Ga0187766, IMG submission 132971) | Tropical peat soil microbial communities from peatlands in Department of Meta, Colombia - 0216_QUI02_MP05_20_MG | ecosystem: Environmental > Terrestrial > Soil > Wetlands > Peat ... | reverse complement strand
GTCTACAGTGAAGATTGATGTTTCCGGCATTGAAGCCGACATTTTTCCAGTGCGGCCCAAGCCAGGTACGAAACGGCAGTGAATCTGTGCAGGTTTGTAGTAACCAAGTTTAGGAGCCACATCGCGTGCGACGCGCCAGTACGGATCTTGATCGATTGCTGCGGGTATGAGACATGGAACGTTGTGACCGACCAATGTCGATTCAAGGAATGCTGGAGCTGCCTGCAATGCAGGGAAGAAGATCATGCCAATGTTTGTGCTATCTTGGAATCCGAAGGTGGCGCGAATTGTTGAATAGTTCATGTGTTTTGCGACGCGAACGGCAATCTTGTATAGTTTGTCAATGTTCTTGCTGTCGATTATGATCCTGGTCTTTTTCGGATCGAATCCGAGTGCTATTATATCGAGGATGTTTTCATATGTCCATTTCTCTGTGTCAGCTATACTGAATTCGTCTCGGTGAAGGAATTTTTCATCATCTGTCATTTGGAAGTAAAGTTTCGCCCCGAATTTGTCTTGTAGATGTTTCGTGAACATCCATGGTACTAGATGTCCTATGTGTACTGGGCCGGATGGGCCTCTGCCAGTGTAAAGGACAAATTTCTCTCCTGCTTCATATCGTTGCAGGATCCAATCCAGGTCTCGATGTGAGAAGAAAATTCTTCTTCTAAGTTGTGGATGAAGTTCTCCAGTGTATTTCTTGAGTCGTTCTAGGATCTCGCTAGTTAGAGGTTGTGTGCCAAATTCCTGAACGAGTTTATCGTAATCCACTCTTCCGGTAACTTCCCAGGGAGTTACCACCATCTTTCCGTTATTGGCTTCTGACATTCAATCACGTATTCAGAATCTTATCTTCTAGACGCTTGGCATCGGAATTATGAATCCTAAATAAACAGATGCTTTCAGCGATTAATCTAAAGAAGGTTTGGCACGCGGTGGTCGATGTGGAAATTACAGAGTTCGAAGTGTCAGGTCGAATTCTCGCTGACGTGCGACGATTCGTGAAGGGTCTCGACATTCGAAAGAAGAGATTGCTGGAAATATGTGAATTGGTGGAGGCGAAAATCAGAGAGTTGGGTGCAGGTCCAGCCTTCCCATGTAATGTTGGAGTAAACGAGGTTGCCGCTCACTATACGAGTCCTTGGAAAGATCCGTTGATGATTCCGGATAACTCTCTCGTAAAGATCGATTTCGGAGTTGAGGTGAACGGATGCATAACTGACACTGCAATAACTCTCTCACTCAACCCACAGTATGATTCGATGATTGTTGCCGCGGAAGCTGCATTGCAGGAGGCGATAGCGGCAATAGCCCCAGGACGAAAGTTATCTGAAATCGGAACCTTAGTGGAACGTTGCATCAGCAGATATGGGTTCAAACCGATACGTAACTTGACTGGGCATAAGATTGAGCGTTATCGGATTCATGCCGGAAAATCTGTGCCGAACGTGTCAGGTATCGAAAGCGGACGGTTTGAGGTTGGTGAAATATATGCGGTCGAGCCATTCGTTACGCTTAAGGGCGCTGAAGGTGCGGTTCACGAAGCTGACACAGCATACATTTACCGGTTCGTGCGAGCTAAGGGCGCCAAGTCTAAAGAATCTCTCGATCTTGCTGAGTATTTGCAACGGAGGTATCGAACGATGCCATTTGCATCAAGGTGGGTTTTCGATTCCGGAGAATATGAAAAAGTTGCGTTCGAGGAATTAGTTGCTAATCGGTGTGTTGTCGGTTATCCTGTGCTCGTTGAGGTGAGCGAAAATGTAGTCGCTCAAGCAGAACATACTCTCCTCGTAACTGCCGAGGGATGCCGCGTACTTACTGGTTAAGCTTTTTTCTGCGTCGGTTGCTCTGCGTAGATTAGATCCACTTTCATCGTGCCCTTGCACTGCTGGCATTGTCCAACTTCTTTAGGAATAAAATCTCCCGTGGTGAACGTACGAACTACCTTGAATCCGCAATTTCCACAGACTACGTTGCTTAGAACTCTGACAGCCATACTTTGTAGAGTAACCATTCGTCGCCGCATCTGAGTGATAGATGACAGCGCCAGTACTGTTCCTACCGCAGCCATGACACCATAGACGAAGAATTGCGGGAATTGGCCAGCCTGGTAGTATGAAAGCGCTTGCAGCATAGCCCAGAGCGAGATTGCGAGGATAACTAATCCGAAGCCAATCAGTAAGTATGCGTAAAATGTTGCGGGCTTGTTGCTCAATTCACGTTCACCTATGCTATTCCGGCGGTATTACCGATTCCCGCGACGATAATTAAGTCGCCTTCCTTTGTGCTTTCTAACGCCAACCGCTTGATTTTTTCGATTACTGGATCTGCAGCCTCAGCGATCTCTTTCTTCATAGTCGTAACTGCCTCAAGGATGCTCTGTTTGATTACGACTGCGTATACGGGTATGCCGAACTTTGTCGCTTCCTCTTCAATCTTGAACCTTTCCGTTCCTATCCCTCCTATTGCAGCACCGATTCCTTCGCCGATTTCACCGGTTTTCTCTCCTTCAAGCTTTAGTGCTGCATCAACCATAACTATCATCGCTGCTTTGCCATTGTTCTCTTCAAGGATTTGTCGTATGGCGTCGCCGGGTTTGCCCACGCTCCCGCCAGGACCCTCCGCTTTCAAAGCGATAACTCTGCGTCCTTCAAGAGTTGTCTCAGCCGCAAGCATGTCCTTCTCGACTTTTCGAATTTCGCGCCCGCGCATAAGTTTCGATGCAACCAATGGTCCTGCTCCGTCTCCGATCGGATGACCTTCCGCGAAGGCTTTAGTCGCTCCTTGATATGCTTCGGCCTCCTGCATGATGAGAGGTAAGAATGCTTGGAGTTGAAAGATCACGAATATGCTGAACGTTTTCTTTCCTAACAAATAGAGGTGCCGAACTATTTTGTACATGAAGTTTAGCGCCCAAGCTGCTTCCACGAGGTTTTCGAGATTGTTCACTTGAGGCGGAGTTGCTTCGGGAGCGATCCTTGCCACATCTGACTTGAATTTGGCCTCTCTGACATCGAGGAGGTGATCGAATTTCTTAACGATGCCCGCAGGATCCATGTCTACGGGTGAAATGAGAAATTGTTCGAGAAGCGAATTCAATTTTGGTGTTGGGTCGTCTTTTGATTTTCCTACGTCTTTAAGCTGTTTCAGAGTCAAATTCTTCGCGTCGTTTCGCATGTTCTCGAGCCTCCGTACGGCTCCGTCAATTTGCATCAACGCGATTCGACTTTGGATTTGTTGACCAAACACCATGAATCCGAGGAAAGAAATTACGAAAACTATGTTCATAATGTTATTAATGCTACTGGAACCGAAAAGTCCTGTTTGCAGCGCAATGTTGGTGAGCTCAGTAAGCAAGAATATTTTCCTCTAATTTTTAGCGAGTGAATAGCGGCGCCACGCTGGTAATAAACCTTCATTCATGAATTTCATAATCGATCGAGAAATCGAAATGGAGTCGGCAGCGGTCCGGGGCTCGCATGGGCTTTCGCAACATACTACGGCCCAGATCGCCTGAGAGATTCACTTCCGTGTTTCCGGTTGAATGTAACTTTCGGAATGGGAACGGGTCCTAGCTCTCAGCTGTGGCCGCCAACTCCGAAGGTACGAGCGTTTCAGCAAATAATTAAACATTCCCCGCTCAATGATTTGCTTGATTGAATTGCGACGGGTTGCTGTAATTGGTGCGGGCATGGCTTCTGTGACCGCCGGATCTGGTAGGACTCTATCAGAACTATTTGTTGACGCTGCTTCAAAGGCGATCAACGATGCTGGTGTTGGTAATATTGATTCTATTTACGTAGGAAATATGATGTCCGGTTTTCTCCAAAATCAAGAGCATCTCGGAGCCTTGATGGCTACTGCACTGCGAAGAGAGGGCATTCCGACGTTCAAAATTGAGGGTGCATGTGCATCGGGCGGTGTTGCCATGAACGCGGCGGTTAAGGCCGTGCTTTCAGGCTTAGAGGACATAGTGTTGGTCGGAGGTGTTGAGAAAATGTCTGGCTACTCGACTGCGGAGGTGACTGAAGGTCTGATGATGGCTGAGGATCGAATCAAAGTTGCATCAACTGGTGTAACTTTTGTGGGATTGAATGCGATGATTGCCAGAGAGTACATGCGCAAGTATAACGTGACGCATGAGATGATTGCTGAATTTCCTGTTCTCTGCCATGGCAACGCTCTCGACAATCCTTTCGCTCAGTTCCATAAGAAAATCAGCGTGCAAGACGTGCTTGCCTCCCCGCTAGTAGCTGATCCGTTAAGGTTGTATGATTGCGCCGGTATCGGTGACGGAGCGGCGGCGCTAATTCTGGTTCCTATGGAACGTGTTCATGAATTCACGGAATCGTCGGTTGAGGTTCTAGCTTCATCTGTCGCAACGGATTCGCTGAGCCTGTATCAACGGGAAGACATTACTACATTCGAAGCGTCCAAGTCAGCGGCGAGGCGAGCTTACGAGACCGCTCACATCAGCCCGCAAGAAGTAGATGTCTTGGAGATCCATGATGCCTTCTCAGTTTTAGGGCCAATGGCACTCGAAGATTTGGGTTTCGCAGAGAAAGGGTCCGGGACTAGAATGGTGATTGACGGACAATGTGCCCGTGATGGAAAGCTCCCAACCAACACCTATGGGGGCTTGAAAGCGCGCGGTCATCCAGTTGGGGCAAGTGGGATCTACCAATTAGCTGAATTGGTGCTTCAATTATGCAATAGATCTGGCAAATGTCAAGTTCCGGATGCGAACGTTGGGTTAGCTCAAAATGTTGGGGGCATAGGAAGCACAATAGTGGTGCATGTGTTGAAGAGAGGCGATTGAACTTTGGCGCAAAGTCTGGAGCTTATTGGTGTAGTTTGCCCGAAGTGTCAAAGAGCAGACTTTCTCGCTACTGATCGATGCATACGTTGCGGGAGCCAGGTCAACCAGACAACGTTTACGGGTCGCGGGAAGGTTGCCACGTTCACAATTATTCGGTATCCACCACGAGGATTCGAAGAAGGGAAGCCATACATTATCGCTTTAATCGATCTGGATGAAGGTCTGCGAATAATCGGGAGGATACAAGCCGAGAACGTGCAAATTGTCGTAGGGACTTCCGTACGCTTGATTGGGAAAAAGGGCGACGCTTTCGAGTTCGCCCTGGAGTGATTATTTGCTGGTCATTACGGAATCACACGTCCTGCTATGAACCCATGGAATTTGTGCTAATGGCGTTTCACGCGTTTTCTTGCCCGGTTTCCACTGTTATGAGGGATAATTTTTGCAGCTTGCTCTGAAACGCCCAACACTCAGGCGCCTCTTTAATCATGGACCGTGTGGTAGGTGGTGGGGCCGAAGGGACTATCATGGTTCGACACCATTTTGAACCCTCGACTTCCGCCATACCGTCATGTCTACGGGTTTCTTCGCTCCTGAAGTTCGTCATTCCGAATGGTCCGCAAACCCGTTAAGGTTTGTCCTCTGGAGCCCTTGGCGGGTACGTTCCCTGTCGTCATCCCTGGCTAGAGTCCGTCACTCGATACTGATCGTGTCTACGGCCCCACTCTGGTTCGACAGGCCGGCCCCATCTGAGATTGTCACATGAGTTCCTATATGGATTTTGGCTAAACTCAGGTTCCGAGAACCTTCAGCAAGTCCGCTTTAGTGATTATTCCGAGAACCTTTCCCCGCTTAGCTACTATGACTGCTGACTCATAGTTCAGTAGGGCGGAAACCATAGACATCGGCGTCTCATCATTAACTGTTGGAAGGGCTTCGTCCATGATTTTGTCAACTGATTGTTTAGAGACTTCCTCAGGCTTCGCTGATCCAACCAGTGTTTGGAGAATAACCTTCTCAGTCAAGCTCCCTACGACTTGACCGCTATCGAATACTGGTAATTGTGAAAAACCAGTTTCACGCATGACGCGGACCGCCTTCGAGACGGATTCATGAGCTTGGACGCCGACCACTTTCCCGTGACAAATGTCTCTTGCCTTAAGTTCGTTCTTCCGCTCTAGCCCTTCAAGCATGTCGAAAATTGCTTTTGTTTTGAGATAGGAGGGACTGATTCTTCCACTCTCGATCTTCGCTATCATAGATTGACTGACGCCAGCCAGCTTAGCCAACTCCTTCTGGCTTAGAGCAAGTAGCCTTCGACGCCGGCCTATCTCCTCAATTGGTGGTAACATTGTCAGACAAACCGAACTTTATTCTTAAGGGAATACTTACAGGTCTTGAATTTATATTCTAGGAATTTCTCATGCGCAACAGGATTTGTCAAGGAAGATCATAAAGCGATGAAGAGTCAATCGTTTGAGTCGGTCATTGCTGTGACGCACGAACGCGCGCACTTATTCACATCAGAGAGTGTCACTGAAGGCCACCCTGACAAAGTAGCAGATCAGATTTCCGACGCTGTCTTAGATGCCATTATTGCGAAGGATCCCAAAGCCAGAGTTGACGTTGAGACTGTTATAATGAAAGGAACAGTACTTCTAACTGGACAGATAACAACCTCTACCTACGTGAACATCCCCCAAATTGCACGAGGCGTCCTCCGGGACATAGGCTTCCAAGAGGCGAAAGCAGGAATCGATTGGGAAACTTGCGGAGTGCTTGTCTCAATTGAGGAACAGTCACCAGACATAGCGATGGGGGTTAACAAGGAGGATATGGGGGCCGGTGACCAAGGGATGGTGTTCGGATACGCGACCAACGAAACACCAGAGCTTATGCCATTACCAATAACGTTAGCACACAAACTTGTAAAACGGTTGACCGACGTGAGGAAGAACAAAATCCTCGACTACCTTCGACCTGACGGAAAATCACAAGTTACAGTTGAATATACCAACGGAAAGCCTAGGAGAGTTGACGCAGTAGTCATCGCAGCTCAACATGAAGAAAATGTTTCTCGGGAGAAGATGCGGGACGATATTATCGAGAACGTCATCAAACCGGTAATTCCAGCAAGCATGCTCGACAGTCGAACAAAATTCTTCATCAACGAAACCGGAAGATTCACGGTAGGCGGCACCCTGGCTGATTCTGGACTAACTGGTCGTAAGATTATAGTCGACACCTACGGTGGTGTGGGCAGTCATGGAGGAGGATGCTACTCAGGTAAGGATCCGACCAAAGTTGATCGGTCAGGTAGTTACATGGCGCGTTATATTGCCAAGAATATTGTGGCCGCAGGGTTAGCGGACAAATGTCAAGTGCAGATAGCCTATGCGATTGGAGTGGCAAGACCAGTGTCGGTGATGGTCTCAACGTACGGGACTGGTACGAAGCCTGATGAAGAGATAACTGATGCAGTGACCAAAATCTTCGATATGAGGCCGAAAGCAATAATTGATCAGTTACAGCTGCTTCGACCGATATACCGGAAGACCGCTGCATACGGACACTTCGGCCGGAGCGATGCAGACTTCATGTGGGAACGCACCGATCGGGCTGAAGAACTCAAGAAGGCTTTGCAGGGACAGTAAAAAGCCGCTCAGCCAGGAAACATGATTAACCACGACGGCAAGTTAGACGTTTCAACCTCAAAAATAAAAGAAGGTCGGCACTTATCGCCAAACAATACTACAAGCCCATTAAGTTGGCGGCAAAATCAATTGCGCTCATTTTAGTGATCTTCTCCGTCGTAACTTACTTTCTCACACTAATTCTTGGCCCAGTTCTATTCTACTCGACCTCCGACGGCCTCAAAGTGGCTGCCAGGAGTATCCACGCCCTTCCGCTTGAGGTTTTCATGGCGTTGCCGATAGATGTCCCAATCAGAATTACTATGGGAGTGTTATTCGGAGGACTAGTGATCATATTCACACTATGCATGGTCTTTGCATGGCGAGATCGTGGCGGTTTCGTCTCTGCGCTGAAAGGGGCTGTGACGAATCCGATTTCGTTCGCTAAAACGAATTTCCTCTTCATGATGCCTCTAGCTGCCACCGCGCTGCTCTACGCCAGCGTAATAATAGAACAGTTCCAACAAAGCGAAGGGGTTCAAACCGGCAGTCTCTCATTCCCACCTCAGACAAGCCCATATGTCATCCTAATCAATCTAGCATTCGCGCCGGTTAACGAGGAAATTGCGTTCCGCATTACGTCGATCGGGATCCCGATCGGTATCTTCCTGATTCTTCTATATCGCCACGATCCAAAGATTTCCGGGGCGAAACAGAAAATTAAGGTACTATTATTCTCCATGCTCAGTCCCGAACAGGCCAAAGCAAGGTTAGGGCACTCGAATGTGGAGAACAAAGGAGTATTCCGTGGGATAACCCTCTTCGAATGGGCGCTGATTCTAGTTACATCGTTTGTCTTCGGGGCAGCTCATTACTTGTTAGGAGGCGGCTGGCAGATCGGCAAAATCTCAACGGCATTTCTTGCCGGATTCATCTTTGCGCTAATGTTTGTAAGCTATGGAGCCTACGCGGCGATCCTCATGCATTGGTTCTTTGACTATTACTTCACAATCCTCGATCTAGCCGACACCACTTATGGCGGAACATTCCACGCATTGGCCAACGTCGTAGAAGCAACCAATCTAATCGCGGGCGCAATTATAATGATAGTAATCCTGTTGTATTGGGCCGTGAAGTTGGCAGACTATCTGGCATTAAGAGCATCAGGAATGAACTTCGAGTCGGAAGAATCTCGCTGATTCAACAGCTTTATACAACTATTACCAAATCGGCTCCGGTAACGATCAACCCGTTAATTTGATACTCAAACGTTTCGCGAACACGAAATTAGTGATTGTCAATGAGTCTACGAGAAGATAAGTCATCGACTGCATTCACACCACGGATAACCGAAAAACGCTGGGACCACACCCTAGAGAATCGAATTTTCGACGCGTGGGAGCAGAACAAAATCTACGCACTCAACCCGAAGAAAGGAAAGAGGCTCTTCGTAATTGATACCCCTCCCCCATACCCTTCTGGAACATGGCATATTGGTGCAGTCGCCCAGTATTCTCAAATTGACATGATTGCCCGGAGCAGCAGAATGTCCGGAAATCAGGTTCTCTTCCCAATCGGAATCGATCGAAATGGCTTGCCCGTAGAAATTTACACTGAGAAGCTATACAAGGTCCGAATGCGTGAGACGCCTCGCGAAAAATTCATTGAACTCTGTAACAGCGCGCTGAATGATCTTGAGAACAAAATGTTGGAGATCATGAAAACAATCGGTTTGAGCGTAGACTACGCCTCGAAATACCGAACCGACAGTGCAGACTACCGTAAACTGACTCAAGCCACATTCATCCGACTCTGGAAAGAAGGATTGATCTACGAAGCAACCCGTCCAAACAATTACTGCCACGTCTGCGGGACAACGATTGCCGATGCAGAAGTTGAATACAAGGAACTTCCGACACGCCTTGCATACATAAACTTCAAGATCAAAGGCACTGAAGAGTATATCACGATTGCAACCACTCGACCAGAATTGATCTGCAGCTGCCAACTCATCATCGTTAACCCAACAGACCAACGCTACCTCTCCTATCAGGGCAAACGGGCGGTACTGCCAATTTACGGAAGAGAAGTCGAGATCAAAGCTCATCCGAGCGCTAAACCAGAATTCGGGAGTGGAGCAGTTATGATTTGTAGTTACGGAGACTACACCGATGTTCTCCTTTTCCGAGAGCTAGGATTGACCGAGATAATAGCAACCGACGAGTACGGTAGGTTGACGGAACACGCAGGCCCTTACAAAGATTTGAGCGCTTCAGAGGCCAGAAAAAAAATAATCGCAGACCTCGAAACACAAGGCCGTGTAGTGAAGCTCGAAAATATTAACCACAGAACCCCCGTATGCTCGAGAAGCGGGACCCCGATCGAAATCGTTCCCATGCGAGAGTACTACCTCAAACAACTCGACTTCTTGCCGAATCTCAAGAAACTTGCACAGACAATCAATTTCCATCCTGATGCCAACCGACAGATTCTGATCGACTGGTTGAATTCTATTGCCATCGACTGGCCAATATCACGCCGTCGAGTATACGCAACTGAAATTCCCGTATGGTATTGCAAGAGCTGCAGAGAACCGTTCATTCCACTCGCCGGAGAATACTACCGACCATGGAGAGACGCGCCACCTATCAAAGAATGCCCACGATGCAAACACAAAGACTTCGAAGGAGATACGCGAACCTTCGACACATGGATGGACTCGAGTATCTCAGCGCTATATGTGACGAAATATCAAAGAGATGAAAAATTCTTCAAGCAAGCATATCCGGCAACGATCAGACCGCAAGGAAAAGACATCGTTAGAACGTGGCTACACTATTCAATTCTTAGGTGTTTTCAACTAACCGGTCGCGCCCCGTTTACTCACGCATGGATTGCAGGTCTAGGGATGGATGAACAGGGTCAAGCTATGCATAAAAGTAAAGGGAACGTCATCGACCCCATCCCGATTCTCGAGAGGTTTGGCGCCGACGCCTTCAGATTCTGGAGCGCCTCTGAGGCTGCTCACGGCTCAGACTTTCGCTGCTCAGAAAATAGGATTGCTGGAGCTCACAAGTTTCTGACAAAACTCTGGAATCTATCGCGATTCATCTCTTCATTTCCTCAGGTCAGGAGCGTCAAACTACTCCCAAGCGACAAATGGATCCTTACAGAAACGGAGAGAATGACCTACCAATGCATGAAGGGCTATGAAGATTTCAACTTCTTCATTGCCGCAAGTGAACTCAGGGAGTTTGTATGGGAAACATTCGCGTCACACTACGTTGAAATGGCCAAACCACGTGCATATGGTCAAGGATTCACGAAACAACAGCAGAAAGCAGCATGGTACACTCTCCACACCGTAATGAAGACCGTACTCCTTCTACTCGCTCCAATAACTCCACACATGACAGATTATGTCTGGACCGCACTATACTCGAAGCACAGCATTCATTCTCAGCAGATGCCTGAACACACAGGACGAAAGGCGAAACCGAAGATCACCGACAAAATAATCACGTTCAACCGTGAAGTGTGGAAAATCAAGAAAGAGAGAAACATTGCTCTCCGTGATCCATTAAGCATTGAAATACCACAATGGCTGAAACCCTACCGTGACGACCTAATCAAAATGCACTCAATAGTCACGGAAGGTTAGATTTCGGATTGCAACAGTTTAATATGACATTAGCATTTTTATCGGCTCGATCTGAATGAAAGTCTCCGAACTCAAGGCTGGAATGCGACGTGTGGAAATTGTTGCCAAGGTCCAAGAGCTATCAGAACCACGTGATGTCACTACGCGCACTGGTGAACAATCTAGAGTGGCAACTGCAATGGTCAGCGATGACTCCGGAACGGTAAAGCTAACGCTGTGGAACGAGCAAATTGATCAAGTGAAGGTAAACAGTAACGTCAAAATCGAAAATGGATACGTAACGAGCTTTCGCGGGGAAACGCAACTCAACGTGGGACGATACGGAAAATTGACAGTGGAGTAGCCGCGAGCTACTTGACACTGGTCAATGGCTCGAAGCTAGTGCCCATGATTGGGAACTGACGATCGGTTCGAAGAGATCAGACGACTTTTAGATTCTACCATTAACGAGTTTCAATCACTATTTCAATCCGCAGGCGGCTTCGAAGATACTCGAGTTGGGAACGGTTGGGTACCCGATCAGATTCCCGTGGAAATTAGAGTTCTTGAACCCAAACCACTTGGAGACCTGCAAAGAACAGCCGAGTCACGCAAACGTTCACTCTTTTCCAACCGAATATCACTTCTGAAACCGAAAGAAAACGAAATCTCACTGCTGGGGGAACCACGCCTCAAACTCATTCCTTTCTGGAGAATAAGAGGTTTTCACGAATGTTTCTACTTCAGAGGCAACTCATACGCAATCAATCTCGGCGACGATGTCATCGCTGTCGAAGTGGAGGGCAAAGTACGAGACTTGCTAGGACACGAGTTGACGGAGTCACAGAAGCTGAAAAGTTTTCCGCGTCGACTACTAGGAAAGCGTGATGCGTTTCCAAAATCAATCCACCTGAATGAGGTTACGGAACTTGCCTACCTGTACAAGGATGGATCACTCTTCGTCAACGCGGAAGGAAAGGAGGATCTCGAAGCTGAAGCCTTCTTCGAAGGAAGTCTGCCCATAAAACGAATTACTCAAGATCAATTATTGCAACAATTTCCAAACGCGCAAATAATTTCAGGAACGATTACTAAAGAAGACTTGGTGCGTCGGCTGCATGAGCTCACCGTAAAACCACCAGCAACATTTTCAAAAATTCTTACGAATCGTTTTCAGGTAAATGAATTAACCCAGTTTCTTATACCCGCATACACATTCAAGTTCGAGTGGAAAGAAAGCGCGAAAGAAGTTTGCCTGCACGGGTTTACCGGTGCAGTACTCAATAATTAACCGAACTTGAATCGCGAATCCGACGCATAATCTTGCGCACTCGGAAATATGCACGTCTACCGAACCGTGACATTATCCATCGCCCGAACACCAACACAACAGCGACTGATCCAACTATTGAAATGAATAGGTACGGTTGCGCACTTACCTCATAAGTCGCTGAACCTGAGTTTCCAAACTCATCATAAGCTTCGACCTGCAACGTCCACGTACCAATATGCCCGATATCTGAGAAGGCGCTCGAATATGATGCACGCCAAGCGCTGATCGTAGAATCATAGCTCAACTTGATCATTTCTCCTGAGGATGAACTGCCTGTTACAGACACCATTGTCGTACCATTCGTCAATGGCGTTCCATCAGGATACTCTATTTTTGAAATCACGCTGATTTGACCAAACGGAACTTGTATCTGAGTACCGTTGATTGAACTCGATATTACCAAACTTGCATTAGTCACCCGAAAATAGTTGGATAATGTATCTGAGGAACTACCTGTATTGCCGAACCCATCGTCGAAGGCTGATGATGGTAGATCGAACCTATAGTTACTGCTTAAGGTTGAATTCACGGGCAATCTAGCTTGAGCCTGCCATATGCCGTTCGCTTGATCGACCAAAACCAAAGAGGCAAATGCGACAGTCGACTGATTCTGCATCAATAGTACTGGTTGAATACTCGCTTTCTCGGTTACAACTGGTGTGCCGTCCGGATAGGCAATGGAATAGGAGGTCGAAGCGGACTGAGTGCGCTCATACACGGAACTCGGTTGAGCAATCGTGCTGACCGATAATGTGGCTGGCGTAACGCTGAATCGAGCCTCCGACAAGTAATCCTGCTGAGCGTTATCGAACGTTCCTGTCCCATCAATCAGAATCTTGTAAGTTTCAGTAACACCATTAATCGGAATCCGCCAAGTGTAATTGAACGCTCCATTCGCGGCGGCGACGATCGTAGGAGTCACAACGTAGTTGCCGGACGGATCACGGAGACTCAGTTTGAAACTTGTTCCAGGAAACAGCCCACCCCCCACTATTCTCACCGGTTCTGTCCGTTGGAATAGCGGTTTCGATGTTCCCCATACCCCGAAATGAGCGACAGCTTGTTTATTATCCGATGTTGAGGAAGTCGAAATACTGACTAAGTACGTCCCCAGGACCATATCTGAAGATATCGGCAAACCAACGTTTGGCCCTATCACGCCACCGGAGATTGGTAAGAAATTAATTCCTGAATATACTGTATTGTTTTTGCTCGGATCTTGTATCCAGATGTAATAAATTTGATTCGCATACCCGGATCCCACCAGTGTAACTTGCGAGTCCCTTAACGTGTACAATGGTTGCCCTGTTCTCAAACTTGGCGCGGCCCTAACCGGGATGGGAAAAATCATCAAGAGCATAAAGATTGAAATTGCGATGAGCGTTACCTTTGCGTTCAATTCATCGCCCCAAACTTTGTTGTTGATGAGTAGTTGGCGCCGGGAGAGGGATTCGAACCCCCGAGGCCCATAAGGGCCACAGGCTTGCATTGTTTTTTACGCTCAAGGCCTGCGCCTCTGGACCATTCATCACGTTAATCCGCTCGGCCATCCCGGCTGATATTTGCCTAAGCCGATTCCTATTTAAGTTCCCACATAACAAAGGCTGCATAAGAAGCGCAGAGGATTTTTTTCGTGGCGCTAGGTTACTCACTCCTACCTCACACCACCGACGCCTATATTGAAGCAAGCGGACCAACTTTTGAAGAAGCGCTAGAACAAGCCGCCCTTGGATTGTTCGATACATTTTGTGAAGTAAATTCGATCTCCCCTGATTTGACTGAAGAAATTGAGGTAAAAGGCACTGACGAAGTGAGACTGCTTTTTTCATGGCTTGAAACACTTTTCCTAAAATTCGAACTTGAAGGCAAGGTGTATTCAAAGTTCCATGTAAGTCGAATTATCGTGAATGACGCGGATATTATTGCGACAGCAACGATCTCAGGAGAGCTATATAGCAAGCCAAAGCATGGCGCGAAAGTGGAAGTCAAAGCAATAACGTATCATAAGATGGAAGTCGTTCACAGTATTTCATCGACAACCGTCCGTTTCATCTTGGATCTCTAGATTCTTGATACATGAGTTTGCGGAATCCGGGTATTATCAAAATTTCGGTCGGATCAACTCCTCGGAGTACTGCCAGATAAACCGAAGCGTAATCACCCAGAGTAATAGCCGTCAATAATCGCGCTAATCTATGCTTGCCGATGCCTTCGATCGTCAGCGCATCTGGAAATCCAATTTCGCTAAGAATCGAATTAAGTTTTTCCCGCGCGTGTCGAGCGACCTGCCCCTCATCGTTAATCTGAACGAAAAGAGGTTGGACGGGAGCAAGTTCCTTCAAGGTTCGGAGCCCCTCCACGTCGTCATGATAGCCTTCCGGAAAGGTACAGAAGAACGCCGGCATTTTGCTGTTCTCATTTAATTCGTTCTTGATGCGTCTTAAGACACTAACAGCATCTTCAGAGCCCATCAAGATCGGAAGATGATCCTGAATCTTTAGTGCAATCTGTTTAGCCTGATTGTCACCTAGTGGAGATGCGACGTTCACACTCTCTATCAAGTTGCGGATCGAAGCCGACGATTCCGAGAGCAGTTCAGACGCATTTGTAACAAGTGACGCTCTCTCCAATAGGCAAACCGCAGCCCCAATCAGTTCTGGCAGAGCCACTCTGGGAGCCAAATCGGGTGGGACTTTCAGGTAAGGAACCCCACGTGTCACGGCATTTGCGAGGAGAGTGCCGCCTGAGCTGATCGTTGCGATCATGGCTCTTCTACGCGAAGCCTCCTCCATAAGACCCAGTGTCTCTCTGGTCTCGCCGGAGTAGCTGATTGCTACAAACAGTGTTTTTGGGCCAACATAATTCGGTATTTTGGTTGTCCTACAGACTGCCATTGGGATATCCGTTGACTCTCTCAATGAGTCGACAATAATTTCCCCGACGATTCCTGACCCGCCCACTCCGGCTAGAATTACGTTTTCAGGTTTCTGATACGCCCAGCGACAAGTCTCTTCAGCATCATTGGGAAATCTCAATCTGACGGGCGTGTTATCCATTTGTGATAACATATTGGATCTGTCGATCTTCTGTAAGCTCTCCGGATCATCGAGAATCAAAGCGATCTGCCTCTATCTCTAGCAAGTCGTGCAATTATAGAATTACGAGAACGAGCTCTAATCCTGACAAAGCGTCATTCCTTCTTATTTATCAGATTTGATCAATTAGATTCATCCTTATCGTCACTGATATGTGGTGGACCGGTTGACAAACAAATCAGGCAATCGTATCCGGTACACTATCGCTCTACCCGTCTCAATAGTCTCAGACATCCCCCATCTGAGAGAGAAGAGTGCGAAATTGGGTGTGATCGCTCGTGCGTGCGCGATCTTCGGTGTCAGCGAAGTTGTCCTATATGCTGATGGCGACGCGAGGACTCAAGATAATGAATTTGCCATTTGTGAATTGATACTGCGCTTCTTGGAAACTCCTCAATATTTGAGGAAGCAACTATATGGGATGAATCCGATTTTACGGTACGCAGGCATTTTACCTCCGCTGCAAATTCCCTCACATAATACCGGTAAGTCAATCGTGAGCATCAAAGTGGCTGACCTGAGGGAGGGTCTCGTAATTGGCCGCGAAGGCGAGGCAAGTCTCGTAGATGTCGGCCTCGATAGGCCTGTCCGATGCAGGGGAAAATACCCCATTATGGATCGCTTAACCATAAGGCTGCTGAAAGTCGGTGGCGACCTTCAAGGAGAGGCTTTTGACAGATCCAAAATAGACATATATTGGGGCTTTCAGGTAAGAGCACGAAAATTAAAGCTAGACTCATTGCTTCAAGAGAGGTACGACCTAAAGATCGGTACGTCGCATTATGGCTCGAGTTTGATGGATTGCTACTCTAATATTGTTGAATCACTCAGGAAGGTTGAATCGGTAATGATAGTTTTTGGTTCGCCGAGGCAAGGACTCCAAAATATCCTCGCGAGTCAAGGTAAGATGCCATCAGAGCTATTTGATTATTTCATTAACACGATCCCTGGACAGAATGTCTCAACGGTCCGAACAGAGGAAGCAGTAATGATAACTCTAGGGATCTTAAACTTGGCACGATTAGGTACGTGAAATATTTGACGAAAAACGTGACCATCTACGATCTGGAAGGGAAGTCTGTAGGTAAGCTTGAGCTTCCCGAATGTTTCGACGACCCAGTTCGATTTGACCTTATCCAGCGTGCGGTTGTCGCACTACAAACCGCCAAATTCCAAACGCAAGGTAGAGATCCAATGGCTGGAAAGCGAACCACTGCACAATCACTTGGTGTAGGACGTGCTATGGCGCGTGTTCCACGCGTAAAAGGCGACAGATACCCGCGAGCAAACTTGGCGGCCTTCGCTCCTAGTACCGTCAAGGGACGATTGACTTTTCCACCGACATCAGCCAAGATACTCACAAAGAGGATAAACAAAAAGGAGTTGAAGCTTGCGACACGATCAGCGCTTGCAGCTGCTTGCTCGATCGAACTAGTCAAAGCAAGAGGGCACAAGATCGCCGAGAATAGAGAAGTACCTATTGTTGTCTCTGATGATATCGAACGAATTTCGAAAAGCTCTGAAGCGAGCAAAATTCTGAAGAGTATCGACGTGTGGGAGGACGTTATTCGGGCATCAAAGCGCGGATCGAGAGCAGGAAGAGGAAGTGTTCGTGGCCGCCCACACAAGAACTCGGTCAGTACACTATTTGT
>Ga0187766_10000879_pt1 | contig 17188 bp, 18 predicted proteins | sample 0216_QUI02_MP05__4_FD_132971 | JGI IMG/M metagenome (GOLD analysis project Ga0187766, IMG submission 132971) | Tropical peat soil microbial communities from peatlands in Department of Meta, Colombia - 0216_QUI02_MP05_20_MG | ecosystem: Environmental > Terrestrial > Soil > Wetlands > Peat ... | reverse complement strand
GTCTTCATCCTCTCGGCGACGATCGGCTCGTTCGCGATCGAGCTCGTCTACCTCGCGCTCGCGGTGTTCAGCTTCAAGCTCGTCCGCGAGGGCGGGAACAAGCCGTGGCAGTACGTCGTCGTCCTCGCGGCGGTCGCGACGCCGATCCTCGGCTTCTACGGCGCGCTCTCGCCTGCGCCGCACGACCGGTCGAACTACAACTGGGAGGCGGCGTACTGGACGATCGGGCTGATCGTGATCGCGCTCGTCTGGTTTGCGATCGTCGCCACGACCCGACGCGCGAACGTCGACAACGCTGCATCCCACGCGGCGGAGCACCACGGAGTCGCGCCGCTCGACGAGACGCTCGGCTTCCAGCCCGTAGAGTAAGGCACACTCGACCCGTGGGGACGGAGACACTCGCCTGGCATCCCGTCGGCCCGGCGGACGAGGCGCCCGACGGCACCCTCCGCCGGGTCGAGGCCGCCGGCCGGGCCGTCTGCCTCGGGCGCGTCGACGGCGGCTGGGTCGCGTTCGACGACACGTGTACGCACCAGGAGTGCCCGCTGTCCGACGGCGAGCTGGAGGGAACCGTCGTCGTGTGCCCCTGTCACGGCTCGGAGTTCGACCTCCGGACGGGCGACGTCCTCACGCCGCCGGCGCTCGATCCGCTCCCGATCTACGAGACGCGTGTCGCGGACGGCTTGCTCGAGGTGCGCCTCTCGCCGCCCGCCGCGGCCGTGCAGGCGGAGCACGAGCGCGAGGACCACGTCCCCGAGTCGGTCGCGCGTGCCGCGACGGTGGCGGGCCCGTCGCTCGACGGGCTCACGCTCGACGACGTCGACCTCACCGACCTCGACGTCTGGGAGCGTCGCGTCCCGTACGACTGGTTGACGCTGCTTCGTCGCGAGGCGCCGCTCTTCTGGCAGCCGGAGCAGGACGGCCGCGGCTTCTGGGTGTTGACGCGCTACGACGACATCGTCGCCGTCTCGAAGGACTTCGAGACGTACAGCTCGGAGGTGGGCGGCACCTCGCTCGAGGACCTGACGCCGGAGGAGGTCGAGGCCCGGAAGTCGATGCTCGACATGGACCCGCCGCCGCACACGCGGCTGCGGGCTCTCGTCAACAAGGGCTTCACGCCCCGGGTCGTCAACTCGTACGAGGAGCGGATCCGGGCGATCGCGCGGGGGATCCTCGCCCAGGCCTTCGAGCAGGGCGAGTTCGACTGGGTGGAGGCGGTCGCGTCCGAGATCCCGATGTGGGTCTTCTCGGAGATCATGGGCCTCCCCGTCGAGGACCGGCGGCTGCTGATCGAGCTCGGCGACAAGCTGCTCGGCAACACGGACCCGGACGTCGTCGGCGCGGAGAACGTGCAGGAGCTGACCGGTCGGGATCCGTCGCTGCGCCTGCTGCCCTTCTCGAGCCCGTTCTCGCTCGACCTGATCGAGTACGGCCGCAGGCTCGGAGAAGCCCGGCGCGCAGATCCGCGGGACGACATCACGACGAAGCTCGTCGAGGCCGAGGTCGACGGCACCCGGCTCGACGAGCGCGAGTTCGGGGTCTTCTTCATCCTGCTGACGACCGCCGGGAACGAGACGACACGGCACACGATCAGCCTCGCGTTGCTCGACCTGCTCGAGCACCCGGACGAGGCCGCCCGGCTCGTGGCCGACCCGTCCCTCGCCCCCACCGCGGCCGACGAGCTGCTCCGCCGCGCGCATCCCGTCCATCGCTTCCGGCGAACGGCGACGCGCGACGTGACGATGCACGGCCGCCGCATCGCGGCGGGCGACAAGGTGACGATCTGGTACGCCTCCGGGAACTTCGACGAGGAGCGCTTCGCCGACCCGTTCCGGCTGGACGTCGGGAGGACGCCGAACCGGCACCTCTCGTTCGGTCTCGGCGGGCCGCACTTCTGCCTCGGGGCCCATCTCGCGAAGCTGGAGGTCAAAGTGTGGCTCGAGGAGATGGTCCCCTACCTGCAGCGGCTCGAGCCCGCCGGGACGCCGACGCGGCTCCGGTCGAACTTCTTCAACGGGATCAAGCGCCTGCCCGTGCGGGTCGTCGCGTGAGCGCGAGGCGCACGTGACGGTCGAGGGCCACGATCCGGAGGCCGCGGCACGTCAGCTCGCCGGGCAGGGAGTCCGCGCGGTCCGCCTCCTCTACAGCGACCTCCACGGCGTCGCACGGGGGAAGGACATCCCGCTGCCGCATTTTGCCGCCCTGTGCGACGAGGGCGTCGCCTTCTGCTCCGCCATCATGGGCACCGATCTCCGGCACACGCCGGTCGTCGGCGGCGAGATCGGCTACACGGACCTGGCGATCCGCCCCGACCTGGGGACGCTCCGCCGCTCGCCGTGGCAGCCCGAGGTGGCGTGGTGCGTCGGCGAGGCGTGGACGCTCGACGGCTCCGAGCACTGGCCGAGCTGCCCGCGGGCGCTCCTCCTGCGCGCGGTCGAGGCGTACGCCGAGCGCGCGCTCACTCCGATCGTCGCGCCCGAGCTCGAGTTCTTCCTGCTCGAGCGCGACCCCTCGGCCCCCGGCGGCCTCAGGCGGTACGTCGACGAGCTCTCGCGCGTGTACACGGTCGGCGCGGTCTCGGACCCGCGCGAGATCGTGCTGCGCATGCTCCTCTGGTGCGACGAGCTCGGCCTGCAGGCGTTCGCCGCGAACCACGAGTTCATGAACTCGCAGTACGAGATCAACGTGAGGCACTCCAACGCGCTCGACGGCGCCGACCGGGCGTTCCTGCTCAAGGCTGCGGTGAAGGAGATCGCGGCCCGCAAGGGCCTGCTCGCGACGTTCATGTGGCGGCCGTTCGCGGATCAGGGCGGCTCGGGCTTCCACCTCCACCTCTCGCTCGCTCGTGCCGAGGACGGCCGGAACGCTTTCGCGGACGAGGGTGGGCCGGACGGCCTCAGCCCGCTGGCGGCGCAGTTCATCGCCGGCGTGATCGCCCACGCGCCCGGGCTGCAGGCGCTGCTCGGCCCGACGGTGAACGCGTACAAGCGGATCCTCCCGGACAGCCTCGCGCCGACGCACGCCAACTGGGGCCACGACAACCGCACCGCCTTCGTGCGCGTGCCGCGGGAGCGGGGCTCGCGGGCGCGGATCGAGATCAGGACCGGCGACGGCGCGGCGTGCGCGCACCTGATCACCGCCGCGCTCCTCCTCGCCGGGCTGGACGGGATCGAGCGCGGGCTCGAGCCGCCGGAGCCCGTCGTCGGCGACGGCTACCGTGCGGACGAGGCGCACGTCGGCACCAAGCTGCCCGCCGATCTCGGCTCCGCGCTCGACGCGCTCGAGGCCGACACGTTCCTCGCGGAGCGGCTCGGGGCCGAGCTCGTCTCGACGTTCGTGGCGATGAAGCGCTTCGAGGTCGAGCGCTTCGCCGAGGCGGTCGGCGAGCTCGACGTCGAGACCGTCAGCGAGTGGGAGCTCGAGGAGTATGCGGCCCACCTTTGAGGTGCGATCGCGCCGTGTCCGAGTGGAGCTAGACGGCGAGCCGCGCTGGGGCAGGCTCGACGGCGCCGAGATCGAGCTCGACGACGGGACACGCCTCGCCGAGCTGGACGCGACCTACCTCGCACCGGTCGAGCCGACGAAGATCTTCGCCGTGCACCTGACGTACAGGAGCCGGGTCGACGAGTATGCCGCACGGATCCCGCGCGAGCCGTCCTACTTCGTCAAGCCGCCGACGACGCTGAACGGGCACCGCGGATTGCTGCGTCGCCCGGCCGGCGCCCGTTTCCTCAACTACGAGGGCGAGCTCGCGGTCGTCGTCGGGCGCCCGATGAAGGGGGTGGGGATCGAGGAGGCGCTGGACTTCGTGGCGGGGTATGCGCCCGCGAACGACGTCGGGCTGCACGACTTCCGCCACGCCGACCGCGGCGCCATGCTGCGGGTGAAGGGACAGGACGGGTTCCTGCCGATCGGCCCCGAGCTCGTCCCCGCGTCGGAGTTCGACCCGACCCGCTACACGCTGCGCACCTACCTGAACGGTGAGGTCGTGCAGGAGGCGACCGCCGGCGACCTCCTGTTCTCGGTCGCCTACCAGCTCGCGGATCTCTGCCGGTTGATCACGCTCGAGCCGGGCGACGTGCTCCTCACCGGCACCCCCGCGAACTCGCGCCCGATGGAGCCGGGAGACGTGGTCGACGTCGAGATCTCCGGGCTGGGTCGGCTCTCGAACACCGTCGTCGCGTGGGACGTCGACCTCTCGGGGCCCGGCGAGCAGCTCGAGGTCTCGGGGAACACGCTGCACGTCGCGCTCGCGATTCCCGAGGACGAGGCGGAGCGGCTCGCCGCCGAGGGCCGCGTCTCGTGATCCGGCTCCACCGGATCGACCACGTCTGCCTTCGCGTCGCCGATCTCGGCGAAGCCTCGGCGCGCTGGCAGCTCCAGTTCGGGCTCGTCGAGCGCTCGCGAGCAGACGGCCGGGCCCTGCTCGCCTGCAACGACGAGCCGTACAGCATCGAGCTCGTCGAAGGCGGTCGCGCCGGACACGACCACGTCGCGTTCGAGCTTCACCGCGGCTGCACGCTCGACGACGCGCGCGCGCGGCTCGACGATCTCGGGCACGCCTGGGAGGAGCGCGAGGGCTGCCTCTTCGTGGACGACCCGGACGGACGCCCGGTGCAGCTGCTGCCGTACCACGAGCCCGCGACCGACGTCGACCGCTGGCCTCAGCACGCTCGTCCGTCCGCCACCGTCCACGTCGGCGGCCCGCGCAGGCTCGGTCACGTCAACTGCCTGACCGCGGACATCCGGGCCGGCTTCCGCTTCTACACCGAGGTGCTCGGGATGCGGCTGTCAGACTGGCTCGGCGACGCCGGGGTCTGGTTCCACGTCGACTCCGACCACCACGTGATGGCCCTCGTCGACGTCGGCTACGCGCACTTCCACCACCTCGCGTTCGAGACCGTCGACATCGGGAAGATGCGCGACCTGCTCGACCACCTCGCCCGTCACGGCCGCTGGGTCTCGTGGGGCCCGACCCGCCACGGGATCGCGGGGAACATCGCCACGTACGTCCGCATCCCCGAGGAGGAGTGCCATGTCGAGCTCTACTGCGACATGGAGCAACTGCAGGACGACCACGTCCCGCGCGTCTTCCCGGACGACCGCTACTCGTCGAACACGTGGGGCCCGCTCCCGCCGCGCTCGTACTTCCGGTTCGACCCGGTCGCCGTCGAGTTCGAGCGGGAGAGCTGGGAGACGCGCGGGAAGCTCCTTCCTCCGCCTCCCGACGGTTGGCCCGGATGAGCCTGCGCGGCTACACGCTGCCTCGCACGCCCGAGGGACGCTCGTCGCTCGTCCCCTACCCGCCGTGGCACTACGTCGGCACCTTCCTCGTGATCGACTACTGGGCCGACCCGGAGAAGGCCGCGGCGTTCTTGCCGGAAGGCCTCGAGCCGCACCCCGATCCCGGCCGCTGTGCGTTCGTCGCGGCCGACTGGCAGTCGTGCTCGGAGGCCGGCGACGAGCTGGTCGACCCGTCGCGGTCGCAGTACAAGGAGGTGTTCGTCGTCGTCGACGCACTCCTCGACGGCGAGGAGGTGACGACCTGCGCGTACATCTGGGTCGATCGCGACTTCGCGCTGACCCGCGGCTGGATCCAGGGCTTCCCGAAGAAGCTCGGCTCGATCTGGATGACGCGGAGCTTCGGCCTCGGCGGCCCTGCCGATCCCGGGCTAGAGCCGGGCGCCCGCTTCGGCGCGACGTGCGCCGCGTACGAGCGCCGCGTCGCCGAGGCCACCGTGACGCTCGACCGCCCGTCCGAGGGCGGCCCGTTCCACAACGCGCCGCCGATCGTCAACGTCCGCCACTTTCCGCGACTGGAGGCGGGGAGCCACGACGCGCCCGCGGTGCACCAGCTCGTCCGCGCGGTCTCCCGTGACCGTGCCGTCTCCGAGGTCTGGGAAGGCTCCGCGACGCTCGAGCTGTTCGGCGCCCCGCACGAGGAGATCGACGCGCTCGCGCCGGTGCGGCTCGGCAAGGGCTACCGCTTCACCTTCCGCTACACCGTCGACGACCTCGAGACCGTGAAGGAGCTGACGTAGTGGCTCGGAGCCGCAAGGTCGTCCTCGTCACCGGGGGTGGGACCGGGATCGGCGCGGCGACCGCGCGGCGCCTCGCGGGCGAGGGCTACGCGGTGGCGGTCAGCGGACGGCGGCGCGAGCCGCTCGAGACGGTCGCCGGCGAGACGGGCGGGCTCGCGATCGTCGCCGACACGCGTGTCGCGGGGGACGCCTCGCGTGCGGTCGAGGAGACGGTCGCGGGTCTCGGCGGTCTCGACGCGGTCGTGCTCAACGCCGGACGTGGCGGGACGGGCTCGCTGCTCGACGCGGATCCGGCGGTCTTCGACGACGTCTACCGGACGAATGTGGCGGGCGCGTTCCTCGTCGCCCGCGCAGCGATCCCCCATCTGCTCGAGCGCCGCGGCGCGCTCGTCACTGTCGCTTCCGTGGCCGGGCTCGCGGCGGCGCCCTCCTCGCTCGCGTACTGCTCGTCGAAGGCCGCGGTCGTGATGCTGACGAAGTGCATCGCGCTCGACCACGGGCCGGCGGGCGTACGCGCGAACTGCGTCTGCCCCGGCTGGACGCGGACGCCGATGGCGGACGGCGAGATGGACGAGCTCGCCGCCGATCTCGGCACCGAGCGCGAAGCCGCCTACGAAGCCGCGACGGAGCACGTCCCGCTGCGCCGCCCCTGCACGCCGGACGAGGTCGCGGCGGCGATCGCGTGGCTCCTCTCCCCGGATGCAAGCTTCGTCACGGGCGCCGTGCTCACGGTCGACGGCGGGAGCACCGTCGTCGACGTCGGGGCGACGGTCTTCGTATGACCGACCGCGTCGACGTCGCCGGGGTCTCGGTCTCGACCGAGCACCTCATCGGCGGCGAGCGAGTCGCGAGCGCGGAGACGTTCACCGACCTCTCGCCGATCGACGAGCAGCCGCTGGCGGAGGTCGCGCGCGGCGGCCGGCGTGAAGCGGACCTCGCGGTTGCCGCCGCCGCCGAGGCCGCGCCGGCGTGGGGAGCGCTCGGGCCGAGCGGCCGAGCCGAGATCCTGCATCGCCTCGCCGACCTGATCGACGCGAACGTCGAGCCTCTGGCGGCCGTGGAGTGCATCGACATGGCGATGCTCCTCCGCTCGCTCCGCGCCAGGTTGATCAACCGCTGCGCCCGCAACTTCCGGAGCTACGCCGACCTCGCCGCCGCGTACGAGGAGCGCGTCTGGTCCTCGAACGGGACGGCCAACCGCGTGCTTCGCGTGCCGAGCGGGCCCGCGGTCGTGATCACGCCGTGGAACGCGCCGCTGCTGCTCTCGACGTGGAAGATCGCGCCGGCGCTCGCGGCGGGCTCGACGGTGATCCTCAAGCCCGCCGAGTGGTCGCCGCTCTCGTGCTCGCTGCTCGCCGACCTCTCGCTCGAGGCCGGTCTGCCGCCGGGCGTCCTCAACGTCGTCCAGGGGATCGGCGAGGAGGTCGGAGCCGCGCTCGTCTCGCACCCCGGCGTCCGACGCATCTCGTTCACGGGCTCGCCGGAGACGGCACGCGCGATCGGCGTCGCGGCGGCGACGAACATCGTCCCGTTCACGGGCGAGCTGGGCGGGAAAGGGCCGCTCCTCGTCTTCGCCGACTGCGACCTCGAGGCCGCGGCGCGCAGGGCCGCCGGCCAGTACGACGACGCCGGCCAGGTCTGCCTCGCGGGCACGAGGCTCCTCGTCGAGGCGCCGGTCGCCGACCGGTTCCTCGAGCTCTTCCACCGCTTCACGGACGAGCACGTCCTCGGCGACCCGCGTGACGACGCGACGACGGTCGCGCCGCTCATCCATCGCGACCATCTCGCCCGCGTCGAGGGGTTCGTCGAGCGGGCGCGTGCGAACGGCGACGAGGTCGCGCGCGGCGGGCATCTCGCCGAGCGGGGCGGGCTCTGGTACGAGCCCACCCTCGTGGTGCCGCGCTCGAACGACAGCGAAATCGTGCAGCGCGAGGTGTTCGGGCCGGTCCTCACCCTCCAGACGTTCGCCGACGAGGACGAGGCGGTCGCGCTCGCGAACGGCACCGCGTACGGTCTCTCGGGGATCGTCTACACGGGCTCGGCGGCGCGGGCGGAGCGGGTCGGTCGCGCGGTGCGCGCCGGAACCGTCTGGGTGAACACCTTCCTCGTCCGCGACCTCACCGCCCCGTTCGGGGGCGTCGGGATCTCCGGGATCGGGCGTGAGGGAGGCGACTACGCGCTCGACTTCTACTCGGATCTCAAGACCCTGCAGATCCTGGAAGGGTCGGCGTCGTGAGGCGGACGGGCTTCGTCTGGCACGAGCGCTACATGTGGCACGACACGGGCAGCGGCACGTCGGAGCTTCCGTCGGGCGGCTGGCTCGAGCCGCACGTCCACGCCGAGAACCCCGACACGAAGCGGCGGCTGAAGAACCTCCTCGAGGCGACGGGGTTCGTGGACAGGCTCGTCCCGCTCGCGCCGCGCGAGGCGACGGTCGAGGAGGTCCGTCGCGTCCACGACGCCTCCTACGTCGAGCGGATCTGCGAGCTCTCGGCGGGACGCGGCGGGGATGCCGGGAGCGAGTCGCCGTTCGGCGCCGGCTCGTACGAGATCGCGCTGCTCGCGGCCGGCGGAACGATCACGGCGGTCGAGGGCGTGCTCGACGGCGCGGTCGACAACGCCTACGCGCTCGTCCGGCCGCCGGGCCACCACGCGCTGCCCGACCTCGGCATGGGCTTCTGCATCTTCGGCAACGTGGCCGTCGCCGTCCGCCACGCGCAGACGACGCGCGGCATCGGCCGCGTCGCCGTGGTCGACTGGGACGTCCACCACGGGAACGGGACACAGGCCGTGTTCTGGGACGACCCGAGCGTCCTCGCCGTCTCCCTCCACCAGGACGGGCTCTACCCGGCGGACTCCGGCGGGCTCGACGAGGTCGGCGGCGCCGGCGCTCGCGGCACGACGCTGAACGTCCCGCTCCCCGCCGGCTCGGGCCGCGGCGCCTATCTCGCCGCGATCGACCGGGTCGTGGTCCCCGCGCTCGGGCGCTTCCAGCCGGAGCTGATCGTCGTCGCGTGCGGCTTCGACGCCGGCGCGCTCGACCCGCTGGGGAGGATGATGCTCTCGGCGTCCGCCTTCGGCGAGCTCACCGCGCGGCTGGTCGACGCCGCCGCCGGGCTGTGCGGCGGCCGGCTCGTCCTCTCGCACGAAGGCGGCTATTCGGCGGGGCACGTCCCATTCTGCGGTCTTGCGGCGATCGAGGCGCTCTCGGGCGAGTCGGCCGGGATCGACGACCCGTTCGCCTACCTCGGCGACGTGCTCGGGCAGGAGCTGCAGCCCCACCAGGAGGCTGCCGTCGCGGCCGCCACGGCGAACGTCGACCTCGTGCCGGCGTGAAGCTCGTCCTCGTCCTCTCCGAGAACTGGACGCTGACGCCGCCGCGGGACCTGCGGGCGCTCGTCGAGCTCGCGATCGTGGCGGAGCGCGAGGGCTTCGACGCGGTGATGGTGAGCGAGCACGTCGTCCTCGGCCCGAGCGCGGGCGCGGACGGGATCATGGGCAACCCGCGCGAGTACGCGATGCCGGGGAACCAGGACCCGGCAATGCCGTGGCCGTCGTCGCTCGTCCTGCTCTCGGCGATCGCGGCGGCGACCACGCGGCTCCGCGTCGCCGCGTGCGCGGTGATCGCGCCGCTCCGGCATCCGCTGCTGCTCGCACGCGAGCTCGGCACCCTCGACATCCTCTCCGAGGGGAGGCTCGTCGTTCAGCCGACGGCGAGCTGGCACCGGGACGAGTACGAGGCGCTCGGCGTCCCGTTCGAGCGGCGCGGCGCCCTCCTCGACGAGCACCTCGCGGCATGGGGGGCCGTGTGGGCCGGCTCGCCTGCGAGCTTCCACGGGGAGCACTACCGCTTCGACGACGTCTACCTCGAGCCGAAGGCGTGGCGGACGGAAGGCCCGACGATCTGGCTCGGAGGCCAGTCGGTGCACCCGAAGCTCCTCCGTCGCATCGTCCGCTACGCGAGCGGCTTCCATCCGCTCGGCCGGCCGTCCGACGAGGACATGACCGCGCTTCGGACCGGCCTCGCCGCGGCGGGCCGCGACCTCTCGGAGCTGGAGCTCGTCGGCGGGATGCGGCCGGTGTTCCCCGACGACGAGAGCCCGTCGCCGCTCGAGCCGGCGCTCGCCTCGCTCCCCGCACAACTCGCGCGCGGCTTCACGACGTTCTGCATCAAGCCCTCGCAGTTCCTCGACGACGTCGAACGCTTCCCGGAGTGGTGCCGCGAGGTCGTCGGGCGTGTGGAGGCCGTCGCGTGAGCGCTGCGACCTGGGCCGACGAGATCACCGTCGAGGAGCTCGAGGCCGACCCGTACCCGATCTACGCGCGGATGCGCCGCGAGGCGCCCGTCTGCTTCGTTCCGGCGGTCGGCCTCTGGTTCGTGACTCGCTGGGTGGACGTCGAGCACGCCGCGTCGCACCCGGAGCTCTACGACTCGCGCGTCACGCCGTCGCCGCTGGATCGCACGATGGGCGGCGAGAGCATCCTCGTCGTCGACGGGGAGCCGCAGCGGCGCCTCCGCGCGATGCTCGACCCGTCGCTTCGCCCGCGGGTCGTCGAGGCGACGACGCCGGAGCAGATCGAGCCGATCGTCCGGGACCTGCTCGACGGGATCGCCGATCGCGGGGAGGCCGAGCTGATGTCCGAGCTCTTCGAGCCCGTGTCCGTGCTCGGACTCGGCCGGGTGCTGGGCCTCGGCCACCTCGAGGGCGACACGCTGCGCCGGTGGTTCCGCGGTCTCGCGGTCGGTGCGACGAACTTCGAGGACGACGCGGCGAAGTGGGCCGTGTCCGACGCCACCGGTGCCGAGATCGACTGCGAGCTCGGGCCGGTCCTGGAGCGACTGGCAGCCGAGCCGGACGGATCGACGATCGCGACGATGCTCCGGCACGCCGAGGGAGAGCTCGACGAGAAGATCGCCACGATCCTGCCGACGTTGAAGGTGATCCTCCTCGGCGGGATGCAGGAGCCCGGCCACGCAGCCGGGTCGACCGTGGCCGGCCTCCTCGAGAGCGGGCAGGCGGAGGCAGTGGCAGCCGACCCCGCCGGACTCGTGAAGGACGCGGTCGAGGAGGGACTGCGCTGGATCTCGCCGATCGGCACGCAGACGAGGCGCTCGGTCCGGGAGTCGGAGCTCGGCGGCGCGCGCCTTCCCGTTGGCGCGAATCTCGGCGTGCTCGTCAGCTCGGCCAACCGCGACGAGACCGTGTGGGGGCCGACCGCCGACGCGTTCGATCTCCAGCGGCCGAAGCGCAACCACGCGGCATTCGGCTTCGGCCCGCACTTCTGCTCGGGCCATCACTTCGCGCGCGTCCAGATGCGGATTGCGATCCAGCGTCTCTTCGAGCGCCTCCCGGGGCTTCGGCTCGACCCGGAGCGCCCTCCCGTCTTCCGCGGCTGGGAGTTCCGCGCGCCGTTGCACCTCCACGTGCGCTGGCATGCCTGACGAGCGAGCCACGCCGCACTGGGTCGACGTCGGCCCGGCGGTCGAGCCGGACGGGACGTTGCGCGAGGCACGCTTCGGCGAGCTGCTGCTCGGCGTCGCGCGGGCGGAAGGTGTCTGGCACGTCTTCGACGCCTTCTGCACGCACGCCGAGTGCCCGTTGACCGACGGCTGGCTCGAGGAAGGCGCCGTCCGCTGCCCCTGCCACGCGTCGCTCTTCGACCTCGCCACGGGCAGCGTGCTCGCTGGGCCTGCGCTCGAGCCGCTCAGGCTCCTCCCCGTTCGCGTCGTCGCGGGCAGGGTCGAGGCTCGGCTTCCTCTGCCCGGGAGGGCAACGGGGTCGAGATTCCGAACGAACTCTTAACTGCCCGCAACCCGGCGGCAACAGCCCTGCGCGTATAACGAGCGAGACACAGCAAGGCCCTCCTAGTCGATGCCCCGACTCGTCACACCGATAGCCGCGCTCGCCGTCGCCGGACTCCTTGGCGGCGGCGCGGCGCTCGGTGGCGCCGCCCTCTTCGGGAAGCTCGGGAGCTCGACGACGACCACCACGGTCGTCCAGAAGGAGGCGGCCGCCTCGCCGGCGACCGTCACCGCGACGCCGACGGCCGGCTCGGCGAACCTCTCGATCCACGAGATCTACAGCCGCACCGCACCCGGCGTCGTGCAGATCACGTCGACCACGCCGGGTCAGACGGAGACCAATGCGTTCTTCGGCACGCCGTTCTCGTCGCCCAGCCAGCAGGCGCTCGGCTCGGGGTTCGTGATCGACAAGGCCGGCCACATCGTCACGAACTACCACGTTATCCAGGGCGCCTCGAAGATCGAGGTCAGCTTCTCCAACCAGTCCTCCTACAGCGCCAAGGTCGTCGGCTCCGACCCCTCGACCGACATCGCGGTGCTGAAGGTCGACGCTCCGGCCCAGGCGCTCACGCCGCTCGCGCTCGGGAACTCCGACGCGACCCAGGTCGGCGACGAGGTCGTCGCGATCGGCAATCCGTTCGGCCTCGACCGCACGGCGACGGCCGGGATCATCAGCGCGATCCAGCGGCGCATCACCGCGCCCAACGGCTTCTCGATCGACCACGCGCTGCAAACCGATGCCCCGATCAACCACGGCAACTCGGGCGGCCCGCTGCTCGACTCGCGGGGCGACGTGATCGGCGTCACGTCCCAGATCGAGACAGGGGGGAACACGTCCGAGGGCAACGTCGGCATCGGCTTTGCGATCCCGGCCAACACGGTCAAGGGCGTCGTCGCGCAGATCCTCGCGAACGGGAAGGTCGAGCACGCGTATCTCGGCGTCACCGTCCAGGATCTGGACCCGAACCTCGCCCAGCTCTTCCATCTGCCGGTCTCCTCGGGCGTCCTCGTCCAGAGCGTCCAGTCCGGCAGCGGTGCAGCGAAGGCCGGCATCAAGGGCGGCACCGCACAGGCGACGGTCGCCGGCGAGTCGTATCGGATCGGCGGCGACGTGATCGTCGCCGTCGACGGCAAGTCGGTCGCCAGCACCGAGGCGCTGCGCGACCTGATCGCCGCGCACAAGCCCGGCGACCATCTGACGCTCACGCTCTACCGCGGCGCGAAGAAGATCAGCGTGTCCGTCCAGCTCGGGCGGCAACCCTCGTCCCCCCCGGGGTAGCCCGCCCCGGCCGAGCCGCCGCTCGGCCGACAGGTGAAAGGCCCCCAACGCCTGCCGGGGGCCTTTCGCTTTCTCCTCTCGTTTCGGTGAGGGCGACCGTCAGCCGACCGTCCCCCGACTGTCCCGGGACAGTCCCGCGGAGTCGCGGCGCAGGACGTCGGCGGCGAGCGTGCGGCCGCGCTCGACGAGCGCCCGCTTCGCTGCCTCGTCCCACTGCAGGCCCGTGCGGAGGCTCTGCTCGAGGGCGTGTTCCCCCGCCTCGCCGCGGACGATCAACGTCGGCAGCGCGCGGTCGTGCGCGAAGGGGAAGCTCGCGGCCGCGAACACCGCTTCCAGCTCGGCCTCGACCCGTCGGCGCCGCCACGGGAGCGCACTCCGTCGTGCGGCGGAGACCACGTCGCGGCGCAACGCTTCGAGCTCGGAGAGCGAGCGATCGCGCTCTCCCGCGAACCGCTCCTCCAGCTCGGTGTTGCGCGCGATGGCGACCCGCATCAGGCGGACGATCATCTCCGGCAGGTGCGCGGGCTCCCCACGCGCGTGCCGCTCTTCGGCCTCCGCCAGCTCGGCGATCAGCGCCTTCACGGGTGGCACGGCGCGGAACGGCTCGAGCCTCCTGCGGACGCGGGAGAGCGGCTCGCTGCTCGCGGCCGGGTAGCGGGCGAGGTAGCGGAACCCGATGATCCCCGCGATCGCCGGGTTGTCGTATGCGTGTCCGAGCGGGAAGTTGCGAACCCAGCCGCCGTCGGTGCCAATCGTGTCGCCGACGCGTACCGGCAGAACGAGAGCGCTGATCGCGGCCGACGCGAGCACGGCCTGACCCATGACGTCCGGTGGGGTCGACCTCGACGAGTAGGTCCGCTCGAACGGATGCGGCCCGCTCGGCTCGGCCGGTGTGCTCATGTCGGTCACGACCACGACGAGCTCGATCGGCGCGTCCGCGAGCTGTCGCGCAAGCGTCTCGGGTCGGTCGAGGCGCTCCGCGATCGTCGCCGGAAGCGCGTAGTCGTGCAGACCGGTGAGCGGCAGCTGCCAGAGCCTGTGGGGCCGGAACGTCTCGTCCGGCTGAAGGGAGAGGAGAAACCGCTCGAGGTCGTCGAGTCGGTCGAGCGCAGCCATGGTTCCGGCGAGCGCACCGGCCGACGTCCCGTAGATCCAGCCGATTCGGGGCCAGAGCGCCGAGTCGCGCAGGCGCTGGAGAAAGCCGAGCTCGAGCAGAACGGCGTTCACGCCGCCGCCCGACAGGACGAGCGCGAGATCGCGCCCGCCCTCGAGGCTCGGCCCGATCGGTTCGTGGGCGGGGAGCACGAGCGTATTCTGCTCGCGTGGAGTCCGAGACCTCGAGCGAGTGGGACGACCCGTTCGAGCAGGAGGCTCCCGCCGGTCAGCCGGGTGTCGGGACGGCGATCGTCGCGGACGAGGAGCTGCTCGAGGACGAGGAGCTCTGGTCGGACGACGAGGGCGGAGATCACTCCGGCTGGTTCTGCGTCCGCACCGACCCGTTCCCGTGCCCCGCACCGGCCTGCTCGTTCGTCGCCGACTTCATGACCGCTGCGCACCTCGTGCTCGTCTGGCAGGAACGCGACGACCCGAATCTCCTCTGGCACGCCCAGCGCGCGAAGGAGGTCGGCCGCAACCCACGGGTCGTCGAGTACGAGTCGTCGTTCGGGCCGAGCGCCTCGTACTACGCGTGGGAGGCGGCGGGGCGGCCCGTGCACGGGATCCGCGGCAAGAGCTGATCGACCGGCGGCTACGATGGGTCCGTGGCCGTCCGGAGCGAGACGATCCAGGTGACGGGGATCCGCTGCGAGCGGTGCGTCAACCGGCTCGCCGTCGCGCTCCGCGACCACGACGGCCTCGAGGGCGCGAACGCGAACCTGATGGGCGTGGTGAGCCTGGCCTGGGACGACGAGAAGACGTCGCGCGAGGCGCTGCTCGAGACGATGGGCCGCGCGGGCTTCCGCGAAGTCGTCTCGGAAGAAGTCGTCCGGAACTGAGCTCGGAACACCGAGAAACTGAGAAGGGGACAGACTGAAGTCTGTCCCCTTCACTGCTCTCGAGGAATTGAACGGGCGCCGCGGGCGTTGAGGGCCCTGTTCGGTCATTGACGAGTCGATCGGGTACGGTGCCCGGGTGAGCGAGCCCGAGCCGGACTCCGAGGCGCGGCGGATCGCGGGCGCAGCCCGTGACCGGATCCGCTTCGAGGAGGAGGCTCTCGGACTCGCAGACCAGGTCTACCGCGTGGCCCGGAGGCTCGTCGGCTCACGCGAAGAGGCAGAGGACTTGGTTCAGGACACGTACGCGAGGGCATTTCGCAGCTGGCGCTCCTACACCCCCGGCACGAACATGCGCGCTTGGCTGCTGCGGATCCTCACCAACCTGAACATCGACCGGGGTCGCAGGATCCAGCGCTCGCCGGACCTGCAGCCGCTCGAGGAGACGGACTACTACCTCGCGAATCGGGTGGCCGAGTCGCGGGGCGAGCAGGCGCTCGAACAGGAACGGGTCGTCGAGGGCCTCTCGCAGGACTCGATCGTGAACGCGCTCTCCTCCCTGCCCCACAACTTCCGCGACGTGGTCGTCCTGGTCGACATCGGGGAGTTCAGCTGCAGACGCTGCTCAGATCCTCGACGTTCCGATCGGGACGGTAATGTCGCGACTACACCGCGGTCGCCGCCAGCTCAAGCAGCGGCTCGCGGAGGAGGCAACTGCATGACAGTCCAGCCGAGGTCGACCCGATGAGCGGGATCGGCGATTGTGAGAAGTGCGAGGAGCTGCTGCAGGGCTTCCTCGACCGCGAGTTGACCGCGGCCGAGCACGAGCTCGCCGAGCTCCATCTGAACGGCTGTGACTACTGCAGGCGGCGCTACACGTTCGAGGCGTCGCTCCGACGCTATGTGAGGCTGACCGCCGCCGAGCGGATGCCGCCGGGGCTGATGGCGAAGCTCGTCCAGCTCCGCGGCACCGACGCCCAGCCTAGTAGCTAACCAGGTTCACGGAATCTCTCCGGCAGGTCGGCCGGCGTGTCGACGTCTCCCGGTGCACCGAGGTCGTCGCACGGGACGAGGACGGGCTCCCTGTCGCGCAGGCCGTCGTCCGGGACGTCGCCCCATGCTCCCCTAGCGAGCACGAGGGGGTGGCCTCGGACTCCGCCGTACGAGGCTGCGACCAGCTCGCCTCCCCGCGCCCGCCACGCGGCGACGACGCGACCGACCGACTCTGCGGCGAGGTCGGGTCCGTCGGCCAGCACGACGACCGCAGCCTCGACGTCGTCGCCGAGCGCTGCGAGCCCGCAGCGAAGAGATGCGCCCGGCCCCCGCTCCCAGTCCGCGCAGCGTACGAGCCGGACGCTTCGTGGCTCGGAGCCACGAAGCGCGAGCTCGTACGCGCCTTCCACGACGACGATCTCGTCGACCGGCGCTTCCGCGAGTCGCGCGAGGACGTCGCCGAGGAGGAGCCGCTGCTTCGCTGCCCCGAACCGGCTCGCCTCACCTGCGGCGAGGACGACGGCGGCGATCACCGCGTGACCGCGGTGACGCGGCGGACGACGACCGTCCGGGTCGGCGTCCCGAGCGGATCCGAAGGGTCGCCGAAGGTTCCGATCAGCCGGACGACGGCCATACCGCTGACAACCCGGCCGACGACGGCGTAATCCGCTGGCAGCGTCGGCGCGGCCGCAGTCATCACGAAGAACTGCGAGCCTGCCGTCCCTCTCGGGTCGGAGCCGGCCTTCGCCATCGCGACGGTGCCCGCGACGTACCGCGTCCCGGGCTTCGGGATGTCCACCGTCGAGTAGCCCGGGCCGCCCTCGCCCGTCTGCGTCGGGTCCCCTCCCTGGATCACGAACCCCGGCACGATGCGGTGGAAGACGGTGTCGTCGAAGTAGCCGCTGCGAGCGAGCTCGAAGAGCGACGCGGCTGCGTGCGGCGAGACTCGTGGCTGGAGGAGCACGACGAACGTGCCGCAGCTCGTGTCGAAACGGAGCTCGTACCGGCGGGCCGCTGCCAGCAGGTGGGCGGGCGGCTTCAGGCCGTGCGGAGTCCGGGCGGGCGGCGTCGCGACGTTTGC
>Ga0187766_10000876_pt1 | contig 17223 bp, 21 predicted proteins | sample 0216_QUI02_MP05__4_FD_132971 | JGI IMG/M metagenome (GOLD analysis project Ga0187766, IMG submission 132971) | Tropical peat soil microbial communities from peatlands in Department of Meta, Colombia - 0216_QUI02_MP05_20_MG | ecosystem: Environmental > Terrestrial > Soil > Wetlands > Peat ... | reverse complement strand
TGTATGACAACCTCGCCCGGTACATCCGGTTCCAGATCGGTGGCCTGTTCGGCTATATCGCCACGTTTCTCGGTGCCAGCGTGTTCAACGTCGCCGAGGGCATACCGCTGCTGCCGCTGCAGACGCTGTGGGTGAGCTTCACCATGCTGTCCATCCAGTCGGTGGGGCTCGGCTACAGCAAACCCGCCGCCGGTCTGATGGAACGCCCGCCGCTGCCGCCCAGCCGGCCGATCCTGACCCGCGCGCTCATCGTCTGGCTCGCCTTTGTCGGCCTGCTGATGGCGATCGGCACCCTCAGCGTGATCAGCTGGGCGGACCAGGCGCACGGGCTCGCCGTCGCCCGGACCATGGGCATGGTCACGTTCGCGCTGTTCATTCTCTTCTTCTCCATCGAGTCCAAGGACGAGCGCGACTCGGCCTTCTCCCTCGATACCTTCTCCGACAAGACGTTCGTGATCACGACCAGCGGGTCCTTCGTCCTGCTGGTCCTGTCTACCGTGCTGAGCATCTTCCAGATCGTGCTGAAGACCGTCAGGCTCGACGTCCGGCAGTGGCTGATCTGCACCGCCGTGGCCCTGGCGATCGTGGTGGCCGCCGAGATCCGCAAAGCGGCGCTGCGGCGGACCGCCGCCGGGGCCATCCGCCCCGCCGGCGCCCCCGGGCCGGAGCCACCACCCGCTGAGCGCCCGTCGGGTACCTGACCCGGCCGAGTGCGCGCCGGTGCGGCAGCTGGCGGCGGCCGCTGGGTACTGCACGGTGCGGGTGCCGGGTCGGAGATGGCCCAGACCCGACACCAAAGTGCACTGGACCCTCGCCCAGGGCGGGCGTATCGTCACGACACGAAGGGACTGGATGTGAAGGCCGGGGCCAGTTGAGCCTGTCATCCAGCGGGTGTTCCTCATCTAGCTCACGGCTACCGGCCATTCGGACCGGAGGCAATGATGATGCACCGTGAGCCCTGGGATCAAGTCGTGACGGACGCCGCTCCTGGCGATCACATCGTCCAGCTCTATCAGGACCAGGAGTTTCTTAACCGTGCCGTCTGCCGGTACGCCCGTGCTGGTCTCGCGAATGGAGAGGGCGTCATGCTCTTTCCGACGCTCACCCACTGGAACGCCTTCCGCCCGCGCCTCGAGGCCGAGGGCGTGGATGTGCATGCGGCACAGGAACGCGGGCAGCTGACGGTGGTGGACGCCGACGAAATCCTGCCCCGCCTCATGCGCGGCGCCATGCCGGATCCGCCGGTATTCCGCCGCGTCTTCGCGGATGTCGTGGGACAGGCGCGCGCCGGAGGGAGCTACCAGAAGGTGCGTGCGTGGGGGGAAATGGTCAATCTGCTGTGGGAGCGCGGGGACGTCGCCGCTAGCATGAACCTCGAGGACCTGTTCGATCAGCTCAATAAAATAGTCGACATCGTGATGTTCTGCTCGTTCCTGATGGATAACTTCGACGGCGATGTTCACGAGCACATGCTGCCCCGGCTCGGGACGAATCACTCGCACCTTATTCCGGTGGAGGACTATGCCCGGCTGGAGCGCGCCGTGGACGGCGCACTCCGGGAGACGGTCGGGCCGGACGAAGCCCGTGTCCTTGAGAGCCGGCTCCTCTCCCGCTATCGGCCGCCGTTCAGCATGCCGCGTGCCCAAGCGCTGCTGCTGGCACTGCGGCGGTTTCTCCCGACGATCGCCGAGCCCGTCCTGCGGCGGAGCCGTGAGCTCTACTCCGCTTCCGGCGCCGCCTGATGACCGCGCACCGCGCCGCGCTCGACGGCGGCTGGGCCGGTTTCCGGGCAGGCAATAGTGACGACGCGGCTGCGACCGGTCTGATCAGCATCCTCGATTCCGTTGAAGTTCCCATCGTCGTCTTGCGAAGCGACCTCGTGATCGCGGGCTTCAATAAGGCGGCGGCGGATGTGCTTCGCCTCTTGCCATCGGACATCGGCCGGGCGTCCCGCGATGTCTCGGTTCTCGCTGGCTTGGCCCGTCTGGAAGAGCAGTGCAGCGAGGTCATCGCGAGCGGCGCGGAATCCCGGGCCGATTTTCGCGACGGGGACAAGTGGTTCGCCACGCGGATATCGCCCTACACCCAAGGGGATCCGCAGGTCGCCGGCGCCGTGCTGACGTTCACTAACGTGACTGCTTTCCGCGCAAGCATCGATCAGGTCATCTACGAACGTGAATGCGCTAAGGCCATCATCAACACTATTGCCGATCCTGTCGTCGTGCTGAGCGCTGATCAGCGGATCCAGTCGGGCAATCGCGCCTTTTACGCATTGTTCCTCGAGCTGGCCTCCTTGCGTACGAAGCTCAAGGGGATGCTGGCCGGCGATCGCGCGTTCCGGCCCGTTGAGGTAGATCACGTCATTCCGGGAGAGGGCCGGCGGACGCTGATGCTCGACGCCCGTCCCTTGACCTTGCCGGATCATTCAGAGCGCAGGGTCCTGGTGACCTTCCAGGACATCACGGCGCGCAGACAGGCCGAAGCGGCCAACGATCTGCGTACCATCGCGGAACGCAGAGAAGAGTTGCGGCGCAGCGAGGCATTCCTGGCGGAGGCTCAGCGCCTCAGCTCGACCGGCAGCTTCTCCTGGCGGGTAACGGCAGACGAAATCACTTCGTCAGAACAGCTCTATCGCATTTTCGAGTTTGACCAGGGTGTGCCCGTGACGCTTGAGCTGATTTTCTCTCGAGTCCACCCGGAAGACATCACGTTCCTGCATGACATGATGGAGCAGGCACGAGGCGCCGGCACCGACTTTGAGTCTGAGTACCGGCTGCAGATGCCCGACCAGTCGATTAAGTACCTGCACATGGTGGCCCACGGCACCCGAGACGAGGACGGACGGCTGGAGTACATCGGTGCCGTTCAAGACGTGACCGCACGGCGGTTGTCGGAGCAGGCCCTCGGGAAGGCACAATCCGAGCTCGCACACGTGGCCAGGGCCACCGCCCTCAGTGCTCTGACCGCGTCCATCGCGCACGAAGTGAACCAGCCGCTCTCGGGCATCATCACCAACGCGAGCACCTGCCTGCGGATGCTCGCCGCGGACCCGCCGGACGTCGACGGCGCGCGCGAAACCGCACGGCGGACGATCCGCGATGGCAACCGTGCCGCTGACGTGATCGCGCGGGTACGCGCCCTGTTTACCAGGAAGGAATCGGCGATCGAAGCGGTAGACCTGAACGAGGTCACGCGGGAGGTCATAGCGCTATCGCTGAGTGACCTGCAGAGGAACGGCGTCGTTCTTCGGTCGGAGCTCGCCAAGGATCTCCCGGCCATCACCGGCGATCGGATCCAGCTCCAGCTGGTCATCATGAACTTCCTCCGCAACGCCTCCGACGCCATGGCTGACGTGCACGATCGCCCGCGGCATGTGCTGGTCAGAACCGAGCGCGAGGACGGCGATGGTGTGCGCGTGAGCGTCCGGGATGCCGGCGCGGGCGTCGACCCCCAGGGCATGGACAAGCTGCTTGACGCCTTCTACTCCACGAAAGCCGACGGTATGGGTATCGGGCTCTCCATCAGTCGCTCCATTATCGAGAGCCATCATGGCCGTCTCTGGGTAGAGCCCAACGACGGCCCCGGTGCCACCTTCTCGTTCTCAATTCCCAGCGGTCCGGCGAGCGTCCCGGAGGCGGCACCGCGATGAGGCAGTCATGACGGGCGGGCGTTCGCTGGTGTCGGTCGTCGATGACGACGAGTCCGTGCGCGAATCACTGCCGGACCTGCTTCGGCAGTTCGGGTTTGCCGCCGAGGTGTTTTCATCGGCCGAAGCGTTCCTCGCGTCGGACGTCGTCACCGAAACCAGCTGTCTGCTCCTTGACGTCGCGATGCCCGGGATGTCGGGCCCCGACCTTGAGCGGGAGCTGACCCGGCGCCGGCAGAGGGTTCCGATTGTGTTCATCACGGGCCATGGGGACGGGTCCGTCCGCCCGCGCCTGCTCGCCCGCGGGGCTGTCGAGTGCCTGATCAAGCCGTTCAGCGAGGCAGCCCTGCTGGATGCGGTCAGGGCCGCGCTTCGTCCGCCGTATCCGGGGCCCCGCGACGGCGACACGAGTTCACCCGGCGAGGCACGCAGCGAATCGAGAGCGCCAGTGATCTCGCGCGACACTCCTGTCGTGTTCGTTGTCGATGACGATGTATCAGTGCGGGAATCGCTGGAGTTGCTGATTCTCTCGGCCGGCTGGCAGCCCGAGACGTTCGAGTCGGCGGAGGATTTCCTCGAACGTTCGCGCACCGACGGTCCGAGTTGCCTGGTTCTCGACGTGACGCTGCCCAACCTCACTGGTCTCGATCTCCAGAAGCGCATCATAGATCGGACGGAGATGCCGGTCATCTTCATCACCGGTTATGGCGACGTGCCGACCACGGTGCAGGCGATGAAGGCCGGGGCAGTGGAGTTCCTGACCAAGCCATTCGGCGATGACGTGTTGCTGGATGCCATCAGTCAGGCCATCGAGCGCAGCCGCACTGCACTTGCTCACGAGGCCGAATTTCGTGCCCTTCGAGATTGCTACGCGTCACTCACGCCGCGCGAACAACAGACCATGGCCCTGGTCATCTCCGGCCTGCTGAACAAGCAGATCGCAACCAGGCTCGGTATCAGCGAGATCACGGTGAAGGCCCACCGAGGCCGGGTGATGCGGAAGATGCGAGTCCATTCCCTCGCCGAACTGGTGAGAGTCGCCGCAGCACTCGACGTGCCGCTGGTCGCGCGCCCCTGAGACCACCGCCCACGGCATGTTCGCCGCGATCGGCATCGAGGCGTTCGCCGAGCGCGCCCGCCGTGAGCTGATCGCCGCGGGGGAGAAGGTGCGCAAGCGCAGCGTCGGGATCCGCGACTGCTTACAGGGACGTGAGAAGGTCATCGCGGGGCCGTGATCACCGGCGCGGACTTTCCTGGGCGAGACCGCCGGGACGATACTGATGACCCAGTGACCGACTACAGGAGGGTGACCGGGATGAGCGCTGAGCAGGGCGGCGAGATGAGCGGCGAGGCCGGCGGTCCGGGCGGGGAGGCGCTCCGGCAGGAGCTCGCCGAGAACGTGGTGGAGTCACGGGACCTGCCGCCTGGCTACCGGCTAGAGGGGCCCGCGGAGCCCGGGGCGGACGCCGACATCCCCGGCGTGTTGGGCGGCCCGGGCATCGCTATCAGCTCCGAAGATGAGGACGAGCCCGATAATCAATGGTCCGAGCATCCTCGGTGACCGACCTGATGGCGGGTCCTGACGGCCAGCCGACGGAGTCGGCATGATCCAGCTGCGCCTAGAAGGGACCTGGCGTTGCCGAGGGGGAGAATGAACCGATGCCAGGTGATCTGATCCGATGCCCGCTCCGACGTTGCTTGTGCTGCGTGGCGGGAGGGTGGCGGCCAGGCAGACAGGCGCCGTCCCGCTGGCCGCGCTGCGAGCTTGGGTCGGCAAAGCGCTCGCCACGGCCGCTCCTTAAGGTCCGGCGGCCGTCAGGCGACTCCGTCTGTGAGAAGGTGTGAGAGATCTCTACCTCAGCTCCTCCCTCGGTTCGGGTCGCCGCGTCATCACTTGGAGGGGCTATGCGCCGTAGGACATTCGACCGCCTGGTAAGCACCGAAGGCCTGGTGCTGGTGCCCGTCCTGGCGGTAGCTGGCGGGCTGCTGACCTGGGCCCAGAGGTACATCGTCGGCGAGGTTCGCGATCAGCTGGCGGCGCAGAAGATCTACTTCCCTGCCACCGACAGCCCCGAGCTAGCCGCTCCTGAGTTCGAGCCCGTGCGTCAATACGCTGGTCAACAGCTCACCACTGGTGATCAGGCGAAGGCGTACGCCGACCACTACATCGCCAGCCACCTCAAGGCCATGGGCGCCGGCCAGAGCTACGCCGAGCTATCCGCCGAGGCCCTGGCCCGGCCTGACGACCCTGAGCTGGCAGCCAAAGTACAGCTGATGTTCCGGGGTGAGACGTCCCGCGGTCTCCTGTTGAATGCCTACGCCTTCGGGAAGATGGGCGACATCGCCGGGTACGCCGCTATCGCGGCCTTTGCCAGTGCCGGTCTCTCGCTGGTCTTCTCTCTTCTGGGCTTCTACCATGCCAGCAAGGTCATTCCGGACCAGTAGAGGCCGTCGAAGCGAGCAAGTACCGCGGCACGGTCTTGAAGGCCGCGGCACGCGCCCCGGACCGTGCGCCGGCTCGTGAGCGAGCCTGCGGTAACGGCCATCGCTCGGCAAGCACCGGTCGGCTGCTTGCTGCCAGCCCGGCAGACAGGTGCCGTCCGGCTTTGTGCATAAGCATGTGGATTACTTGTGCACAATGGCACCAGGCCTGTGCATGCGCGGTGGAAATGCTGGGGATCCCGGCCGCCCGGTCTTGCTCATAAAAGGGCCTTAACTGGGAGAACATGACCCACACCCTGTGCATTTGGAGAAAATCGGAATTGTCCACATGCCGTGCCGCGAAAGCCGTAAATATGCCTAACATTAACCGCATGTTTATCAGACTGTGATTCAAGGTCGGGACGGTGAAAAGACCGAACCTAGACACGGTGAGCCCGGCGCCCTGGACGGGGAGCGCGCGAGGGCAGCGGCCCGGAAGGACCGCGGTCGGCCGCGCTTGCCGCCCGGCCTGTCGGCAGGGCGCGCAGCGCCCGGTCCTACGCGTCCGGCGCCAGGGCCGGTCATCAGCGGCCGTCCGGCTCACCTCTGGCTCGATGGGAGGCCCGACATGAAGATCAAGATCCGGCCAGAGCGTGCCAGCATGCTTGAGGAGAACGACTGGCTCGCCGAGCTCCGGGACGGTGAAGGTGCCGATCCCGCCGGCCTTGACCCCGCCGATCCCCCCGGCCCCGGCCCCGCCGAGCCGGCCAGCCCCGGCTATGCCGTGCCAGCTAGCCCCGGCCCTGCCGAGCCGACCAGTTATGTCCGCGCCACGCCGGCCGGCCCTGGCTATGCCGTGCCGGCCGGCCATGGCCGTGCCGAGCCAGCCGATGGCAGTGCCCCGCCAGAAGCCCTCGCCGGGCCAGGTGCTCCAGCCGCGTCCGTCGCGTCCGTCGCCCCGGCCGGGATCGCTGCCGTCGCCGGCCTGGCTAGGCCCGCTGCCCCGGCCCCGCCCACTGGCCCGGCCGGGGCTACCGAGCGAGCCGTGATCGGTGACGGGCTGCGACGGCCGATCATGTGGTGCGAGATCGGTTCGTGCATCTCCTGGCATGCCGATCCGGCTGCGCTCGGCGAGGCCGATAGCCGGGCCCGCGCGATCGAGGCCGGCTGGCGCCTCGATGCCTTCGGTCGGCTGGTCTGCCCCCGATGCCAGCAGACCGACCCTCACTTCCGGTCCTCCAGCCAGGTCGTGCCGTGGGACCGGTACCGGGCCATCGCCAGGACCGCCCGGGCCGCCGCCATGACCGGCGACCAGGCTGCCCGAGGCGCCGCGGTGCCGACCAGCCATGATCCCGGCCGTGTGGCCCGCGGCTACCCCCCTGCCAGCCGGACAGAGCTGGAACGGCACCACGATTTCCCGGCTGCTCAGGCCATGCTCGCTGACCAGCGAGCTGAACGGCCGCCCAGCGCCGCCGTTCCCGCGGTGCGGGGCTGAAATGCGGCCCGGTCCTGGTGGGCCTGCGATGGCCCCTGGCGGGTACCTCGCCCAGCCGGTGAGCACAGCGAGAATCTGATGATCCGGGAACATGCACACGCCTGTTCCGCTGGTGCGATGACATTGACCGGGCGGCGATGGTAGCGCACCGGCCACACCTGACCGCCGGCGGCGGCTACTGGCTGATACCGGCGGCGGAGATGGCCGGCCTGGCGATCGGCAACTGGCGGCCATCGCCGGATCCCGCCCTGGCGGGCTGGTCCTGCCCGCCGCGGATCGCCACGCGCGCGCTCGGCGCGGATCCCGGATCGGTCCGCGCCGCCCGGGACTTCACTATCGCCATCTTGCACCGGTGGGGGATGGCCGAACGGAGCCAAGACATCGCGATCGTGGTGTCTGAGCTGCTGACCAACGCGCTGCGGCACGCCCTGCCAGCGCCCGGCGATACCCGGCGCCGGCCACCGATCCGGCTGGGCCTGCTCCAGCCCGGGCCCTGCGTGCTGTGCGCAGTCGCCGACCCCAGCAAGGCCGCTCCGGCGCCGCGAAGGCCTGGTTCCCTCGCCGAGAGTGGCCGGGGATTGCACATCATCTGCGCGCTCAGCGACCAGTGGGGCTGCACCACGCCCAGCGAGACCGGAAAGGTCGTGTGGGCCCTGTTCCGCCCGCGGCCCGACACCGCCCTCCCCCGCCCGGTCCCCGAGCAGGCCGGGCCGGGCCGCGGCCGGTTCCGGAACCCGGCAACCTGGCAGAACCAGCCGGCCTGAAACCACAGGTCGTCGGCCGGCCGGGGCATGACCATCGGGCGCTGCCCCGTGACCCTCATCCGCAGGTCCGGTGTGACAGCTCTCTGATGCCGGCCGGGAGATGTGACAGCTCTCTGACGCCGCCCGGAGAAAGGGAGAAGTAGAGCCTCACAGCCTGTAGGCGTACGTGATCGCCGCCGCGCCTGCCGCGGCGAGCAGCGCGAAACCGTCCACCATGCGCCAGCGCATCGACCTCAGTGCCGACTGCAGGTAGCTGTTCCCTTCGATGTCTCGCACGTCGCGCAGCAGCCCAAGTGCCCGCCCGGTGCTGTGAGCGGCTCCGATGGCGGCTGCCAGCAAGACCCCGTAGCCGATGGTGCCCGCGGCCGCGACCGCGAGCGGCAGCAGCCAGAATCCGGCATAAGGATTACGGGTAGCGAACCCAGGGCCGAGCAGCGATCCCCAGACCACGAACCGCCGTCGCCTCGAGACTCCTCGCACCCACTCCGAGGGAACTTGCCATCTGCTGCCCGGCGGTGCCGGCCGGGTCCTGCCACCCGCCTCCGGGACTCCGTACAACACTCCGTACCCGGCCATGAGGACCAGGGCGATGGAGCTCAGCGGCAGCAGGTTGACCAGCAAGCCCAGCGTCATCCACACAGTGATCGCCGGCAGGACGTAGGCGGCGAGCAGCCAGACCCGCCTGTCAAGGCTCCCGACCGGGAGATCAGCGGCAAGCGAGGCCGCCGAGTTCGCGCCTCAAGGAGAGTATGCCTTGGAGTAGCCGTTCCCGGCGGCGACGAGAACGGCCAAGATGGCGACGGTCACGATGCGGCCTGACAGTGCCCAGCCAGCGCCCAGCCCCACCGCGATGGCTCCCGCCGCGAGTAGTGCCCTAGACCGCGACATGAGGCCCTTCACTCACTTGCGCGCGCGGCCATCAGAGCTCGGCCGCGGCAGGCAGCACGAGGTGTCACTGGTCGGACATCTGCATCCGAAGTTGCTCCTCCTTGAAGTCCGCAGCGGTCTTGCAGTTGCAGCAGACGCAGTCGGTGAGGCACGTGCACCAGTCCCTGCAGCGGTCGCGGAATATGCAGTCCTTGCAGACCCTGTACCCGTAGCCGTGCCCAAGGCCGGCACACGCGATCCACAGGCCATGCGGCCACTCGCACCGGTAACCCTCCTTGTTGAAGCAGTCGCTGACGAAGGATCCCTTGCACAGGACGTAGCCGTGGGGGCATTCGGTGGGCCTGCAGCCCCTGCACCGTGGCGTCGGGCCGCAGTGGCCCGCACAGTCCTGGGCGAGGGCAGGCGTCTCGCCGATCGAGATGGCGGCGATGCTGGCGGCACCGCTGACGAAGACAGTTCGCAGGATATTCCTGCGTGACATTTTCCGGGTGGCCCGTTCCGTCATCTGGCTGATTCGTGCGTCGAAACCTGAGCCGAACTGCCTCCAGGTCATCGCATCCCCCCTTCTCAGTCGGCTCCAGCGGCCGGGGCGGCCGCTTCGAGGTCGTCTTCGTGCTGTGGTGCTGCCGCTGTCACCGGGATGGATTCCCGCTCAGCCGGGGGAAGCAAACAGGCGCGGCTGAAGGTGCGGACCTCGGCGGCCTGGATGGCCGGGGCGGCCGCCCTGACCACGCCATCGCGGTCGATAGCCACCAGCAGCGGCGTGGCAGTCGCTCGGTATGCCTGCGTGGTGGCCTGCGCCACAATGCGGCCGCATTCCAGCCGGGTCGTGCGGAAGGCGTCAGAGACCTTCAGGTAGCTCTTCGGGCTGGATGTGAGCAGCAGGACCCGCAGGCCGCTCAGCTCGCCAGCGTGCTCGGCTGTTCCGAGCGCGAGGACGAGTTTCTCGCAGGACAGGCAGGTTGGCTCGACGAACGCCAGCAGGGTTGGCTGCCCGTCTCCTGGCGTCAGGTACCGCACGGTGTCGTCGGCGAACCGGCGGTATTCCAGGCGTGCCGCCTTGCTGCCCACCGCAGGCCCGAGCGGGGCGGCCGTATCGGCCTGGCGAAGGGTCCGTCCAAGCTGGCGGTAAACAACAATCAGCAGCAGCCCGAAGGCAAACAGCAGCGTCCATTGAGCCACGGCGAGATACAGGGGAATCTTCATTGCGCCTCCACCTTCGGTTCTGGCTCGCGACCAGTGCCACGGGCCCTGGCGGCGGTGAACGCGGCCAGGGCCAGCAGCGCGGCGGCAGCGAGTAGCAACACCCGCGCCGTCGTATCCAGCTGGAGAGCTGCCGCACCGACGTGCGCTAGGGCGACGGCGGCAATACCTGCGGTGACGGCGCTGCGCAGGACGCCCGCGGCGTCGAATTTCCGGTGGGAGAGCGCCCCGAAACATCGGCATGACCGGCCGCGGTGGAGGGCGTAGCCCACGGCGGAGACGGCGACAAATGCGCAGGCGATGGCGAAGACGAGGGCGTTCAGTGCCGTGATCGCCGGGAGCGTCAGGCTGGCCAGGCCGACAGCGAGCTCAGCAAGCGAGACTCCGATGGCGATTGCCGACAGCAACGGCCAGGCCACGCGGAGCGGGATGAACAGCCGCACGGTCGAAGTGAAGCTGGCCGGGTCGGAGAGTTTGGCGCCTCCCGCAACGATCAGCAGGGACGCCAGGATCGTCTTGGCGCAGAGAACCAGGACGTCCACTGGCCTACACTCCGGCCCCGGCGGTGCGGCGCCGGAAGCGGCCGCGAGGCGCGAGGGTTTCCGGCTCGGGCGGGAGATCCGCGAGCTGCAGCAGCTTCGTCACCTGCCAGGCATGATTGACCAGGCTAGATGCCCGCACCCGGCCAGCTGAATCGACGAATATCGCAAAGGGTGTTACCCGGACGTTATAGGCGGCGTAGAGCGAAGGTGACCCGGTCAGGACCGGGATGCCGTCCAAGCCGATCAAGCGCAGCGCCGACTCCGCCAGCTCGTTGCGGCGGCGGGTTAGCACCACGATCTCCAGCCGCTCTTGCGCCATGACCTCGCGCAGCCCATCCACTACAGAAGGAAAAGACTTCAGGGAATGGTCGGTGAACATGATCAGCTGCAGGGAAGTGCGCGGGGGAGAGCGGACTACCTTTCCGGTGGAGTCCACAAGCGACCAGCCGGGCGCGGGCATTCCGGGCGCCAGGCCGTCACGCTCGATCGCCTCAGCGCCGGACATGGACACGTGCGTAACCCCGAATAGGGCCAGGACCGTGGCCATGCAGAAGACCAGGGCGACAACAACAAACGAGCTGGCCAATAGCATGGTCACATCCCGGCGCCGTTTACCTCAGCCGCTCATAGATTCGCAGAACCAGACAAGTTACGTCAACCCTGTGGCCAACGGCCTGCAATGGCCGCTCTCGGCCGACGACGCCTATCCACCGTTCGTTCGTGCGTCCTTGGGCTTCCCCACGGAGCGTGGAGACATCGCCTTAAGGGAGGACGGCGAGGGTAATTGTCAGATCCTGTGGATCCTGATGTTCCGCGGTCGAACTCCAGCGGCTGGATCGCCGCGGCCGCCCGCTGCGCCCGCCACGGCCGCCCGCCGGTTCCTTTGTGCGATCACGCGCGGAAGTTCTTCCGTATGATGCCGTCATGTCGGAGTCTTCGCCAGCGACCTTTCCTATCACGACCGCTCTCGGGCTGCAGGGCATGGTCATCGAGCGGGACCTGGGACTCACCTTCGGGCTCGTCGTGCGCAGCATGGGCTTCGCGAAGTCATTCGGCGCCGGGCTGACGGCGCTGCGCCAGGGCGAGGTACCCCAGTACACCTCGCTGCTGGAGGACAGCCGCCGGCACGCCATCGATCGCATGATCGACAACGCGCGGCTGCTCGGCGGGGGGAGCCGGGGACGCGGGCCGGTCAGGGCGAGCCGTACAGCCCCGGGCCGGTGACGTGCAGATCGCCGAGGAACGACCGGGCCGCCCCGTACGCGGTCTCGATGAGCGTGCCGGTGTGGCGGAAGTCCAGGGGCGACACCGTCTGCGGTTCCGGGCCGTGCAGGTAGACGACCGGTACGTCGCCCGCCACGAGCGGCGCCTCGTAGACCGCCTGGGTGCGCATGCCCACCATCGCGGTGTAGAACAGCACCTCGGCGATCGACCCGGGCGCCTCCAGAACGTGCCCGGGGAAAGCGCAGTCCAGCACGACGAGCGACCGCGCGCCCATGGCCACGGCCTGCTGCATCGGGACGTTGGCGACCAGGCCGCCGTCGTACAGCCGGAGCGCCCCGACCTGCACGGGCGCGAAGATGCCGGGGATGGCGGCGCTGGCCAGCAGGGCCGGCAGCAGCGGCCCGTCGCGCAGGACATGCGGGCGGGCGGTGGCGATGTCCATGGCCACCGCCGAGAAGGGCAGGGCCAGGTCGGCGAAGGTGGTGCCCGCGCCCATGAACTCGGCGATGACGGCGGCGAGCCCGGTGCTGGGAAACAGGTGCGTCTTGCTGTGCTGCAAGGTGCGTACCTGGGCCAGCAGGCGTCCGGGGAACACCTGCTCGCGCGTGAGCCTGGCCCACAGATGGGACAGGCGGTTGGCCGCGCTCCTGGGATTATGGGCCACGACCGCGCCGTTGAGCGACCCGACCGAGGTGCCGGCCACGATGTCAGGCGAGATGTCATGCTCGGCGAGCGCCTGCAGCATCCCCACCTGTATCGCGCCCAGGCTCCCGCCGCCGCCGAGCACGTATCCCACCGGACGGGGAAGGTCCGCGATGCCCACCAGGTAACTATCTCGCGCTCAGCGCCCGGGCGTCACGGCTCGATCAGCTCATCCGGGGGCCTGCGGCCGGTGGGGTGGGTGGTATCGGCCACGCCCAGCTGGAGCAGCATCTGCGGCGCGCCGGGCAGCGCCAGGCGGTCCCGGATCAGCGCGCGGATCACGGTGATCTCCAGCAACTCGGTGTGCAGGCTGGCGAACACCCACCTGCTGGCCGCGTGCAGCAGCAGCCGGTGCAGCCCCTGCCCGGCGCGCAGCCAGTGATCCCGGCTGTCGCCGGGCGTGACCAGCACCGCGGTGACGGCCGGCGGCGGACCCTGGGGATCCAGCAGCCCCAGGCCACGGCCCAGGTCGAAGTCCCGCTCCGGGAGCCGTCCGCGCGGGCTCGGGGGCGCCGCGTGCGACGTGGCGGGGAACGCGTACGCCGGGATGCCGTCGCGGGCCAGGCTGGCCGCGTTCCTGGTCCACTGCCGCGCGTCCGCCCGGGCCTGCGCATTCCGCTGCAGCCTGCGGCCGACCGCGCTGGCGATGTCTGACAGCCGCCCGTAGGCGAGGCCCGGCTCCACGATCGCCAGCCTGGCCCCCTCGGCCAGCGCGTCATGCTGGAGACCGGCTACCAGCCCGGCGGGCAGCGGGCCGCAGCCGAACGCCCCCCGGTGCGTGTGCCGGTGCGGCAACGCCCTGAGCATCTCGCGTTCCGCCACGGTCATCGGCATGGCCGGCCCCAGGCTCACCCGGGCGAGCAGCCGGAGCCGGTCCGGATCGGGGAGCAGGTCGACGACGGGCTGATACCCGAGCGAGCGCACCGCGAGCCGCAGCCCGAACAGGGCGGCGCCGCAGCTGATGAGCATCTCCCGGCCCGCCGGGTCCGCCCGCAGCTTGCGCCTCGGGTCGCAGTACAGCTCGATGCCGGCCTGGCTGACCCGGAACCGCCACGGCTGGGTGTTGTGCACCGACGGCGCCCGGGCCGCGGTCGCGATCAGGTGATGAGCCTGATCCGCGAGGATCGGCGCGGTCTGGGTAACGATCGTCTCGGTCATGGCCCTTCACCTGCCCGGGTTGCCCGATCAGGGTGGTCCGGGCCGAGCGGGCCGGCCCAGGGTCTTTAGGCGGAGCGCGCGGTGACCAACGTCCCGGAGGGCCTCCCCCGGGGGGCCGGTCAGCCGGCCCGGGCGGCGCGTTCCGCCCCGGGCTCCGCGCAGGCGTGCGCGATCTCGTCCAGGCCGAGGCCGAGGGCGGCGGCCAGCGCGGCGACGGTGAAGAAGGCCGGAGTGGCGATGCGGCCGGTCTCGATCTTGCGCAGGGTTTCCGCGGGCACGCCGGAGGCCGCGGCGATCTCGGCCATGCTGCGCCGCCCGCGCGCCGTGCGGAGCACCAGGCCGAGCCGTTCCCCGCGGGCGCGGGTGTGCGAGCTCAGCGGCGGCCGGACCATACCGTGATAGTAATACCGGTATTGTTATACCGGCCAATGAGGCCATACAGAGAGGCGGTGGCCCGTGGTCGAGATCAAGACAGCTGCAGAGATCCAGGCCATCCGCGCTGCCGGGCGGGTGGTCGCGCAGATCCTGGCCACCGTGCGGGCTCAGGCCACGGCGGGCACCCGGCTGGCCGAACTGGACGAGGCGGCCCGCTCCGTCCTCGCGGACGCCTCGGCGACCTCGCCGTTCCTGGGCTACCGGCCGGCCTTCGCCCCGGTACCGTTCCCCGCCGCCATCTGCACCTCGGTCAACGATGCCGCGCTGCACGGCATCCCCGGCGGGTACCGGCTCGCGGACGGAGACCTGCTGAGCGTGGACTGCGGCGCCGTGCTGGACGGGTGGGCCGCCGACGCCGCGATCTCGTTCACCATCGGCCGGGCCCGGCCCGCCGACGCGCGGCTGATCGCCACCACCGAAGCCGCGCTGCGGGCCGGGATCGCCGCGGCGGTTCCCGGCGCCCGCATCGGGGACATCTCCGCGGCCATCGGCGCCGCCGGGCGCGCGGGCGGCTACGGCATCTGCACCGACTTCGGCGGCCACGGCGTGGGGCGGGCCATGCACGAGGACCCGCACGTCCCCAACTCCGGACCGCCCGGGCGCGGCCGCCGCCTCACCCCCGGGCTGGTCATCGCGATCGAGCCCTGGTTCCTGGCCGGCGGCCGGGACAGCTACCGCATCGACGGCGACGGCTGGACCATCCGCAGCGGCGACGGCAGCCGCGCGGCTCACGCCGAGCACACCGTCGCCGTCACCGCGGACGGCCCGCAGATGCTGACCGTGCCCTGATCCCGATCCCCGTCACCGGCTGAGGCCTCGATCTTTCTGCCGAACGGTCCATGGTGCCCGCGGCCGGAGAGCCCGGCGCCTCATGCCCCGGAGCACCCGAGCGCGGCGAGCACCAGCGGCGCGATCTGCTCCTGGCGGGTGACCGCCGGCCGGCCGCCCGGGTCGATGCCCGGCCCCGCGGCGGCCGCCCACGCGGTCACCACCTCCGGCTCGCGGCCGCCGTGCCCGCCCTGGTCGAGATGGCCGTGGTCGGTGACCACCACGGCCGTCCAGCCCTCCCGCTCGTAGCCGGGGCGGGACCTGAGCGCGGCGAGCAATCGCCCCACCCGCCGGTCGGCGGCCCGGGCCGCCTCCCGGTAGGCCGCGCCCGCGCCGGTGAGGTGCCCCGCGATGTCCACCGCGCCCAGGTACACGAACGACAGCCCGGGTCCGTCCTCGGCCAGGATCCCCGCGGCCAGCCTGGTGGTGGCCTCGTCCGCCGCGTCCCACCCGGCCAGGCTCATCTCGGCCGCGGCCACGAATTCGCGCCGGGTCGCCTGGGCGAACAGCGGGCCGCCGTCCTCGGCCAGCGCCAGCGGCGGCCATCCGCTGACCGCGAGCAGGGTGGACAGCCCGGCGCGGGTGGCCACGGTCACGAAGTCGGGGTGGTCGGCCAGCCGGTGACCGGTGAGGTCATTGGTGGTGATGCGGTGCCCGGCCACGCCGGCGCCGGTGACGATCGTCGCCCAGCACGGGCCGGACCAGGTGGGCGTGACCTGGTCCACGGTGACCGGGGCCAGGAAGCCGGCCCGGCCGAAGGCCCAGATCGAGGGCGTAGTGTCCGGGCCGAGCAGGTCGAACCGGACGCCGTCGACCCCGATGACCAGCGCATGGCGTAGGGTCGGGCCAGAAGGGAGCATGGATGTCATCCTCGCCGGAATCACCGCACCTCGACAACCGTCACCGGAACACGCTGCGGCAGATCTTCGCCCATCCGGTGAGCCACAACATCGAATGGCACGCGGTGGCCTCGCTGCTGGCGGCGGTGGGCACCGTCGAGGATCGTCATGACGGCAAGGTAGCGGTCAGGGTCGGGTCCGAGGCCGCGTTCTTCGACCTCCCCGCCGGCAAGGACATCGACGCTCAGATGGTCGTCGACCTGCGCCGGATGCTGACCAACGCGGGCTACGGCCCGGGCGGGTCGCCATGAAGCCAGTGATCGTCATCATGCACCACGACGTGGACTCGGCCGGCTTCATCGGCGCCGCGTTCGAGGCGCGCGGCGCGGAGCTGGCCGTCCACCTGTTCCCCGACGACGGCCCGCTGCCCGCGCTCTCCCCGGATCGCGTCGGTCACGTCGTCGTGCTCGGCGCCGTCAGCTCGGTCAATGATCCCGACGCCTGGATCGCCGAGGAGCTGGCCTGGCTGGGCCGGGCCGACCGGGCGGGCCTGCCCGTGCTGGGCATCTGCTTCGGCGCCCAGGCGCTGTGCGCCGCGGCCGGCGGTCGCGTCCAGGCCATGGAGCGCAAGGAGATCGGCTGGAAGATGGTCGACCCCGTCGACCACGGGCTGATACCCACCGGACCCTGGCTGGAGTTCCACGGCGACCGCTGCCTGCCGCCCGCGGCGGCGGCGGTGCTGGCCCGCAACGAGGCGGGCGTGCAGGCGTTCAGCCTCGGCCGGCACCTCGCGCTCCAGTTCCACCCCGAGGTCGACGGCGCGCAGCTCAAGGGATGGCTGGACGCGGGCGGCGACCGGGAGGCCGAGCTCCTCGGGGTTGACCCCGGCCGGCTCGTCGCCGAGACCATCCGCGAGGAGCCGGCCGCCCGGGAACGCGCCGACCGCCTGGTCGCCGCGGCGCTGCGCATCGCCGGCCGGCCGTGACGAGTCCGGCGCGGGCGCCGGTGTCTCCCGGTGAGATGGCTTACGAGCCAGGCTCGCGGGATCATTGTGACCGATGCGGTCAGGCTGTGTCTT
>Ga0187766_10000873_pt1 | contig 17240 bp, 18 predicted proteins | sample 0216_QUI02_MP05__4_FD_132971 | JGI IMG/M metagenome (GOLD analysis project Ga0187766, IMG submission 132971) | Tropical peat soil microbial communities from peatlands in Department of Meta, Colombia - 0216_QUI02_MP05_20_MG | ecosystem: Environmental > Terrestrial > Soil > Wetlands > Peat ... | reverse complement strand
CCCATGCGCTGCGCCCCGCGGCGGATGGTCTCCAGATACTGCCTGGCCTGCTCCGGAAGTTGCGGACCATAATCTTCCAGCACGGCATCGGAAAAACCATCCATCGCGCGCAACGGGGCACGCAGGTCATGGGCCACCGAGTAACTGAACGATTCCAGTTCCTTGTTGGCGGCCTGGAGTTCTGCCGTGCGCTGTTCCACCCGCCGCTCGAGGTCCCGGTTCAACAGCCGGATTTCCTCTTCCGCCCGCTTGCGCTCGGTGATGTCCGCGATCGTGCAAAACGCAATCTGCTTGCCCTGGCTGTCCTGGACGAGCGTTCCCCCGTAACTGAAGACACGCTCCCAGTCGCCATCGATACGCCGGACGCGCAACTCATACTCGCGCAGTCGTTCACCCCGGAGAATGCGCGGAAGCGGCCACTGCTCAAATGGCACCACTGTCCCATCGACGGTCGAGAGTTCGAAAATCTGCTTGAATTCAGGCAGTTGCCGGCGCCAGACCTCGTCGGTGGTAAAGCCATGCATTTCGATGGCGGCAGGATTCCAGTGGACCAACTCGCCCTGCATTTCCGAGATGACTAACCCCTCGGTCATGCCTTCCGTCACCCTCTGTAAACGTTCCTCGCTCTGACGGAGGGCGGCTTCGGCGCGCTTGCGCTCGGTGATGTCGCGCAGGATGGCAGTGAATAGCTTTCGTCCGCCCAGATCGACCTTGGAGATGGAGGCTTCGATGGGGAACTCCTCGCCGTTGGCCCGCACTCCGGAGATCGAACCCAGGTCTTGCATGTGTCGCCGGGTAAGGCCGGTCTGGCCAAAATCACGATGGTGTTGCGCGTGCGCCGCGCGAAAACGCTCGGGGATGAACTGGTCCAGCGGCTGGCCTATGACCTCGGTGGCGCGGCGGCCGAACATCTTCTCGGCGGCGGGATTGAACAGCACGATACGCTGGTGCTCGTCCACGGTAATGATGGCATCCATCGCGGAATTGATGATGCCGGCCAGGCGTGTCTCGCTGTCGTGCAGCGCCTCATTGGTTCGCGCCAGCTCGGCGGTCCGCTGTTGCACCCGCGCTTCCAGCAGGTCGTGCGCCTCTTGGAGTGCGGCATGGGCCCGGCGGCTGCCGACAAAGTCTTGGCTGATCATAAAGAGCGCCACCGCGACGAAGACAAACGCCAGGGCGATGCCAGTGATAATGATCGTTCTGGCTATTGTGCCGGCGCGGCGCGCCCGCGCGTCCCGCTGCTGCAACAGGTTCTGCTCGGTGGCTTCCATTTCGGCCACCACCGCAACAATCCGCTCGTGAAATTGTTCGCCCTTGTGGCTCGCGACAATCTGTTGGGCTGCCGCAAAGCCTTCTCGTCGCCGTACTTCGACTGCGCGTCGAATGAGTTCCAGCCGCTGCGCAATGATGCCCTCCAGCGTGTCCAAGCGGCGTTGCTGAACGGCATTGTCGGAGGTGAGGCTTCGCAGGTTCTGCATCTCGGTATCAACGTCAGCGAGTGCCCTTTGCAAGCGCTGCAGGAACTCCTCGTCGCCGGTGATGATGTATCCGCGGGTGGCCGCCCGAGCGTCGGCAAAGGTGGCGGGAACCAGCCGCAGCGAGGCAATCACCTGGTAGGTGTGATCCACCAGCATTCTGTCCTCATGAAGGCGGACGAGACTGAAGTACGACATGCCGGCGATCACCACCAAAACCGCCAGCGCCAAGGCGAAGCCGACGCGAATTTTCCACTCCGTCCACGCCAGGTTTCGTTCTCCCTGGCTGGGACTCGGCGGCGAGCGGCGCAGCGATTCCATCAGCAGGCAGGTCAAGCTTCCGGCAAGAATCAGGACCAGCCACTCGACGCTATGCAGGCCGCTTTGAATGGAAAACGAGTACTTGGGCGGCAAAAGAAAATAGTTCGCAACAACGGCGATCAACGCCGTGCAGAGCAATCCAGGACCCAGCCCGCCGACATAAGCGCTCAGAATAATCGGAATCAGAAACAGCTCCAGCGCCGGATCGTCGCCGAAGCGAGAGCTCAAACTGAGCCGTAAGAGCATGCTGACCACTGCCAGCACCACGGCCAGCAGATAGCCCAGCCAGGCCGGGACCAGGTTGCGGATGTTCTTTTCAGGGCCCCCCATGCTTGTTCTCAGGCTAACGCTGTGATGAGGTAAGGGGGAGCGGTTCTAAGCGGACAGGGTGAGGCGTTTATCTCGTTTTGGGAAGAGTGTGTCGAAATGGAAGCGGGGCTCAGCGGGCAGATTTGTCTTGAAACGGCGAGCTCTCCGCGAATCAGAAGATCCAGCCGCCGCCAACAACTACGTCGCCGTCGTAGAACACGGCGGCCTGGCCGGGAGTGATGGCGCGCTGCGGCTCATCGAAGGTTGCGACCACCTCGCCCTCACTGCCTGTCTCGATGGTCGCCGGCGCGGGCTGGTGGCGGTTGCGGATCTTGATGGAGACGCGCATGGGCCCGCGCAACGCATCCACAGAAATCCAGTTGACGCTTCGGGCGCGCAGCGTGCGCGAGTAGAGCTCGTCGCCACTGCCAACGACTACCTGCCGCGAATCGCCGCGAATCTCGAGCACATAAAGCGGCGATCCGGTGGCGACGCCCAGCCCCTTGCGCTGTCCGACGGTGAAGTTGTGGATGCCGGCGTGCCTCCCGATCACCTCGCCATCGGTCGTGACCAGTTCGCCGGCAGTGTCAGGCAGACTCTCGCCCTGCTCGGCAGCGTAGGCATCGAGAAACGCCTTGTAGTCGCCGGTGGGGACAAAGCAGATCTCCTGCGAGTCAGGCTTTTCGGCGAGCGCGAGCCCGTACTGCCGCGCTAGCTCGCGGACTTCGGACTTCCGCAACTCGCCCAGCGGGAAGAGCGTGCGGCTGAGCTGCTCCTGCGTCAGCCCGAACAGAAAGTACGTCTGGTCCTTGGCGCGATCGGCGGGGCGCTTGAGCAGCCAGCGTCCGCGCTCCTGGTCGAACTCGACGCGGGCATAGTGTCCCGTGGCCAGGCGCTCAGCGCCGATCTGCCGCGCCGTCACCAGGAACTGGTCGAACTTGATGGAGTTATTACAGAGACTGCACGGGATGGGCGTACGCCCGGCGAGGTACTCGGAGACGAATGGTCGCACCACTTCCTGTTCGAAGCGCTGCTCATAATTGACGACGTAATGAGGGATGCCGAGCCGCTCGGCCACGCGGCGCGCGTCGTACACATCGTCCAGCGAGCAGCAGCGCCCGTGCGCGACCTCCGGCATGCCCGGATGTCCGGCCAGCCGCCGCTGGTTCCAGAGCTGCATGGTCAGGCCGACCACGCGATGTCCCTGAGCACACAACATCGCCGCGACGGTGGAAGAATCCACACCGCCCGACATGGCGACCGCGATGGTCTCCGGTTCAGACACGTTGAGGTACCACGGCGGGTTCAATAGTGGCTCCACTTCTACCAACCGCGAGTACTTCCTCGGGCGTGAAGAAAAGCCAGTAATCATCTCGCTCGTCGGGGTTGTCGATATAGTCGGCAGGAGAAACGATCAGCCGAAAATCTCCGAATATAAATGTTGTCGCAAAATCTCCTGGGTCAACGTGGACGTCTGTCAATGCGGCATTTTCCAGCCGCCTTATCGCGACGGAAATGGCCCGCCGATCCGAGTCCGAATCCACCAGCCGGCGCTGGCCGTGCAGGAGCACCCAGTTCGAAAGATAGATCCATAGGTGCCATTTTCCGTGCGTATGACCATGCGACCTCAATTTGGGACCGAACTCGAAGGTCAAGAAACTACCTACCCCAAGCTTCGGTCTCCAAGGCGACAATCCGAACACCGGCTTAAAGTACTGACGAATATCGGTCGTCGTTTCCATTTTCATCCAAACATTGCCACCCCGATCTCTACGATAGTATCGAAACTATAGCCCATTCCGCTTATCTCACGGTGTAGTCGGTCCCGTTCAAATCGTGTGAGTTTGCGGCCTAGTATGCGCTCAATTTCACGCACGGCTGCACGAAACTGCCGGTTTTGGTCTCGGTTGCTCAACCCGCGGCATACTATTGAACGACCGTCGGCTTGTATAGAGGACTTAGCTCTCTAAGCCTCGCCACCGTCTCCGGCAGGATGGAAAGAGCGTAGTCCACATCTTCTGCCGTGTTCTGCTTGCCTAGGCTGAAGCGCAGGCTGGCGCGGGCGCGCTCGGGAGGCAGGCCCATGGCGGTGAGCACGTGCGAAGGTTCAATGGCGCCGGAAGAGCAGGCCGCGCCAGTTGAGACTGCCAGTCCTTTCAGGTCGAGCGCGATCACCAGCGCCTCGCCTTCGATGTAATCGAAGCACAGATTGGTGGTGGTCGGCACGCGCGGTGCGCCCGCGCCGTTGATGCCAACCGAATCTACAGCTGCCACAATGCTCGCCTCAAGGCGGTCGCGCAGCGCGGCAAAATTTCTATCCTCGCCATTGGCCAGCGATTCGCGCGCGATCTCCGCCGCCTTGCCCAGCCCGACAATCCCCGGCAGGTTCTCAGTGCCGGCGCGGCGCGAGCGCTCGTGGCTGCCGCCGACAAAAAGCGGATCGAGCAGCGTACCGCGGCGCACGTAGAGCGCGCCCGTGCCTTGCGGTGCGTGCATCTTGTGCCCGGAGATGGAGAGCAGGTCGCAGCCGATCTTCTTGACGTCAATCTTCATTTTGCCCGCAGCCTGCACCGCGTCGGTGTGGAAGTACACGTCGGCCTCAGCGGCGATGCGTCCGATCTCCTCGACCGGCTGGAGGACGCCGGTCTCATTGTTGGCCATCATGATGGTGATGAGCCGAGTCGCAGGCCGCAGTGCACGGCGCACGTCCTCCGGATTGACCACCCCGCGCCCGTCCACGGGCACGAACGTGACTTCGCAGCCACGCTCGGCTAGCCGCTTGGCGGAGTTCAGCACCGCGTGGTGCTCGATGGTTGAGGTGATGACGTGATCGCCGGGATGTACCATGCCGAAGATCGCGAGATTGTCACCCTCGGTGCCGCCGCTGGTGAAGACGATCTCCGCAGCCCGGGCGTTAAGCAAGTCCGCCACCGACTGCCGCGCGCGCTCCACCGCCGCCCGCGCCTGCTGTCCAAAGTGGTGGATGGACGATGCGTTGCCGAAGCTCTCGGCAAAGTACGGACGCACAGCCTCCAGCACCTCCGGCAACACGGGGGTGGTGGCATTGTTGTCGAGGTAAACCCGGCGCATAGTCCTATTTTACGCATCTTGTCGACGGCTCGCATCACTCGTGGCCGTGATTGGCGGCCCGCAGGCGTACAATAGTCGGCTTTCGAAACCTCAGAGGAGGAGCCCGATGGATGCTCTCACCCCGATCGGCCCGGCAGTGAACGTCGAGACTGCCAAGAAAGCGGCAGCGGCAGCACTAGCCGAGGCCCGCAAGAACAACTGGCTTATGGCCGTGGCCGTGGTCGAGCCCAACGGTGCCCTGGTCTATTACGAGAAGATGGACAACACGCAACTGGGCAGCGCTCAAGTCTGTATCGACAAGGCGCGTTCCGCGGCGCTGTTCAAACGTCCTACCAAAGCGTTTCAGGATGCGATCGCCAGCGGCGGCGCGGGCCTGCGCATGTTTGCCATAAGAGGCGCGGTGCCGGTTGAAGGCGGTGTTCCTCTGGAGATGCAGGGCAAGCTGGTCGGCGCTATCGGCATCTCCGGTGGACAGAGCGACCAGGACGGACAGTGCGCCACCGCCGGCGCCAATGCTGTTAAGACCTAGGCTACAATGGTCGCCTTTTTCGCGGGCCCACTCGGAATTCGAGTTCCAATTCTTGCCAGAGGAGAATGAAAATGACTGTGCATTCCGCCGTGAAGTTTCTTGTCGTGCTGATGCTGGTTTCGTACGCGGTCTGCGCCTTCGCGCAGGCCCCGGCCGCCGCGTCGGCTGCCCCCAGCATGTATCTAACCCCCATCGGCCCGCCGATCGGCGTAGAAACCGCCAAGAAAGCGGCCGCGGCGGCGCTGGCCGAGGCGCGCAAGAACAACTGGCTGATGGCCGTGGCCGTGGTCAGCCCCGCCGGCGTCCTGATCTACTGCGAGAAAATGGACAACGTGCAGTTGGGCAGCGCTGAGGTGGCCATCGACAAGGCTCGTTCGGCCGCGCTCTATAAGCGTCCAACCAAGGCCTTCCAGGACGCCGTTGCCGGTGGCGGGGCCGGGCTGCGAGTGTTCGCGCTGAAAGGCGCCATGCCGGTTGAGGGTGGCCTGCCGATCATCGTGGACGGCAAGCTCATCGGCGCTATCGGCCTCTCCGGCGACTTGAGCGAGAATGACGGCAAGTGCGCGGCTGCCGGCGTTGCCGCCCTCAAATAGATAGCAACCCTCGGGCAACCAGGAGAGACGCAGCATGCTGGGTCTCTACCAATACATTGCCCGGCAACCGCCTGATCGGTACGATTATTATTTATTACCAAGCGCAGCCTCCAATGACGTTGAACCCCTTGATCCGCGCCAGCGCAGTGGGCCTCTTGTGTCTCTGGGCGGTATCCTTCGGCGCCGCCGACAAACCTGCCAACCTCGACGACTTTGCTCGCTGTCTCGGCAAAAAGGAAGCGGTCATGTACGGCGCCTTCTACTGCGAGCACTGCAAAGAGCAGAAGGACCTTTTCGGCGATTCCGCCCAATACCTGCCCTACGTGGAGTGCGTCGAGAAAGGTACGCGCAAAGAGACTGAGCAGTGCAAGGCGCTCGGCATCCGACGCACCCCCACCTGGATCTTCGAGCAAAGCGGCGAGCGCGTGGACGGTAAGGTGCTCTCGCTTCAGGAACTCAGCCAGAAAACAGGCTGCAAGCTGCCGTGAACCGCCTCCTGCTGGCTATTTCGCTGCTGGCGGCGGTGGGAATGGTGCTTTCCGCCGTCTCACTCAAGAACCACTACAGCGGGGAGAAGACCGAGTACTGCGACCTGGGCGATACCTTCAACTGCGACCTGGTGAACCGCAGCGTGTATTCGCACATCGGACCGGTGCCGGTGGCGGCCATCGGCCTGGTTGGATACGCGGCGCTGTTTGCCTTGTCGCGCCTGCGCCGGCGCGCCGCGCGCGTCCTGATGGTGCTGGGCGCTCTGGCCGGCCTGGCTTTCGCGCTCTACCTCACCTACGTCGAGGCCTACGTGCTGGGGGTGTGGTGCATTCTGTGCCTGGGGTCGCTGGCCGCGATCGCGGGGATCACGGCGCTGTCGGCGGCGTCGGTCATGAAGAGAGCGCCCGAGGCGCACGCTTAGGAAGTTAGGTCCGCCGGTCGATGGGCGTGTACGGCGCCGGGTAATTGGGCCCGACGTACTCGGCGCGCGGACGGATGAGCCGGTTGTCGTCGAGCTGCTCCAGCACATGTGCCGTCCAGCCGCTGATGCGCGAGACCGCAAACAGCGGCGTGAACAGATCGATGTCGATGCCCAGCGTGTGGTAGGTGGAGGCGGAGTAGAAGTCAACGTTGGCGTTCAGCTTCTTGTCGGCCTTGATGAATTCCTCGATCCTGTGGGAGAACTGGAACCACTTGGGCTCGCCCTTCGATTCGCCCAGCTCGCGCGACATCTGCCGCAGGTGCGTGGCCCGCGGGTCTTCGGTGTGGTAGACGCGGTGGCCGAAGCCGGGGATTTTCTTCTTCTGCGCCAGCATGCCCTTTACGTACTCAACCGGATCGGCGCCCGAGCGGTCGATGGCTTCCAGGATCTTGAAGACTTCTTCGTTGGCCCCGCCGTGCAGCGGGCCTTTCAGCGCGCCGATGCCGGAGGTGATGGCCGAATGCATGTCCGACAGCGTGGCCGCCGTCACGCGCGCGGCGAAGGTGGAAGCGTTCAGCTCGTGATCGGCGTGGAGGATGAGCGCGATGTCCAGAGCGCGCTCGGCGGTCTTCGACGGCGGCTCGCCTTTCAGCATGAGCAGGAAATTGGCAGCGTGAGACAGATAGCGGTCGGGCTCGACTAACTGCAGGCCTTTGCGGATGCGGTCATAGTAGGCCACCACCATCGCCAGTTGCGAGGTCAGGCGGATGGTCTTGCGCATATTGGCTTCGCGCGTGTTGACCTTTTCTTCCGGATCAAAGTAAGAAAGCGCCGAGACCGTGGTGCGCAACACGTCCATGGGCAGAGCGTGCTTGGGCGCTTGCCGCAGGTAGCTGATGATGCCCGCGTCCAGCTTGCGTTCGCGCCACAGCAAGGTGCGCAGCTCCTGCAGCTCTTGCCGCGTGGGCAGCTTGCCGTACCAGAGCAGGTAGCAGACTTCCTCGAAGCTGGAATTGTCGGCCAGTTCGTGGATGTCGATGCCACGATAGGCGAGGATGCCGCGGTCGCCATCGATATAGCAGATGCTGGAATTGCAGGCGACTACTCCTTCGAGCCCTCTGGGCGCCGCCGTGCTTGTGGACATGAGGCCCTCTCTTCAGGCTGCGGGAAAGAAATGCGGACCCTGAAATCGCTCACCCCGCCAGCCCCAGCCCCATTCTTATACTCCAGATAAAGACGCTTTCCAAGGCAGGAGCGAGCCCACCGTAGTCGAGACGCAGCATGCTGCGTCTCGACTGGGAAAACGAGCCTAGCCTTTCACCTTCAGCACAACTACGGTCGCGTCATCAAAGTGGGTCACGCCTTCGGAATGGCTGGCCACGACATCAAAGATGGCTTTGACGACCTCCTCGGCCGAGGAGCGGCAGTGCGTGGCCACCACCTGCTCAATGCGCTTATCGCCCAGGAATTGGCCGGCGCGGTTGGGAGCGTCAGAGATACCGTCGCTGTAGAAGACGAACACGTCGCCGGGCACGGCCTGAATGGTCAGTTCCTCGTATTCCGCATTTTCGAACAGCCCCAGCGGAAGGCCGGTGGCGTCCACCCGCCTGACCTTGCCGTCGCGGCAGTGAATGGGCCTGGGCAGACCGGAGTTCGCAATCTGCATGATGCGGTGGCCGTCGTTCCACACGGCATAAAGTAAGCTGAGGTAGAGCTCCTCCAGGCGCCGCTCGTTAAGGGAAGCGTTGACGGCCGCCAGCATCTCCGCGGGAGAAGGTTCGGCGCCCGAGGTCGAGCGCATGATCCCACTGGCCAGCGCCGCATACAGGGCCGCGGGCGCCCCCTTGCCGCTGACATCGCCCAGCACGATCCCTTGCCCCAGCGAGTACTCCAGAAAGTCATAGAGGTCACCACCAATCGTGTGCGCGGGGATGAACCTGGCGGCGATCTCGGCGTGCTCCAGTTTGGGATGCGACGGCGGCAGCAAGCTGTACTGTACCTGTCGCGCCATCGCCAATTCGCGCTCCATGCGCCGCTCTTGCCGGGCGATGCGTTCGTAGAGGCGCGCGTTCTCTATGGCGATGGCGATCTGCGCCGCCAGCGTGGTAAGCGTGCGCACGTGGGCCTCGCGAAAATATCCGCTGCGGGTGTGCTCCAGGTCGAGCACACCGATCACGCTCTCCTTGTAGATAAGCGGCACCACCAGCTCGGAACGCGTCTCCGGGTTGAGTTCGATGTAGCGCGGATCTTTGGTCACGTCCGGCGCTAGCACTGGTTGGCGATGCTGCGCCGCGTATCCCACCAGTCCCTTTCCGAGTTCGATCTCGCGCTTGATCTGTACTTTTTCGTAGAAGCGCAGCGCGAAGCGGTGCTGGAGACGCGTGCCAGTGGTGTCGAGCAGGAGGATGCTGAACATCTGATAGTCGATCAGCCGGTGGAGCAGCTCGCCGATGCGCTGGAACAGCCGGTCGAGGTCGAGGATGGCGGTGAGCTCGCGGCTGATCTCGTTGAGCACGGTCAGGATCTTGGCCTGGCGCGAGGCGCGGGTGTAGAGTCGCGCGTTCTCAATGGCGACGGCGATGCGCGAGGCAATCACCGTCAGCAGGCGGGCGTGCTCCTGCGAAAAGTAGTTGAGTTCGGGGGCCTGAAGGTCGAGCACGCCAATCACCCGGTTCTTCACGATCAGCGGCACGGCCAGCTCGGAGCGAACCTCGGGCACGCTGCCGATGTAGCGCGGCTCCGCGGTCACGTCATTCACCAGCACGGCCTCGCGTCGCTGCGCCGCCAGACCGGTGATGCCCTGGCCCATCCGTGCGCGGAATTTTTGCACCACCTCCTGCGGGTGCCCGATGGAGAAGCGGAAGCGCAACTCGTCGGTCTTCGCGTCCAGCAGGAGAATGGCGAAGATGTCGAACCGGATGATCTTCTGCAGCAGCCGGCTGACGCGTTCCAGCAGTTCGTCCAGGTCGAGCGTGGCGTTCACCGCGTCGGCCACTTCGAGCAGGAAGGGATCGAGCACGGGCATGGCCTCGTGTTCCTGCGTGCTACGCGCGCGCGCCGCGGACTTGGAGCCCCCACTCATGACTTCGTTCATCATAGCAGCCGGGTGCTGCCGCCGATTCCAGATTCCTGACTTCGAATTGCGCGCGTTCTCGGCGGCGACACGATCCGCGCATCTCCGTAGAGACGCAGCATGCTCCGTCTCTACACGGACGTTGCAGCATCGCTTCTTCCACGACTAGAATCGCTTGGTTTTTATTGGAAGGTGAACTCATGAATCTGAAAGGCATCAAGCTGAGCTGGCTGGGACACGCCACGTTCCGTATCGAAACCCCCGCCGGCAAGACCGCGCTGGTCGATCCCTGGGTGATGGGGAATCCCATGTGTCCGGAGTCGGAGAAGAAGGTCAAGAAGGTGGACGTGATGCTCTGCACGCACGGCCACTTCGACCACATCGGCGATGCAGTGGCCATCGCCAAGCAGCACAATCCCACAGTGGTGGGCATCTTCGAACTCTGCGCTTGGATGGAGAAGAAAGGCGCCAAACAAATTTCGCCCATGAACAAGGGCGGCACGCAGAAGGTCGGCGACCTGCGCGTCACCATGGTGCACGCCGAGCATTCCTGCGGGATCCAGGACGGCGACCAGATCGTCTACGGCGGCGAGGCCTGCGGCTATGTCATCGAGTTCGAGAACGGCGTGAAGATCTACCACGCCGGCGACACCAACGTCTTCGGCGATATGCAGATCATCCGCGAGCTCTACGCACCCGAGATCGTGATGCTGCCCATCGGCGATCACTTCACCATGTCGCCGCGCGAGGCCGCCTACGCTTGCCGCCTGCTGAAGCCGAAGACGGTCATCCCCATGCACTTCGGGACGTTGCCCGTGCTGACCGGCACTCCCGCCGAGTTGAAGAAGCTGGTGAAGGATGCCGAGATCCTGGAGATGAAGCCGGGGCAGACGATTGTCTAGCGGTTGGCTGGGACCAGATCGATGGTTGCTGTCATGCGCGTGAAGGGGCACGCCTTTCAGGCGTGCCGTAAGGGTTGCCTGAAGATTCGGCTTTAGCCGCTGGGTCGACCCGCTCAGCGTTCTAAAGGGCCAGTTTGTGGTTGAATATTAACGGCACGGCTGAAAGCCGTGCCCCTTCACCAGTCTCGACACACGACGAGCTATTGAGGATGACTAAACCCGCACCCAAGCCTTCCGACCGCGCCCACTGGATGCTCTCCAGCATCATCAGCGAGCCCATTGAGCAGTACATCTACGATCTTCTTCCCGAGCGCGACGAGGTTCTCGTCGAGATGGAGGCCGAGGCCGCCCGCCGCAAGATTCCCATCGTGGGGCCGGCGGTGGGAAGGCTTTTCCAGTTGCTGGCGAGCATCTCGGGCGCCCGTACGGTGTTCGAGATGGGCTCGGCCATCGGCTATTCGACCATCTGGTGGGCGCGGGGGCTGGGAAGGGAAGGGCGCGTCATCTACACCGACGGCGATCCCAAAAACGCCGAGCAGGCGCGCCGGAACTTTGAGCGCGCCGGCGTGGCCGAGCGCGTCCAAATCCGGACTGGCGAGGCGCTTGAGATCCTCTCGGAGCACAAGCCGGAGTCGCTCGACATCATCTTCAACGACGTTGACAAGGAAGACTATCCGCGCGTCTTCCGCCTGGCCGTGCCGCGGCTCAAGCCCGGCGGTCTGTTCGTCTCCGACAACGTGCTTTGGCATGGGCGCGTCGCCGAGAAGCAGCCGGAGATGGCCTCGACCCGCGCCATCCAGGAGTTTAACCGCATGCTGTGTAGCTCGCGCGAACTGTTCCCGGTGATTATCCCGCTGCGCGACGGCGTGGCCGTGGCGGTGAAGGAAGCACGCTGAACAACCTGGCGAAACTGGATCTACCTTGTGACAGGTATGCACTCCACCACGATGCCTGCCGCTGCGGCTCTGCACTCTTGGAATCGGCTTTGATCGACGTAGTACCGAACCGAGAGCCGATCATTGCTCAACCAACGAACCTCTGTGCCTGTCCAGTCGCTAGGCCCCGAATACTGGTATACCAATTTTCGTCGGATACCCCACTTGTTGCGCACAGATACGACAGTCGAGTCCCTACCGAGGAAGCCCGCATTGTACGTGTAGTCCGCGACGTGCTTGCCGTCGGGCGACACAAACATTCTAGGCCGGGACATGCAAGCTGCCAGCGAGACCAACAAGATCGAGGCAAGAACCAAAAGCACCACGACGACCGCACCGGCTAGACGCATGCATATCGTGAGCCACCTATGCCTCACAAAGCCGACCCGAAAGAGATAGGCTGTGCCTGCCGCGATGATTGCCATTGCGGCCGCCACTTCGAGCAGCGGTAAATAGAACGCTAGAAGATCAACAGTCCTCAGCATCGACCTGCTCACTAGGACAGAGCCACTCTTCGCATTCTAACCAACCGCGGAAGATGCCTGGGGGCATTTCAAACGGTGGAGAAATGTTTCGCGGCAGCAAATCTCTAAAAGCTCACCGACGGACGCAAGTCTTAGCGGGTGCTCCGTTCTGGATGGTAAACCCTCCACCCGCGCTCGCGGGCGATGGACTCGAGGCTCGCGTCGGGCGAGATGCCGAAAGCGTGCCGGGCCAACTCCAGCATGGCGACATCGTGGACGGTGTTGCCGAAGGCGACGTCGATGGCGCCATCGGGGAAGCGCTCGCGCAACACGACCGCTTTTCCCTCGTCGGTGGGTACCATGAGCAGGCGTGACGAACAGCGGCCGTCTTCGATGGCGGCGCTGGCGGCAAGCACGCGCTCGGGCGGGATGCCGAAGCGACGTGCCCCGGCGCGGATCACCCATTCATTAGTCGAGGAAACGGCCCGCACCTCGCAGCCGCGCTTGCCGAGCTCCAGAACCAGTTCCTGCATGGCAGGGAAGATGTGCATGGCGATCTTTTCTCGGAAAAATTCTTCTGCGCCGCGCTCCAGTTCCGCGACGGAGAACCCGGCATGGATGGTGACCATCTCGCCACACATGGTCTCCTCATCCACCTTGCCCGCCTTGTAGTCGCGATAGCGCGCGACCGCCCAGGCGGCGACGTCTCTCGCCATCAGCCCGTGTTCCATCGCCCAGTAGAAGAACCCTTCGCCGGCGTCGCCCGCCCACAGCGTGCCGTCGCAGTCAAAGACTGCAAGGCGCGGTTGAAGATCGAGCACCGACTGCACAAACTGGGAGCCGGAAGGCTTGGAGGGGCTTGTTCGGGGCGTCATATGAAAACGCTTTGTATCAGGGCACGGCTTCAGCCGTGCCGCAAGTAGCAAGCCGTGGGTGGGCTTTAGCCCCTGAGGACAGTCGGCAGGGGCTGAAGCCCAAGTTCTTCATATCGCAATTCGGCACGACTAAAAGTCGTGCCCTGATACAAACCTTCGGCACTCTTACCGCTTGTCAATGAATTTATGGGAGAACACGCTTAACATCAAGGCGCCTGCACCCGCGCCTGCGCCAGACGTTCGTAGTCCTCGGGTGTGTCCACGTTGGCGACCACATTGGGATCGTCCACCGGCACGTAGAGAATACGCGGCTCGTGCGAGTGCTCGACCTCGCGGGCCGTAGACGTAGCAGGCGCGCGCAGGAAGCCCTCGATCATCTCGCGGCCGATGAGGATGGGATGTCCATGACGGCCGCCATGCTCCGGCACGACCGCCCACTTGCCGCTCTCATAGGCGTCGCGGAAGGCATTGCACAGGCTGGCCAGGGTGCGCGGCTGCGCCGGAGGACGGTCCACCAGAGCAACGATGGCGGCGTCGCGTCCGCGGTTCAGGACCTCCTGCAACCCGACCTGCAGCGAGCTGAACTGTCCGCGCTCAGGATGTCGGTTCACCACCAGATATCCGGCGGCGGCATCGACAACGGGCCGCAGGGATTCGGCGTTCTTGCCCGCTACCACGATCACCAGGTCACTCGGCGGCTGCAACAGCTCGATCGCAGTAGAGAGAAAGGTCCCACGCCCGGTCGCACTCGGAGGCCAGGCGAGCAGCGCCTTGTCGCGTCCCATGCGGGACGATTCTCCGGCCGCAAGGATCACGCCGCAGAAGCTGGGCATAGATCAATTGGTAATCGGTAATGGGTAATTTGTAAAGGGCGCGGGCGAGACGCCAGCGCTAACCCTTTTCGGGGCTGTCTCCCATGTGCTCCGAGACGGCGTACCGCATGGATCTCACGCCCGGTTCGGCATGCCGCCGCACCGCGATCATCTCGGCGGTGATGGCGACAGCGATTTCCTCCGGCGTAATGGCGCCGATATCGAGGCCGATGGGCGCGTGCACGCGCTCGAACTTCTCGCGTGGGATGCCTTCCTTCTCCAACTCCTGGTAGATGGCGAGAACTTTGCGCCGGGAGCCGATCATCCCGACGTAGCGCGACGGTTGCTCGACGGCCCAGCGCAGCACGCGCATGTCGTCGCGGTGGCCGCGGGTGACGATCACGATAAAAGAATTCTCCGGCGGCGCCAGTTGCGCCATGGTCTTGTCAAAGTCCTCGGAGTAAATGTCGCGGGCGTCGGGGAAGCGTTCGCGGTTGGCGTAGCTCTCCCGGTCGTCGATAACCGTGACATCGAACCCCGCCAGACGTGCGACCTTGTATAAACTTTGCGCTACGTGCCCGGCGCCAAAAAGGTAGAGGTTCGAGACCGGCAACACGGGTTCAACGAACACTTCAAGGGTACCGCCGCAAACCAAACCAGAATCGTACTTTGGATTGTTATTGAGATTGAATGTCAGGGTGCGCGGTTTCTCCGACTCCATCACCTCACGCGCCGCCTGCCAGACTTCGGCCTCGACACAGCCGCCGCCGATAGTGCCAGCGATGGAGCCGTCGTCGCGCACCAGCATTTTGGCGGTCTCGAACGAGGGGATGGAGCCGCGCACGTTGACGATGGTGGCCAGCGCCCCGCGGCGGCCCTCGCGGCGCAGCTTGACGATCTCCTCGTAGATGTCCACCCGGCAATTGTAGCGTGGGTGGTGCGGGGCCGCACCACGAATACTTGCCAGCAGTCGCCGGCCTATTTGGGATCGAGCTTCAGAGAAGCCGAGTTGATGCAGTAGCGCAATCCCGTCGGGCGCGGACCGTCGGGAAAGACATGGCCGAGGTGGGAATCGCAGCGCGAGCAGGTGACCTCGACCCGCCGCATCCCGTGGCTCGTGTCTTCGTGATCTTCGACGCGCTCTCGGCCGATGGGTTGAAAGAAGCTTGGCCAGCCGCTTCCGGACTCGAACTTCGTGTCGGATGCGAACAACTCCTGTCCGCAGGCGGCGCAGCGATAGACGCCCGCCGTCTTGCTGTGGGCGTACTCGCCCGTGAAGGCGCGTTCCGTGCCCTTCTGGCGCAGGATGTAGAACTGCTCGGGCGTCAGCTCGCGGCGCCATTCCTCTTCCGATTTCCTGATCTTGTCTGGCATACGCATTAGATAGCGCAGCGCGGGGCAGGGTTCGGAATTACGCCTCTTCCGCTGCAAAAAGCTCTGACGAGCGTTCCGCGTTCATGTAGTATCGCGTCGTTTGGACAGGGCCCGGAAGAGAATCTTGTTTACGGGAGAGCACTATGAGCGACAGCGTCTATAAAGTCATCGAACTGGTAGGCTCGAGCCCGGAGTCATGGGAGAAGGCTGCGGCGGCTGCGGTGGAGACGGCGGCTAAATCACTGCGCGACCTGCGGGTGGCCGAAGTCACCCAGTTTGACATGCACCTGGAAAACGGCAAGGTTCTGGCCTACCGCGCCAAAGTGAGCGTTTCCTTCAAGTACCATCACGAGCAAGACTAATTTGGGGCCCTTTGCGGGCCCTTCGTGGCGGCGGGGCAGTTAACTGAGTCGGAACAGGGCGAGGGAACCTGGTTCCTGGTGGTGTCCGCGCGGATGTACGCTGACGGCAGCGACTTCCGCGCGTGAAAAGAAAACTGCTGGCAGCCGTCGTCGTTTTGGCCGTGGCGCTCATTGCCTGGGCGCTGCTGGCCAGGCCGCGTATTCAATCGCAGCGACCCGGCCCACCGCACACGGTGAAGCTGACCTGGGTGGGGTCGGCCGGGGCCCGCACCTACAACGTGTATCGTTCACAAACCAGCGGAGTCTACGGAGGTCCCTTGGTAACCGGCCTGACTTCGCCGAGTTACACCGACGACACCGTGTCGGGCGGGCAGACGTACTACTACGCGGTTACGGCCGTAAGTGCGTCCGGGGAAAGCGCCAAATCGAGTGAGATAAAGGCGGTCGTACCGAACCCGTGAGAGAGCAGGTAAAAGAACGCCTGTGATCGCCGGGACGAACCCCGGACCGCGCCCGACTATTTTCTGCGGACGTGTAAGACCTTAAGCACTTCTGCGACCACCGCGCCGGTCTCGTCTTTGACTTCCACCATAAATTCCGGCTCAACTTTCTCCTGGGCCCTCAAGCCTTGACGTATGCCCTCGATCTGCTCGTCAGACAATCGAAAAGAAGCCAGCATCTTGCCGCGCCCCGGTTTCCTGAAGCGGATGGTTGCGGACTTGTCCCACACGATGTAATCCCGGCCCAGATTCTCGATGAGCATCAGCATGTAGAAGGGATCGGTCATGGAATACAGCGAGCCTCCGAAATGCGTGCCCACGTAGTTGCGGTTCCAGAAACGCAGATTCATCTCGACGTCGATCGCCTTCCAATCAGGCTGCAGCCGCTTTACGCGGATTCCCGCGCCGGCGAACGGAGGCCAGAGGTTGAGGAGCCAGCGCAGGTAGCGCTTCCAAGCAGTTTTCATCTCCAAGTCCTAAGCCTGCGCGAGGCATACTCGTTAGCGAGGTGTTTTTTGAAACTGGTAGGCAGGAAGACCAGCGTCAAGGGGGGCCAGAAAAACTGCCAAACGCCTGGCGGAGAAGAACTGAGATGGCGCGCCCTGAGAGATTCGAACTTGAGGCGTTTTGCGGGCGTGAGCGAAGCGGGAGCCCGCAGCCGAAATCCTGAGCGTAGCGAAGGATCCGCACACAGAACTGGCGCGCCCTGAGAGATT
>Ga0187766_10000871_pt1 | contig 17258 bp, 10 predicted proteins | sample 0216_QUI02_MP05__4_FD_132971 | JGI IMG/M metagenome (GOLD analysis project Ga0187766, IMG submission 132971) | Tropical peat soil microbial communities from peatlands in Department of Meta, Colombia - 0216_QUI02_MP05_20_MG | ecosystem: Environmental > Terrestrial > Soil > Wetlands > Peat ... | reverse complement strand
GCGATCCCGACCGGGCAGGTGTTCAGGTGGCAGACGCGCATCATGATGCAGCCCATCGCGATCAGCGGCGCGGTCGAGAACCCGAACTCGTCGGCACCCAGCAGCGCCGCCACGACCACGTCGCGGCCGGTCCGCATCCCCCCGTCGACCTCGACCGTGATCCGGGTGCGGAGATCGTTGAGGAGCAGCGTCTGCTGGGTCTCGGCAAGCCCGATCTCCCACGGCACCCCCGCGCCCTGGACCGAGGACTGCGGCGAGGCGCCGGTGCCGCCGTCGTGGCCGGCGATCGTCACGTGGTCGGCGTTCGCCTTCGCCACCCCGGCCGCGACCGTCCCCACGCCGACCTCGCTCACGAGCTTCACCGACACCGACCCGGTCGGGTTCGCGCAGCGCAGGTCGTAGATCAACTGCTTGAGGTCCTCGATCGAGTAGATGTCGTGGTGCGGCGGCGGGGAGATCAGGCCGACACCCGGGGTCGAGTTGCGCAGCCACGCGATGTACTCGTCGACCTTGTGCCCGGGGAGTTGACCACCCTCGCCGGGCTTGGCGCCCTGGGCCATCTTGATCTGGATCTGGTCGGCGTTGACCAGATAGTGGACGGTGACGCCGAACCGGCCCGAGGCAACCTGCTTGATCGCCGAGCGCCGCAGGTTGCCGTCGGGGTCGGCGAGGTAGCGCGAGGGATCTTCGCCGCCCTCGCCCGTGTTGGAGCGAGCGCCGATCCGGTTCATCGCAATCGCGAGCGTCTCGTGGGCCTCGCGGCCGAGCGCGCCGAGGCTCATCGCGCCGGTCGTGAACCGCTTGACGACCGAGGTGGCCGGCTGGACCTCCTCGAGCGGCACCGGCTTGGCCGCCGGCCGCAACGTCATCAGCCCGCGGAGCAGCCCGCGGCGAACCGAGTCGTCGTTGGCCAGCCGCGCATACTCGGCGTATCTCTCGCGCGGGTGGCCGTTCTGGGACTGCACGGCGTGCTGGAGGTTCGCGATCGTGTCGGGGTTCCACACGTGCAGCTCGCCGTTGCGCCGCCACTGGAGCACGCCGCCGACCGGGAGGACCTCCCGATCGGTGCGCGGATACGCCCGAAAGTGGCGCTCGATCGCCTCTTGCGCGAGCTGCTCGAGCCCGACCCCGCCGATCCGCGACGCAGTGCCCGTGAAGTGCTTGTCGATCAGCGCCCGCTCAAGCCCGACCGCCTCGAAGATCTGCGCGCCGCAGTAGGACTGGATCGTCGAGATCCCCATCTTCGAGATCGTCTTCAACAGGCCCTTGCCGATCGCCTTGACGATCCGCTTCTCGGCCTCGTCGCGCCCGAGGTCCACGGGCAGCAGCGAGCGGTCGGCCAGCTCGTCGAGCGACTCGAACATCACGTACGGGTTGATCGCCGCCGCGCCGTACCCGATCAGCGTCGCCATGTGGTGGATGTCGCGCGGCTCACCGGACTCGATCACCAGCCCCGTCCGCAACCGCGTCCCACGCCGCACCAGGTGGTGGTGGACCGCCGCCACCGCCAGCAGCGACGGCATCGCGACCCGCTCGGCGCCGAGGTTGCGGTCGGAAAGGATCAGGATGTTGGCGCCGTTGTCGACGTAGCGAGCGGCCTCCTGGCACAGCGCCTCGAGCCGCATGTCCATTCCCTCGTGCCCGAGCTCGATCGGCCACGTGATGTCAAGCGTGGCCGCGTCGAAGATCTCGTGCGAGACCTGGCGGAGCTTTTCGAGCTCGTGGTTGCGGAGGATCGGCTGGTCCATCACGAGCTGGTGGGCCTGCTCGGGGGTCTCGGCCAGCAGGTTGACCTCCGCGCCCACGCCGGCCTGCAACGACATCACCACGCTCTCGCGGATCGGGTCGATCGGCGGATTCGTGACCTGCGCGAACAGCTGCTTGAAGTAGGCGAACAGCGGCGGCTGGCGGTCGGACAGGACCGCGAGCGCGGCGTCGTTGCCCATGCTGGCCGTCGGCTCCTCGGCTTTCGTCGCCATCGGCGCGATGATCATCCGCAGGTCCTCCTGCGAATAGCCGAACGCCAGCTGCTTGGAGCGCAGCGGCTCGATCCGGGGCGTGCGCGGGTCACGCTCGGGGAGGTCGTCGATGTGCACGACCGAGCGCTCATACCAGTGGCCGTAGGGTTGACGGCGGGCGACGCGGCGCTTGACGTCCTCGTCCTCGATGATCTTGCCCTCCTCGAGGTCGAGCATGAACACCTTGCCCGGGGACAGGCGGCCCTTGCGCTGGACGTGCTCGGGAGCGACCGTCATCACCCCGGTCTCTGAGGCGAGCACCACGTAGCCCTCGGTGTCCTGGATCCAGCGGCCCGGCCGCAACCCGTTGCGGTCGAGCACCGCGCCGGCGACGCGCCCGTCGGTGAACACGACCGCCGCGGGGCCGTCCCACGGCTCGATCAGGCACGAGTGGAAGTCGTAGAAACCCTTGACGTCGGGGTCTAGGTCCCTGCGCGTCCGGTAGGCCTCCGGCACCATCATCATCACCGCGTGCTGGATCGAGCGGCCGCTCAGCACGAGCAGCTCGAGCACGTTGTCGAAGACCGCCGAGTCCGACCCGCCCTCGCGGACGACCGGGATCACCTTCTCGAGGTCGTCGCCGAACAGCTCGGAGGCGAGCTGCGACTCGCGTGCCCGCATCCAGTTCACGTTGCCGCGCAGCGTGTTGACCTCGCCGTTGTGGGCGATCATCCTGTACGGGTGGGCGAGTTCCCAGCTCGGGAACGTGTTGGTCGAGAAGCGCGAGTGCACGAGGGCCAGCCGGCTGGCCACGCGCGGGTCCCGGAGATCGGTGAAGTACCGCGGAAGCTGGGGCGCGGTCAGCATCCCCTTGTAGATCATCGTCCGGCTCGAGAAGCTCGGCAGCGCCAGATCGCGGCCGGCCGCCCGCTCGATCACGCGGCGAATCACGTACAGCTTGCGCTCGAACGCGTCCTGGTCGGTGATCTTGTCCGAGGCCGCGATCAGCACCTGGCGGATCACGGGCGCCGACAGCTGAGCGGTCTCGCCGACGTGGCGCTCGTCGACCGGCACGTCGCGCCACCAGATCGAGCGCTGCCCCTCGGCCTCGATCGTGTCCTCGATCAGTTGCTCGAGCACGACGCGCCGCTCGGGGTCCTGCGGCAGGTAGCACACCCCCACGCCGTAACGGCCCGGCGGCGGCAGCTCGACGCCGGCGACCGCGGCCCTCAGGAAGCCGTCAGGGAGCTGGAGGAGGATCCCGGCGCCGTCGCCCGTGTTCGGGTCCGCGCCCTCGGCGCCACGATGCTCGAGGTTCTCGAGCGCGTCGAGCGCCTTCTCGACCACGGCATGGCTCGCCTCGCCCCACAGCTTCGCGACCAGCGCGATGCCGCAGCCGTCGTGCTCGTTGGCGGGATCGTAGAGGCCCGTGGCCCCTGGTGGAGCGATGCGTCGGTACATGGAGGAGGGTGGCGGTGAACACAGACAGGTGCAGACTGGACGCCGAAGGTTACCAGTGCCTGTTAGCGGCCCGTTACGGTCCTTTGGGGGGGCCTCGCTGCGCTCGGCGTCCATGGGGCCATCCACCCCGTCCGGACGGGGAACAGGGTCCACCGTCCGCTCGCAACAGCTGCGGAGGCGCGTGTCCCACCCGGGTGCTACGTGTTCGCTTTGGCCTTGCTGCGGGATTTGCCGCCACCGTCGGCCGCTTTGGCCGGTTCGCGCCGGTGGCGCGACTTCGGCGCCTCGTCGTCGCCGCTGCGCACGGCGGCCAGGCTGGCCTCGAGCGCGGCCATCAGATCGGGCGCGGCGGCGGGCTCCTCGACCTCCGGCTGGACCGCAATCTCCTCGCCGGCGGCCTTGCGCTCGATCAGGTCGAGCACCCGCTGGCGATACTCGTCGTGGAATTTCGACGGCTCGAACTCGGCCGACAGCGAGTCGATCAGCTGCTCTGCCATCTTCAGCTCGCGGTCGGTGGCGGGCGCGTCCTCGACCGCCTCGAGCTCGTCGAGCCGGTCGGGCGAGAGCACCTCGTCGCCCCACAGCATCGTGGTCAGCGCCAGCGCATCGCCCGTCGGCCGGAGCGCCGCCAGTTGCTGCTTGGAGCGCAGGACCACCCGCCCGATCCCGACCTTGCCCGCCTCGCGCATCGCGTCGAACAGCAGGCGGTACGCCTTCGCCCCGCCGGCGGTCGGCGCCAGGTAGTAGTTGTGGTCGTAGTAGATCGGGTCGATCTCGGCCTGGTCGACGAACTCCTCGATGTCGATCGTCCGGGTCGCCTTGGGATCGAGCGCGTCGAGCTCCTCGTCGGTTATCACCACATAGCGATCGGGGGTGATCTCGTAGCCCTTCACGATGTCCTCGTACGGGACTTCCTCGTCGGTCGTCGGATCGACGCGCTTCTGACGGATGCGGGCGCCGGTCTTGCTCGACAACTGGTTGAAGCGGACGGTCTTGGGCGAAGTGGCGCTGTACAGCTTCACGGGCACGTTGACGAGTCCGAAGCTGATGGCGCCTGACCAGATTGCGCGGGCCATATGAGGTTTGTATAGCGAACGCGCAACCGCCGCAACCCATGGGCCGCGGCTTGCCGGCCCCGAGGACGCGCCACCATCTCACGAGATGCCGTCGCGGCGCGTTTCAGCCCCAGTGGACCTCCCGCCTTTCCAGCAGCTTCTCGACCTCCACGGCCGCGACGTCCACCGGTTCCTCACGGCAACCGTCGGCCGCGTCGACGCCGACGACTGCTACCAGGAGACGTGGGTGGCGGCGCTGCGGGCCTACCCGAAGCTGCGCGACGCCTCGAATCTGCGCTCGTGGATCTTCACGGTGGCGCATCGCAAGGCGATCGATCACATCCGAGGCCGGCGCCGGGCTCCGGTGGCGGTCGGGGAGGTACCGGACATCCCCGTGGACGGCGCCACCACCGCCCTCGACGACGGACTTTGGGAGCGCGTCCGTGCGCTGCCCGACAAGCAGCGGACCGCGCTTGCCCTGCGCTACGTCGCCGACGCCGGCTACGACGAGATCTCGACCGCGATGGGGACGAGCGAGGACGCAGCACGCCGCAACGTCCACGAAGCACTGAAAAGACTGCGAACGGAGTACCAGCGATGAACATCGAACTTGACCTCAGGCGGGGCGCTCCGCCGGGGACGCCGGAGCTTCCTGACATTGGCGAGGCCGCCGCGGCGGCCGGCTTGCTCGACGTCGCTTACGCCACGCTCGACTCGCCGCTCGGCACGCTGCTCCTGGCCGCGACGCGTCGCGGCCTGGTCCGGCTCGCGTACCTCGCCGGCGAGGATGAGTCCGAGGTCCTCGAGCAGCTCGCGACCAGGATCTCGCCACGCGTGCTCGCCGCACCGCGCCGGCTCGACGACCCGCGCCGTGAGCTCGACCAGTACTTCGCCGGCCGGCGCCGGCAGTTCGACCTCCCGCTCGACTGGCGGCTGACCCGCGGCTTCGCCCGGCGCGTGCTCGAGGCCACCGCCCGGATCCCGTATGGCTCGACCGCGACCTACAAGCAAGTGGCGACCGGGGCCGGCAACGAACGCGCGTTCCGCGCCGCCGGCAACGCGCTCGGCTCGAACCCGATCCCGATCGTCATCCCCTGCCATCGGATCCTGCACTCGGGCGGCGGCCTCGGCGGCTACACCGGCGGGCTCGAGCGCAAGCGGGTGCTGCTGGCGGTCGAGGGCGGGCAACAGTCGCTCGCCGGCGCGTAGCTGCGACTACAGCGGGTTGAAGCACCCGTAGATCACGAACAGCGGGTTCACGACCTGGTTGCCGTGAGCGTCCTTCATCGTCTGCTGGCCCACGAACGTCGGCGGCGACTCGGCCTTGTAGCAGCCGTCCGACTGGACGCTCACGTCGTAGGTGACCGGCGTCTGCTGGAACGGCTGAGCGCCGGGCTGCGGGATGAACACGTTGAGCGTGCAGATCCAGTCGCCCGGACCGGCCGGCGTGCTCGCGCGCCGGCTGCAGCTGGTGAGCAGGTTCAGCTTGGCGCCGGGCGCCACGGTCCGGCCGAGCTCGCGCTGCTGGAGCAGAGTCAGGTTGTTGAAGGTGGGCTCGAGGCTCGCCTTGAGCTTCGTAGCGGTGTCGCCGGCGGGGCCCCAGTTGCTGGCGATCGCCAGGAACGCGACCACGACCGCCGCGCTGACCGCCACGCGGACCGGCACCACCCAGCCCGGCCGGCGGCTGACCGGCGCGCCCGCGAAGTCGCGCCGGCGGAGGAGCAGCCACGAGCCCACCAGGCAGGCCACGATCCAGATCAGGCTGACGATGCACGCGATCACCAGCGGCCCGAAGTAGGGGTGCGCGGTGAACAGCGTGTACCACCCCTGGAACGCGGACGCGGCCAGCAGCAGATGGAGCCACACGCCGGTCCCTACCAGCAGCAGCAGCTGCATCACGAGGTCGACGAGCGCCGGTCCGATCACGCCCACGATCCCGTTCCGGGTCGCGATCGAGAGCAGCACCGCGAGGCTCGTGAACGCGAGCATCGGCAGCACGTTGAGCAGCCACGCGGCGAGCACCAGCGCCAGGCTGTGCCCCGTCGACAGCGTGTGCCCGCCGAGGTCGACGAGCGCCCCGTCGCCGACCAGCAGCAGGCCTGCGGCGAGGCTCGAGATCGCCAGCAGCACCAGCAGCCCGACCGAGAACGTGATCGCCGCGAGCAGCTTGCCGGCGAATAGGCTCCGGCGCGTCGAGGATCGCGTCAGCACCATCTTCCAGGTCCCATACCGGTCCTCGGAGGAGAAGATGTCGCCGGCGAGCACGCCGGCGAGCACCGGAAACCCCCACGCGCCGCAGAACGAGAGCACCACCAGCGACAGCGCGAACCCGGACGAGTGGACCCACACGCCGAACAGCGTGTCCGCGGGGCTGCCGGTCTGGATCTTGAGAACCCCGGCGAACGCGAACGGCCCGAGGATGCAGATCAGCGCGAGCAGTCGCGTCGACAGCTGTGTGGCCAGCTTGCGCCGCTCGGCCCGGTAGACGCTCCAGACGCCACGGGACCGACCCGCCCGACCACCGGCGATCGGCTCGCCGGGCCGCAAGGCATGCGTGGCGCTCATGTCCCCGCCAGCGCCGCTTCGGCGAGCTCGGCGAGTGCGGCCGAGTCGACCTCGACGTCGCTCGTCAGCGCGAAGAACATCGACTCGAGCGGGCTCACCACGAGCTCGAGCCGGCGAACCGCGACGTCGGCTCGCCCGAGGTCGAGCACATACGGGTCGACTGAGGCGCCGCCGTCAGGCGCCGCCGAGCCCATCAGACATCCTTGCACCACGAGGCGCAACTCGCCGTTCTCCAGTCGCGTCGCGTGGACGTCGGGGCGCTGCTCGGCGATCTCGAGCGCGCGAGCGTCGTCGCTGGTCGCCAGCCGGTAGGCCGACCCGGGAGCCTGGTCGCGCAGCTGCGCGGCGGTTCCGTTCCACACGACCCGGCCGAGCCGCAGCACAGTGAACGAGTCGCAAACATTCTCGAGGTCGCCGATCAGGTGGCTGGACAGCAGCACCGCGGTCCCGTCGGCGGCGAGCCGGCGCACGAGCCGGCCCATGTCGCGGGCTCCGGCCGGGTCCAGCCCGCTCGTCGGCTCGTCGAGCAGCAGCAGCCGCGGCGAGCGCAGCAGCGCGGCCGCGATCCCGAGCCGCTGGCGCATGCCGGTCGAGTACCCGCTGACCCGATCGCCGCCCCGCCCCGCGAGCTCGACCTGTTCGAGCACCTCTTCGACGCGATCGGCAGCGCCGCCGCCGTCGAGCTCGGCGAACAGCTCGAGGTTCACGCGCCCGGACAGGTACGGGTAGAACGTCGGCTCTTCGACGAACCCCGCGACCCCGTCCAGGCAGACCGACTCGGACGCGCCCAGCGGCCTCCCGAACAGCTCGATGTCACCGTCGTCGGGCGAAACCAATCCGAACAGCAGTCGCAGCAGTGTCGTCTTGCCCGCGCCGTTGGGCCCGAGCAGGCCCCGCACCTCGCCCTCCCCGACGACCAGGTCGACCCGGTCCACCGCCACCGTCGTCTCGAACCGCTTGACGAGGCCGCTCGCACGTACTGCTGCCACCGGCGTCACTATACGGGCACGCTTTTTCGCTATTTGCGTCGGGTAGGTAATCGGGACCATGGATCCGCTCAGCCCGCTCAGAAGGTTTGACCGCTTCCAGCAGCGCCATCCGGCCTGGGCGCTCCCGATGGCCGTGATCAGGAAGTTCGGCAATGACCAGGCCGGCAGCCTGGCCGCGCTGATCGCCTACTACGCGTTCTTCTCGATCTTCCCGCTGCTGCTCGTGTTCAGCACGATCCTCGGGTTCGTGCTCCAGCAGAACAGCACGTTCTACGACGACATCAAGAACTCGGTGCTCGGCCACTTCCCCGGCCTCCAGCTGCAGACCCACGCGCTGACCGGGAGCGTGACCGCGCTCGTCCTCGGCCTGCTCACCTCGCTGTGGGGCGGGCTGGGCGTGACGGTGGCGGCGCAGAACGCGTTCGCCAAGATCTGGGCGGTTCCGTACAAGGACCGCCCGGACTTCTTCCGCTCGCGCCTGCGCGGGCTGCTGCTGCTGATGGTCCTGGGCGCGCTGTTCGTGGCCTCCGCCGTCCTCACCGCGCTGGTGACGACCACCTTCTCCGGTCCGCTCCTGAAGATCGGTGGGTACGCGATCACGCTGGCCGTCAACTTCGGCTTGTACGTGGCCGCGTTCCGCTTCCTCACGGCGCCCACGATCCCGACCCGAAGCCTGTGGCTGGGAGCGGGGGTCGCCGCGGTATTCCTCGAGATCCTCCAGCTCGTCGGCGGGATCTACGTCAAGCGCGTCGTCACTCACGCCAGCGAGACATACGGAACGTTCGCGACCGTGATCGGGCTGCTCGTCTGGCTGCACCTCATCGCCCAGCTGACGATGTACGCGGCCGAGATCAACACGGTCATCGTGCGCCGGCTGTGGCCCCGCAGCCTGCTCGGACCGCCCGAGTCCCGCGCGGACCGGGAGACGCTCCGCGCGCTCGCCAAGATGGAGGAGCGCGATCCGCGCGAGTCGGTCGAGGTCCGCTTCGAGGACTAAGGCGCCGCCGTCAGGCGCCGCCGACCGTCCCAACTTTCTAGAACAGACGGTCCGCCGCCTCGCGCCGGGTCATCTCGAGCGGCCACGAGCACAGCGAGCCCTCGACCGGGCAGCCGTCGCAGACCGCGCGATGCGGGGCGTCGGTCACCCTGAAGTCGCGCTCGAGCACGCCCCAGGCGAGTGCGGCCAAGCGGCCCTCGAGCGCCGGCGCCTGGTCCCGCGTGAACGTCGCCACCGCGGGCCGCTGCGGGAGCTCGAGGAACGTGTGGACGACCTCGACCTCGGTCGCTCCGGCGCGGAGCGCCGCCAGCGCGTACACGAGGCGCTGGGTCCCGTACGAGCCGTCCGCGAGCGCCTGCGGGTCGGCGCCGTCGAGCCGGTCGGTCTTGTAGTCGACGACGAGCGTCCGCCCGCCCGGCTCGCGTGCGATCACGTCGAACACTCCACCGACGAGCACTGGGCCGAGCAGGAACCGGAAGCGCGCCTCGCAGCGCACGGCGGTGGCGCGCCCGAGGCGCCGGCACAGATCACCGGCCGCGAACCGCTCGACGAGCTCGGCGACCTGGGCGGCGTCATCGGGCGCGGGCGGGACATGAAGCCCCGAGCGCTCGGTCGCCTCGGCAATCATCGCCTCGGTCGGGCGCCGCGGCCGGCGGAAGTCGAGGCGTTCGAGTAGCGCGTGCACGAGCGTGCCGCGGTCGAGCGCGCTGAGCCCGCCCCGGAGCTCCCCGGCTCCTGTCGGGCCCGAGCCGAGACCCGGCGGAGCCTCCCCGGGGAGCGCCGGCAGCCGCAGCACGCGCTCGGCGTAGAAGCGGTAGCCGCAGCGGGCGTAGCTCGCGAGCGATGAGTAGCTGAGCGCGGACACCGGTGGCGACGGGGCGACGGGCGAGGTCGGGGCCGGCGCGGTCGACGGCCGCGGCACCGGTGGCGGCGGCGGCGTGGACCCGGCCGGCAGCGCGGACCCGGCCGGCGGCGGCGGACCGGCGCGGACGTCCTCGGGGCGCACGAACGTCACCTCGACCTCGCCGCCCTCGAGCCGATCGACCGCCGGCCCGATCCACGCAATCGGGCCGCCACCCCCGCCGTTCCCTTCGAGCTCCGGCCACTTCTCGAGCCGCGCCGCGCCGCTGAGGATTAGGCGCTCGCGGGCCCGCGTCATCGCCACGTAGAACAGGCGGCGCTCCTCGCGGGACTCGGCGCCGTAGCGCTCGTCGCCGAGCGCCTTGTAGTCGAGCGCCGATTCGCGCCGGCCGGTGCCGGGCTCGGCCAGCCGCATCCCGAAGCGACCGTCGCGCCCGACCCGCATCAGATCGGCCCGCCACCGGGGGCCGCGCCCGAGATCGGCCACGCACACCACGTCGAACTCGAGGCCCTTGGCGCGGTGGATCGTCATCAGCCGCACCGCGTCGAGCGCCTCGCCCTCGACCGGCGCCTCGCTCTCGCGCGCATCCCCCGAGCCGGCCCCGAACGCCCCTCCGGCGCGCCGCGCGACGAGCTCCAGGAACCCGCGAAGGTCGGACCCGTGCGCCGCCTCGTGCTCGCGCGCGAGCCGCATCAGCTTGCGCACGTTGGCCAGGCGGCGCGGACCGCCCGGCATCCGGAGCACCGCCAGGTCGTAGCCGGTCCGCTCGAGCCCGCGATCGATCAACTCCTCGATGCCGGCGCGGGCGACCACCTCCCGCTCGATGGCGAACCAGGTAGCAAACCCGGAGAGAAACTGCCTATCCCCCATCCCAAGCCCGTCGAACGCCCCGTCGGGCTCGCGCAGGACCGACCACGGATCGGCGCTCCGGTCGCGGGCGGTGGCGGCGAGAACCACCAGCGCATCGACCGAGACGCCGACGAGCGGCGATGCCAGCACCGTGTACAGCGCCTCCTCCGCCCGGGGGTTGGCGAGTGCCTCGAGGTAGCAGACCATGTCGATCACCTGCGGGTGCGCCCAGTAGCCGCGGCCGCCGATCAGGTAGGTGGGGATTCCCCGGTCCTCGAGCGCCCGCTCGTACACGCGCAGATCGGTGGTGGCGCGGGTCAGCAGCACCACGTCGCGGGGGGCGGTCCCGTGCGCGAGCAGCCGCGCGATCCGGGCCGCGAGCGCCCGCGCCTCGGCCACGCGCCACGGGGCGCCGAGCCCTTCCATCGTCCAGTCCGCCCCCTTGTCGGCGACGAGCAGCTCGACCAGCGCTCCGTCGGCCGCACAAGCCTCGGTCCGCCCGGGCCGGAGCGGCCGGAACTGCGCGCCGAGCTCGGCCTCGAACACGCCGTTGATCACCGACAGGATCTCCGGCCGCGAGCGGAAGTTGGTGTCGAGGGTCGCCCGCGAGCCGGCGGCGGCCAGCCGCTCCCCGAGCCGTTCGAACAGCTCGACGTCGGCGTGGCGGAACCCGTAGATCGACTGCTGGGCGTCGCCGACCGTGAACAGGTTGCCGTCCGCGATCAACTCGATCAGCTCGAGCTGGACCCGGTTCGTGTCCTGGAGCTCGTCGACCATGATCCGCGCAAACCGCGTGCGGTAGCGCTCGCGGAGTCCGGCGTCGGAGCGCAGCAGCTCGCGGCAGTCGAGCTCGAGGTCCTCGAAGTCGAGTCCCGACAGCTCGCGCTTGGCCCGGGCGTAGCGCTCGCCGAACAGCGCCAGCAGCCGGTCGAGCAGCGCGTGCGCTCGCGCCGCCCGCCGGAGCTCGGCGACGCCGCGGAACGCAGCGAGCGCGTCGGCGTAACGAACGCACGTGTCGGTCGACAGCGCGTCCCCGTTCCCGCCGGGGAGCGCGACGCCCCACAGGTCCCCGGGCCATGGCTCCGGCTCGGCGCCGATCACCTCGTGGAGGCGTTCGAGCCGCGCGATCGCCTGCAGCACCTTGGCGCCGGGGTCGACGATCGCTCCGAGCTCCGTGAGCGCCGCCGCAGCGGCCCGTTCGAGTTCGTCGCGGGCGGGTCCGAGCTCCGGGGGCGCCGCCAGGACCGGCAGCCGCGGCCGGCGCTCGCCGCGCGAGCGGAGCTCGTCGTGGATCTGGATGATCGCGGTCCGGAGCGTGCCGGCACCGTAGGCGGCGATCAGGTCGATCGCGTCGGGGGCGCGGCGGGCTAGCTCCTCGAGCGCGTCGTCGAAGGCGATGTCGGCGATCCGCTCGGCGTTGGGAGCGTCGAGCACGACGAACGCCGGATCGAGGCCGGCCGCGAGGGCGTGGGCGCGCAGCACGCGCGCGCAGAACCCGTGAATGGTCGAGATGAACGCGCTCTCGGTCGCGCGCGCGGCCTCGTCGGAGGGCGGGCGGGGGTCCAGTTCCCGCAGCCGGTGGCGGATCCGGTCGCGCATCTCGGCGGCGGCCTTCTCGGTGAACGTGATCGTGAGGATCGCCCCGACGTCGATCTCGTCCTCGAGCACCGATCGCGCGAACCGCTCGACCAGCACCGACGTCTTGCCGCTGCCGGCGCTGGCGTCGAGCAGCAGGTCGCCGTCGCGGCGCTCGATCGCGACCTGTTGCTCATCGGTGAACGACCGAGCCTCGACCACGGCCTCAAGCACGGCAGATCCCGGGGTACCGGCACCCGTCACGCGAGCAGGTGGTCGGACACGGCTCGAGCTCCCCCTCGCGCAGCCGCTCGGCAAGCGCCACCGCGCGCATCCGCGCGTCCTCGAGCACCTCGTCGAGCTCGTCCTGGTCGCGCGCGTCGTTGCCGACAACCGAGCCGCGGACACCGGCGCCGTCCAGGAACACTCCGCGCGGGCGCAGGTCGCCGCCCCCGAGCGGCTGGTAAAAGCCGGCCACGGGCTGGAGGCCGAGCAGCTCGCGGACGACCAGCATGTACAGGGCGACCTGAAGCTGGCGGTCGAGCGCCCACCGGGCCCCCTGGTACTCGGCCCGGGCGCCTCCGGTTTTGTAGTCGCGGACGATCGCGCGGCCGTCGGAGTCGGCGTCGACGCGGTCGACGATCCCGCGCACCCGCACGTCGCCGGAGAGCTGAAGCGGCGGCAGCGATTTCAATTCGTCGCGGTCGTCATCGTCATCGAATCCGAATCGGAGCTCGAGGCCGTACGGCTGCCAGTCGAGGCCGTCGCGCGCCTCGTGGGCCAGATACCGGCGCAGGTCGGCTCTTGCTCCCTCGGTCGCTGCGGCGCGAACAGCCGCCCCCGCTCCCGGTGAGATCGTGTGCGGCTGCTCGGCGATGACCGCGTCGAGCATCTCGAGCGCGCGCGGAAGCGACTCGCGGGTGACCGGGCCTCCGAGCCCGCGCAGCACCTGCTCGATCACGTGGTGCATGTAGGCGCCGCGCACGAGCGGATCGGGGTCAGGCTCGAGCGCCACCGGCTGGAGCTCGCGCTCGATCAGCCACCGCACCGGACAGTCGGCGTAGCTCTCGAGCGCGCCCGCCGACAGGATCCGGCGGTGGCGGACGTGCGCGAGCGCCGCTTCCGACAGCGACGCGATCGGCGAGGGAACCTCGCCGGCGAGCGGGGCGGCCGCCGCCGCGTGCGTTCGGGCCAGCTCGCGCTCGGTGGGCGCCTCGTCGGCCGGCCACACGACGTCGGACAGCATCCGCCGCCGGCGCCGGTCGGGCCAGCGGTCGTCGAGCAGCTCGGCCACGTCGGCCAGGAACGGCGAGGGCAGCGCGAGGTTCCCGTCCTCGTCGGAGCTCCGATACCCGAGCACCACGCGCTCGGTCGCCCTGGACACGCTCGTGTACAACAGGTAGCGCTCGCGCGCGAGCGCGTCCTCGCGCGGGCGCAGCCGCACTCCGCTGCACGCCGCGAGCTCGCGCCTGAGCTCGTCGGACAGGAACGGCTCGGGCGCGGCGGCAAGCGGGAACTCGCTCTCGGTGAGCCCGCACACGAGCACGGCGCGGAAGCGCCTGGCGCGGATCGCGAGCGGATCGGTGACGAGCACGGCCCCCGGCGCCGGGAGCGTCCGCTCGGGCACCTTGAGCGTCTCGAGCAGCTCGATCAGCTCTTGGGCGGTGGGCTCGGGGTGGGCGGGTCCTAATTCCCCGAGCTCGGCCAGCGCGCGCGTGAGAGCGCCGAGCGCGTGGGCGTCGAGCTCCTCCGCGCCGCCGAGCACCGGCGCTCTGCCGCGGTGTGGCGCCGACAGGAGGCGTCGGGCCTGGGCGGCCAGCTCGGCCGCGGGATCCGCGGCGGCTCTCAGAGCATCGATCTCGGACAGCTCGGTCCCGAGCCGCGCGCGGGCCGCGGCCATCGTCCTCAGGCTGTTACGGCGGACATCAGCTTCCAGCCGGTCGATCGCTTCGGGGCGGACCGGGACGCCGGGGGAGCGCAGGTACTCGAGCAGGTCCTCGGCCCGTCCGGGCCCGTCGGCGAGCAGCGCGCAGCGGGCGAGCGCGAGCAGCGCGCGGCCCAGCGCGGTGTGTCGGAGCGCCGGCTGGCGGTCGACCGCGACCGCGATCCCGTACTGCCCGAACACGCGCTCGATCAGCGGCGCCGTGGACCCCAGCGAGCGGTACACCACGGCGATCTCCTCGCCGCGCACGCCGGCGCGCAGCAGTTCGAGCACCTCGGCAGCCGCGAGCTCGGCCTCGGCCCGCTCGCCGCCGGCCTCGTGCAGCGCGATCGCCCGGCCGGGGTCGATCCGCTCGGAGGGCTCAGGTTCGAACAGCGACCGCTCCAGGTGGTGAAGGGCTTGGCGGGCCGACGGGTCGTAGTGCTCGGCGGACGCCGGCAACTCGATCACGCGCTCGGCCAGCGGCCGGAGCTCCTCGACCACCTCCGCGCGTGCCGCCAGCGCGACGCGACCCGCCTCGTAGGTCAGCGAGACCGTGACGTCGGCGCCGACCACGCGCGCGAGCGTCTCGATCGCGTCGCGCTCGAGCGGGTGCAGATCGTCGAACCCGTAGAAGAACACCGCGTCGGTACCCCACCGGCCAGGCGACCCGCGCAGCGCGTCGAGCGCCCGCCACGCGTACAGCTCGCCGTCGACGCGGCCGAGCTCGTTGAGCGCGGCGGCGTATGCCTCGTAGATCGCGACTACGTCCTGGGCGTACGCGCGCCGCCGCGGGTCCTGAGCCGCCCAGGCGCTCATCGCGCCGGCAAACCGCTCGGGCGTCACCAGCGAGCGCTCGAGCTCGGCGATCAGCCCGCCGGCGGCGGTCGCGAACCCGGCGGTGCTCGCGGCATCCCGGAGTGCGTCGAGGTCGGTGGCGGCCAGCGCCCGCTCGAGCACCCGCTCGCGCTGGAGCTTTGTCAGCCGGCGCGCGCTGTAGCCGGCGCGGCCGCCGATCTCGAACGCGAGCCTACCGAAGGTGAGAACCGAACCGAGGACCGCGCCACCGTGCGCCAGCTCCCGCGAGTAGTGGTCGGCGTCGGGCGCGGTGGGCACGACCAGGATCGCGCCGCGGTTCGACGCGGCGGCGAATGCGCCCAGCACCTCCCCAGCCTTGGCGGAGTTCGCGGGTCCCAGTACGAGCGTGAGCGGCACGTCCCCCATGGTGGCGCGCGCCCCAGACGGGGTGAGTTTCGCCCGCTCCCGGCTCTTAGGGCTTGCGCAGGATTAAGTGCTCGATCTGTTGGGATCGGTTCGCCCGCGGGTCGCGAGCTGTTGTTGGGAGTGGAGGATCTCGGATTCGGGGATGCCGGTGATGCGTGCGAGCGTGGCGCTCGCGCCGGGGCCGAGGACGGACGCTTCGGCGGCGGCCCAGGCGCGCAGCTCCCGCTGGTTGAGGTGCGGCTTGAGCAGTCGGTAGCGATGCGCGATCGGATCCTCGTCGCTCATACGGCGGATTCTCGCGCGTTCTCAGCCGCCGGCGAGCGCGAGCGGCGCAGTTGACTCGCGGGTCGTCGCTGTGAGCGGGTTCGGGCTGATCGTGTAGTTCCAGTCTGGATGGAACGCGTGGCCGTGGAGGCGGACAGCCTCGAGCTGCTCGTCGGAGATCTTGATTCCCTTGGGGTACTCGGTCTCGTCGAGGCGGACGTGGACCTGGCGACCACTGCCGGTCCTGCTGGCCGCAATCAAGCTGACGATCACCTGGTAGGAGATCAGCGGCTTGCCGCGCCAGTTCATCGAGATGTAGCTGAACAGCCGGTGCTCCACCTTGTTCCACTTGCTAGTCCCAGACGGGAAATGGCAGACCGTGATCGGGATCTCGATCAGATCCGCGAGCTTCTGCAGCTCGACCTTCCATAGCCGCGCGCGATGACTGTTAGAGCCGCCGCAGTCGGCGGTGATCAACAACCCGCCAGCGTTCGGGAAGCGCTCCCGGCCCAGCTGCCGCCACCACGCCAGGATGCTCGCGACCGAGAACTGGGCCGTGTCGTTGGAGATCCCGACCGACACGAACCCCTCGTCGTGCTTGAGGTCATAGACGCCGTAAGGCGCGACCTTCCCCAGCTCCTTGTCCTTGAAATCGTGAGTACGGACCCTGGCTGGCTGACCCTTGCGACGCAGCTCACGGCCACCGGTCTTGAAGTCTCCGACCAACTCCTTCTTCTTCGTGTCGACGGAGATCGCGCCATGCCCATCGGCCAGCGCGCAGGTGACCTGCTCGTTGATGTAGCGAAACTGGGCGTCGCGGTCCGGATGCTGACGACCCTCGCGGGTCTTCGCGTTGGCCTGCAACGACCAGCCCGCCATCACCAGCAGCGTCGCGACCGTCCGCGCGCACACCCGATGACCAAGCGACCGCAGCCCGTCCGCGAGCCTGGCATGACTCTTCGAGCACCACCGCAGCGGACGCTCCGGATCGCCACGCTCGCCATCATCAGCCAACCGATCAAGATCCTCAAGCACCCCCGGATCCACATCAGCGATCCGCTTACGACCCGCACCATGCCGACGCACACGCCCATCGAGCACCTCGCCAGCTCGAAGATCCGCGATCCCACGTCGGATCGTCGTGGCCGCGATCCCCGTCGCGCGCACCACCGCCTCGGTCCCGCCATATCCCAGCGAGATCGCCTCCGCACCCGCCCACAACCGCTTCGAGCGCTCGTCTAGATGCACCGCCAAAAGCCCAAACCGCTCCCGGACACCACGCTCGTCAACCACCCGCCAACATTTCGCCGCGCGCCGCGACCCCCCTCCAGATCAAGCAGTAATTCTTGCGTGCGCCCTAAGCGCACCTTAGCCGCACACGGGGCCGCTTCTTCCGCCCGGCAGAGGATAAACGCAAGCCCGATGGACCGAGCCGCGTGGCAGCAGCTGCGCGAGGAGCTGGACGTGCCGTTCGTGCTCGGGCTGATCGCGGTCGCGGAGCCCGCTTGCCCGGTGAGGGCCGCCTCTCGATCATCTCG
>Ga0187766_10000869_pt1 | contig 17271 bp, 18 predicted proteins | sample 0216_QUI02_MP05__4_FD_132971 | JGI IMG/M metagenome (GOLD analysis project Ga0187766, IMG submission 132971) | Tropical peat soil microbial communities from peatlands in Department of Meta, Colombia - 0216_QUI02_MP05_20_MG | ecosystem: Environmental > Terrestrial > Soil > Wetlands > Peat ... | reverse complement strand
TTACCCTCGGTCACGATGCCCTGATCACGCGGGCTCGTAGCACGATCCTCGCGCGCTTTCTCGACAATCCCTCGACCACGCATCTTCTCTTCATCGATGCCGACATCTCGTTCGAGCCAGAGCAGGTTGTCCGCCTGCTTCGGTTCGATCGCGACGTCGTGGCGGCACCCTACCCCGCCAAGGTCTTCGACTGGTCGAAGGTACCGGAGCGCTTTGGACGCTCGGGCGAGACCCTCGAAGAGGCCGCCTACGTCTATGTCGGCGAACTTTGCAAAGGCGAGGCACTCAAGGTCGAAGGCGACTTCGCCACCGCGCAATATGCTGGCACCGGTTTCCTGCTCATCAAGCGCCAGGTGTTCTATCGCATGATCGAAGCGTTTCCAGCGTCGAAATTTAGTGCGATGCACGTATTCCCCCGACCGCAGAACTGCAGCGAAAACCAATACGCGCTCTTCGATTGTATAATCGATCCGGACACCGGCGCATACCTCAGCGAGGACTATTCGTTTTGTCGCCGCTGGGGCCAGATCGGCGGTGAGATATGGCTCGACCTCGGGAGCAGGCTGAGCCATTCCGGACAACATACCTACAAGGGCAACCCGACCCCGCGCTTCGCACAATTCCTGAGAAGTGCTGGCGCCGAACCCAAGGTCGCTTGGGGCGATTGACAGATGCCCTTGATAGGTGCCTGACCCTGCCCGAGCGACCGTCGGCTTGACTGTATCCTGCGAATTCGACACTTTTATATGGAGATGCGCACATTGGAGTCGGCGCGCCGACGTGCGGCCCATTGAAGGGCGCCGCCAGATCGCGGGACACGATCGGCGGCCGGCGTCTGCTCAGGTTCCGGCCGCTGCATGCGGGCATGTGCGATTTGTGTCAAATACGGGGGCAATCATGAGCAGCGGATTGTTAGCGGATATTCGTCGCGCAGCCGTGGGATCGATGGCGGTTCGAGCAACGCTCCTGGCGATGGTCGTCGGTCTCGGCGGTTGCGCCGGTGCCGATTATCGTCCTGTCGTCGACATGACTGGCCACACGCAAGCGCAATACGATTCGGACCTTGCGAGTTGCCAGGCGACCGCGCGTCAGGCCCGTAATAACGAGGACATCGCAGTCGATACCGGGCTCGGCGCCGTGGGTGGTGCAGCACTCGGTGCCGTAGGCGGCGCCATCGGCGGCAACGCCGGCCTCGGTGCCGGTGTCGGAGCGCTTGCCGGTGCCGTCGGCACGGGCGCCTACAAGGAGGCGGAAACTGAAAATCGAGAGGAAACCATCGTCAAGAGCTGCATGCGCCATAAAGGCTTCACTGTGTACGACTAGTGTCGTGGATTTGAAGTTCCTAAACGCGGATGCCACCAAAATGCTAGGAACTTCAAATCCACCACGCTAGTGCCGACTAATGCGCGGAATGTTGCCATTGCGATCGTCCAAATGGGTTGCTGCCGCCAAGCGAATACCCTGTGGCGTCGAAAAACCTATGGCTGCGCGGAGCCGCGTGGCGTGCTTTACGGTGGCGTGTGCAACTCTGCTGCTGGTCCTCCTACTGTTGGGAATTTCGGCGCCCGTCGAGGCCACGGGAATCGACTTCGCAAAGTCTGCAAGTGCGGCCGAGGATCGCGGCGATTGGGATGAAGCGATCCGTCTTTACGGCCAATCGATGGCCGCGGGTGATCTCACCAAGGAAAATCTCGCGGTCGTGCACTACGACCGCGGCATCGCCTATGCGCGCAAGGGCGAGGTGGACAAAGCAATCGCAGATTACAACGCGGCGATCGAACTTTTGCCGGACTATGTCGCCGCATACCATGGCCGGGCCACCGCCTATCGCGATAAGGAAATGACCGAAAAGGCGATCGCAGACTTGGATACAGCGATCCGGATCGCCCCCGACGACGCATTCGCCTATGAGAACCGCGGGCGTGCCTATCTCCATTTGGGCAAGGCCGATGCGGCCGTCAACGACATGGTGAAGGCTTTGTCGCTAGCACCGACGGACAGCTACGCGGTCCTGTGGCTCCACTTCGCGCGCCGCTCGGCCAAGCAGGACGATGCCGCCGAGTTCTCCCAGAATGTTGCGAAGCTCGACCATGCGGAGTGGCCAGCCCCCATTCTCGATCTTTTCCTTGGCAAGGTCGACCCGCAATCCGTGCAAGCGGCCGCGAGTGCCGTGCCGGATCCGACGAAAAGGCGCGAACAAATTTGTGAGGCCGATTTCTACGTCGGCGCTTACCAGCTCTTTCGCGGCGCAAGCTCGGACGCCAAGCAGCTTTTCAAGGCATCCGTCGAAACATGCCCCGTTTATTTTCTCGAGGCCGAGGCCGCGAGGGCGCAATTAAAGCGCCTCGGTCCTTGAGGAATACAGAAGGATTCAGTTCGAGGAATCAATACGATAAATAGCGGCAGATACTGTAGCCGGGCCGCTCGCGAAGAACGCATGACGGGACCCTTATTTCCGGACGCAGGAATCACTATTTCCATACGTAGATAGTTGCGCGCATACTTGCCCGACGGCGACCAGACATGGCGCCGCGAAACTTTGACACCGGCGAAGGGTCGCCTGGTGCAGAATATTCAAGGGAAGACTGATATGCCTCGAGTCTCGCCAGCCATTGCCGTCCTTGGGGCTCTAGCCCTTGCGGGCTGCGTTACCCCGCCTCCGACTGGACCGAGCGTCGCAGCCATGCCGGCGCAGGGCAAGACCTTCGAGCAATTTCAGCAGGACGACGCGACGTGCCGGCAGTACGCCTCGAGCCAGATCGGCAATAGCTCGCCCGAGCAGGCGGCCAACGAGAGTGCGGTCAATAGCGCCATCGTGGGGACGGCTATCGGCGCTGCTGCTGGCGCCGCATTGGGTGCGGCAGCTGGTAATCCGGCCCTTGGCGCCGCAGCCGGCGCTGGCGGAGGTCTACTCTTCGGGAGTGCTGCGGGTGTCGGCGCCTCGCAGGCATCCGGAGCCGCTCTCCAGCATCGCTATGACGTAGGCTACATTCAGTGCATGGCGGCGAAGGGCGAGAGCGTTCCGACAGTTCAGGCTGGGGCGCGGCCCTATCCCTATTACCCCTATTATGGGTACTACTACCCCGGCTATCCCGCCTATTATTACCCGGCTTATTGACGCGCCAAGATCGACGTTGGAGCGAACAGCTCGCGCAGCCGTGAGCCGCGCTGGGACCATCGCCAGACGGGCATGACGGCGGGGGCCCGTTCGGCGCCAAGCCAAATCGCGGGCGACTACGTGCCGGTAGTGCCACTTTTTGGCACACGCGGCCGCCGCCTTGCCAATGCCACGTACAGGAAATCCAAGGTGGGACGCACGCCCGGCGAGGTAACGATCCTTGCCAGCCATCGATAGCGTCGAAGCGCCCTGAACAATACGGCATAGGCCAAGATGCCTTTGTGCAAGCGGCCCGACTCATCGCGCACGAAAAGGCGCGCAAGCGCCTCATCGTAGCTGATGCCGTCCGATCGAAGGGCGCTCATGTCCTTATTGACATCGACAAAATCGATGGCGGCCGCACCTTCCATGGCGCGGCAGCGGTCCATCTCTCGCGCGCAGATCGGGCAGTCGCCATCGAAATAGACTTGAATCCGTGCCATCGTGGAATCCAGTTTACCAAGGCACACCATCGCCCGGAACATTCTTGCCGCTCCCATACGCGAAGAAGTCGGCAGGTTTGTCGTGCGCTCAGTTCAGTTGGGCTTTTCCGCGGCACTTCCCGTACCGCTTGCCGCCGCGGCCGCCGCGGCCCTACCCAACGAATTACCGCCGACCGTCTGGACGCTGACAGTTGCGTTGGCGAATTCGATCCCGGCGTCCTTGAACGCCAAAATCAGCCGCTTCACACCCTGACGCTGGATGAAGGTCGGCCTGACCGGACGCACGGTCATCTTGAAGCGCATGATGATGGCGTTGTCGGCGATATCGGCGATTCCTTGAAGTTTCAGGGGTTCCAGAAAGTCGTCCTTGATCTCAGGGTCTTCGAGCATGGCCTCACCCACTTTTTTGGTGACTTTGCGGAGCTTTTCGAGGTCCGTGCCACGGTCGAAGCGGAGATTGAATTTCAGCGTCGACCAATCACGGCTGAAATTGGTGATTTGCCCAAGTTGCCCGAAGGGAATCGTGTGGATTTGGCCGTTCTGATGCCTAAGGCGAATCGAGCGCAGCGTGAAGCCCTCGACCGTACCCTTGGCCTTGCCGCAGTCGATATACTCCCCGACCCGAAACGCATCGTCAGCCAAATAAAAGATTCCCGAAACAATGTCGCGCACCAGCGTCTGGCTGCCAAAGGAGATCGCAAGGCCGAATACGGAGGCGCCGGCGACAATCGGCGTTATGTTGACGTTGAGATTCGACAATAGCATTAGCGCAGCAATGATGGCGATCGTGATGCCAAGCGCTACGCGTAAGATGGGTGCCAATGTCTCAAGGCGCGAGGCGGTGGCCTGGCTCATTTCCGGATCGCCTTCCTGCCCGGGAACTGCCGCGGGCGGACGGACGGCGTGATGCCCGGTCGCGAAACGCACGGCTTCCCATGCGTAATAAGCAACCAGTACCGTTACGATGCCAGTCGTCCATCCACGGCTGAAATTCGCCCAACTCTTCTGGTCGACGAGAGCCAGGACATCGACGGCCCAACTGCGAAAGAGAACCGCCGCTGCCAAGACCAGGACCGTGGTCCGGATAATGCGCACGGCGAAGGGAAACAATCTATGTGCTTCCGGCTTATCGGAGCGGGCGAGAACCGAAGCCTGATGGCGCTTGCCCACAAAGGAGAGGAGCGTTTCCGCGAGAAGCAGCGCTATGAAAATGTTCAAGGTGAGAATTATGCCGTTCGGAACGAATCCTTCTTGGCCCAACGACTCGTAGGCGCGAGCACCGCCGACGACGACGATCACGGGTATGGCGATCCAGTGCCAGTGCCGCGCAAGGGTCGTTTTGATTTTCGAGCCGCCTGCGTTCTGATCGATGAGCCCGAGGAGCCAATCGCAAATACTGCTTCGGGCACGAAAGACGATAAGCACGTATAAGGCCGGAATCACGACGCCATTGGCCAAGCCTACCGCCATGAGCGCGTTTGGCGTGTCTTGGATCTTGAGCAGGCCATGGCCGAAAATCGCTATCAAGACGATGGCGCTGAAAGATCGAAGGAGCATTTTCGCGCTGCGGTCGTCTATAGGTGCGACGCGTATTTCGGGCAAACCCGGCCGCAAGTAAAAGCGCACGAACAACAGGTAGAATCGCCATATGACGACCCCTCCGAGAACGCGAATAGCAAACTGGGTTTGGGCCTCGGCATTCGTGAACAGAGTGACGCGCGCCACGTGAACAATGACCAGCAGCGCCAAAAACGCCATCGCATCGAAAAGCCACAACCATACGAGTCGCCACAGCCCACCATTTGCTGCGAACTGATGCGCAATACTGCGCCGGGTCGCTTCGGTCAGACGGCGGACGGCGAGCTCACCGACGTAAGCGACGACCGCCACGAATACCAGGAGACCGAGGAAGGCGGACGTGCCTCGCCCGCCATCAGCTGTACGGTCAAGTCGTTCCGGCAATTGCGCGAGATTGACCCACACTTCCGGAAACCCGCCAATCGCTGCGGGAATTCGGTGCATAACAGTAGAGATTTGGTCGCTCGTGGAATCCGAGCTGGTGGCGTCGCTTGCATTGGAGGTCGAATCCGAGGCCGGTGTCTTTGCGACGAGGCCCTTCTCGGCCAAGGTTTCGATCACCGACTGGCCGACCGATTTCACCAACGCGTCGTACTGCTCTTGGGTCATTCCCGCGGGCGGCGCTGTTGGCGCCTTTTGCGCCTGCGCCGGCCCCAGTAGCAGCACCGGGTAAAGGAATGCCAAAGCCGCAAGAAAGACAGGGATGGTGCGTCTCATGCCCATATCTTACACCGATTTTCCGAGATCGCCCGAGAGTTCACATTTCCCACCTTGTTTCGCATCGTCGTGACACTACTTCTCACGTAGGGCCAGTGATATGGTCCATGAAGTCGCGCGGCCGAACTGACGCGCGGCGAGCCGAGAGGGGACCGGCACGAATTGCGAATTTTCAAGCCGCAAGGCGGCGGAGCATCCATTCTCCGACGCAGGCAATGCTGGTTTTTTTTCGATGCGATTTGAGGTGCCGGGTCGCACTGTGGCGTTCACTTCTTATACAGGTTGACGATTCGGCGTCGACTAGCCAGTCGTAGGACACCCCGGATAGGAAAGGTGAGCAACGATGAAGGAAGCAGATGTCGTGAAACGGGCAATCGCGATGCCGCTCACGAACCCCGCGTATCCGATCGGCCCATATCGCTTCAAGAACCGTGAATATCTCATCATCACGTATCGGACCGATCCGAAAAGGCTGCGCGAGTTGGTGCCGGAACCGCTGCAAATCGGCGAACCCCTCGTGAAATTCGAATTCATTCGGATGCCGGACTCGACCGGCTTCGGCGACTACACCGAAAGCGGCCAAGTCGTCCCCGTGACCCTGAACGGCCGACAGGGCGGCTACAGCCATTGCATGTTCTTGAACGATCATCCACCAATCGCCGGGGGTCGTGAGCTCTGGGGATTTCCGAAAAAGCTTGCCGAACCTACATTGCGCGCGGAGATCGACACGCTGGTCGGAACGCTCGATTATGGCCCCATTCGTATTGCGACCGGCACCATGGGCTATAAGCACAGGGAAGCCGATGCGGCGGCGGTGAAGGCCTCGCTCCAGGCGCCAAATTACCTTCTCAAGATCATCCCGCATGTCGATGGCACGCCGCGCATCTGCGAGATCGTCGAATACTATCTCGAGAACATCGACCTCAAGGGCGCTTGGACGGGACCGGGCAGTCTCACGCTCACCTCCCATGCACTCGCACCGCTTGCGGAACTACCCGTACTGGAGGTCGTGGCAGCGACGCATATCATTGCCGATCTGACACTTGGCCTCGGCAAGGTCGTGCACGATTATCTGAAGTGAGGTCCGGCGACCTCGCCGGGCGCTCGGCTAAAAGTCATCGCGTTACGTGCGCAGACACGGCGAGCCAGGCTCCGTTCCGGCGTGCCCAGACATCGGTATAACGACCGTTGCGTCGTTCGCCTTCTGCGGTCGTGTAGCTGGTGCGCGCATGGATGATTGCGACGTCTCCGAGGATTCGCACGCGGACATCCTCTATCGCAAGATCGCTGATCGTCACCGGGCGTCCCGTTTGCACAAGGAACTGCGGCTTGTCGACGAGCGAGCCATCGGGGTTCGAGCAAAGGAAATCCTCGGCTAATATCTGGCTAAACCGCCGAACGTCGCCATGTTGCACCGAATGAATATAGTCGCGGTTGAGTACCGTTAGCGCCTCGAAGTCGTTTTTCATGATCGTGCGGGCATCCATGAGCACCTCCTTGGAAAAGGCGCGAACCAGATTCGCTTGTCGCACGGCTTAGGTGCGTCTGGCCGGCAAGTTAATCCCCAATCGGACATTCCGGCAATAATCAGAAAAAGTGGGCGGCGCAGCCACGAAAGTGCCAAATGCTGGCGTCGCTCCCGAGGGATGGGATATTCTCCGTCAAAATGAAAGACCCTTACGAAATTTTGGGCGTCAAGCGGGACGCAACGGCCGATGAGATTCGCGCGGCCTACCGTAAGCTCGCTAAACAGCATCATCCGGATCTCAATCCGGGAAAGCGCGAATCTGAAGACCAATTCAAGGCCGTCAATGCGGCCCACGATCTGCTTTCAGATCCCCAGAAGCGCGCCCGCTTCGATCGTGGCGAGATCGACGCGAGCGGGGCCGAACGACCTCCCGAGCGCCCCTTCTACCGGGATTTTGGCGACGATGCGGGCCGCACCAAATACCGAACCGAGGCGGCTTTCGATCCCGAAGACATCGAAGAGCTTTTCGGTCGCGCATTTCGAAGGGATCGAGGCGAGGGATTCAAGGCAAGGGGCCCCGATGCATATTATGGGCTTACCGTGGGCTTCCTCGATGCGGCAAACGGCGCTGTCCGTCGGATTACATTGCCAGATGGTCGCACACTCGATGTCAACATTCCCGCAGGGGTAAACGACCATCAGATTCTGCGCCTCAAGGGCCAAGGAATGCCTGGAATCGGGGGGGCTCCTTCCGGCGACGCGCTCGTCGAAATCACGGTGGCGCCGCACCCGCTCTTTCGCCGGGTCGGCAATGACGTCGTGCTCGAAATGCCAGTCTCGCTCAAGGAAGCGGTCCTCGGGGCAAAGATCGAAGTGCCGACGATCAAGGGCCCGGTAAGCCTCAAGGTTCCACCAAATTCCGGCCTCGGCACGCGCTTGAGGCTGAAAGGCAGGGGTATCGCCGGAGGGCACGAGTATGTCGAGATCAAGGTTGTCCTTCCGCACGAGCCGGAGCCGGAGCTTGAGGAATTCTTGAAGAGCTGGACGCCGCGCCACCCCTTTGACCCGCGCGCAAAAACGGGGAAGACATGACCCAGCTCGATGCGGTCGTGATCCATTTTCCCGATCTCGAGGCAGCAGAGCTGTCAATCTGGATCGAGCGACGCTGGGTCGAACCGGATATTGACGGCACGGGAAATTGGACGTTTCGCGAAATCGACATTGCGCGGGTGCGCCTGATTTACGACCTGCGCCGACGCATGGACGTCGCCGAGGACACGATTCCGCTTGTACTCTCGCTACTCGACCAGCTTTACGATGTGAGGTGCACCGTGAAGGCGATGACGCAAGCGCTGAAGGATCTCCCACCCGAAGTTCAAGCGGCAGTGCGATCAGCGCTAAAGCAGCGGAACATGGACCTCTGATTGACGCCGGCTGCCTGTGCTTAGGCGGCGCGAGGCGGGTTCCCGTTGCATCTCCTAGAAAGTTTCAGAGAATTGCGCCACGCGCTCCAATGGAATTGTGAGCGATACCCGCGTTCCCTTCCCAAGCGTGCTTTCGATCGATAGCCGCCCGCCGTGAAGCTCCGTCATCTTCGCAGCGAGCGGCAAACCGAGCCCGCTGCCCTGATGGCTTCGCGTGAAAGCGTTTTCGACTTGGACAAACGGCTCGAGCACCCGGTCTAGATCCTCCGCACCGATGCCAATGCCGGTATCTTGCACCGTTACGCAGTAGCCGCCTACCGGATCGAGCCTTGCCACGATCTCGATATAGCCGCCAGCAGGGGTGAATTTCACGGCGTTCGACACGAGATTAAGAAGAATTTGCTTGAGCTTCCGTTCGTCGGCAAGAAGACGCGGCATCCGAGCACACAGATTCGCGGTGACGCTCAGTCCCATCCGTTCGGCGCGCGGACGGATCAGGCGACACGTCGCATCGATCACTTCGCCAAGGTCCACCCACTCCTCTTCCAGCACGAGTTTTCCGGCCTCCGCCTTGGAAAGATCGAGGATATCGTTGATGATCTCGAGCAGGTGCATCCCGCTGTCGTGAATGTCCTTGGCGTACTCCTTGTACTGCGGTCGCCCGATCGGGCCGAGCGTTTCGTTCAGCATAACCTGGGAGAATCCAATGACCGCATTTAGCGGCGTCCTCAGCTCGTGACTCATCGTCGCGAGGAATTCGGACTTGGCCTGATTCGCCGCCTCCGCCTGCGCCCGCGCGGCTTCGGCTTCCTCCTTTGCGATGCGCAATGCCTCGTAGGCCGCACGCCGTTCCTCCTGAAGCTGACGCCGTTCGAAGCATCGCTCGAGGACCGCGTAGAGTTCGCTCGGCTCGCATGATTTGTCGCAATAGTCGTATGCGCCGTGGCGCAGCGCCTTGATCGCCGTCTGCGTATCGACATGCGCGGTCATCATCACGCAGATGAGATCCGGTCGCTCGTCCTTCAATCGAGAAAGCAGGTCGACGCCCGATTCGAGGCGGAGGCGGACGTCCAGCATGACGACCGCAAGGTCGACCCATTTGAGGGCGTGGGCTGCCGCCTCCGGCCGATCCGCGACGTGCGCTTCGTAGCCTTGCAGCGCAAGCAAGTCGGCAAGCGACTCCGCATATCCGAGATCGTCATCGACGATCAGGATGCGCCGAACGGTCGATGAGGCGGCGTTATTCTGCATGCGCTGGAGCCCTTTGCCTTGACAAAATAGCGGCCTGCAGCGCTTTCAATAGCTCAGCGGGGTCGAAGGGCTTAATGAGAAGGCCGTCGGTGAACTGTTTCACTCGCTCGAGGGCGGTACCTTCCTCGGCCACAAAGCCAGTTACGAAGATCGTCGGCACAACCTTCGCCGCTTCGCGGAGCTTCAAATAGACTTCGAGGCCGGACAGCACCGGCATCCTCAAATCGAGGATCAAGCAACTAAGCTCCGGCTTCGATGCTTTCCATAGAGCTTCCGCCCCATCGCGAGCGATCTCGACCACATAGCCGTTCCGAAACAGGATCGGTTCGATCGACGAGGCGAAATCGGGGTCGTCGTCCGCCACAAGCACCATACCGCGTGGCTTCACACGCTCCAGGGTTTCGAGGAGATCGGCGATCAGAAAGGGCTTATGCAGGACGCCGAGGGCGCCGTGCTCAACCGCTTCCGCAACCAATCGTTCGACGCTGAATCCCGTCATCATCAGGACTCGCGCTTGTGGCCTTATTTTCTTCAGCTCGAAGAAGGTCTCAACACCGTTCATTCCCGGCAGTCTCACATCCATGAGCACGATGTCGAATTCCTGGGCGCGGAAACGGGCGATGCCTTCCTCGCCGGTGAATGCGATATCGACGGTGTAGCCATGCAGCATGAGCACGTCGGCCACACTCTCGGCGTGATCCCGGTCGTCATCGACGATGAAAATTCGCCCGCTCATGCGGCAATCTCCTGACGATGGATCAATGGCAGCCTGATCGTGACTCGCGTCCCACTGCCAACTTCGCTCGCGACGGTAACATGGCCGCCATGTTGCTCGACGATCTGTTTGACGGTGGGCAATCCGAGGCCGGTTCCAAACGACTTGGTGCTAAAAAGCGGCTCGAAGATTTTGGGAAGTACATCGGTCGGGATGCCGGGGCCGGTATCGGCGACGACGATCTCGATGTTTCCAGGAATTTCGTGAGTGCTCACCGCAATTCCGGCTTCACCGTCCCTTGCGGCGATTTGGCCAATGGCCTGGACCGCATTGTCGATCAAATTGACCATGACACGGCGTAAGCGCTCGGGGTCGAACGTCACGGTCGTTCCGCTAGTACCTAACTCGCGGGAGAGAACGATACCGTCGGGAATCCTTTGCTCGTCGAGGACATCACCAAGCCAACGATCGAGATCGAGTGACGCGCACTGCAACTCGCGGCTTCGGGTATAGTCCAAAAGATCGGTCACGATGCGGTCGCAGCGCACGATACTGTGCTCGACGCGCGTTAGTGCACGATCAAGCCCCAAGCCTTTTCCGGTGACGACCTCCTTTATCGTGTAGATCGAGTTGCGAATCGCACTGAGCGGGTTGCGCAGTTCGTGAGCAACGGTCGCCGTCAACTGGCCGAGGATCGAGAGGCGTTCCTTGGCAAGCAATTCCTCCTGGGCAGCACGCAATTGCGCCGTGCGCTCGTCCATCCTGCGCGCAAGTTCAAGCTCGTTCGACACCTCGGCCGTGATATCTCGCGCCGTTCCCCTATAGCCGCGGAACGTCCCCTGTTCGTCGAACACCGGGGTTCCACTCACGCTGATATGCCGCATATCCCCGGCCGGTCCGATGCGCTGAATTCGAAAATTTTGAAACGGCCGGCGCGCATCAAGGTCTTGCTGGTGTATGCGCCATTGCTCGTCGCTGACGCCGTGATGAACGACCTCTCGGCGCGTTTTTCCGAGATGCGCCGAGGCCGGCAGGCCCGAATGTCGCACAGGATCGGACAAATAGCTGAAGCGGAGATTCGCATCTTGCTCCCAAAACCAGTCGGACGCCGATTTCGCAAAATCGCGAAATCTCTGTTCACTTTCCTCAAGGCGCATTTGCGACGCCTCGCGCTCCGTAATCTGACGGAAATGCAATAGGGAGATCAGCAATCCCGACCCTGCGACCATGATGAAGACGACGATGGCCAGCGCCGTCGAATACAGAGACGCCTTTCGAATGAAAGCGCCCGCGGGAACGTCGATCGAGAACGCGCCCATCACGTCGTTGAGGCGCCACTGCGCCTTCTCGGGCGCGAGTTTATTATGGCAGTTGACGCAGCTCTCCTGGGTCGCAAGGGATGGATAAATCGTGCGGAGGACGGTTTCGCCGTCGACGGTGAGAAACGTGGTGCGTGGCTTTGGGTTGATCTCCTGGCTGAAAGCCTCGATTGTTTCGGCCATTTGTTCGTCTGCCGGTGGGGTTGCAACTTCGCGACCCTCCCGCCCGACCCATAGCAGGCGAAGGACGTTATCGGCACTGCGGGCCTTGTTAAAAATGTCGATCGAATGGGCGCGGAACGTCGCTGGAACAGGAGCGGCGTCATTGGCGAACTTGGTCCGCACGTCCGCGTAATTCGTCACGAATGCATCGACCAATTGAAGGGCCGTGATCTTTTCCTCGCTCTTGTTGGCAGTGAAGGCGGCAACGCTGAACGAATAGACGCCGTAGCCGACCCCCGCGGCCAATACGGCGCAAAAGCAGACGAATTTCAGGAAGCGGGATCCGGTCTTCGACCGGATGAACCCGCCCAAATTTGCATCGCGGAGCATCGCCATTGCCACAGTCGGATAGAGTCGGTCGACACTATGGCCAAAACTTGCTTAAGTGAGCATTAACATATGTCTATTCAAATTCTGTTCAGGATTGTAAATTAATCCTGAATTCTCGAAAATTTCATCGGTGAATCCTGTAAATCCATGTATATGTGTGTAAAGGTCAATGTACTCGATTGCTTTAGTACGGCCTTAATACGGCGGGGAATGCGGAAGGCGTTGTGAAGGATCATTCACGGCGAGGACACAAATGAAATGGCCACGATGTGGTGGGTGTTCAGCGCGATGTGCGCCAGCAAACTGGAGACGCCGTACGGGCCCATCGAGTTTGAGCTTGACGTGGAGAAGCGCACGGGTCGCATGAGTATCCCAGGGACTGCCGAGATGTCGGCTCAACCGATCCGAAGTCCTGTAACCGGTGCGGAACATCGCGCCCGCATCGACCTCCGGCACGGCTTCGAATAAGAGATCGCAGAGATGGGGAGCGCCTCTTCGAGCGTGAAGGGGCCGATCGCCATGGAGCTAAAAGACAGCTACGGGCTATTCGCCGAATTGCAGCTGTCGGATAGCGGGACCGTTCGTCGACGCCGATTTCGCCGTCGGCATTGGTCAGAGTGTCGGAGTTGGCGGCGGCGTCTCGCCCAACATCCTCTGGTGCTCGATGGCGAGCTATTACGGGTTTCGGCCTAGTCCATCTGCCAACCGGGAAACGACTTTTTGATCGAAGCCTTTAGAAACGAATAGAGGCATCAAGACGATAGCTCCAACGACTGCGCCCACCTCGAGAATTTCGCTTTCGTGTACAGGTGTTCCTGCCAGCCTAAAAGGCAAAACGATTAACAAGCCGGCCACGATAAAGCCGGTGATAGCCGCCACAAGTGCCGCAACGGCAAAAATGACCACAAGGGGCACGCCACGCTTCCAATGTTGGCTGTATGTCATTTAGCTCCTCCTCGCTGAGCCACGGCCTGAGTAGGTCGCGATGTCGGGCACCGCCCTGTTCTGGGCCACCTCGCCTATGCTCTACAGCATGACAGTCTACGGCACCATGCCATAGGGATTAGCCCGAGCAGCGGGCTGCGTTATCGTCCTCAGGATGAAAGAACATAACAAGGACAACGGCTTTCCGCCCCGCTATGCCTTTGGACTTGAGGACCTTCGGGACTGGCACTGCGTGGAGGCCGGATGCTTTTTGGCTGTAACCGCACGGTTGAGCTTCGGCACGCCGCCCTAAATCGAGGGAGGCCGCCTCATACTCCGATCATGGACTTTGAGAGCAAGCTAAGGTGTAATCTGCGTGGCAAACGCGAGGTGCTTACGGTGTCGCTGATCAAGAGGTCGAGCTTTTCTCCGCGCGCGTAACGATTCGGAAAATCGATCAGACAATGATCGCCCCAGCCTAGAATTCAGCAGATCGTTCTAATGCCGGCGTTGCGACTCGTCGTGCCCACGTTCGAGCGACACGTGTGTTCAGCGGAAACTTCTACTGATGAATAATCGGTGGTTGCGTGGTCAGGTTGTCGAGGTACGCCTGCGTCACGACGCAGCGGAAGTAGTTATTTGGTGGTCCTGTTTGTCCATCGACCATTGAGTTAACCAACACCACCAGCTCCATATCCTCCGGCAAGAAAAACGCGAGGCTTTGTTCGTCCTGGTTGTTGGGATCGTGCCAGTCGCCGGGCTTGCAGTACACGTTGCCGGCGAGCGTAGTCAGGGCAGCAGGAAGTGGACCGCCAGTGAACGGGTCGACGCCAAAGCCATTGTCAAGCATGGCCTGCGCCGCGGCGGGCGTCAGAATGCCGCCGCCCCGGCGAAATTCGCCCATCACATCGAGCAGCTCGTTGACAGAGAGATGCCAGCCGGCATAGCCGCAGCTCTCCTCCAGTGAACCCGAGTTCCAGCCGGGCTCCGCATCGTCGGGCACCCGGTAGGCCAGCGCGCACCCGGGCGGATGATCGAGCGTGGCGCCGACCACACCAGAGGGCTGAAACACGTTGGCTTGCAGATATGCCTCATAAGCGGTGACCGTCACATAATCCCAGAGGATGTCATTCCACGGTTGGGGAGGAAAGCCTGGAATCGGGGGTGGATCGAAATACGCGTTCTTGTTGATGTTGCCGTTGATGACCGCGAGCAGAATCCGGCACAGCGCGTAGTTCAGATTTTGATAGTTGTACTGTCCGCGAGCGCCCGGATTGATGCCACCAGCGATCGCCGATTTCATGATCTCGAAGTCGACGAGATCACTCGCCGAGAGGCCGCTGGTGTGGTTGAACAGGTTCCGGAAGGTGATGTATTCGACATTGGGCCCTTCCACCCAATAGTCCGGCAGGTAATCCGTGATCAGCGCATCCGGCGAGATGTTGTTATCGCGGAAGAGCACCATCATGGCCATAGCGGTCATGAGCTTGCTCACGCTTGCCACATGCATCTGCACACCCGGTGCCCACCACTCGCTGCCGTCTTGCGGACGTTGGGCGTATTGCCATTCACTGGTGAACCGTATCTGGCCAGACTGACGGAGTTGCGCCACGTAGCCGGCAACGACGTCTTTCAACGCATTGTGCAGGGCGACCTGGAACGTGCCGACGTCGAGATAGTACGGTTCGACGCCTGGCGGTGGCCCAGGCCTGAACAGCACCGGGCTTTCCTCAGTTCCGCGATCCGAGGAGGCGCTCTGGTAATTGGGTGGTCGAATGACATGCACCAGAACGGCTTGGGCGTCGACGGAGACACCTTTCACATTCTCGGCGAGAAACAACTCCAGAGCTCGTAGCAGTTCCATAGACCGCCCCCTTTAGTCAAAAGGGTCATCCAAAATCCGCCTCGCTCGTTCTCCGGTAGCCCGCATCCACGTTGTTTGACCCGCTTAGCAGATCATACTCTGTTTCGCCAGCCGTTCGCCTGCCCCACCCGATCCTTCCTCAACCAGCCGAGGGCTCCTAACGGGCGCTGCGCCCAAGGGGGCGTTCCGCAGTCAATCGCCATCCGTCGCTTTGCCCCCCTAAAGGGTGCCGCCAAAGCCCCTCGCTCTCAAGCCACCGTTCGGGACCGTTGACGGGGATTACCCCTCATGTATCCTTAGTTCACGTTCCGAAGTTTCTCGTCAAAATATTGATTTTATGAGGTAAATCTGGATTCATTGAGTAAGTGAGCGTTAATGCTCAGCAGCCAGCCGTCGCTCCGATCGCCCCGGCGCGGTAAAATCTTCCCATTACAGCCGTAAATCCGAGGAGGCACGATGCAAGTCCAACCCTATCTGTTCTTCGACGGCCGCTGCGAGGAAGCGGCCGAGTTCTATCGCAAGGCGCTTGAAGCGGAAGTGACGATGCTCCTGCGTTTCAAGGACAGCCCCGTCCCCGTCGATGACTCTAAAGTTCCGCCAGGTGCTGCAGAGAAGGTCATGCACATGCGCTTGCGTATCGGCGATGCAACCGTTCTCGCGTCCGACGGCCGATGCCTGGGTCAGCCGAGCTTTCAGGGCTTCGCTCTCACGCTAACTGTGGCGGACGAGTCAGAGGCGAGACGGCTGTTTGGCGCTTTGGCCGACGGCGGCAAGGTGCAAATGCCGCTCGAAAAGACCTTCTTTTCTCCGTGCTTCGGTATGGCAGCGGACCGCTTCGGCGTGTCATGGATGGTCTATGTGGCGCAGTGATGCCTTGTGCCGCAAGGACCGAACCGACGCTGATCTGTCATATCATCGAGGGTTAACACCGCGATCAGTGCGACATTAGAAGCGGCAACATGCTGACCTCGACGATCTCCCGCGTGGCGCCGCCGAACAGGAATTCGCGCCACGGCGATTGGCCGTAACCGCCCATGGCGAGCAAGTCGGCGCCCTCGTCCCGCGCAGTCGACAGAAGCTGCTCTCCAGTACCCACGCCGTGAAGCGGCTGGACGTTGCGATGCTTGGCAGCAATGCCGTGCCACGCAAGATATTCGACGACCGACTCGGCGGCGACCTTCTCCACGTCCTTGTCTTTGCCGCCCACGGTGATGATGGTGACCGCGCGAGCGGTGCTGAGAAGTGGACGGGCCGCAACCAGCGCCCTCACCGCTTGGGCCGAGCCATTCCATCCCACGGCAACGGACTCGCAGGCGGTCTCGGGCGCTTGTGCTGGCGCCAAGAGGACTGGCCGACCGGCATACAGGAGGGTCTCTTCGACCGTATCGGTATGCGGCTGGTCCACCACGCGCTCCGAGCGGCCGAGCACGACAAGATCGAAGAATCGTGCGCGACGCGATACCAGTGTGGGGGCGTAGCCGGATTCTTCGCGCCATACGGCGGAGGCGGTCGCCTTGGGCCCGCCCGCCGTCATGGGAAGGCGATGGCGCGCGGCGGCAGCGTCGAACGCCACCTTCGATTTTTTTGCTAATTCGGCAGCCTCATTGGCAATCTGGTCCATCCACGCGCCCGCAAGCGGCGTGCCGAATCCGTCGGCTGCGACCGCCACGACGGCGAGCGGATCGACCCGGACGTGGAATCCTTCCAAATGCGCTTCGAACCGACGAGCGAGTCGGCCGGCGAGCTCGACCGCACCATTGCTGGCGCTTCCACCACTTGCAGCGACAAGGATCGTTTTAATCGTCATGGCGTTACTCCGGGCAATGATTGACCAAACTGTCCGAACGAACCGTGCCAAC
>Ga0187766_10000868_pt1 | contig 17273 bp, 19 predicted proteins | sample 0216_QUI02_MP05__4_FD_132971 | JGI IMG/M metagenome (GOLD analysis project Ga0187766, IMG submission 132971) | Tropical peat soil microbial communities from peatlands in Department of Meta, Colombia - 0216_QUI02_MP05_20_MG | ecosystem: Environmental > Terrestrial > Soil > Wetlands > Peat ... | reverse complement strand
GGGCGGTAGTACTGGTCCATGTCCAGCGCGTTCTCAGCCCTGCTGGGGCTGCCGGAGCGCACCGGGTTGCCCGGTGCGGTGGGGTCGCGATAGGTGCTGCGTTGCAGATTCTCGCTCGTCATGTCTTGATTCCTTTTTGATGAAAGCTGACAATAAATGCACATGTTGCCAGCACCTCGGCACTATCGACTTCCTGATTGTAAGTTGCAACGCATTCAGTCTTAGTAGATGCAAGATTGATTTCGTGTAGCGTTGCCGCCTGTAGGTTAAACATCGTGTTACGCAGAGTCCGTAAGCGCGCATGTTATACATCAGTTGTCGGTGATAACAACTGGATAAGCTGAGCAGGATCGTTGAGTTGTAAGAGAATCTGGTCAATGAACATGCTCATTCTATTTCCCCAAACGATCTAACCAGGCGGCCAGACTTTGAGAAAATCATGCATGTTAACTTTGCAACCTCGGCACTATTCCTCTCCTTCATTTCGCCAACCCAGTTCGTGATCGTCTTACCCATCAGAAGGACCTTCCGACCCCTCATTCTGCCGCTCCTCGTTCACGTTCTGCTCCTGTTCATCTTGCAGTTCCTGCGTTTGCCCGGGTGAATGTGCCAGGCTCTTCAGAAGCAACGCAACCAAATCCGAAAGGTCGAGCGCCAACCTCGTCCCCGTGTGCACATCCTCGATCGTTCCGCGGATGAGCTTGCCATTATCTCCCACCCACAGGTGCGCCACAAAGGAGACGTATCCACCGGGCGTCGATGATTGTGAATTCAAAGCATCATTGCTCAATTTGTATGTCCCCCTCCCTGTTTTATACATCCCAGGACACTTCTCCTTTAAAAACCTACCCGATCTTCTCCGCCGTCCCACATGACAATTGCAAGTAGACTGATTACACTGTTGCCCCACTGGAGACATGCTGCGTTTCACCCACGTGTGCCCCATTCTGATCGGAGGGGTGCCCGTCAGCGAGCAGGTCTTCCAAGACCTGGATTGCCCCGCTGATTCGTAGCATCGTTTCGCGTAAGTGCATCTGCTGCCTTTCCCATTCTTGGAGACGGCTTTGACCCGTCGCGAACTCCTTTTTCAATTCCTCAAGCCGTGTTTGTAGCCGATCATGCATAGCATACTCCTTCTCCCGACTGGATCATAGCATCTAGCGTCGTGTGTCTATTCTCATCATTCCATTCTTTTTGATTCGTTCATGAGTTTAGCCCCTAGGGATAAGTATGCCACGAGCTGCTCAATTTTCACTTAAAATTCGCTTAATGCCCATCCAGCGGCTTAGACTACTGGATCAGTGAACTCCGACGAACAAGGTGCAATAAGTTGGTAGGGTGGCACTTTATAGCAAGCCGCTGGCTCAGTTGTTCACCGGCTTCACCTCACGGCGCTTCCGCGATCACGCGCAAGAGTTCTCTCACGGAAAATGTCCCCATGAGCACGAGGAGCGACAATGTGGAAAGAGGCCCTGCAAAGGCTTTTCGTCGGAACATAGGATTGGGATGACGGTATCTTCGCACGTGTAGTAAGGCTTTCTCTGCTTCTATCTATCACATTTTCCTGCACGGAAGATGGCTTAGAACCACCAAATAGGGACAAGCTTACTTTGCACCAACGAAAAAAGTGATACGTCAAGTATAGAGAGAAATACCTATTGTATTCATCATATGCATTAGCTATACTTATATTGTTTCGAAATCTATTCTTTGATACATAATCATGATCACGCAATAAGCATAAGCTAGGAGGTGTCTATGCCTTATCGTGCTCTAGGTGCGATCCCAGATCGCTACGACCCACGCGATTACATCTTCGAGGCGGAGCCACGGTTCTTCGCCATTGGCGCTATCCCCCGCCAGATCAACTTGCGCAACTGGTGTAGCCCCCATTGACGATATTGACTTATAACATCGATGTGCGAATATGGCTTCCTTTTCTTTCTGTATGTTTACGTGTATTAGTTCATAGATGCCCCTTTTACAATCTCACTACTGAGTGGTACTTGCTTATCACCTGCATTTTCTATACTAAAGTAGGAAACGCTTCATAAAAGATTTACGACTTATTTCGAGACAAACGTGGCGTGATATCAATTAATATTTTCGTTACTGAATTGTGATAACCTTTAACTATTACTTACTTGCTGATCAGTTCAACAAATCCACTTACGAAGTAGTTGCAATTATGCTTTTCAAGATAGAAGAGAAGTACGATATGGAAGAGGAAATCAACCGGTCTACGCTAAGTGGTATCACTGAACGCTTATTCAGGTTAGAGAACGAAATATCGGAACTACGTCAGCTCATGCTTCTTCAGAAGGCGCATTGGGCGAAACCGATTGATTTGTCGTCTCCTCTGCCTGCCAATTTGGATTCACCTAGTTTAGCAGAGGCTAAAACTGTTTGTTGGGAGGTCACATGCCTGGGCAACTTCCATCTTCGCATTGCCGGCCAAGATCTTATGCTGAGTATCAGCCGTCGTGCTCAGTCCATCCTCAAGTACCTGCTCGCCAGTCCTGGATATGCTGCATCGACCGAAGTGTTGATCGAGTGTTTCTGGCCGCGAGTAGATCCAGAGGCAGGACTACATAGCCTCCAGGTCGCAGTACATGCACTGCGTCGCTCACTTCGTGGTTGTGGTCCCCATGGCAGCAATGAGGTGGTGCTGTTTTGTAACAACCGCTATTTCCTCAATCCATCAATTGATATTGTGCGGGATGTGGATCGTTTTCGAGCCGCCTTCGAACGAGGGCAACATGCTGTTAGTACCGGGCATTTTGCTGATGCGAAGCAGGCTTTTGAGGCGGCTTGCGCTCTCTATAGAGAAGATTATTATGCGGAATGCAATGAGGAGTGGATATCGAGTCGTCGACTTGCCTTGAGAGATATGCGGCTTGCCGTGCTCAATAAGTTGGGTACTTTGTATGGATTGGAGAAGGATTGGGAACTTGCAATTGACTGCTATCGCAAGATTCTGGTTGTTGATTGCTACCGCGAAGATATTTACCGTCAGCTTATGGATTGTTTTGCCGCCTGTGGACGCCAGGCAGATGTTAAACGCACATACCTTACCTGCATGGAGCGTCTGCAAAGTGATTGCACCTTGCTCCTGCTCCCGAAACAACAATGCTCTATCAGCAGTTAACCCAGCAGACAACACTCTTAGATTCACATTGAGGAAATTTTAAGTGGAAAATTGAGCGGATCAGGGCAGTGAACAATGATTCAACAAATCAGCAATCATCTGCATCTGGGTGGGAAAGAGCGGTAGGATCATCCGTGGAACAATCGAGGATGTGCGTTCAGGTACACGTTTGACCCTCGATCTCTCTGCAGTTGTAGCTTTCCTCGATTCTAGCTTGGCACATTCAGCTGGACAAAATTTGAGCTTGAAAAATGAGTTTGGGGCGGACTTACTTGAGAGTGCTGGAGAAGCGAGGGCTCGGCACTGGAAGCAGAATTCCAGGTAAAATCCTCCCTTTGGAAGTTTTACAGCTACACATGCAGCTTCGTGTCGCTCCGAAATCGTCGAGGCCTAGCACACAACATCTTGTGCGAAGTAACATATGTGCTGCAGATGAGCCGTAGAAGCGTATCGCGGTTGGTGGGCATCGCAATGCGTTGTCGATTTCAGCGAGCACCGTTTGGAAGGTAGGTAGGTAGAATTGCTGAAATTTTAACGCCCATTATTATTGACAGTAGAATGAAAATCGGTTATAGTTATTTTGCTGAGTGTAGCGTTTTCAACTATGGCATAGTAGTGATATTGTAAGTTCATTTTCTACTTTTCCTCACATTCGACGCAAGTTTTTGTTTGATCTGAGTTATCTCATGGAACTCTCCTTGATTTTTTCTGGCCTTCAGAAGATTACTGAAAACAGATGCCTGATAAACGCATCCGAAGAAGCGAACCACCTGGGATTAAACGTGCAGGTAATGGGTTGACAATATTTTTCTAGGCAATGCACATTTGCAGATCATTGAAGAATAACTCGATTAAAATTATTGTGTGGATGTAGCAAGGGTAATATCTTATCACACAATTCGTGTAACGGAAAAGCCTCGTCAATGTAACGGCTGACGTGTGTTTTAGGAGCAAAATTATGACGCGAACACCTGGCGATGACAAGCCAGAGCCTGCAGGGGGGCGGGCGGCTGAACGGCTGAATGAATTCATCAACCAGCGATTTCCAGGTGGGAGTCCTTTACCGGAAATTGCCAATGGGCCTGACCAGAATGCAAAGCACGAAACCGAGCAGATAGAGTCAAGTCAGCAGACTAAGATGCAGTTGGATAAACTTGAGCAAAGATTCCAGCAACTGGTTGAGACACTGCAACGATTCGAGACGCGGTTGAATCAACTTGAACAGGTCGTTCATGGTCTTGTCGAGTCCAAGGACTCTGCTGACGCATCACTGGAGGACCAAGTCAATACCAAGCAGGTTTAGATTGGCGATTCCCCCAATCTCCTGTAACAAGGACATGGAGCAAACTTCTTTGCAAGTTGGCGTTAGATCGTTGTACCTCTCTTAAGAGGCAATGTATACCGACTTTGACTGCGCCCGGCAAGTAGAGTGATATGAATGTTTCGACCACTTCTTTAACATCTCATCATAGAATTGCAAAGGAGGTCTTATGCGAGGATCGTCTGACGATACCATTGAAGCAGGACGCACTCCCGTGGCTGGCCAAGAGGAGATTCGTCGTCCACCTGGAGGCAAGGCGCTGCTCCGATTGATCCAGTTGCTTGAGAGTTCAGGTTACACAGAAACCGCGAATTCGTTTATTGCGCGCGCTGTGGGTGAGGAAGATAGGGAAGAGTTCAGAACCAGGGCTGCGCGGTTCACGATAGTGCCAGGCGAAGAGTCAGGAGGCAGTCGACCGTCTGCAAGCTCTAGTCGTTCTAAACGTAGTCAGACTCCTGAAGAAAGTGGAACGACCGAAGCCGAGAACGTCGCCCAGATATATCACGAGACGGCCAAGAGTCTGGCTCCGCCGACACCCACCGGGCCTCAATGGCGGTCGCTCGGACCGTGGACCGTTCCCAACGGACAGACCTACGGCGCAAGCCGCGTGAATATCTCGGGTCGAATCTCCGCAATCGCAATTGACCCTGCAAATCCAGCGCATGTGCTTGCTGGTGCCGCGAATGGTGGTGTTTGGGAGAGCTTCGATCGTGGTGGGAGTTGGCAGTCTCGCACGGACTACGCGGCAACACTCACCGTTGGCGCGATCACTTTTGATCCCCACAACTCCTCGACTGTCTACTGTGGAACAGGCGAGGGGAACTGGTGGTCGTGGCTTGGAGCCGGCATATTGCGCTCGACGAACGGCGGGACAACGTGGTCAACTTTGTGCACAACGCCTTTCGTCGGGCAGGGCTTCTACGATCTCATCGTGGACCCTGGCAACAGCCTCCACCTAATAGCTGGGACAACTGGCGGGCTCTACGTCTCGAACGATGGAGGCATAAATTGGACGCAGCAGCGCACGGCTACGACGTGGTCGCTCTCCATCGCCCCCGCAGGCGGGGCGAGCGCGGAAATACTCGCAGCTTGCGGGGATGGGCTGTGGCAGTCCACGAATGGTGGAACAACGTGGACCGCCGTCACGCTACCCAGCAGTCCTGGGTCATTCAATCGGTTAGCAACGGCAATTGCACGGTCGAACCCGGCAGTAGCATATGCCTGGGGTGCAAGCGGCGCAAACGCTTACCTGTGGCACCGTGCATCGGGAACGTGGACTGCAGTGGGAGCACCTCCAGGAGTGAACGTCGGACAGGCCTGGTACGACTGGTATCTCGCCGTCGCCCCAGACCTAGACACGCAGATATACTGCGGAGCAATCGATGCCCATCGCGGTGATCTTTCAGGCTCGACGTGGACATGGCTCAATCTCTCGAGCAAGTCATCCGGGGATTCGATTCATCCCGACCAGCACGCAATCGCCTTTGAACCAGGCCAACCAAATACCATATATGCCGGTAATGATGGTGGACTCTTTCGTAGCCCGGATCGTGGCATCACCTGGCAACACTGCAACAACGGGCTTGTCATTACTGAGTTCGAGTACCTTGCTCAGGACTATGGGTCGTCCCGCTGGCTCATTGGCGGGACACAGGACAATGGTACCGAACGCTGGACGGGCTCGCCAGTATTCTACCACGCAGCCGATGGTGATGGTGGTTGGCCTGGAGTTAATCGAACGAACCCTACAGAGGTATTCCACACCTATTACGGGATGAGCCTCGAGCGATCGACCAGCCGAGGTGACTTTGGCACCTGGAGCTGGATTGCACCACCGCTAGTCCAAGGAGAAGGCAGTAGCTTTTATCCCCCGTTCGCTAGCAGTGCAACTACGGGCGATACTATCGCGATGGGAGGCACGGCACTCCACATCTCGCGCGACGGCGGCACAAATTGGATAGTACGCACATTTCCTGCTGCTGCTACTTCGAGTACGATTTATATTCCCAACGCCGACACTGTCTATGTGGCCACGACAGATGGCCGAGTCTACCGGACAGATTGGAGCACGGCAAGTGCAAGCTGGGGAACGCTCACGGCGCTGACGACACCACGTGCCAACGCCTATATCAGTGATCTGTATGTCGACCCCAACAATACAAATCGCATGTGGGCGACATCCACTTACATTGGTGGAGGACGCGTGTTCCTCTCCGTCGATGGAGGCTCAAGTTGGACCGACCGTACAACCGGGCTACCAAATCTACCCATCACCGGTGTCGAAGTTGATACATGGAACGCCAACCGGGTCTGGGTCGCAGCCGATCTAGGCGTATATCAGAGCACCGATGGAGGAGCGACCTGGGCAGACTTCTCAAACGCCTTGCCGAATGCGTTTGTGGGTGACCTGCTATTCCATCCGCATGCACGCGTGCTACGCGCTGGAATGCGCAACCGAGGTATCTGGGAAATTCCGGTCGATGGGTGGATAACAGAGCCGATCTGCGGCACCCAGTGGACAGGCAGCCTTGCTGGCAACCAGTCAGGCCGCTGGTATACCTGGGGTTGGCCGGCGACATGGAACGTCGTATGGACTATCATGCCCACGAACCCACGGCCTGGTTCGCCACAGGTTTCATGGACAATCCAGGTCGAGAGGGCTAATGCCGAATACGCGACCTATTGGATTACTGTGCGTAACCTCACTCCCGACCCGTTGACTTTCGAGGGACGGTATTGCATTCTTAGCCGCTATTAAGCGAGAAAGGAGATCTCATAAATGTGGACCGGTGTACAGTGGACAGGAACGCTTGGGCCAGGCGCAAGCAATCGCTGGTTTACCTGGGGCTGGCCGACCTCATGGCACGTCGTATGGTACATGATGCCGACTACCCCGCAGCTGGGCACCCCGTCAATCGATTGGAGCGTTGCAGTTGAGCGTGCGAACGCGACGCAATGTACATACTGGATAACAGTTACGAACCATACTTCAAATGCTGTGACATTTGAGGGGCGGTACGCCGTTTTGTAAGGAAGGAGTTGGAACATGCGGATTATTATCGAGCTTGAGGGTACGGAGGGCACTGTAAAAAGCGTGCAAACAGGTGCGGCAGCTGCACAGACTTCTGCCGCGCCAACAATGCCTACCAATCAGGTGCCACCGGAGGTGCTGGCAGCAGCCGCAGCTACCGGGGCACTCAACGCAGGCCCAGCACCGAATATCGGCGAACAAACACCTGGCGCGCCTCCTCTACCTCTTTCAACAACGGCTCTCGGTACTTCTCCCACTGCTTCGGTTGCTGGTATCAGTGATCAGCCCGCAGGGGAGGCGCCGGTCTCTTCGCTTAACGAGTAGAATCATGCCATGACAGGAGATGAAAAGTAGTAGAGTGCCTATAAAAATTTGCATCAGTTGATGTGAATACGCGTCAATAGTGATCCGCCTGACTAGTTTTGTTTCATGATTCAATGCGGTCGCTGTACTTTTCCCATCTTGGCAGGCATAGGTTGATTTTAGTGCAAATTGGCAAAACTCGGATGTCGTTTTTAAGTATACAGGAAGTTTATAAAAAGGAGTCTAGAAGATGCCTCGTCAAATTAAGCGTTTCGGTTGGATACCGGATTTGCCGGATCATCGTGATCATCTTTACGCAGCCCCCGCTAATGTGATGCAAACACTACCGTCTAGCATCGACCTCACTGCTCAATGTCCACCGGTTTATGATCAGGGTGATTTAGGAAGTTGTACGGCCAATGCTATTGCAGCTGCCTTCGAATTCAATCAGATGAAGCAGCAAGTGACAGTCTTCATACCCTCGCGGCTGTTTATCTACTATAATGAACGAGCTATAGAGGGGACCATCGACTCAGATAGTGGCGCAATGATTCGGGATGGCATCAAAAGTGTGGCGAACCAAGGAGTTTGCCCTGAGGACGAATGGCCATATGACATTTCGAAATTTCAAGTGCAACCGCCGGATGCCTGCTATCAAGATGCACTGAATAACAAGTCTATCCTTTACCAGAGATTAGTACAGAATCTCGCCCAGATGAAAAGCTGCCTGGCCTCCGGCTTCCCATTTGTCTTTGGGTTTTCCGTTTATGATAGCTTTGAACCAGCAGTAGATGGGGATGGTCACGTCCCATTGCCATCGTTAACAGAGCAAGCTCTAGGTGGCCATGCCGTGCTTGCGGTCGGCTACGATGACGCATCGCAATGGTTTATTATACGAAATTCCTGGGGAGTGAGGGGACAAATGAATGGCTACTTCACTCTGCCCTATGCCTATGTGACGGATTCGAACCTTGCCGATGATTTCTGGACAATCCGTCTGGTTCAGTAATTCCTACTACTATGAGCGCGACATTGAACTTCGTTTGCATTGGCGACTTAGGAGCACTATTTATGAATGCGGACTTGTAGCGTGAATCTTCGTGATGATGCCGATTCCCGTTCAGACAGTCGTTGGTACACAAGGTCGATGTTTCCGAGACCTACCTGCGCTGCTTGAAACCGCCAATAATGGAGTCCCCCGCGCCCGGGTGTTCCATTGGGGGACTCAAAAAAGGTGCTGTGAAGGATGCATGCAGGCTCGCCATTTGTTATGAGTCTCCATCGAAAGCCTGTTGTAGGGTTTTCGGGAAGGCAAAGCTCGAATTCCTCGCCAACATGCAGTTCAATTTCGCGCTCATTAAAGTTTTCATCGATGTGCAACATGGTAAACCCTTATGGTAGAGGAGTCGAATGAAAGTGCCTCTGGTTAATATATGCAAAGGTAGCGTGATATGTTACATCTCACTTTGGATACCATGATACCACATTATCCTGAACGAGTGTATTAGTCTGAATACGTATTTAAATTGCTAATGCTATAGTGCTGTAAGATCGAATAGAGCTACTTTGTGAAAGGTGAGACTTAGCCAATGAGAAAGGCTTTGAGACTGCGTTTTTGGTTTGAAACAGGCTTGGCTATTGCTACAGGTATTTTGTTTGTGATAACGCTTGCCTGGCATAATTGGATCGAGATCATCTTCAACGTTGACCCAGATCAGGGCAGCGGAGTTCTCGAGTGGTTGATCGTAGGATTTTTGTTAGTTGTGACGATTATCCTCTTCACTTTGTCGCTCTACGAGTTCAGAAGAGCTCAGGTGATTTTGTCAAGTGAATAGAGGCTTTCTGGTATACTGGTATACTCGTTTCTTCCTTGTGCGGTTAATCCTGGGCATGAGCGTGTTCCTTGTGTAAACGCTATTACGATAGTTAACAACGCGCTGATCCAAAAGTGCTTCTCTCTAACTTTTGGGGAACTCTGGTTCACCTCCTGAACGGGGCACACTGGGCAAAAAGCCAAACCTGGCCGTCTTAGGAAGAACGGAACCGAGGGGCACAGGTAGGCCAGAAGGAAGTACCACCCCGCGTAGAATACACTCCATCCGGGACAGCCGTATCTCCACGCTGTCCTATTGAATAAGAGCTTTCATAAAACAATACGGATAGTGATGGATGAGTAGACATTCTACGGGAGGGATTTTCTAGTGAGGCTGTTCTAGTCCTGGTCTGCGCTGCTTCTCAATGATAAGGGTGTCTCGATTTCTGAAAGGGAGATTTGGAGCTTGCGAGAGATTTCGTGTTTACTTCGCAAAGAACACATCTTCTCTTTTGGAGAACCATAAGTTGCCTAACTTGTCTGACTGTCACGCTGGTGCGCTTATCGAATCATTTTCTCACCGGATAAATTTATAGTGTAACAGAATAGTTGCTGTGTTGCTTTCATCAAGACCGTTCCACTCTCCTAGACAAATATGATAGTATTGAAGACAACAGGTGCCAGACTGTCCATCCCCTTGCCTGGCGAACGGAGTGGGAACGCTCGCCAGTTACGCAACAGGTTAAAGTTCAGGACAGCAGGCAACAAGCGGAAGAAGAACCGCAAGAGGCAATAGACATCAGAAGAGCGCATCTCCTGGCGCCTTCAGGAGGCCGTAGCAATGACCAAACGTAGTACATCGGAGCAGGTGCCTAAAGAAATGCAGGCCCGGTTTGTGGAGATCACCCAGTTGACTGAGACATTCAGTCGAACCTATCTGAATGACGAGTATGCATCACTCATTCGTCAGTTAACGGCAACCCTTTGCCGGAAACGCCCATCGCCCTTGAGCCAGGGCAAAGCCGCTACCTGGGCCTGTGGAATCATTCATGCGATCGGGATTGTGAACTTTCTTTATGATACTTCTCAAACGCCACATGTCGCATCGAGTCAGATCGCCAGTTACTTTAATCTCAGTCCGAGTACCATGCAGGCCAAATCCAAGCAGGTCCGCGATCTGCTGGGCATGTACCAGATGGACCCGGATTGGACACTGCCTTCAAAACTCGACGATAATTTGCTGGCCTGGATGATTCAAGTCAATGGGATTGCCATCGATGCACGCTACGCTCCACGGGCAATTCAGGAGGAAGCGTTCCGCAAAGGGTTGATCCCCTATATCCCTGGCGAATGAGCCTGATGCTTTTACTCCATCAGAAAGAGGATGAGAAACCATGAACAAAGAGATGCGGTCTGCACTTGATAGCCTACTGTCAGGCTTGAATCGTGAACAGTTGCAGTTGCTTCTATTGAAGTTGGCAGAACAAGAGCCTTCTGTCCTCGCGACTATCGAGAGACAGGCCAGACTGCTGCAAACCTCTTCATCTCAACCAACAACTGCCTCTTCGGTGGCTCCTCCAAAGCCATCAATTGCTGTAGATACGAAGGCAATACGTCGCCAGGTGCGATCCAGCATTCATAGCCTGGACCGTATGCGTGCTTCCGAGGCGTACTGGCATATTGGCGCTGTGGTCAATGAGATAGGACAACTTGTTGAGCAGGCCTGGGCGCTAATTGAGGCAGACGAAGGGCGTCAGGCCCTGACCGTGCTTGAGGCCATCACAGAAGAATATATGGACGACTGGGAGAACCTGGACGACTCGGATGGCGAGGCCAGCGGGTTTTTCAGCGACATCGGACCCGCCTGGACGGAAGCGATCTTGAGTGCCGATCTGACCCGCGAGGAGCGAGAACAATGGGCTGACCAGTTCGCTGCCTGGCAGGAAGATCTCGATGACTACGGCGTTGACGAAGTATTTGATGCGCCTCAGACGGCAGCCCTCGACGGCTGGGATTATCCCCCACTTCAGCGGGTCTTGCAGGGAACTATAACCGCGCAAGGAGCCTGGGATGGAGAACCACCCTATTATGCTGATGACCTCACCGAAGCCCGATTGCACATTCTGGATCGGCGCGGGCGCTTCCAGGAGTATCTGTACCTAGCTAAGGCAGAAGGACATACCCAGGAATATGTGACCATGCTGGTTCGTCTGGGGCGCGTCGAAGAAGCTATTTCATATGGTCGGAAATACCTGGCAACGCCTGATGAAGCGCTGACCCTGGCAAAGGCATTGTATGAGCACGGTGAGCGCGAGCAGAGCTTACAGATAGCTGAGCATGGGTTGCGCCTCGAGGGGCGTAAGGCATTGCTGGCAAAGTGGCTACGCGATACGGCCCTGCTGATGGGAGAGAAGGCGCGCGCACTTCCAGCGGCTGAAGTGGCCTATCACGACGAGATCAGCCTGGAGAATTACCAGTGGGTGGCCGAGATTGCCGGGGAGCGCTGGCCTGAGAGACGAACGGAACTGCTGGATTATACGCGATCTAAGATCACTTCCTATCCCAAAGGGCACATAGATGTGTTCTTGCACGAGGGACTGATTGATGATGCCATCGCAGCGCTGGACCCCTATGCGAGCCACACGTTAGTGGAGCAGGTAGTGGATGCCGCTCTACAAGCACAATCGCAGCTCGAGTGGGTCATTCAGGCTTGTCGCAAGCAAGCGGAGTACATCATGGATAGAGGCAAGGCCGAATTATACTATTCAGCCGCCAATTGGCTCGCGAAAGCCCGCAAGGCTTATTATATGCAGGGACGTGAAAAGGAGTGGCAAACATACCTGGATGAGTTACTGAGTCAGCATGGGCGTAAGTACAAACTCGTTCCGATGCTGAAGGCTTTGGGGCGATGAACGAGTGAATATCTTGCTCGGCATATTTTCTTTCTCGCAAGCAAGGGGTGAACTTCTATGAGCAGAGGATTGAGCTCTTCACACATGCCAATAGCTGTCGCTGTGTACCGACCGGAACAATATGCTAGACTGTTAGCAACAGCAGAAGACGCAAGCGATTTGGAGCCCACATGGCAGGAATGGCACACAGTGTATCAGGAAAAGAAAATCCCTCAAGCGCTATCTAGCCAGCTATGGTAAGATAGACCCATCACATCAGAATTCCCAATAAAGATAACATACATAAACACATTAAGGACGCGGCCGAATGATCCCTACTTTATTGTATAGTCGCATCAGTTCGTTTACCGCTTTCGTTTCTATGAAGAAGAAAGATAGTATTGAGCTAATTTGGGGAGAGTATGAGCTTTCAAGAGCAGCAGACAATGTGGATAGAACACGCCTAAAAACTGAAACAACACAGAACACCTGGAAGTAGCAGAACCAGGATAACGGAGAGTTTGAGAGCCTTGACATATGAAAGATTCTGAGCAGCTTGATAGAGGTAATATAGGCCTAATCAACCAGCATTACTTGCTGAGTTCTCACATGGGTCAGAGCGGAGACAGCACCTCTTCCGGGAGTATCTCGTCCACCTCTGCCTTCAACCTGATAGACCGCTTACAGATCTTCAGCTACCTCGTCAACTCCAATCGCATACGCTGGTATCGAGTCATCATGCGCATCTTTCTTCAGCACCATCGTGAGCTGTATCGCTATCAACTCACTGCCTCCGAAATCCGTGATGCTGTGCGTATTGTCTTTGATGCTGACTACACTCTTGAGCAATGCCAGAACGATCTTGCAGCACTCAAAGAGTGGGGGAATGTGGCTACTATTTACGACTCAGGTCGAGCTACCTCTATCTCCAGTTTTCTCACTCCTGCTCTGCTCTATCAAGCTACGCCCGAAGCCATCGCTATCGAGATGTTTCTCGATGAGCAGACACGCGCAAGCGCAGGGAGAGGAGCGCTGCGCCAGGGAGACATTCCACTCCTGTGGAAATCCCTCCAACAGCTTGACGAAGAGTTGGAATTATACCCACTGGAGCTGCCTACCCACAGCCGCAACATCGCCGAGGAGTGGCAGCGTGCTTTCGAGATATGGAACACAATGGCCAGTGAAGCAGCACAATACCTTGCTAATATGACAAATGCCGCCCAGCAAGGTCAGGCCGATCTTGAAGCGTATCAGTTATATAAGGCTGCTGTAGTTGCCTACGTGCATGGCTTTGCCCAAGCTTTGACGCAGTATGCACGGCGCATACGTGAACTGCTCTCTACGTGGGCTTCGACGGGAAAGAAGGAGAGATTAATCGAGATCGCAGCGCAACACCTCGAACCACCTTCGATTACACCGGAGAACCGGCGTTCTTCAACTGAGCTGCTTCAGGAGGCTCGTAACCAGATGGAGGCGTTGTCCAGCTGGTTTGCTGAAGGGAGAAATGCCGATTCCTTCCGCCGCAATGCCCTTGCTGAGGTGGATAAGGTTGTTCGTCGCGCAACTGTTCTTGCCACTGCCGCAAGACCAAGTGCCAATTATGCCTCCCATCTGAATACACTGGCTCATCAACTGCTTGAAGCCAGAAATGGTGAAGTGGCGCAACAGCTTTTCTCCGTCGCCTTTGCCAATATCTTGCCTGTACATATACCTGAAGGCCTTGCGGGCCCCGCTAGTGCAACCTATGAGGCAGATCAACCCGGTGCATGGCAGGAGCTACCCGCAGTCACACTTCGTTTGCGACCTGTCAGTCGTACCTACCGCGGTGATCCTCCCCTGGAGGACCCTGTGATTGATAACCGGACGATTCTTCGGGATATCGTTACGCAGCATGAGCATAAGCTGAAGGAGCAGCGAGAGCGCTTCGACAAGCTCTTTGCTCATAACTATCTTGATATTGGCAGCTTCGAGACAATCGCATCAGCAGATCGAGCGATGTTGATGGAGGTAATTGACGCATGCCTGGGTGATGCCTATAACGAGTATCGTGCCCTTGATGGTTCGACCATTAAACTACTCAATCCTAATGAGAAAAGCTATACCCTGCTTCGGGCATCTGATGGAGTGTTGTTGCTGCCACGCTACCATTTAAAGCGACAGGAGCAAGCTGGGCTGGACAGCGATGTTGATAGGACACCGATCTTATCTGAGATGGATACTGCTGGAATGGTCAATAATGGTAATCGGAGAAGGAGCAACGGAAACGGCCTGACACCAGCAGGGTGAAACTTGTCGGATAAAGGGGGATCGATGTATGAATAGTGAGAATGAAATACAAATGATAGGAACAGAAGAACCTGCGGACTCTAATGAGATTTCCCTCCAATCTCGCACGCAAGAGCATCACAAAGTCAGTCGTACCAACTTTCCGTCGGTATCTCGTCAGCGGATCAACAGCGCTGACCTCATGAAGGCACATGTGGCTTTGATGGAAAAGGAAGTAATTCTGCTTAAACAAGCTGACTTGTTCCGCCTGGTACAACACCATTATCGTAGGTTACAAACCTGGCACGATTCATATACTGGATGGCGTATCCAACGCAGCAGTACCGTAATCCGACTCGTGCGCCGTCCCAGCGCACTCACACCAGGATATCTGTACGAACGTTTGAAAGAGCCAAGGGATTTTGCTTGTTTGACCTGGACTTTCTGGTATGCAGAGAATCGACAGCTGAGTGGCCGAGGCAATGACCAACAATTCTTACTTTCTCAATTAGCTGAGCAGATTCAGGAACAATCTGCACAGGGGACACAGAGCGAGGCAAAGTTCGATTTCCGCAGGCCAGCCGACCGCTATAGTATTCAACGTGCCTTACAATACCTGGAAGACCTGGGCGGTTTACAGCTGGTAGATGGGCAGACAAAAGAGTGGGTTGAGCAGACTCCCAACGCAGATGTTCTTTATGAGTTCACCGATGTGATACATTCGCTTGTAGCTGCGCTTCAGCCGCACATACTGAATACAATTGCTCGTCAATTCAGCGACGAGAACGGCCAATACTCACAAGGGACTGTGCTGCGACCGACGCTTTTCCCACATGCGGCAGAAGCTGTATCTGACCTGACCCGTGCCTGGAGAACCGTGCTGCTTGGGCCTGCTCTATTTCGATTTGATGACCCCGCTGCCTTTGCTGCACTCAGAGCACATGCAGATGATGTAGCCAGCGAACTGCTTGAAACCTTCGGTTGGCTGCTCGATATTCGTCGAGACTACGCTTGCATCATCCGCGCAAGTGGCACCTCAACAGGTCCCGTCACGCCGATGACGCTCTTTGGCGCCAGTGATCAGATCGCTATGTTGCTTTGTGCAGCCATCAGAACTCAAGTTGAATCCAGGGCCTGGCCCGCCCCTGACGGGTATGGCCGTTTGCATGTGACGACGGAAGATATGGCCAACTTATTCTACTCTTTACGAGAGCAATACGGTGAGAACTGGGGTACTGATGCTCGTAACAAAAGCTCTCGCAGCCTGCTGAACGAGGTCTACCGTAAGATGCGTCAGCTTGGTCTTCTACGTGGGCCAGATGAGACAGGCAATGTGCTGATATTACCTACCGCTTCTCGCTACTCAGCAAGCTATGATAAAACTGGGCAGGAACCCTCGCATAGTGGTATGAGGTTAGCATCAAAGGACTCAAATGCATCTATCGCTATGAAGCTGCCGGGGTTGGATGAAACAAAGCAATAAATACCGGGATCAGTCTCCACGAAAGGGAAAATACATCATGCAGCGTACATTTAATAATCTAACAGCATGGTCTGCCGAAGACGATGAAGAGGTGGCGAACCGCCAGGTCGAGTTGTTCATCGAGATGTTACAGGCCCACACGGGCGGCCCCCATGGCTATCGCCTTCGCCGTATCATCCTCACAAACTTCTGGCTGTATGGGCAACAGGAATTTGAGATTCCACATGGACGACTCTTTCTGGCAGGTGAGAATGCCAGCGGCAAATCAACTGTACTCACTGCTGCATTGCCCCTTGCACTCGATGGTGACCTGCGTCCCAATCGTCTTGATACCTTTGGTGGGCGGGAACGACACATTGAATATTATGTATTAGGCAGCTCTGCGTCGGCAACTCCTTTCAGTCATGAGCGACGCACAACCTATATTGCCCTGGAATTCGAGTGGTGCGACCCGAATTCTCCTCCTGTTGCCCAGGAATTGCGGCAGCTTTGGGAGAATGGAGAGCGTGAGAAAGCACGCTTTCTCACGATTGGTCTGAGTATAGCCGGAAATGCAAATGCAGTAGACCGCATACGTCCATTGCGTTTTTTAATTACAGATGGCTCTCGTCTGGGATATGATCTTCACACGCTGTATGAAACAGGAAACAAGCAGGAGAAACGAGCACTCGATCATATAAGATTTAAGCAAATGTTGGAAGGACACGGGATCATTTGTGATACCCAGGCAGAATATGAGCGGCAGGTGGCACGCTATCTCTTTGGCTTTCCCAACGAAAAAGACTTTCAAAAACTGATCAACCTCTTGCTCGTCTTGCGCCGACCGAATCTGAGCAGTGAGTTGAATTTTTCGCGGGTACACGATTATTTAAAGCAATCACTACCTAAAATCTCGGATGAGACGACGCGCCGTGTTATCGGTACAATTGAACGGATCGATGCTATTACGAGCGAAATAGAACGCATCCAGGAGGCGTATGATGCGACTGACCGCCTGCACCGGGCAGGGCAAAATCTC
>Ga0187766_10000867_pt1 | contig 17274 bp, 19 predicted proteins | sample 0216_QUI02_MP05__4_FD_132971 | JGI IMG/M metagenome (GOLD analysis project Ga0187766, IMG submission 132971) | Tropical peat soil microbial communities from peatlands in Department of Meta, Colombia - 0216_QUI02_MP05_20_MG | ecosystem: Environmental > Terrestrial > Soil > Wetlands > Peat ... | reverse complement strand
TGGCAAGGAAGATCCCTGGTACGCCCTGATTGACCGTCTCTGGGAGGCCACTCCGTCCAGCAATTTGATGCCTTTGGACCTCGGTGAGATTCTTGACACCTTCCAGAAAGTATGGATTGATGCCCTGAGCAATCCAACTCGCCTGTGGGCCCTTTACAGTGAATTCGTTCAAAACTATACGCAGTTGATGATGACAGAAACTCTTCGGTTATGGGGACTTGATCAGAAGAGCAAACCAGTCGTTGAACCCGAGCATGAAGATAAACGCTTCATCGCTCCGGATTGGCAACAGAATCCCGTTTTTGATGCACTGAAACAGAGTTATCTGCTGGCTGCCACTACTCTGCTCAAGACAGCCTCCGGGATAAAAGGTCTGGATGAAAAACATCAGCGCCAGTTGACTTTCTTCCTGCGCCAGTACCTGGATGCTATCAGCCCAACCAACTTTGCCTTTACCAACCCTCAAGTGATCCATGAGACCATTGCGAGCGGTGGTCAAAATCTGGTGAAGGGTATGCAGAATCTGATGCGTGACATCGGCGCCGGGGAGATTAAGATCACCGATACCAGTGCTTTCGAAGTTGGAAAAAATCTTGCGATAACACCGGGTCAGGTCGTTTACCGGAACGAGTTGATTGAATTGATTCAATACACACCAATGACCAAACAAGTGTACGAGATCCCGTTGCTCTTTGTTCCTCCATGGGTAAACAAATACTATGCCCTGGATCTACAACCACAGAATAGCTTCATCAGGTTCATGGTGGAGCGTGGCTTCACGGCCTTTGTGATTAGCTGGAAAAACCCTGATTCCTCCATGGAACACATCGGCTTTGATGACTACGTCAGCTTAGGGCCTCTCGCCGCTCTCGAGGTCGTTAAAGAGATTACGGGGTCCCCGAAGGTCAATACTGTTGGCTATTGCATTGCCGGTGAGATGCTGGCTACTGTGCCTCCTTATCTTGCCGCCAAAGGCGATGACACGATCAATTCTGTCACTTTCGTTGTTACCGTGCTAGATCTCCATGCAGAAGTGAATGACTTTACAGCGTTCATGGGAGAACCAGCATTGCGGGCTGCCAGGCAGCAAATGGACGTACATGGTTACCTGGATAGTCATTCGATGATGGCGGCGTTCGAGATCATGCGTGCCAATGACTTAATCTGGAGCAATGTCATAAACAATTACTTACTAGGGAAAGAGCCACCGGCATTCGACTTGCTCTACTGGAATAACGATGGGACGCGTATGACCAGAGATGCGCATATGTTCTTCATGCGCGAGATCGCTTTGGAGAATGGGCTCGCCAAGCCCAACAAGATCGTCATAAAAGGTGTTCCTATTAGCCTCCGCAAAATCAAACAGGACGTTTATCAATTTGGTGCGGTGCAGGATCATATCGTTCCATGGAAAGCGGCATGGCGTACTACGCAGCTTACTGGTGGTTCGGTGCGCTTCGTCCTGGGCAAGAGTGGTCATATCGCCGGTGTGGCTTCTCCTCCTAATAAGGCTAAGGGATATTGGACAAACGATAAACATCCAAAAAGTGCTGATAGGTGGCTTGAGACGGCTGAGTTCCATCAGGGTAGTTGGTGGTCGGATTGGCTGGAGTGGATAAAGCCGCGCTCGGGTGAACTGGTTTCACCTCCGTCTATGGGTAGCCAGGCATATCCACCGATAGTCCCAGCACCAGGTACATATGTACTGGAGAAGTGATACATAACCAGCACCATGCGTAAGCGCAGCCAATCAAGAGATTCATCCTACGGATGAGCCACCAGGCATCAAGAGTAGTATCCTGGTGGCTCGTCTAAGCATCTTTAGATTCTTCAACTCATTGATCTATGAGAGGATGATGCATGAAGAATATATACATTGCCAGGCTTGCACTAGGCCCTAGGAGATCTGTAAAATAGTATGGAGCACCTCCTGACCAGGCATGCACCATACCATTGATGAGCCAGTACTCCTCGATTTCGTTTCCATGAGTGTCATTCCACTTGTATACTGTATAGGTGTGACCACCTGGAACAGCACCTTTTATAGTTCTACTGGGGTGGTTAAAATCCGCGTGGTAAGTACCATGTGAGGCAAGAAAATCTGTTTCCATCCATTGTTGCACGACCTGTTTTCCATTAATGGGCCGGGATACCGGGTCTATTGTTCCGTGAAACACGATAGTGGGAACTACACGTGCGAACCTTCCCATAGCTTTATAGGCCGCCTTTCCTTGCTGTATTGGATCCGGTCCCCCATGCAGATAAGCCTGCCCTCCATTTACGGGAGAAGTTACCGCGCCATATTCCGCACCCGAGTGGACACCAATTGCGGCAAAGATATCCGGATAGGTAGCACCAAGAACAACAGCCATAGCGGCACCGGCAGAGAGGCCCGTAACGTAGATACGGTGTCGATCAATGGTCCATCGGGAGGTACTGCTCTCAATTTGCCGCACGATTCCTGCGATAATAGCGGGTTCTCCAGTCCCACGAACTGGATCAGCAGGCTTAAACCAATTCCAGCATAGAGCGGGATTGTAAATACCCAATTGTTGTGGATAAGCCACAATGAAATTATATCTCTCAGCGAGCTGATTCATCTGTGTACCTGTTGCGAAGTCTATGGCAGTTTGACCACACGCATGCAGCATGACAATGAGCGGAACTGTTGTCCCGGTTTGGTAGTTGTGTGGAGTATAAACAAAATAAGGCAGGCTACCGCTAGGACCAGTATAGACGAATTGTTGCCAGCTCGGGGTACGCGCACGCGCGCTATGATGGGTTTGCGTTTGTAAAGTGGCAATTGTCAGGATGACAAACAGGGAGAGCGTGAGGAGGAGAGCTTTTGAGGATACTTTCCGCTGTATCAGGAATTTGCTTCTAACCTTAAACAATAGTCGTTCTCCATTCATACAAAATACTCATTTCCGAATTCAGAGAAACTTGCGAACAGCATGATCTCTCTTCTTTTAAGAACGGCTGAAATTTAAAAAATCGCATGATTGCTTACATGATAAAGAATTGTGAGCATTTTGAGATAATGCCAATGCTAAATGGTGATCATCTTGTGATGTCTGGCAGGTATAGTGTTTAATACACAATAAGCTCGATGGTATGGAATGAAGATGCTGTTAGTACTCACAAATGGCATTACTTACTATCGCTCTGCTACACGTAAGACGTTCCCTGTGTATATTTGTGAACATAAGAGAAGGAAGAACAGGAACTATGGACAATGTACTGAACAAGCCTGGAACTACTCTCCTGATTTATCATGGCCACTCCAAAGGCTCTGGTGTATTGGCGGTAGCCTGGTCGCCTGACGGCAAGCATATCGCCTCAGCAGGAGGTGATGAGACTGTGCAGATATGGGATGCGGCAACGGGAAAAGTTCGCCTCATCTACCGTGGACATTCCTATGGTGTATTGGCGGTAGCCTGGTCGCCTGACGGCAAGCATATCGCCTCAGCAGGAGGTGATAAGACTGTGCAGATATGGGATGCGGCAACGGGAAAAGTTCGCCTCATCTACCGTGGACACTTCAGCTGGATAAATGCGATAGCCTGGTCGCCTGATGGTTCACGCATCGCCTCAGCCGGTTGGGACGATACTGTGAGGGTATGGGATGCATTTACTGGAAATAATTCCTTCGTATATCAAAATCATCGGGCACATCTCACCCAGCGATGGTTAGACATGCGAGGGGATTGGGCACTTTCTGTCAACGCAGTAGCCTGGTCACCCGATGGATCACGCATCGCTTCTGGTGCTGACGATGAAAGAGTGCATATCTGGAGTGCTTCGACTGGCAATACCCTTGTTATCTATCCTAACCATATCGAGGAGTTAAACGCAGTAGCCTGGTCGCCTGATGGTTCGCGCATCGCCTCCGGCGGCGCCGATGAAAGTATTCAGATATGGGATGCTACCAGCGGTAATAGTTACTTCACGTATCGCGGTCACACAAGTAACGTGAAAGCCATAGACTGGTCTCCTGATGGTCATTCTATCGCCTCGAGTGGAAAGGATAAGACCGCTCAGGTGTGGGATGCTACCTCTGGTGAAACCCTCTTTACTTATCATGGCCATACCAAAGGGGTAGAAGCGATAGCCTGGTCACCGGATGGACGTTGCATCGCTTCTGGAAGCGATGACGATACCGTGCATGTGTGGCTGGCGAAATAGCCAGGTCCGCAAATTGTAGTTCTGTGATGGAAATGTGTGAATATATCCACATTTTGTGAGATGACTGAGAGGTCGACATTCTACACTCACTCACGAGAGAGTTACCGTATTGTGTTAGTCAGTTGTTTGAAAAGTACAGTAGTCATACACATGCGTCAAGAGACTAGAAAGAAAGAAAGGATAGGTAACGAATGAGTACCCTGAAAGATTCGGTTGTTGTCGTCACAGGTGCGTCTATGGGTATTGGGCGTGCAATCGCGGAAGAATTAGGACGTGGGGGAGCAAAGGTCGTGGTTAATTACTTCCATCATAAGGATGCAGCTGATGAAGTGGTTGAGGGCCTCCTCAAGAATGGAGCATCTGCAGCAGTTGCCATACAGGCGGACGTATCAGATTCGGCACAAGCAGCTCAACTTATTGAGGAAACGTTCAACAAATTTGGCCGCATAGATGTACTGGTCAACAACGCTGGGATCAATATCGATCGCGCATTGAGGAAAATGTCTGTTGAGGACTGGGATACGGTCATTCAGGCAGACCTGAACAGCTACTTCTACACGATTAAAGCAGCGCTGCCCCACTTCATAGAGCAACAAAGCGGAACGATCCTCAATATCAGCTCCACAACGGCCCAGGCAGGGAACCAGGGTCAAGCCAACTACGGCGCTGCGAAAGAGGGCATTCTCGGCTTTTCCAGAACAGCAGCTCTTGAACTTGCTCGCTTCAATGTGAGGATTAATACTCTTTGTCTCGGCGCCATAGATACTCCCCACATGTGGAGCAAGGTTCCACAGGAGTACAAGGACGGTGTAATGAAGAGAATCCCTCTTGGCCGGTTCGGCACCCCTCAAGAGGTAGCCCTTGCCGCCCGTTTCCTGATTGTGGATGCGACCTATTGCACAGGCACCACCATCCAGATCAATGGGGGAATTTACATGCCCTAGTGGTTCCTATCCTGGGTGTTGCTTTAGCTGCCTAAAGCAACACCCAGGATAGCAGTGGGGTGTCGAAATCGAGAAAGGATATTGATTATGCCTGGCAATATGTTTACCCCCGAATTATTTCGTCCAGAAGTTGATTACCCCGTCATACCATATGACCATCTTTTGCGCACGGCCGCTGAACGTAATCCTGACGGGCCAGCGATCGTTTACCATGATCTCACGCTCGTCTACCGGGAAGTCGTTTCAATAGTCAATAGCGTTGCAAATAGCCTGCTTGAGCTCGGTATACGAAAGGGAGATCGAATCTGCCTATGCACTGGCAATCGTCCAGAATCTACCATCACGCTCAATGCAGCTTCCACTATCGGCGCGATTATAACGCCAATGAACCCATTATACAAAGAGCGCGAGATGGCGTATCAGCTTGCAAACTCTGAAGCCAGGGCTATCCTGATCAGGCTGGATATGCTGCCAATCCTCCAGACGGTATTGAGCCAGCAATCGTTGCCCAATCTGAAGCATATATTCGTGCTGGGAAAGGACGTTCCAGAAAGTATGCCTGAAGCTCTTCCTTTCGCAAGACTGCTCAAAGGGGGATCGGCGAAACGTCCCGCTCCAGTCGAAATCTCTGGAGATGACATGATCGTCTTGACCTATTCCTCCGGCACCACGGGGTTGCCTAAAGGAACAATGTTAAGCCATCATAATCTGGCGACCAATCACCTCCAGTTCTTAACGGATTCGAGGATCAATGCCTCTGATACCACGCTGATCTTTGTACCGTTTTATCACATTTACGGTGTGCTACTGACAGGCAGTTTCCTGGCTGCCGGTGCGAAACAGGTCATCATGGATCGTTTTGAACTGGATCCGGTGTTAGAAACATGTGCAAAACATGGTCCTAGCTGGCTCTTTGCCGTTCCCGCGATGGTCCAGACTCTTGCCAACGCCCCTGGCGACCTCAACCAATTGAGCACGGTGAAGTATCTCATGTCTGCTGCCGCTCCCTTGCCACTTGCACCTGCTAAAAAGTTGCAGGAGAGAACCGGCCTCAGGATCATTCAGGCATATGGGATGACTGAGACGTGCCCAATTACGCATCTATCACCGCTCGAACCAGAGCTCATGAAACTGGGCAGTGCCGGGTTGCCCATGAATAATACTGAGCAGAAGATTGTGGATGTTGAAACGGGAGAGCAAGAGTTGCCTGTTGGAGAAGATGGAGAGATCATTATTCGCGGGCCACAGGTCATGTTAGGGTATTGGGGGGATCCTGAGGAAACTGCTCTTACCCTTCGGAATGGGTGGATTCACACAGGAGATATTGGCCACCTGGATACGGAGGGATACCTGTATATTGTAGATCGTAAGAAAGACATGATCAAGTACAAAGCCTTTAGCATTGCCCCTGCCGAACTAGAAGCAGTGCTTGCGGAGCATCCGGCCGTCCAGGAGTCTGCTGTTGTGGGCGTACCTGACGAGGAAGCTGGTGAGATACCAAAGGCCTTTGTCATCCTTCACCGTGAGGAAAGCGGATCAGTCACTGATGAAGAACTCATCACGTTTGTGAATGGCAAGCTTACCGGCTATAAAAAATTGCGCGAGGTGGAGTTTGTCGAGACTCTTCCCAAGCTTCCGTCGGGTAAAATTCTGCGCCGTGAGCTCAAGGCGCTTGAAAGGGCACGACGTGCAGGGAGCCAGTGAGTTGAGTTTCAACGCCTGAAGAGCATGGCTAGAAGCTCTCTTCCTAAGCCATGCACCAGACTTAGAGGTAGAAGATTTTTGGGAATACTCACAATTTCTTACCTCCGTTGTTTTCCATTTCACTGGAGAGAAATTCTTCGATGAGGGACATCAGTTCCTCAGCATGCGTCATAAGCCCTAAATGCCCGCCATTGTAGATATGCAGCTTTGAATTCGGGATCAATCGATGCATGATCTTCGCGTTAATGGTGGGAACAATCGGATCGTCATCGCCAGCCAGAATCAGTGTAGGCTGCCGTAACAATCTGAGCCATGGCACACTCGTCCAACCCGCGGCGGCCATCAGTTGATAGAAATAGCTCATCGGCTCACCGGCGTGTGTGGCATGGGCTAATTGGCGCACGAACTCGGGATTTGACTGCAGGTCTCCGCCATAGATGTCCTGAGCAATCTCTGCCATGTAGGCGGGGTCTTGCCAGCGCCTTGGCGTTGCCATTTTGGAAAGGACTGATAGTCGACCAGGAAACGCAAGCGAGCCAGTTGAGGTGCTAACCAGGATCAAACGCCGACAACGTTCAGGGTACTGAAAAGCAAATTGCTGGGCCAGGCCACCACCCCACGAGATGCCGAGCACATCGACATGTTTATAGCCAAACTGATCGAGCATCAGCGTTATCCAATAAGCAAGCGTCGAAAAACGGTACGGCATGATCGATAACGGTGATCCACCCGTGCCTGGCACATCAAAACGAATGACTTCAATGCCAGGATCGAGTTCGTCAACGAACGGCTGGAATACTTCGAGACTGACGCCGATGCCATTCAAAAGCAACAGCGGCGGATCGTCGGAGTCTGTGTCACTTCCCGGTCGGATAGCGAAACGCAGACGTTGACCTTTGACATTAATAGTGCCTATACTATCTGGACGTCGTGTTGATCCCGATTGTGCATTCATGTTGTTCAAATCCCTTCCGCGTTGAGACAGTGCGCCATTCTTTTATTAGCTCTGCTTCAGATACTCCCAGTAGGATGCGAGAGCGAATACTTGCTTCAATTTTCACCTGCGCTAAGAATGAAACGCACACGGTCAACGTCGTAGTTGACCGTATGAAGTGTAACCAGGGGTACGATTTCCCCCAAAACTGCCAAACAAAGTTTCTTCCACCAAGGAAACTACTTGTAAACAATTATAACACAAACCTCATCATTTGTTATGTCATGTTGCTTACCTGCCAGTGAAACTTCCTTTGCGTTTTTCATTGTAAGCAGCAATGCCCTCTTTGGCATCTTCGCTCTGGAAGCAGAGTTGCTGCAGTTCGCGCTCAATGGCCAGCGCTTCAGAGAAAGCCACCTCAGAGCCAGATTGGACCGAGCGCTTGATACGTCCTACCGTCTTCGATGCCTTATTGGGTGGACAGAACTGGCGAGCGTAGTTCATGACCTCTTCCCAGTAGTGCTCAGGTTCATAGATGTAGTTGATGAGTCCCAGGTCGAGCGCCTCTTCAAAGCTCATGAGCTTGCCTTCGGTCATGTACTCGATGGCCTTGTTCTTGGGGAGCGCACGCGCCATGCGCTGCGTGCCGCCTGTGCCGGGAAGTACGCCCAGGGTCACCTCAGGTAGGCCCACCTTGCCCGCATTGCGACGCGCGATACGGATATCGCAGGCCAGAGCAATCTCAAGGCCTCCACCAACAGTATGACCGTTCAAAGCTGCGATCACAAGCTTAGGCGTCTGCTCCAAACGCGTTAAGGTCTCATTGGCATGTAGACAAAAATAATATTTGAAGGTTGGTGTCACCGCATTGAGCATCGCGATATCGGCACCTGCACAGAAGAACTTTTCGCCCGCGCCTCGCAACAAGATGACATGCACGTTTTCGTCGAAACGCGCCTGCAAAATCGCCTCGTCGAGCTGGCGCATCATCTCGTAGCTATAGGTATTGGCTGGCAAATTGGCGAGTTCAATGACACCGATGCCCTCGGTGACAGTAAAATTGACTAAGGTTTTTTCAGATGTGGTGGTCATAGTTGGCCGTCCTTTCGTGCTTCATCATACGCCGCCAGAATGTCATCATCTTTGATGCATTCAAATGGAGTATGACATGCGTTACAATACACTTGCAAGGTTAAGAGTTGCTGGCCGAATAAGGACATGAACTCCGTATCGGTCGAGCGACAATAGGGGCAGGCTATCTGGATGTGTACCTGAGCGTGTCTTTGTTGCGTGTCGTTGTGTTCGTGCATAGGTTGGTTTTTCATCTCTTGCATGGCAATGCCTCATGTGAGGAATGCTTACCCCTTTTTAGCTGAGATCAACCTCCTGGCTACCGGATCCCAGGCATTCCAGGGAAGTGTTTCTCGCAGTTCCCAGCATTTCGTTTCGGTACGAAATTGAACAGGAACATCAATTTCCAAACTGCTTAAGGTTGGCATGATTTTTTGCAGGTAGCGACGACGCAACTCGTCAGGGGTTGCATCGATGATCCCCTCGCGATACAGACGTTGCATCGTCGGATCATCTTCGGGACCAAACCAGCACAGCGTCTCATCCCACAGCTTGTATAGTGAGGTCACCAGGGTTGAGCGCACTGCACCTCCCGCTTTGGCGAGACGTCTTACCCAACCATCCGCATGCATTTCATGAATGCGCTCTTCCTGTACGATCTTACGCGCACGCTGGCACAGCGGCTCATAGCTTGAGCTCTGCGCAGCTTGAAAAAACGTTGTGAGCGCTGTATCCAGCAAGAAATTGGTGGCAACAAAGTCCGACCACCCCTGGAAATCATGATCGAGAGAGGCAAGATGGTAATGGAGCGTGCGCGTCATGGGCTCGAGCTGGCCGGGGTCCGCTTGTGCCTGGGTAAAGTCTTCAAGCAGGGGATAGAGCGTGCGGGCATGCCCTATTTCATCCTGGGTCATGGCGGCGGCAGCCACAGCAGCCTCCAGCGCTGGGGCTCCGTTGCACCAGTAGGCATAGCGTCGCCCGATGGCTTGCTTGTTGTCTGCCAGCGACGACAGCACGGCAAATAAGGCTGCTTGATCAATCTGTGTCGTCATACCTGTTTCCTTTTCACCCTTCTTCACGAGGCAATGACGGTGACAATGCTGTTGCGCGGGATAATCACCATCTCAACCCAACTGAACTCATCGAATATGGTGCGAGCATAGACCTTTGCCAGTTCCACGTCGTCGGCCATCACATTACCCACCTCGTGAAGCGGTTCGTCATACTTGCGTCGCGCGTACACCTGCCACACCGTTGTCTCATTCAGTACTTCACGCCTGCTGCGTGTGCCTGTCATTGTGCTATTCATGCCGATACTCCCCAGGTCCGTAAGATTTCAATTCCTTCTTCCGTCAATCGTGCTTTGGTCCATACAGGATTCCATACGATTTCGATGTGCACCTCTCGCACACCTGGTTCTTGCAGCAGGCGTGCGCGGATATCCTCCATAATGAAGTCCATCGCGGGACATCCCATGGCGGTAAAGGTCAGCTTGATATCCACAATGCCGTCATGGTCCGCCATCGACACGATCAAGCCCATATCCACAACGCTAATGGGAATTTCAGGGTCCGTCACTTCACGTAACGCATCCCACAAAGCCGGGCAGTCAGCATCAGTGCCTGTATGGCTCTCAAAAGAGGGATATACTGTCGTCATGCATCTTGCTCCAAAAGCCGTATCATCTCGCGCTTGCCGCGCTGCACCATGCCAACGAACTGCTCGTTCATGGGGCCTCGTGCCTTCCAGCGTTTCATGACATCATCCCAGGTACACGGGCCATCTTCCAGCAGCCAGCGTTTGGACTTGGCATCAAAATGCGACGGAAAGGGGCAGTCAATGACATATTTTTGTTGGGACTCATCATAATGCGCCGGGACCTTGATCTGCAAATGCTCACACAAGGGAACGGTGCTAGACATCCAGATCTGGCGCAGTTCATCATTGCTATGGCCTTTGAAGCCATATTCGAGCTGTTCGCCATGTTTCTTCAAACTGTCAGGTAGCCCACACCATTCGATACTCAATAAGAACATCCAATCCACTGCCTTTTGTAGCTCTTCGTGCCCACTTCGATCCTGGTTGATTTTGCGCATGCCCTGTTCGCCATGACGCAGGTGGAAGGTTTCCTCTTTATCCACCTTCACCAGAGCGCGCTTCCAGGGACCAAAGGTGGTGCTCTGGTACACATCACTGAGCAGCGTGTAGCCCATGCGGTCATAGAAGGCATTCGCGACGATCAATTCCGTCCAACTATCGAGCGGGATATCAAACGCATAGGGATACTTAAAATCCCGTGGCTCGCGCTCAAAAATGAGTTGCTCTGTGTCGACGCCCAGATCACGCAGCAAGCGATACGCGATATGCGCGTGCCCCAGCTCATCCTGGATAATAGCGACTGCTGAGCCGAAAGCATTCAAGGAAGGAGCATGCACGGCCGCATGATAATAGGCCGGGGAGCTGATCAGCTCTGTATCCGCTGAGACAGTCAAGATCCGCTTCATGCCTTCTAAATACAGAGGGCTCATGTGGTCAAGAGTCTCAATCATGTGCTGTTTATGGATGCGTTCCAGCACCGCTTCTTCGCTCTGCAAAGTATCGACAGTAGGTAAAGCCATGAATACACTCCTATTGGGACAAACATCTTCTAAGAAACGATGTTGTCCCTTATGAATCCGGAGAAGCTTACATTTTTCACTCGAACATTTTGAACACTTGGTAGAATAATAAACAAAAATATCCTAAATGTCAATATCAAATTACTGCCTTTTATGCCATGCGTTGAGTATCAACGTCCAGTATTTTGAGCGTACGTCCGAATGTTTGAGCCTTATCTGTCGTATCTTGCTAAACAGGCATTTTCCAGACCAGACGTTTCAGGATATTGACAAGTTAGCCATTTGTCTTTATGATATTATTGAACAATCAGTAGAAAAGAGTATGCTCCACATGATGAATGGCAGAGGAAAAGCTCAAAACCTGCGGAACAAGGGAAATGGAACCGGGAATGAGAAACGCAAACGCCTGACTCAAAAAGCGATTGTGGATACTGCTTCTGAACTTTTTGCAAGAGATGGATTCGGTGCAACCAGCTTGGATGATATCGCGGCAGTACTCGGCGCAACCAAAGGAGCACTTTACTATCATGTCAAAAATAAGGAAGAGATTTTGCGTCTCATTTTTTTGACTGTGCTTACTGCTAGTGAAGAACCCCTTCAGCATATAGCAGAAGCTGACCTAGCGCCTTTAGAGAAGTTACGTAGTGCTGTAGAGCATCAAGCGGCAGTAGCGGCTGATCGCTCACCTGCCATGATAGTTTTTTATCGAGAGCATCCCCATCTGACCGGTCCATTTGCTAAAGAAATCATTCTTCGTAAGAAAGCCTACGAACGGTATTTCGCGCAAATCATTGAAGAAGGTCAGATGACTGGAGTATTTAAGCTTCATGTTGATCCAAAAATTGTCTCTTATGGCTTATTAGGGATGTGTAATTGGATGTCTGAATGGTATAGACCAGATGGTCAGTTTACGCACCAGCAGATATCTACGACGTTTGCGAACATGATTGTGAATGGCTTGTCTCTTTAATCCAGTAGTCCTTCCTTCTTCTAAAAAGGAGACAGAAAATACTAGCAAGCAAGTACAAAATCTGCTTGACAATTGGTACTTTATATGCGTTAATAATATAGGTGCAATAAACATATAGAAAATACAAGTAATACCACTTTTTATGCCTCCATAGGTAAAGGAGAAATAGATATGGAATGGCTTCTCAACCAGACTAAAGCTATGAGGCATGCCATTCAAGACACTCGAGCTTCCCTCTCGATGAGAGATGGTGTACCCAATCCGCTCGCATTTAGCACTCGCCTGAGTGATTTGACACGTTCATCTGGTTTTCTGTTTTTGGAAGCACATTTTAAGACATTGGAATACTACAGCCGCAGTGCTCATGTGGGTCAGGAAGGAGCACGAGAGTTAGCACTTGGAGCTCTAGCAGCAGATCTGTTAAGCGGCTATACCCTTCTTTATCAAAGAGAACGATGGCACTATCCAGTTCAACCCAAAGACTGGAATTTGATGCACAGGCGTGGAGCGGAACGTATACTCGATACATCGGCTGCGTTTGGAGGAACCCTCATCAAAGCCTGCCAATTTGCTTCAACACGCCCGGATATCCTTCCAACTCCCTATGTTGGGTCTCTTTCTAAACTGCAAGACCGAGTCCCGCCACATCCCTGGTCAGAAATCGCAAGTGTTATCAGGCAAGAACTAGGCCGCGAGCCTGATGAAATCTTCGAGTGGATCGAAAGAAAACCGATTGCAGCCGCTTCGATTGCGCAAGTCCATCGCGCACAGCTTGCTGATGGCCGTGAAGTGGCTGTCAAAGTCCAATATCAAGGTATTCAGAGCATTATCGATACCGACCTGGTAGTCCTTCAAAGGATTGTTAAGCTGGTTGCTCGTCTATACCCCACAATTCAACTCCAACCTATTCTCGATTACTTGAAAGAAACACTTCCATTGGAACTCGATTTCCAACGTGAGGCGAAAGAGATGGAAGAGTTACGCGCGGCTTTGTTGCACCGAACGGATGTCGTCATTCCTGAATCGATCCAGGAACTGTGTACCGAACGGGTACTTGTGATGGAGTTTATCAACGGGGTCAAGATCACCGACCGCACAGCCATGCTGGAGGCTGGTATCTCTCCCAGTGCAGTCGCACGCTTGCTCAACGATGTCTATGCTGAACAGATTTTTCGTCTCGGATTGCTACATGCGGATCCACATCCTGGCAATCTGTTTGTGCAGCCAGGACCAAAACTAGTGCTGCTTGATCATGGTCTCACCGTTCCTCTCAAATCTAAACTCGTCGAAGCTCTTGGTGAAATGGTTCGTGCGATCTTAGTCGCAGACTTCGATCGTCTGTCCAAAGCGTTGACTCAGGCTGGCATGAAGTTTGAGAAACAAGTCGATATCACCTCGCTCCTACAGCTTGTTGGTGTGCTACTTGGTGAAGAAGAGGAACAAACAAGTATGGATACGCTCGAAGTTGGGCAACAACTTGGCAAGAGCATCGGTCAAATACCAGTAGAATTGATTCTGATGGGACGTGCACTCGGGCTTATGGATGGCATCACAAAGCAACTTGATCCTGATGTAAATGCAATAGAGGTTATTGCTGAGTATGTCTCGGAGATGGCTACAAGTCAGGTCTAATATTGTTTGCAAAGACCCTGGCTAGAATATCAAAAGGATAGGAGTTTTTTGCTTTATTCGCCTCTCTCGACGGATTGAAAAAGATACGAAGGCATCGCTAGCTCGGTTGGTTTGCCAATGTGGGGAGTCTGGGTGCGGATTGTGGATCGGAACGAAAAGGATGTAGTAACTGACGAACAAGGTGAAATACTCATTCGTGGCCATAACGTGATGAAGGGCTACTACAAACGACCTGAAGCGACTGCCGCAGTGATGAGAAATGGCTGGTTCCACACCGGTGATATCGGGAGACGAGATGCTGATAATTATCTTTACATCACTGATCGTGTGAACGTGGAAGACTTATAGAATGGGAGTCATTTGGAATCGCTCCTGGCACTGAACATGATTCTTTTTAAAAGGAGTATTATCGATGAACAAAGACACTGCCGAGACTTCTCACTTTCAGAAAGTGAACGGCATCAACTTGCATTATGTTACCTGGGGAGAGTTCACCCGGCCAGAGCACGCTGTATTGCTCGTGCATGCCCTCACCGCCAGCTATTTGAACTGGTCTCTGCTTGGATCGGCTTTCGCTGAAAGAGGTTGGTTTGTCATCGCACCAGATCTGCGTGGAAGGGGTCAGAGTGACAAACCTCCACATGGCTATGGCATCCCTTATCACGCCAATGACCTGCTAGCACTATGCGATGCGCTCAATCTACCAACCGTGCATTTGGTTGGCCATTCGCTTGGAGCGCAGATAGGATACTTCCTGGCAGCTATTCATCCCAAGCGCTTGGGTAGACTCGTGCTCGTGGATGCTGGAGGGCGTGTTTCACCGGATGCATTGCAAGCTATTGGTCCCGGGCTGCAACGGCTGGGAAATACGTATCCCTCACTCGAAGCCTTCCTGCAGGAGCGGAAGCAGACATCTGCCCATTCCTGGAATCCATTCTGGGAAGCTTATTATCGCTATGATGCCGAGGTGCAATCCGACGGGACCGTGAAGTCCCGTGTCTCTAAAGCGACGATCGAGGAAGAGATACTGGTCAACACGTCTCTCAATCCCGATGTACTACTGCCGCGTATCCAGGCTCCAACACTTATTGCTCGTGCTCCATTGGGAACACTTGCACCAGACCGGGGCTTTGTCATGGCACCCGGCGAAGCCGAACGCGTGAAAGGCATCATCGCGGATTGCCGTGTAGTTGAGATTCCCGACACCAACCACTACACGATCATCACTTCAGAGGTCTTCAACCGTGAAGTGCTGTCTTTCCTGATGTCCGATAACTAATCGAGATTGATACAAGAAGAAACGGTTGATAGCTTTCACACGCTTATTCAGCAGGATAGGTTAGCACCGTCAGCATGGTCGCAACGCGGTTCGTATCGTTGCGTGCCTCTCGCCGTTCATTGGGTGCGAGGTAGACCGAGTCCAAGGGATGCAAAACTACCTCACCTTCCTCTGTCGAAACTGTCATCTCTCCATCGAGAACGACATAAACTTTGTGGAAAGGAGTGGCATCCCACTCGGCCTTTCCGCCTGGCAGATAGTACGAGCAGCCTACCCAGAATGGGGCGGCTGCTCCAAGATTCTTATGCTGCATGTGCATGGTGTAAGCTCCGAAATGCTTCGAAGCCTGGTAAGGAACTGCTTCTTCAAGACGTATCACTTTCATTTGAATTCTCCTCACTCGTGAAAAACTGGAAACTCGCGAGAGATAGCTGCATCTCCATCAGATAGCAATAGCTAGGACTGACCCCTAAGTCGTGCCGATTCACGAGCGCGTAGCTCACCCCGCAGGATCTCACCGGCCTCGTTTTTGGGGAGTTTGTCTACGATCTCGACCTGCCTTGGGTACTGGTGCCTAAGCATACGCTCCTTGCAGAAAGCTATGATTTCCTTTGGCGTCGCCTGGGCGCCAGGTTTGAGCAAGACAAAGGCCTTAACAGTTTGTCCGAGGTGAGCATCGGGAACCCCGATTGCAGCAGCTTCAGCAATAGCCGGATGGAGGAGTAGACATTCCTCAACCTCCAGAGGCGAAACATCCTCGCCCATAACATTGATCACACCGATTTCCATAACCTTTTCTTGTTCCTCCTGGTAATCGTCATCAATCTATGATACCCTTATGCTAGAATAAGTTCATGCCTACGTGACACGATGAGAGGAGATACAACATATGCTCGTATCACGTGCCCAACTTGGGGCTTCGGTTGCCGAGGCCCGATCCAAAGCCGGACTTACCCAAGCCGATCTGGCGCAGCGCGCCGGCATGGAGGAATCTGTCCTTACCGCCCTTGAGCAGGGCCAGTATAAGCCTACATCAGATGAACTCACCAGGCTAGCCCAGGCTCTGGGCGTGGACGAATTGGACCTCCTGCGTAGGCCTGCCCCTGGATACCTGATCATTTAATGTCGTCTCCAGGGCGCTACCGCATGCAGTACATTCCTATGCTGGTCCTGGAATGCGTCATGTGCGATTTCGCACTCCCAGCGAGTTGATCGCCACTAAACTTTGCGCGAACCGTCTCTCATTACACAGCAGTCCCCTCAATCCTGACCCTGATCGACATGCTGGGGAATCGCGTTTGCTTCGGGAACCTCTACATAAATCATCCCATTTTCCACGCGCACAGGAAAGCGGATCAACCTGCTGCTCTCAGGGTTGATTCCCCGCCCACTCAACGCGTCAAACTCCCACAGATGAGTAGCGCAGGTCAGCATACATCCCTCCAGAGTCCCTTCACTGAGCGCTGAGGCTCGATGAGGGCAGCGGTCCAGGTAAGCCTGAACCGCATCTTCTACATTCAATACCAGGACTTTGACTCCCCCTACTTCGACGCCTACCATCTCTCCAATCCAGAGGTCGTCATACGGCATGATCTCGTACCACTGCATTACTCATTTCCTTCACAAGGCCTACAAGATTGAAGCCATTACACCCGATTCGGAAAGCACTCTTTCGCGCGCTGCCCGCGCCGCGGTCATCGTCATCTCCTCGTCGCGACCGACTTCAGGAAGCTCAGACAGCATGCGGGCTAACCCCACCGCCGCTTCATCTGCTCTGGGAATCCAACGATGAGCCCAGCGACGGAGGACGGCCGCATTCTCGGGCCGCTGTGCGATGGCATATCGAGCGAGTGATGCGCTCCAACGAGCATTCCTCTCGGCATCTATTGAAAGATTGGACAGGAGCAGCCAGGTCAACTGGTCATGGTTGGCGTCCG
>Ga0187766_10000866_pt1 | contig 17274 bp, 19 predicted proteins | sample 0216_QUI02_MP05__4_FD_132971 | JGI IMG/M metagenome (GOLD analysis project Ga0187766, IMG submission 132971) | Tropical peat soil microbial communities from peatlands in Department of Meta, Colombia - 0216_QUI02_MP05_20_MG | ecosystem: Environmental > Terrestrial > Soil > Wetlands > Peat ... | reverse complement strand
GTAACAAGTTGTTACTTGCCGGTTCTCGGTGCCGCTAGCCGGTGCGGCGGCGCAGGGTGGCTGCGCCGAGAGCGAGCGCGAGCACGATGCAGCCGCAGACGACGGCGACGTCGGCGGCAAAGCGACCGTCGAGCGTGTCCGCGGCGGTATGCGCGAGCGCGTCGTACGCGTAGGTGAGCGGCATGGCGTCCGAGATCCAGCGCAGCCAGGCCGCCATCGAGCTGCGGCCGACGAAGAGCCCGCAGAGCAGGATCTGCGGAAAGACCATCGCCGGCATGAACTGCACGGCCTGGAACTCGGTCTGCGCGAACGCGCTGACGAACAGCCCCAGCGCCGTCCCGAGCACGGCGTTCGCGACCGCGAGCGCGCCGACCACGACCTGGGGCCCCGCTACGTGCAGCCCGAGCAGGCCGAAGGCCAGCGCCGAGACGATCGTGGCCTGCAGGGCGGCGAAGACCGCGAAGGCGGCTCCGTAGCCCGCGAGCAGGTCGAACTTGCCGAGCGGAAGCGTCATCAGCCGCTCGAGCGTGCCGGTCGTGCGCTCGCGCAGCATCGTGATCGAGGTGACGAGGAACATCGTCACGAACGGAAAGAGTCCGAGCAGCGGCGCACCGACGTGCTGGAAGACGGGCGAGCTCCCCGCGAACAGCTCCTTCAGCAGCGTCTGGAGCAGGCAGGGCACGCCCACGATCAGCGCGATCGTGCGTGGGTCGCGCCGCAGCTGCGCGAGCACACGCGCCGCGACCGCGCCGGTGACGCGGAGGCTCATGTCGCCGCCCCATCGACGAGGCGCAGGAACACGTCGTCGAGCTGTGTGACGCCGGTGCGCGCCCGCAGCTCTGCAGGCGTCCCCTCGGCGAGCAGCCGGCCGTCGCGCAGCAGCAACAGCGCGTCGCAGCGGTCGGCCTCGTCCATCACGTGGCTCGAGACGAGCAACGTCGTCCCGCGCTCGGCGAGCGCGTGGAAGAGCTGCCAAAGGTCGCGGCGGAGCACCGGGTCGAGCCCGACCGTCGGCTCGTCGAGCACGAGCAGGTCGGGTGCGCCGAGCAGCGCGGTTGCGAGCGAGACGCGTGCGCGCTGCCCGCCGGAGAGCCGCGACACGACGCGGTCGGCGTGATCGTCGAGCGACACGTCGCCGATCGCACGCTCCACCGTACCGCGCTCCGCCCCGAGCACCCGCGCGAAGAAGCGCAGGTTCTCGCGCACCGTCAGGTCTTCGTACACCGAGGGTGCTTGGGTCATGTAGCCGACCCGCGAGCGCAACGGCCGCGCCCCAGCCGGCTCGCCGAGCACCTCGACCCGGCCGCCCGCGACCCGTTGCACGCCCACGACGGAGCGGATCAGGGTCGACTTGCCGCTGCCGCTCGGACCGAGCAGACCGGTCACCGTGCCGTGCGCGACCGCGCACGTCAGCTCGGGCAGGACGACCTTGCCGCCGCGCACGACGTGCAGCGCCTCGACGCGGATGGCGACGCCGTTCAGCCGGGCGTCCACGTCGCCCCGTCGAACGTGCTGCCCCTCAGCAGGTGCCCCAGCGTCTGCTGCATCGACGGCGCCAGCTCGAGCGCAGCGATCTCCTCCGGCCCGAACCAGCCGGCGTCGATCGTCTCGTCGTCGTGCGCGTGGGGATCCCCCGCCAGCAGCCGTGCCTCGAAGATGGTCGTCACCCACGCGGCCTCGTCGCCGTTCGCGTACGTGATCCGGTACTCCGGCCCGCCGAAGACGCCGGCCACCCGCAGCGGCTCGACGAGGACGCCGGCCTCCTCCCAGCACTCGCGCCGCGCGGCGTCCGCCGGCCGCTCGCCCGGGTCGACCGTCCCGCCCGGCAGCATCCAGCGCCCCTCGAAGTGGCGTACGAGAAGCATCCGGCCCTCGCCATCGCGGACGAACGCGGCGACGGACGGCAGGAAGAGCAGCTCGGTGCCGATCTTCTCCCGCAGCCCGCGGATGTAGTCGGACATCGCCACACCCCGAGCCTAAACTTCGGCTCGTGGTCCCGCTCTACACGGCGCGGCACGTCCACGACGCGGTGCCGCCCGGGCGGGCCGTCGACGCGGTGCGTGACGCCTTCGTCGCGTTCGCGCGCGGCGAGTGGACGATGCCGCCGAAGGTGTACGTGGCCGCGTACCCGGCCGGCGACTTCCGCGCGATGCCCGCGCTCGGCTCCGGGCACGCGCTCCTGAAATGGGTCACCTCGTTCCCCGGCAACCCCGCCCACGGGCTGCCAACGGTGATGGGCGTCGTGCTCGTCTCCTCGGCCGAGGACGGGCGGCTGCTGGCCGTGCTCGACGCGGGGGCGGTGACGGCGATCCGCACCGGTGCGGCGGCCGTGCTCGCCGCGGAGACCCTCGGGCGACCGGACGCCGGGTCGACGGCGGTCGTGGGCGCCGGCGTCAACGGCGAGGCGTGCGTGCGGACGTTTGCCGCGCGCGGCCGCGAGCCGCTCGTCTGGGACGTCGACGAGGAGCGAGCCCGCACCGTCGCAGAGCGCGCCGGCGGTCGCGTCGCCCCGAGCCGCGAGGCCGCGCTCGCGGCCGACCTGCTCGTGACGGTGACCCCGGGCCGCGAGATCCTGCTCCCGGAGGGCTCACTCCGCCCCGGACAGCACGTGAGCCTGATGGGCGCAGACGGGCCGGGCAAGGCGGAGATCGCAGTCGCGGAGCTGGCGCGCGTCCACGTGTTCTGCGACGACTGGGAACAAGCCTCACACGGTGGCGAGCTGGCCCCGGCGGTCTCGGCAGGACGTGTGACTCGGGACGACGTGGCGCAACTCGGGGATGTGCTGAACGGTGCGGCCGAGGGCCGCTCCTCGCCCGCCGACATCACGATCTTCGACTCGACCGGTCTCGCGCTGCAGGATCTCGCGGTCGCGCTCGTCGCGCTCGAGCACGTCGACGAGCTCGACCTTGGGACGGTCGACCTCTGACTACGCGACCGAGGTTACGAGCTCGAAGACCGCAGGCTGGAAGTCGTCGCAGTGTGCCCGGACGCGCATGATCGACTCCCGGAACTCGGGCGTGTCCTTCCACGCCTGCTGAGCCTCGAAGCTCTCCCACGGCGCGAAGCTCATGTACCGGGCCGGCTGCTCGACGTCCCGGACGAGGTGGAACGTTCCAGAGCCTGCGAAGCTGCTCGCCCAGGTCACGAACTCCGTCCATGCCTCGACGAAGGCGTCTTCTTCGCCGGGTTTGACCGACCAGGTGCCGTTGGTGTATGTCTCCGTCACCGGGGCGACTCTACGCCGGGCCTCTCCGCATTGTCCAGCGCGACTCGGCAGGCCCGTCGACCTCTCCATGATCGACCTGTGAGCGCTCCGTGCCCCTGGCGACGACCTCGACGCTGTGCGCCGCAGCATCCGAGCGCGAGCGATTCTTCCCTAGGTAAACCGCGCGGGATCGAACAGCTCGAGCTGCGGCGAGGTCTCACCGAGGATCGCGCCCGCGACGAGGCGGCCACAGGCGAAGCCGAGCACGTTGCCGTGGCCGGAGTAGCCGGCGGCGACCCAGACGCCGTCACGGCCGGGCACGCGGCCGACGAGCGGGAGCATGTCCTGCGTCAGCCCGAAGATGCCCGCCCAGCGATGCGAGATGCGCGGCGGCTCGCCGATCAGCTCGCCGAGGAAGCGCTCGAGCGAGGCCTGGATCACGGGCGTCGTCGTCTCGACGTCGGTCAGCTCGTCGAGGATCGACACGTCGCGGAAGCCGCCGAGCAGCATGCGCCCGTCCGGGAGCTGCTGCCAGTAATCGAAGCCCTGGCGCGCGTAGTGCGGGCGGTCGTAGAGGACACGGTCGAGCGGCTCCGTCACGATCACCTGGCCGCGGGTCGGCCAGATCGCCTCGGCGAGCTCGCGCACGAGCCCGTGTCCGTAGCCGTCGGTGGCGACGACGACCTGCTCGGCGTCGAGGTCGCAGACGTCGTCGACGCGCTCGTGCTCGCGGAGCTCGGCGCCCGCCTCGGCGGCGCGTGCCGCGAGGCCGCGCACGAACCTCGCCGGCTGGATCGAGCCGCCGCGCGCGTGCGCGATCACGCCGTGGAAGCGGCCGGCGAGGACGCCCGGGAGGTCGTCGAGCCATTCGACCTCGAAGCCGTCCTCGCACATCGCCTCGTACTCGGCGCGGATCTGCTCCCGCTCCTCCTCGTCGGCGGCGAGACGGTAGCTCCCCGCCCCGTGGAACGCGCCTCCGGCGAGCTCGGCCAGCCGCTCCGCCTCTGCCTCCGTCCAGCGCCACAGCTCCCGCGCCCGCTCGCGCCCGTACGTCTCGCAGGCGATGTCGTACCGCGTTGCGCCGCCGGGAAGCGCGAAGCCGCCGTTGCGTCCGCTCGCGCCCTCCGCGACGCCGCGCGCGTCGTAGACGCGGACGGTCCGCCCCGCCTCGGCGAGCCGCAGCGCCGCCGAGCAGCCGGTGACGCCGGCGCCGACGATCGCCACGTCGACACGGCCGTCGTGTCGCGGCGACGGACGCGCGGGGATCTCGTCTTCGAGCCAGTACGGGTTCACGGCCGCGCTGATGCTACGCGGCAGCGCGTTGACAGCGCGGGCCGACCGGTCTCAGACTGAGCAGTCCACGACCGAATCACGGAGGTTGCACGGTGACGCAGGTTGGCGAGCGCGAATGGGCAAGGCCGGTTCCTCCCGGCCTCTCGGACGAGGACCTCGACCGCGCGCTGGAGGCGTTCGCCGCCGTCGTGGGCGCCGAGGCAGTGCTCACCTCCGAGGAGGACCTGCGGGAGTTTCGCGACCCGTTCGCGTACCCGACCTGGGACGACTACACCGGGTCGGCAGTGCTGATGCCGACCGAGGTCGAGCAGGTGCAGGAGATCGTCCGGATCGCCAACCGCTTCAAGGTGCCGCTGTGGCCGCACTCGACCGGCCGCAACAACGGCTACGGCGGGCCCGCGCCGCGGTTGAAGGGCTCTGTGATCGTGAGCCTGCGCAACATGAACCGCGTGCTCGAGATCAACGAGGAGAGCGCGTACGCGGTCGTCGAGCCGGGCGTCCGCTGGTTCGATCTCTACGATGCGATCCAGGCGGGTGGGCACAAGCTGATGCTCTCAGTCCCCGATCTGGGCTGGGGCAGCGTCATCGGCAACACGCTCGACCACGGCCTCACCTACCTGCCCCAGGCCGTCGACGGGGGAATGCAGTGCGGGATGGAGGTCGTCCTCCCGGACGGCGACCTGCTCCGCACGGGCATGGGCGCGATGTCCGCCAGCCGCGCCTGGAACGTCTACAAGCGCGGCCTCGGCCCCACACCCGACCAGCTGTTCATGCAGTCGAACTTCGGGATCGTCACGAAGATGGGCGTCTGGCTGATGCCCTGGCCGGAGGTCTACATGCCGCTCTGGCTGCGCGTGTGGAAGGACGACGACCTCGGCTCGATGGTCGAGACGCTGCGCAGGCTCTCGCTCGACGGGACGATCCGCATGGTGCCGCAGATCCTCAACGCGCCCCTGCTCGGCTCGGTGTTCTCGTCGCGGGACCGTTGGTGGCAGGGCGAGGGCCCGATCCCGGACGAAGGCCTCGACCGGATGGCGCGCGAGCTCGAGATCGGACGCTGGATGATGCGCTTCGCGCTCCACGGCGACGAGGCCGTCGTCGACCACAACTTCGGGAAGATCAAGGACGCCTTCGCGCGGATCCCCGGCGCGGAGGTGTGGGGGACGAAGTGCGCTCCCCAGGACATCCCGAAGCTCGAGAACCCGATCGAGCGGATCCAGGGCGGCGTGCCGAGCCTCGACCTGAACGCGCAGGCCGCGTGGTACGGCGGCGAGGAGGGCGGACACATCGGCTTCTCGCCCGTCGCACCGCTGACGGGCGCCGACGCGCACGCGCTCCGCGACCTCCTGCGGCGGATGATCGAGGAGGCCGGCCTCGACTACATGGCGGCGCTGATCATGCCGAACGCGCGCAGCTTCATCCACATCACGCTCATCATCTTCGATACGAAGAACGAGCAGCAGACGCGCGCCGCGTACGACGTGAGCAAGCGGCTCGTACCGGAGGCGGCGAAGCTCGGCTACGGCGAGTACCGGGCGCACCTCGACTTCATGGACCTCGCGATGGCGCAGTACGACTTCAACGACCACGCATCGCTCCGTTTCGCGGAGCGGATCAAGGACGCGCTCGACCCGAACGGCATCCTCGCCCCCGGAAAGCAGGGGATCTGGCCGCGATCACTTCGGGAGGCACGCGAGTAGCGACCGATGGCATGCTGTCGGCATGAGCCGGTTCACGGACGCCCTCAACGAGCAGATCGCCAACGAGTTCGGCGCCTCGCAGCAGTACGTCGCGATCGCAGTCCACTACGACGCCGAGTCGCTCCCACAGCTCGCCGCCCACTTCTACCGGCAGGCGGTCGAGGAGCGGAACCACGCGATGATCATCGTCCAGTACCTCCTCGACGCAGGGGCTCCCGCCACCATCCCGGGCGTCGCGCCGCCGAAGCCCGAGTTCGAAGACGACCGCGAGCCGGTCGCGCTCGCGCTCGAGCAGGAGCGGACGGTGACCACGCAGATCGTGCGGCTCGTCGAGATCGCCCGTGAGGAGGGCGACTACGTCGGCGAGCAGTTCCTCGGTTGGTTCCTCGACGAGCAGCGCGAAGAGGTGGCGAGCATGTCGACGCTGCTCGCGGTGATCGATCGCGCGGGCACCGAGCACATGCTCCTCGTCGAGGACTACCTCAGCCGCACCACCGCCGAGGCCGGGCCGGAGGCGTCGATGCCGCCCGTTGCCGGCGGTGCGCTCTAGCCCGACGAACGGTAGACGCCGTCCGCCGCGGCAGCGAGACCTGCGAGCTCGAGCTCGACGAGCGCGCGGGCGACCTCGCTCGCATCGAGGCCGGCGCGCCGCGCGAGCTCGTCCGCCCCCGCCGGGGCTTCCCGGAGCAGTTCGTGAAGCCGGGCCGCGGTGCCATCGACCGCGACGGCGGCGGCCGCCTCGGCTTCGATCCCGAAGCAGGAGAGCACGTCCGCGGCACGCGTGAGCGGCGAGGCGCCGAGCTTGAGCAGGTCGTTCGTGCCCACGGAGAGCGCACTCGTGATCTCGCCGGGGACGGCGAGCACGTCCCTCCCTTCCTCGAGCGCGAGGTCGGCGGTGATCAGCGCGCCGCTGCGCTCGCGCGCCTCGACGACGACCGTCGCGGCGCAGAGCCCCGCGATGATCCTATTGCGCGCGGGGAAGCGCCAGGGAGCGGGCTCGACGCCGGGCGCGTACTCGGAGACGATCAGGCCGCGCTCGGCGATGCGGCGCGCGAGCTCGGCGTGCGCGGCCGGGTAGTCGCGGTCGACACCGCAGCCGAGCACTGCCACCGTGAGCCCGCCGGCCTCGAGCGCGCCGCGGTGCGCCTCGGCGTCGACGCCGCGCGCGAGACCGCTGACGACGACGAGGCCGGCCGCCGCGAGCTCGCGCGCCAGCGTGCGCGCGACCGAGGAGCCGTACCCCGAGCACGCGCGCGCACCGACGATCGCGACCGCCGGCTGCGAGAGCAGCTCCGGCGGCGCGACGCCGCGCACGAACAGCCCCGGCGGCGGGTCGTGCACCGCCCGCAGGAGCGGCGGGAAGTCCGCTGCCGGGCGCGCGAGGAAGCGGAAGCCGTGCGCTCCGAGTCGTTGCTCGTACGCGCGTGCGTCGAAGGCTCGCACATGCGCGGCCCAGCGCGCTCCGGACGGCACGCGCACGAGATGCGTCCCCGTCTCCGACGCGAACACCGCCAGTGCGAGCTCGTTCACGCGCCGAGCTCCTGCGGCGAGCGGTAGGCGAGCGCCTCGGCGAGGTGGTCGCCGTGCACCTGCTCGGAGCCGGCGAGCCCGGCGATCGTCCGCGCCACGCGGGCCACCCGCGCGCGGCCCCGTCCCGACAGCGGCAGCCGCTCCACCGCCCGTGAGAGCAGTGCCTCGGCCTCAACCGTCCGCGGCAGCGGCGCGACCGCCAGCAGCTCACGCGCCGCCGACACGCGCTCCGCCACGCCGGCCGAAGGCTCCCCTGGCCCCGCGGCGAGCTCGACCGCACGCGCCCGCGGCACGGCGACGACGAGATCGAAGCGGTCGAGCAGCGCGCGAGAGAGCTTGGCCCGGTAGCCGGCCAGGCGCTGTGCCGAGCACGAGCATTCGACGGCCGGGTCGCCGCGCGCGCCGCAGGGGCAGAGGTTCATCGTCCCGACGAGCTGGAAGCGGGCCGGAAAGACGACGCGGCCGGCGGCGCGCGCGATCGAGATGAAGCCGTCCTCGAGCGGCTGCCGCAGCGCCTCGAGCGACGGCCGGGCGAACTCGGCCAACTCGTCGAGCAGGAGCACGCCGTGGTGTGCAAGGCTCGCCTCGCCGGGGCGCAGCCCCGGGCCGCCGCCGACGATCGCAGCCGTGGAGGCGGTGTGGTGAGGCGCGCGAAACGGCGGCGACACGATCAGCGGATGGTCGACCGGCAGCAGCCCGGCGACCGAGTGGATCCGCGTCACCTCGAGTGCCTCGGCGCCGTCGAGCAGCGGCAGGACGCCGGGCAGCCGTCGCGCGAGCATCGTCTTGCCCGTGCCCGGCGGGCCGCCGAGCAGGAGGTTGTGGCCGCCGGCGGCGGCCAGCTCGAGCGCGCGCCGGGCGCGTTCCTGGCCGCGGACGTCGGCGAGATCGGGGAGGGGCGGCGGCTGTGCGTAGCGCGGCGGCACGACGGGATCCGGCTCGAGCTCGCCGCGGAGATACGCCACCGCATCCGCGAGATGGCGGACGGGCACGGGCTCGACGCCGGCGAGCGCCGCCTCGGCCGCCGACTCGGGCGGGCAGAGCAGCCGCTCGAGCCCGAGCCGGCGTGCGCCCTCCGCGACCGCCAGCACGCCGCCGACGCGCCGCAGCCGCCCGTCGAGCGCGAGCTCCCCGACCGACGCGTGCCGCTCGAGCTGCTCGCGGGGCACCTGCTTCGACGCCGCGAGCACGGCGAGCGCGATCGGCAGGTCGTAGCCGGAGCCCTCCTTGCACAGGCCCGCGGGCGCGAGGTTGACGGTGACGTGCCCGCGCGGCCACTGCAGCTCGGCCGAGGCGATGCCGCTGCGCACGCGGGTGCGCGCCTCCTGGCACGCCTTGTCCGGCAGCCCCACGATCGCGAACCCCGGCATCTGGCCGTGCACGCGCGCCTCCACCTCGACCCGGCGCGGCTCGAGTCCCACGAGCGCGTGGGTGACCGCGCGTGCAAGCACCCCCCGACGCTACGCGGGCACCTGCCACGCCTCCCCGTAGCCTTGCCGGCGGGATTGCCACGACAGGCATACGGGCTCTCCCCGATGGGCCCTTGTAAGGCCCCCCTTACAGTCAGGACATGGCCCCCCAGGCGGCACCTGCGCTCGCCGAGCCGTCCGAGCGGCTCGAGGAGATCGTCCTCGTCGGCCACCCGAACGTCGGCAAGTCGGTGCTCTTCCAACGACTGACCGGCCGCTACGTCAACGTCTCGAACTACCCCGGGACGACCGTGGACGTCTTCCGCGGCGCCGCCCGGACGATCGACGGCGCCACCGTCGTCGACACGCCCGGCATCGTCGGCTTTCCCGCCCGCAGCGAGGACGAGCAGGTCGTCTCGCGCCTGCTCCTCGACGGCGGGAGCCGCACGATCGTGCAGGTCGGCGACGCGAAGAGCATCCGCCGGACGATGCAGCTCACCGTCCACCTCGCCGAGCTCGGCCTGCCGCTCGTGCTCGTCCTCAACATGGCCGACGAGGCCGGCGCGGCGGGCGTCCACGTCGACCGCACGCGCCTGGCGGAGCTGCTCGGCCTGCCCGTGCTGCTCACCGTGGCGACGACCGGGACGGGCGTGGCCGAGGTCGCCCTCGCGGCGGCCGCCGCCCCGCCCGCGCGGCTGCGCGTCGCCTATCCCGCTCCCGTCGAGCGCGCGCTCGCCGAGCTCGAAGCGGCGATCGACGACGCGCCGGTGGCGCCCCGCGGCCTCGGCCTGCTCTGGCTCGGGGGCGATGAGGACGCGACGGCGTGGCTCGAGCGGCGGCTCCCCGCGGGCCTCCTCGCACGGCTGCGGGAACGGGCCGAGCTCGAGCTCGGCGAGCCGGCGGCGGCGGTGCTTCAGCGCGCGCGCCTCGCCTACGCCGACGAGATCGCCGCGGCCGCGGTCCGCCAGACACGCCCGCGTAACCGCGGCATGCTCGAGCGGATCGGGCGGCTGAGCACACATCGTCTCTGGGGCTGGCCCATCCTGGCCGCAGTCCTCTACGCCGTCTACTGGTTCGTCGGCGTCGTCGGCGCCGGACGGCTCGTCGGGCTGCTCGAGAGGTCGGTCTTCGGCCGGCACGTCAATCCGTGGCTGACGCACGAGGTCACCCGGCTCGTGCCGAGCGGCTTCGTCGTCGACCTCCTCGTCGGCAAGTACGGGCTCTGGACGATGGGGATGACGTACGCGCTCGCGCTGATCCTGCCGATCGTGACGACGTTCTTCCTCGTCTTCAGCGTGCTCGAGGACAGCGGCTACCTGCCGCGCCTCGCCGTCGTGAGCAACCGCTTCTTCCACGCCCTCGGCCTGAACGGCAAGGCGGCGCTGCCGATGGTGCTCGGGCTCGGCTGCGTGACGATGGCGACGCTCACGACGCGGATCCTCGAGAGCCGCCGCGAGCGGCTGCTCGCAACCCTGCTGCTCGCGCTCGGCATCCCCTGCTCGGCGCAGCTCGGCGTCGTGCTCGGGATGCTCGGCTCGATCTCGCCGGTCGCAACCCTGATCTGGGCCGGCGTCGTGGCGACCGTCGTCTTCGCGGTCGGCTGGCTCGCTGCGCGGCTCGTGCCCGGCGAGCGCTCGCCGCTCCTGCTCGAGCTGCCGCCGCTGCGGGTGCCACGCGCCTCCAACGTGCTCGTGAAGACGCTCGTGCGCCTCGAGTGGTACCTCCGCGAGGTCGTCCCGCTCTTCCTTGCAGGCACGGCGTTCCTCTTCGTGCTCGACAGGACCGGCGCGCTGCCGGCGGTCGTCGCCGCGATGCGCCCGCTCGTGACGGGATGGCTCGGCCTCCCAGCGGCCGCGAGCGCCGCCTTCCTCGTCGGCTTCCTGCGCCGCGACTTCGGCGCCACCGGGCTGTTCGTGCTGCATGCACAGGGCCAGCTCAGCCCCGAGCAGGCCGTCGTCGCGATGGTCACGATCACCCTCTTCATCCCGTGCGTCGCGAGCATCCTCATCATCGTCCGGGAGCGGGGGGCGGCGCAGGCGGCGGCGATGACCGCGACCGTCTTCCCGCTCGCGTTCCTCGTCGGCGGTCTGCTGAATCACGCGCTCCGTGCCGCCGGGTGGGGAGCCTGACGTGAGCGCGGTTCTCGTCTCCTGCGGCATGTGCGGGCATCGTTTCGACCCGCTCGAGACGAGCCTCTGCGCCTCGTGTCCGCTGGGCAAGGGCTGCTCGCTCGCCTGCTGCCCCGCCTGCGGCTACAGCGCACCGGATCCGGGCCGCTCGACGATCGTCGGGCTCGCCGCCCGGGCTGCCGCGCTTGCGAGGCGGCGACGCGCTCGCGCCGTCCCGGACGCGGCGCTGGCTCAGGCCGAGCCGGGCTGCCGGGCCACGATCGAGACGCTGGAGCACGTGCCGGCCCGCCAACGCGAGCAGCTGCTCGCGTACGGCGTCGCGCCCGGCCGCGTCGTCGAGGTGCTCCAGACCCGCCCCGTGACGATCGTCCGCGTCGAGCACGCCGAGCTCGCGCTCGAGACGGCGCTCAGCCGGGCGATCGGCGTCGCCGCCGCAACGGAGGGAGGCTCGCAATGACCGCACGTCCGATCCTGATCGCCTGCCGCGGCGGCTCGCCGCTCTCGCAGACCGCAGGGCGCGTCGTCGAGGAGCTCGAGCGCCGCGGCCTCGTCCGGGCGGGAGACGGCAGCGCGCTGCCGACCGGAGACGAGATCGTGACGCTCGACGGCTGTCCGTCCGCGTGCCTCTCACGCCGTCTCGCGGCCGAGGGGCGTCCCCCGGGGACGCGCCTGAACCTCGCCGATTGCGGCGTCGGCGACGAGACCCCGGCCGCCCTCGACCTGGGGCGGCTCGCGGACGACATGGCACGGCTTCTCCGCGGCCGGGCGACGCCGGCCGCGCTCGTTCGTCCACGCAAGCCCAGGCAGCGGGCGGCAGCGTCGACGCGGCGCATGCACACCATCGACGACTACCTCCTCGCGATCGACGCGCTCACGAACCCGGTCGCGGCCTGCGGGGCCCTGATCGCCGACGTGCCGACGCTGGCCGCGCACGTCTCCGGCCTGCTCGGCGTGAGCCGCCCGTCCGCCGGCGAGATGCTCGCCCGTCTCGAGGAGTCCGGGCTCGTCCGCCGAGGCGAGCACAAGGAGCTGCTGCTGACCCGGGCCGGACGGGTCGCGGCCGACCGCGCGATCCGTCGCCACCGGCTGCTCGAGGTCTTCGCCGCCTCCTTCCTCGACTACCCGCTCGCGGAGTGCTACGAGCGCGCACGGACGCTGGACAGCGCGTTCGACGACGACTCGCTCGGGCACCTTCGTGCCGCCCTCGGCGATCCCGCGCGATGTCCGCACGGATGGCCCGTCGATCCGGCCGCCGCGCGCGCGGAGGGCGCCGAGCTCGTCTCGCTCACCGCGCTCGCGCCGGGCGAGACTGCAACGGTCGCCCGTGTCACCGAGAACGACGCCTCGCTGCAGCAGCTCGTCGAGCTGGGCGTCGTCCCGGGAGCCCGCGTCCGGGCCGGTGCAGGCGGACTCGATGTCGCGGGACGAACCGTGCGCGTGGACGGAGAGCCGGCGGCCGCCGTCCTCGTTCACCTCACGCGGGACTAGACGAAGCGGAGCGCCCCGAGCTCGAGCAGCTCGCGGCAGAGCGCGAGCGCGCTTCGATCGGCGTCGAGCCTGCGCAGCGTCGTCCTCCCGTCGAGCCGCTCGACGAGCCTCGCCGCCGCCGGCGTCGCCGGCAGCATCGACCGTGTGCCGCCGTCGAGCACCAGCTCGCCGCTCCGCCGGCCGAGCGTGCGCTCGAAGCTGAGCGGCATCGCCCGCGCGAGCCTCGCTCCCGGAAGGTCGCGAGCTCGCATCGTGCCGAGCCGCGCGCGGTTCGCGAATGCGCGGCGGATCTGCTTGTCCGCAGGCTCGAGCGACTCCTCGTCGATCTCGTCGACACGGATCGTCGCGGGTCGCACGCTGCGCCGGTGGAGGAGCACCGCTCCCTCTGCGACCCCACGCGCACCGAGCTCGTCGAGATAGGCGGTCCACTCGTCGAGCACGGCGTTGTACGCGGCGGTGTCGCCGAAGAACTGCGCGTTCCACGACGCCGCGTGCCCGAGCGGGTCGATCTCCGGGGAAGCGAGCACCCACCCGTCGCACCCGGTCTCCTCCACCCAGGCGACCGGGCGCTCCTCCGAGTCGCCGTCGCCGGTGACGAGCCAGCTGCCGAGCAGCGTCGCGTAGCCGCCCGACGCGAGATGCGCCGCGGCCGAGGCGACGATGTACGCGGTCAGGTCGTCGCCGCGAAAGCCGCTGTCGCGATAGATCCAGCGGTGCTCAGGCGAGACGACATAGGGCGCGTTGCACGTGATCAGGTCGTACCTCTCGTCACCCGCCGGCTCGAAGAAGCTGCCGGCCCGGCATTCGACGTTGTCGAGGCCGTTGAGCGCGGCGTTCAGCTGCGTGTATGCGAGCGCGCGCGGATTGACGTCGACGGCGACGACGTGACGGTTGTGCCGCGCGGCGAGCAGCGCGTGGATGCCGCTGCCGGTGCCGACGTCGAGCGCCCGCTCGCCGCGCTTGCGCGGCGTGAGCACGTCGCACGTCCGCGCCGTCGGCGTGTAGCTCGCGACGTAGTCCGGCGGGTCGTCGGCGTCACGCGTGAAGCCGTCCGACGCGAGCAGGATGTCGCCGATCGGCGCGAGCCGCGAGTGCGGGACGACGCCGTCTCGCAGCTCGGCGAGCCCCGTCGCCGCCAGCGCCTCGACCGCGCCCCGCCCGAGCGCGTCGACCGCGTCTTCTTCCGGCACGGGCAGCTGGAGGAAGAGCAGCCGCACGACCGTCGCCAGCTTCGACCGGGGCAGCCGTCGCTCGGCGACGAGCACCTCCTCTCGGCCGCCGGCAAATGCGTCCTCGTCGAGCAACTCCTCGAGCTTCTCTTCGACGTAGCCGACACGTCGCAGCGCTCTGCCGAGTGCCGCTGCCGCGGCGCGATCGGGAACGAGGGCCGGCACCGCGCGCATCATCTCGTACTCCGGGGGTCTGGACTGGCGCGACCGGCGGCCGTTAGGCTCGCCGCGTCAACGACCGTGGAGGAGACCATGTACGCACGCATCGCGACGTTCGAAGGCGCCACCGACCTCGACGGCGCCGCCGCGGAGGCGCAGCGGGTAGGCCCGCCGGAGGGCCTGAAGGCGACCGAGTTCTACCTGTTCGGCGATCGGGCTGCGGGCCGGACGATCTTCCTCGTCCTCTTCGAGACCGAAGAGGACATGCACGCGGGTCACGCGCTCCTCAACGAGATGAACCCCGGCGACGTGGGCGTCGGGCACCGGACGAGCGTCCAGCTCGTCGAGGTTCTCGGCCATATGACGGTGTAGTCACGCCGCGCGCGCGACGAGCACGTCCTCGAAGTACTCACCCGCGCGGCGGCCGGTGCGGCGGTTCACGTGGCGGCGCAGCCGCCGCTCGAGCCGAAGCCCCGCGCGGTCGAGGATCTCGGGGTAGAGGTTGCGCCGGTCGTTGACGACGATCAGCACCGGCGCATCCTCGTCGAGGGCCGCCGCGGCGTTCGCGAGCGCGGCGGCGATACCGTCCCGGTACGCCTCGATCGCCGCCCGCGACGTCCCGGCCTCCGCGGCGCCGAGCTCGAGCTCGCGCCGGTCGTCGAGGCCGAGCAGCTCGTAGGCGTAGCGGTGCTGCTCGTGATAGTCGATCAACCCCGGATAGGGCGGCGAGGTGAGAACGCCGTCGAACGTATCCGCATACTCGACGGTGCACGCATCCCCGTGGAGCACATGCGCCTCGCAGTCCAGGCCGCGGAGCTCCGCGAACGCCTCGATGCGCGCGAGCGTGTCGAGGGTGTAGCGGCGGAGGAAGCCGAGCGCGGACTCGACCGGGCGGCACACGCGACGGTGCTTGTGGCACCAGTACTCGCCGGTCCGAGGCTCGCCCGGAGCCTCGAGGTCGAAATGGGCGGCGCGGCGGGCCGAGCGTGCGGCCCGCGACAGGATCACGCGCAGCACGTCGGCGTGCTCGTACTCGCCGGCGAGATCGCGGAAGGCGAGCAGCTCCGCCGAGGCGCGCGGGGCGTACCACTCGCGCAGGTACGGGCTCGGCGTTCGCCGCTTGACCGGCAGCGAGTCGAGTCGCGCGCACGCGTCGCGCAGCTCGGCGCCGAGCGCGACGACGTCGTAGCGCGACGTCTTCACGCGCATGAGCAGGCAGTTGAACGCGGCGAGCTCGGCACCCGTCGCGTCGAGCCCCGACTCGAGCGCCTGCACGAGTGTCGTCCCCGAGCCGGCGAACGGATCGAGCACGTGCCCGCCCGCAGGTAGGTAGCGGTCGAGCAGCACCTCGACGAGCTGCGGGATGAACTTGCCGTGATACGGGTGCAGCCGGTGCACGTGCTTCGTGCGCACGTGCTCGGGGAGGGCACTCTCCGACCAGGAGAGCTCGAGGTCCAGCGTCGCGTACAGCTCGTCCTGCGTGACGGCCATGGAGAAGGGGTTTCGACGGCGGGCGCCGCTGTCCTGGCTACCAGCCGGGCGTGCCCCAGTCGGGGCCGGGTACTGCGAGCGGCAGCGAGACGCGCAGGCGCGCGCCGGCAGCGGTGATATGGAAGCAGCCGGTGCGGCCGATCCGCAGCATGGTTCCGACGAGACGCCAGCCGCTGCCGGCCGGGACGTGGAGCGCCGACGTCCACCGGTGCGACGGGACGCCGCACGAGACGACGTCGCCGGCGACATCGCACGGCGGCGCGTCGCGCTCGAATCCGAGCCGGCCGCGCACGACCGGCTTCCCGAGCCGGGCACCCGTCAGCGTCACGGCGCCTCGGTGCGACGGTGCCACTGCGATGAGCGCGCGGTGCAGGTAGTAGCCCTGCGGATCGGTGTCGTCGCCGTCGCGGGAGATCGCCGTGTGCGACGACAGAGCGTGCAGCCACACCGGCCCGGCGTGAAGTGCCCGCTGCGCGCCGGGGCCTGCCCACGGGACGAAGGCGCGCGCTGCCGGCTGCACCGCCGCCGGCATCGACGGGCAGCGGAGGTCCCACGGGCCGAGCGCGAGCAGCAGGGCGAGCAGCGCCATGTCACCGATACGGGGCGACGGCGGCGGGAGGTCCTACTCGGGCAGCCAGCCCTCCTCGTAGCGGACGCGGCCGACCGAATAGCCCGCGTACGCCTCCTCCGGACTCGGCGTCTCGACCTCGACGGCCGCGCCGTGGCGCTGTGCAACCGGCTCGGCCGGATACACGATCTCCTCCCGCTCGACGCGCGCGCCGACGGCGAGCACGAGCGAGGGGCCCTCCCCCGCGCCTATGAAGACGTGGTCGACGCCGGCCGGGCAGTGGACGAAGTCCCACGGCCGCAGCGGCCGCTCCTCGCCCTCGACGAGCAACAAGCACCTTCCGGAGAGCACGAGGAAGTCCTCCTGCGCGTTTTCGCGGTGATACAGGCACATCGGCTGGCCCGGCTCGAGGACGTTGAGGTTGATCCCGAGCTGCGGGAAGCGCATCCCCTTCGGCTCGAAGCTGCACGACCTGCCGAAGTCCCCTGCGCCCCAGGCAGCCCGGCGCGCGTCGACGACGAACCAGCCGTCGTCCGCCGGCACGAGCGCGCCGTGCGCGTCCTCGACGAGCGAAGCCTCCGTCATGCCCTGATCCTAGAGTGGCCCGGATGCTCTCCGCACTCCTGTTCGTCCCGGCCGTGCTCGCGATCGCCTTCCTGCTCCTGCGCCGGCCCGACGTGCCGCGCGTCCTCGCCGAGGCCGTGCCCGCACCGGCGACGATCTCGGGCGAGGTCGATCCCGTCGCCGTGCTCGACGCGCTCGTCGCGGAGCTCGAGGCAACGACCGTCCGCATCGACGGTGCGGACGAGCTCGACGGCGACGCCGTGCGCACGCTCGAGCACCTCGCGGAGAGGCTCGAGGCAGCGGCCGAGGCGCTGGCATAGAGCGAACGTCTGCGGGGTTACTCGAAGGCGTCTTCGAGGCGCTCGAGACGGCCTGCTCGAACAGCGACGACGTCGAAGCCGATGCGAAGCCCGCGTAGGTCGGGATGTGAGGCGAGCCACGCGCTCGCTGCACGCTGCACGCGGCGCTGCTTCTCGGCGGTCACCATCTCGAGCGGGTCGCCGAAGCCG
>Ga0187766_10000865_pt1 | contig 17291 bp, 17 predicted proteins | sample 0216_QUI02_MP05__4_FD_132971 | JGI IMG/M metagenome (GOLD analysis project Ga0187766, IMG submission 132971) | Tropical peat soil microbial communities from peatlands in Department of Meta, Colombia - 0216_QUI02_MP05_20_MG | ecosystem: Environmental > Terrestrial > Soil > Wetlands > Peat ... | reverse complement strand
TCCAAGAGCTCGGCGTACTCGGGCGTCGCCCAGAAGTCCTTGACCATCAGCATGCTCTGATAGAAGGCTTCGTTGTACGGCGTGGCTTTGCGGAACTTCTCGGACGACAGCACCTTCTGGTTGCACGTATACCCACCCAGATCGGCCCAGCGCTGCTGGACGTCGTCGCGGATGAACCACTCGAGGAACTTCAGCGACTGCTCGCGCTTCTTCGAGTAGGTCACGACCGAGATGCCCTGGCCCCCGAGCGCGGCGAAGCGGGGCTTGCCGCCGGGGCCGGCCGGATTGGCGAAGAAGCCCGTGCCCTTGGCGTTCTTGTTGGTGGCCGGATTGGCGAGGGCCGGGAAGAACGCGAAGAAGTTCATGCTCATCGCGGCCAGCCCTTCGGTGATGGCCTGGTTGTCTTCCAGGAAGAAGACTTTCCCCCAGCCGGGCGGCGTGAACTTGTACAGCTCCTTGTAGAACTTCAGCGCCTCGACGTTCTGCTTGGAATTGATGATGCCGCGCACCTTGTACGTGGAGTAGTCGCCCAGGTCGCCCCCGAAGCTGAAGATGGTCTGCTCGACGCCCATGGCGAGCGCGTCGTACGTGTTGTCCGTGTAGAGCGCCACGCCGTAGCGCTTCTCGCTTGGACGGTGGAAGAACTCTGCGATGTCGCGGAGCTGCTTGTAGTCCTTGGGGACGCCCAGCTCGTAGCCGTACTTCTGCTTGAACGCGGCCTTCTCCTTCGGGTCCTCGAACCAGTCCTTACGGTAGGCCCACCCGTTGGCGTCCCCTTCGAGGGGAATCGCCCAGTACTTGGCGCTCTTGGGCGGGTACTCCGCGTAGCCGACCACCGTGGCGGGCGCCATCGACTTGGCGACGTTGTACTTCTTGAAGAAGTCCGTCAGCTCGACGTAGTGCCCGCCCGTCGAGCCCGCGCCCAGCCACTGCGAATCGCCCACCACCATGTCGTAGGCGTCGCCGCGGGCGTTGAACTCGGTGAAGGTCTTGGTCTGGAAGTCCGGCCACGGCACCGTCTCGACCTTGATCTTCACGCCGGTCTGCTTCTCGTAGTCCTTGACCAGCTCTTGCAGATAGTTCGCCGGATCCCACTCGGCCCACAGGATCGTGAGGGTGTCGGCGGCGACGACGGGCTTGGGGGCGACCGCGAAGCTCGTCGACGCGACGAGGATCGCCGCCGCCAGGATGGGCCACCACTTGCTCTTCCTCATTTCCGTCCTCCTCACTTGTGGCTGCTGATGTTCTCCGCTCGGCAGTTTCCGGCCGCGTGCACGGACCGCGCCCTCGCGGCCAGGGCCTGGACCGTTCCGGATGGTGGAAGCGCGCGGGTGGGCGGTGCGGCTCGGGAGCTCCTGCGGTCCCGGACGCGCATCTCATCGGCGAAGGGGCCGAGTCGAGTGGCCTCGAAGTTCCGCAGGCTGGCGAAGAGGACAGTCATTGTCCCATCTCCTGGTTCCTGGCCAAACCTTGGCGGCCGAGGTGCGCGTAGCAAAGCACGTTTCCGGGCGGGGCGTCAAGGGACGGGCCCGGATCGCGCAGGTCGCGGCGGTCGCCCATGCCAACTTCCCCTTGACTCCGGATGCGGCCGCGCTATACCAGACCTGTCTCCACGACCGGGCGGCCGGGCTCTCTCGGCCGAAACGTCGTGACAATCGAGGAGCGATCCAATGAAGCCGCCCCGATTCGACTATCTCGCCCCGCGCACGCTCGACGAGGCCCTCGCGCATCTTCACCAGCACGGTGATCAGGCGAAGATCCTGGCCGGCGGCCAGAGCCTGATCCCGATGCTGAACTTCAGGCTCTCGCATCCTGGCGTCGTCGTCGACGTCAACCGGCTCACCGACCTCGCGTACGTGCGTCAGCACGGCGGCGGCGTGGCTGTCGGCGCGCTCACCCGCCAGCACGCCGTCGAGCGCTCCGAGCTGGTCCGCTCCCGCGTGCCCGTCGTGGCCGAGGCGTGCCGCTTCATCGGCCACGCGCCGATCCGCCACCGCGGGACCTTCGGCGGCAATCTCGCCCACGCCGATCCGGCCTCCGAGCTGCCGGCGGTTATGTTGGCTCTCGAGGCCGAGATGGCGGTCGCGAGCCGCGCGGGGAGCCGCGCGGTGCCCGCCGGGCAGTTCTTCATCGGCCCGCTCACCACCGCGCTCCGGCCGGGCGAGATGCTGACCGAGATCCGCATCCCCGCCGCGCCGCCTCGCACCGGCGGCGCGTTCGTCGAGATGGCGCGCCGCGCCGGCGACTTCGCCCTCGTGGGCGTCGCCGCGCTCGTCACCCTCGACGGGGCGGGCCGGTGCGAGCGCGCGCGGATCGCCCTCTGCGGAGTCGGGCCGACGCCCGTTCGCGCTCGCGCCGCCGAGGACGTGCTGACCGGCCAGGCGCCGACCGCCGCCGTGCTCGACGAAGCCGCCGGCCGCGCGGCCGCGGCGACGAGCCCGCCGTCGGACGTGCACGGCTCGGCCGAGTTCAGGAAGAAGCTCGCGCGCCACTTCACCCGCCAGGCGCTCGCCGTCGCCATCCAGCGCTCGGGAGGGCGCTGACCATGCCCACGACCATCGCCATCGGCTTGACCGTCAACGGCATCCGCCACGAGCTCAACGTGGAGCCGCGGTGGCTCCTCGTCGACGTGATCCGGGAGCAGGTCGGGCTCACCGGCACCCACATCGGTTGCGAGCACGGCGTGTGCGGCACGTGCACCGTTCTCGTCAACGGCGAGACCGCGCGCTCCTGCCTCATGCTGGCCGTCTCCGCCGACGGCGCCGAGATCACCACCGTCGAGGGGCTCTCCAGCGGCGAGGGCCTCCATCCGCTCCAGGCGGCCTTCCGCGAGGCGCAGGGGCTTCAGTGCGGCTTCTGCACGCCGGGCATGCTGATGCTCGCTCACGAGCTGCTGCGCGAGAATCCGTCGCCCAGCGAAGCGGAGATCCGCGAGTCCATCTCCGCCAACTTGTGTCGCTGCACCGGCTACCAGGGCATCGTCGACGCGGTGCGCCTCGCCGCCTCGAGCCAGGCGGGCGCCCCGGCGGCGCGCTGAAGGAGATCACGATGGCCACGACCGAGCGCCGCTGGATCGGCAAGGACATCCCGCGCCTCGAGGACCCGAAGCTCCTCGCCGGGCGCGCCACCTACACCGACGACGTGAAGCTTCCCGGCATGCTCCACACGGCCGTCCTCCGGAGTCCCCACCCGCACGCGCGTATCGCGCGCATCGACACCCGCCGGGCCCGCGCGCTGCCCGGCGTGTTCGCGGTGCTGACCGGCGAGGACGCGAAGGAGATGACGAACCCGCTGCCCGCCTTCTGCGCCGAGCCGGTCGTACAGTACTGCTTGGCCGTCGAGAAGGTGCGGTTCGTCGGCGAGGCGGTGGCGGCGGTGGCCGCGGTCGATCGCTATACCGCCGAGGACGCGGTGGCGCTGATCGACGTCGAGTACGAGCGCCTGCCCGTCGTCACCGATCCGTTCGAGGCGATGAAGCCGGGCGCGGCCAAACTCCACGATCCGCTGCCGAGCAACCTCGCCTTCGAGAAGACGCTCTCGTTCGGCGACGTCGCGGGCGACTTCGCGGCGGCCGATCGGGTGATCCGGCGCAAGCTCCGCTGGCACCGCGCCAGCGCTCAGCCGCTCGAGACCGCCGGGGCGGTCTGCCGTTACGACCCGATCACCCAGAAGATGGACGTGTGGTCCAACACCAACATGATCAACTACGTCGGCTGGCTCATCGCCAACACCCTCAAGGTACCGGCCGGCAAGCTCAACATCTACCCGATGTACGTCGGCGGCAGCTTTGGCTCCAAGCACGTCCTCGGCAAGGTCATCGGTATCGCCAGCATGCTCGCCAAGCGATCGGGCCGACCCGTGAAGTTCATGGAGGACCGGGTCGACAACCTGATCGCCTCCGAGAACCTCGCGTGCGACCGCTTCTACGACGTCGAGCTGGCCGTCACCAGGGACGGCCTCTTCAAGAGCATCCGCGTCAAGGTCGTGGACGACTACGGCGCGTACTTCCAGTTCGGCCACGGCACCCACGGCAACGCGCTGGCCCAGGTCACCGGGCCGTACCGGATGGGCAGCTTCGAGTACACCGTGCAGTGCGTCCTGACCAACAAGTGCCAGCAGGGGGTGTTCCGCGGCGCCGGCTCCGACGCCGGCAACTTCTGCCTCGAGCGGCTGGTGGACGCGGCGGCCCAGGAACTGGGCATCGACCGGGTCGAGATCCGGCGGCGGAACTTCATCGCGCCGGACCGCTTCCCGTTCAAGACCCCGTGCGGAAATATCTATGACAGCGGAAACTACCCGGCGGTGCTCGACCGCGCGATCGAGATGTCGGGCTTCGGCGAGCTCAGGCGGATGCAGGCCGAGGCGCGCGCCCAGGGGCGCTACATCGGGATCGGGCTCGCCACCGCGCAACAACGGAGCGTGTACGGCCCGACGGAGTTCTGGTTCTGGTACGACAGCCCGGGGCTGACCACCGCGCCGGAGAGCGTGGGGCTCAGCCTGGGCCCGACCGGCGAGTTCATCGTCACCATGTTCTCCCCGTTCTGGGGCAACAGCCCCGAGACCGTCGTCGCCCAGACGGTCGGCGAGGAGTTCGGGATCGACCCGTCGCAGGTGAACGTCACCTACGAGGACTCGCAGCACGCGCTCCCCGGGGCCGGCCCCGGCGGGAGCCGCATGACCGTGATGCTGACGGGCGCGGTGGCCGGCGCGGCGCGCAAGCTCAAGGACAAGCTCTCGCGAATCGCCGCCCACCAGTTCGAGGCGGCCCCCGAGGACATTGTGTTCGGCGACGGGCGGGCCATGGTGAAGGGCGTGCCCGACAAATCGATGACCTACGGCGACCTCGGGCTCAAGGCCTACTGGTTCAAGCTCGACCTGCCGGCCGGCATGGAGAGCGGCCTCGAGGCGCGCCACACCTACGACCATCCGTACCTCACCAAGCCGTCGGCCGACCGAAAGGACCTGGGCGCGTTCTACCCGATGATGGCCCACGGCGCGCACGTCCCCGTCGTCGAGGTCGAGCCCGAGACCGGGCGCGTCCGGTTCCTCCGCTACGTCGCGGTCCACGACGTCGGAACCATCGTCAATCCCAAGAGCCTGCGCGGCCAGATCACCGGCGGCATCACGCAGGGCATCGGCATGGCGCTCTACGAGCAGAGCGTCTACGACGCCGACGGGCAACCGCTCACCGCCAGCTTCATGGACTACCTCTTGCCCACCGCCCAGGAGGTGCCGAGCTTCGAGATCGGCCACGTCGAGACCCCGTCGCCATTCACCGAGTACGGCGTGAAGGGCGGCGGCGAGGGCGGGCGAATGATCGCACCCGCAGCGATCGCTTCGGCCGTCGAGGACGCGCTGTCACCGTTCGGCGTCCGTGTCGACGAGGTCCCGCTCACGCCGGAGCGCATCGTCAAGCTGGTCGAGGCCGCGCGCCGCTAGGACCCCGCGGGCGATCGCAGGTCGTCGGCTTCGCCGAGTTTGCGATCGCACGATCCGTCGAGGATGTTCGGCCGCCAGTGGCCACCCGTCCGTTCACACCTCACCCTGGGTTCATCCCTCGGATCAGAAGGCGGGGTCGGCCAGGACGCACAGCCGGTCACGACCGCCGGGGTCAGCACGAGCACCGACAGCGTGGCCCTCCACGTCCGGAACCCGACCGAGCGCCGCCTACGATCTCGCATCAGTCGCCCGCCGAACTGTAACCCATCCCCACTCTCGATAGCGTGCTCGTCCCGCGGAGAATGCGGCTGGATTCATGGCGCTCCCCTGTGGCATACCTGTGGGCCATGACCCGAGCTCGACTCCCTTCGGTCACGGAGGTCCGGCGGTGATGACCGGCCATCTCGTCGAGGCCCTGACCGGCCGACGCTGGGATCCCGCGAGCGTGAGGCGCGAGGTCTCGGCGCGGAGCGCACGCTACCAGCGACGCGGCCTCCAGGCCGGCGAGCGCGTATCCCTCCATCTGGGCAACCGGCTCGAGTTCTTCGCCGAGCTCCTCGCGGTCTGGCGGCTCGGGGGATGTGTGGTTCCGGTGGACGGCCGCCTCACCGCCTTCGAGGTCGAGCGGCTGTTCGCCGCGGTGGCGCCCCGCTTCGCCGTGGTGGACGATGTCGTCGGACCTTCGCTCGCCGGAACTAGGGTTGAAGGCGTCGAGGTGATCGACGCCACCGAGCCGTGCCCGGCAGCCACGACGCGGCCCCGCGAGCGCGCGCGGCCGGAGGACGACGCCCTGATCCTGTTCACCTCCGGCTCGACGAGCGAGCCCAGGGGCGTGGTCCACACCCACGCGTCGCTCCGCGCTCGTCGCGCCGCGCTCGAGGAGCGTCTCGGCCTCGCGTCCTATGCGCGCACCCTCTGCCTGCTTCCAACCCACTTCGGCCACGGCCTGATCTGCAACAGCCTCTTCCCCTGGCTCGCCGGGCAAGATCTCTTCATCACGCCACCGTTCCGGGCGGACATCCTGATGCGGCTTGGCTCGCTCGTCGACGACCACCAGATCACCTGCCTCTCGTCGGTGCCGGCGCTGTGGCGCCTCGTCCTTCGGCTGACGCGTCCGCCTCGCGGGGCCACACTCCGCCGCGTTCATTGCGGATCGGCGCCGCTGCCCGCGGCGCTATGGGACAGCGTCCGCGGCTGGGCCGGTACCCTCGACGTATTCAACACCTACGGGTTGACCGAGACCGCGAGCTGGGTCGCGGGCACCTCGATCGGACCGTTCACGCCCACCGACGGCTTGATCGGCGAGCCATGGGGCGCAACCATCGAGGTGCGCCGTACCCCCGACGCCGAGTCCGTCGAGGCGGACCCCTCGGTGCGTTGCGCACCCGGTGAGGTCGGCCACGTGTGGATCAGGACGGCCGCGCTCATGCGAGGATACCTCGGCCGCGACGATCTGACCCGCCGAGTCGTGGTCGACGGCTGGCTCGCGACCGGTGATCTAGGCCTGCTCGACGAACGCGGCCGGCTGTATCTCCACGGACGCGCCCGCGAGGAGATCAACAAGGGTGGCATCAAGATCTCCCCGGCGGAGGTGGACGCGGCGGCCGCGAGCTTCGTGAAAGTCTCTGACGCGTGCGCGTTCGCCGTAGACGATGAGCTCTACGGTCAGAACGTGGGGCTGGCGGTAGCCCTCAGTGAGAACGGGGACACGGTGGTGCGGGAGCTCTACTCCTGGATGCGGGAACGCCTCGCCGAAGCCAAGCTGCCGGTGCGCTGCTGGGTGCTCGAGGCGATCCCACGCACGGACCGTGGCAAGCTGAGCCGCGAGGAGGTGCACGAGGCCTGCGCTCACCGTACGCCGCTCGATCTGCGGCGCATCCTGCAGGCTTCCCGGCCGACCTGACCTTGTCCGTCTCCCCCGACCGGGCCACCCTGCGTGAACAGCTGATGGCCCTGATCGCCGAGTCCACGCGTCACGAGCACGGGGCGATCGACGACGACACGCCCCTGCTCAGTTCGGGGATGGTAGAGTCAGTCGGCCTGCTCGACGTCGCCCTCTGGGTCGAGGCGCGCATCGACGCCACGGTCGAAATCACCTCCTTCGACCTGACCGCGGAGTGGGATACCGTCGCTCAGATCCTCGACTTCGTCGAGAGGCACCACCGCCGTGACGGCGCGCGACCACCGCGGTGAGCGTGGCGTACGAGATCGTCTGGTACGAATCCGCGTTCCGGGAGCAGGTGGCCGGACTCCAGCGTCACCTCTGGGGCGACGACGTCACGATCAACGCCGCATACCTCGACTGGAAGTACCACCAGAACCCGTACCTCGACGAACCGCTCATCTGCCTCGCGTTGCACGCCGGCCAGGTGGTCGGGATGCGCGGCATGTTCGGCGCACGCTGGGAGATCGGCACGCCCGCACAGCAGGTGGTGGTTCCCTGCGCGGACGATTTCGTGATCGCCCCCGAGCATCGGAATCAAGGGCTGGCCGCACGAATCATGAGCGCGACCGTCGACGGCGTCGCCGTCAAGGGCTACCGCTACGCGTTCAGCCTGAGCGCCGGCCCGGTCACGACGATGGCCTCGCTCGCCTCCGGTTGGCGGGGCGTCGGATCGATGGGGCCCGCTCAGCGGAAGAAAGTGGATGGACTGCTCGCGCGGGCCGCCACCCGACTACGGACACTGCCGCTGCTGTCGCGCTTCGCCGAGCCGCTCGCCCGCCTCGAATATCGCCTGAAGCCGCCGTTCGGGCATCTGGACCACGAGGCCCGGCGGGCGAGCGGCTCGCGCGGCGAGGGCCTTCGGCTCGAGCCGGCGCCGCGGGTCGACGCGATGGCGGACCTCGTGCGTCGGCTCGGACACGATGGGCGAATCCGCCATGTGCGCGACGAGCGCTATCTAGCTTGGCGCTACCAGAATCCCCAGTACGAGTATCGGTTCCTGTTCCAGGGGGCCGACCCGCTGGAGGGCTATCTGGTGCTACGGGCCGACCGACAGGATCCTGGACGCGGTGTCAACGTCGTGGACTGGGAGGCGACCACCCCAGCCCTTCTCGAGGGACTGTTGCGCGCGGCGGTGGACTGGGGAGACTTCTCACAGCTCACCATCTGGACGGGAGCACTCCCGACCGACGCGCTGCCGGCGGTCTCGCGCGCCGGGTTCGTACCGGTAGGCACCGGGTCTCGGTCTCACCATCCGATCCTGGTCTGCGATCTGCGCAGACCGACCCCGGTGCCCGACATGATGCTGGGAGGCAGACGTCTCTTGGAGCCGGCCAGCTGGGACATGCGTATGGTGTACTCCATGCGGGGATGATAGGACGCGCATCCATCAGCGTCGTGACTGTGGAGCCGGCGGTGTGGTCGAATGACCGACCGGGAAGGACTGGAGCCGGGGGCGGGAGTTGAACCCGCGACCTACTGATTACGAATCAGTTGCTCTGCCACTGAGCTACCCCGGCAACGCTTTGGATTCTATCACTTCAGCGGGGCGAGCTGGACGTCCGGCGCCGCCTCGGTAGGCGAGATCGGCCCGGCTCCCGTCGGCTGGCTCGGGCAATCGCCCCAGGCGTGGTGCACGCCGAGCAGGAAGACGTTTCCTCCGCCACTGTTCCCCCAACCATTCAGCCACCCACCCGTTCGCTCGGTTCGACACGCCTGGCTGCTCGAGCTGCAGCCCGCAAGGAGCACAACGGCGGAAACGACGAGAGCCGCGAGTCGCGCGTCGGGCATCCGGAGCAATAGTACCGGAGTCGCGACCGGCGACGCGGCCCTTCCCTACGCGTTCCGCGACCGCCACGCGAGCCCGTGCGCCACGACCGCGGCCACGCAGACGAACGGCAGCCACGCGAGCAGCGACGATCTTGCGTGGAGGAGCGTGCCGACGAGCGCGCCGGCGCCGTAGACGAAGAACACGGAGGCCAGCAAGCGCGCGTGCCGCGAGCCCGAGCCGGCGGGCCACCCGTCGTCGAGGCCGTCGGCCGCCACAGCACCCCGGGGCCCGAGCCAGCTCACCAGCTCGGCCATCAGGCTGGTCAGCGTGCCCGTGATGAACGTGGACGCCACCCCGGGCACGCCCAGGTGGCGCACCGCCACTGCCTGCACGCCCATGGCCAGGCCGGACAGCGCGATGAGCACGACGACCGCCAGATCGGAGCGGGCAAACGGATCCCTCGCCGACCAGACCGCGGCGAAGGCCCCCAGCATCACGCTCTCGAGCGCGAGCGTGGCGGTGACGATGGGCGGCCACAGACCTCGCCGATCGCCGCGCAGGAGGATCACCGCGCCGACCACCGCGCCCACGCTGAAGGCGATGAGGGCCAGCGTCGAGCGCAGCGCGGCCATGGCCTCGCCCTGGCCGAGGGCCATGGCCAGGAGCACGGTGTTGCCGGTCATCATCGCGGTGAAGACGTGCCCCAGCCCGAGATAGCTGATCGCGTCGATGAGACCGGCCGCGAAAGTGAGCAGCAGGAGCATGGCGTCGCGGCGTGCGACCGGCCCGCGGATCTGCGCCATCGACTCAGGAGGGGCGTCCCTCGATCGCGACGTCCAGCAGGAACGGCCGACCCAGCGCGAGCGCCTTCTCGAGCGCGGGGCGCAGCTCGCCGGGCGCGGTGACCCGCGCGCCCGCCACGCCGAGGCCGCGCGCGATGTCGACGAAGCCCAGGTCCGGCGCGACCAGGTCCATGTTCGGATAGCCGCGCTCGGGTTTGGCGCCGAAGCGCTGGCGGTAGGTGTCCATGTTGTGTTTGAGGATGCGGTACTCGCGGTTGTTCAGGATCACGAAGACCACCGCGAGGTCGTGGTGGGCCGCGGTCCAGAGCGCCTGGATGCTGTACATCGCCGAGCCGTCGCCCGACACCGCCACCACCGGGCGGCCGGGGTGGGCGAGCTTGACGCCCAGCGCGCCGGGGAGCGCCTGGCCGATGCCGCCGCCCCGCGCGCCCACGTAGTCGCCCGGGCGCTCGAAGCGCACGGTGCGGGCCAGATCCGGACCCGCGGTGATGGACTCGTCGACCAGGATCGCGTCGGGCGGCAGCGCCGCCTCGATCTCGGCGGCCAGCCGGGGCAGGGAGATTGGCGTCTGGTCCCAGCGCTTGGCCGCACGGGCGCGCTGGGCCTGGGCGTCCTGGCTCTTGAGCGCGGCCAGCGCGGCGTTTCGGTGAGCGGCCGCCTCGCGGAAGGCCGGGGAGGCGCCGGCCTCCACGGCGGACGCCAGCGCGGAGAGCGCGGCGGCCGGAGCGGCCACCACGCCGACGGTCACCGCGAGATTGTGAGCCAGGCGATCCGGCGAGGCTTCGACGTGGATGGCCCGGGCCTCCGGCGGCAACGGCGAGCCGGGCGCGAACCAGACCTCCTCGAAGAACGGCCCGCCCACCAGCAGCACCACGTCGGCGCCCTCCAGGGCGCGACGGATGGCGACCGCATCGAACGGCAAGCCCAGGCGGAAGTTCGGGTGCCCGCTCGGCAAGGTCTGGTGCATCCGGATGCCCTCGCACCAGACGGCCGCACCCAGTCGCTCCGCGAGGGCCGCCACCAGGGAGGCCGCGGGCGTCGCATCGTCGCCGACGACGATCGCCGGGCTCCGGCTGCCGAGCAAGAGCTCCGCGGCGGCCTGGATGCCCGCGGGGTCGGGCGCCGGCGCCCGGTACAGCCGGCCGGGCGGCAGCGGGCCCAGGTCGGTCTCCTGCTCCATCACGTCGATGGGCAGGGCCACGAACACGGGGCCCGCCGGCGGATCGGTCGCGATCTTGAGCGCGCGGTGCACGATCGGCGCGAACTCGTCGGCCCGCTCGACCTGCACGCTCCACTTGGTGAGCGGCGCGGCCATCGCGACCAGGTCGTGGCCGAGCACGGGCCCGCGCAGGCGCAGCCGGGTGTCCTGCTGGCCGGCGGTCACCAGCAGCGGCGAGCGCGCCTTGAGCGCATTGTAGAGCATGCCGAGCGCGTTCCCGAGGCCCGGCGCGACGTGCACGTTGACCACCGCGGCCCGGCCGCTCGCCTGTGCGTAGTAGCTCGCCGCGCCGAGTGCCACGGCCTCGTGCAGAGCCACCACGTACCGGAGCTGGGGGTAGTCGAGGAGCGCGTCGAGGATCGGGCTCTCGGTGGTGCCGGGATTGCCGAAGATGTACTCCACCCCGTGGGCGATCAGGCTCTCCATCAGGACCTGCTTGCCTCGCATGCCCTCGGGGCTCCGCGTCGCTCAGCGGCGCTTGGTGCCGCTCTGCACCTGCTCGAGCGCCTCGCGGCGCTGCTTCTCGCTGGCGAGCTCGTCGCTCGCCTGCTTGATCTTGGCCTGCACCTGGCCGCGCTCGTCGGCCAGGCGCACCTTGAGGGCCTCGATGTCCGCGCTCTGGCGGCCCCCTTCCCACCAGCTCAGGGCCGCGGCCCCCAGCAGCAGACCGACCAGGAGGGCCAGCAGCGAGACCAGCACGTTCGAGCGCTCCATGGCTTCCTCCCTCTCAGGCCCCCGTCTTGATGCGCATCGCGTAGAACGAGCGCCAGACGAAGATCACCGACACGATGAAGAACGCGGTGGCCAGGACGCGGGTGAGCCCGGTGCCCCGGTCCGTGGTGAGCGAGACGGCCAGCTCCACGGCGAGGAGGCCGAAGAGCGTCGTGAACTTGATGATCGGGTTCATGGCCACCGACGAGGTGTCCTTGAACGGATCGCCCACCGTGTCGCCCACGACGGTGGCGGCGTGCAGCGGGGTGCCCTTCTCCTTCAGATCCACCTCGACCACCTTCTTCGCGTTGTCCCACGCCCCGCCCGCGTTGGCCATGAAGATGGCCTGGTAGAGGCCGAAGAGCGCGATCGAGATCAGGTAGCCCACGAAGAAGTAGGGCTCCACGAAGGCGAAGGCCAGGGTGGCGAAGAAGACGGCGAGAAAGATGTTGAACATGCCCTTCTGCGCGTACTGGGTGCAGATCTCCACCACGCGCTTGCTGTCGGTCACCGAGGCCTTGGTCACGCCCTCGAGGCGGATGTTGGCCTTGATGAACTCCACCGCCCGGTAGGCGCCGGTCGTCACCGCCTGCGTGGAAGCTCCGGTGAACCAGTAGATGACGGCGCCGCCGCTGATCAGCCCGAGCAGGAACGGAGCGTGCAGCAGCGAGAGCTTGTCGAGATTCTGCGTGAGGCCGGCGGTGAGCAGCACGATGATCGAGAAGATCATTGTGGTGGCGCCCACCACCGCGGTGCCGATCAGCACCGGCTTGGCGGTGGCCTTGAAGGTGTTGCCGGCGCCGTCGTTTTCCTCCAGCAGGTGCTTGGCCGCCTCGAAGTTCACGTCGAAGCCGAAGTCCTTGCGGAGCTGCTGCTTGATGCCGGGGATCGTCTCGATCACCGACAGCTCGAAGACGGACTGGGCGTTGTCGGTCACCGGCCCGTAGGAGTCCACCGCGATCGTGACCGGGCCCATGCCGAGGAAGCCGAAGGCCACCAGGCCGAAGGCGAAGACCGGCGCCGCCGCCATCAGGCTGCCCAGGCCCATGGTGCTCACCCAGAAGGCGATGCCCATCAGCGCGACCATGACGAGCCCGAGCCAGTACGCGCCGAAGTTGCCGGCCACCAGGCCCGAGAGGATGTCGAGCGAGGCGCCCCCCTCGCGGGCGGAGGTGACGACCTCGCGCACGTGGGAGGAGTTCGTCGAGGTGAACACCTTCACCAGCTCGGGGATGATCGCGCCGGCCAGCGTGCCGCAGGTGATCACGGTGGAGAGCTTCCACCACAGCGTGCCGTCGCCCAGGCCGGGGATCATCACCCAGGACGCCGCGTAGGTCAGCACGACCGAGACGATGGAGGTCAGCCACACGAGGCTCGTGAGCGGGGCCTCGAAGCTCATCTTGCTGCTCGAGCCGTATCTCGCCCGCGCGATCGCCTCGTTGACGAGGTACGACACGCCGCTCGCCACGATCATGATGATGCGCATGACGAAGATCCAGACCAGCAGCTGCACCTGCACCAGCTGCTGCGGCACCGCGAGCAGGATGAACGTGATCAGCGCGACCCCGGTGACCCCGTAGGTCTCGAAGCCATCTGCGGTGGGGCCGACCGAGTCGCCCGCGTTGTCGCCGGTGCAGTCGGCGATCACGCCCGGGTTGCGCGCGTCGTCCTCCTTGATGTTGAAGACGATCTTCATCAGGTCGGAGCCGATGTCGGCGATCTTGGTGAAGATGCCGCCCGCGATGCGCAGCGCGGCCGCCCCCAGCGACTCGCCGATGGCGAAGCCGATGAAGCAGGGGCCCGCGTAGTCGCCCGGGATGTAGAGCAGGATGCACAGCATGATGAACAGCTCGACGGAGACCAGCAGCATCCCGATGCTCATGCCCGCCTTGATCGGGATCGCGTAGACCGGGAACGGCTGGCCCTTGAGGCTCGCGAAGGCGGTGCGCGAGTTCGCGAACGTGTTGATGCGGATGCCGAACCACGCGACGCCGTAGCTACCGAGGATGCCGACGACGCTGAAGAGGAGGATGATCACGACCTTCGCCGCGTCGAAGTGCTGCAGGAAGCCGAAGTAGAAGACGATGATCACCGCGATGAACAGCTCGAGGATGGCCAGGAACTTCCCCTGGGTGACCAGGTACGTCTTGCAGGTCTCGTAGATCAGCTCCGAGATGTCCTTCATCGACTGGTGCACCGGCAGGTTCTTCAGCTGCGAGAAGATCACCAGACCGAACCCCAGGCCGAGCAGGCAGATCAGGAGACCCCACTGCAGGAGCATGCGGCCGGTGACGCCCACGAAACGAGCCTGGGCGAGGTCGGGCAGCTTCAGGGAGGCCTCTCCCCCGCCCTGGTGCGCCGCCGCCGGAGCGGACATCGCGGGCGCGGTCGTGGAGGACTGGGCGTGCGCCGCGGGGGGAAGCCCCAGCGCGAGCGCGCCCACGACGAGCAGCACCCAGGCGAGCGGGATTAGCGCGCGCCCGGGCAGGTGCCGAATCGCATCCATAGTCTGCGTCTCCTCGTTGAGTCGGTTGTTCGGTCGATGGTCAGGACGCCTCGGACGGCCGCGAGCCCAACGCGTGTTTATACCCCACGCCGCTCCGCTCCGTCAACGCGTCGCGTTGACCACGGAGCGCCTAGTCTCGCAGGAGGGCCTCGATCGCGTCACGATGGGCCGCGAAGCCGTCGAACACGCGCTCGCCGATCACCACGGTGGGCACGCCGAGCCGGCCCGCGCGGCCGAACAGATCGAGGCTCGCGTCCGGATCCTTGCCGACGTCGCGCACGTCCAGCGCGACGCCGCGCGCCTGGAAGAACGCGAGCGCGGCCTCACCGTCGGCGTTGCCTTCCATCGTGAAGACGAGCACCTTTTTCACGGGGCGTCCACGATATCACCTCACCCTTGACGGTCCAACGTTACGTTTGCTAGCATCCGCGACCGCCATGAATCGAGTCGATCTCGTGGTGACGATGGCCGAGTCCAGCGGATGGACCAAGGCCGCCGCCGATCGGGCGCTGCGCGCGTTCCTCGCCTCGGTGCGAAGCTCGCTCAAGCGGGGCCAGGCCGTGACGCTGGTGGGCTTCGGAACCTTCTCGGTGAGCCGGCGCAAGCCGCGGAAGGGCAAGAACCCGCGCACCGGGCAGCCCATGCACGTGGCCGGCGGGCGGACGCCCCGCTTCAAGCCGTCCCGGGAGCTCAAGCTCGCGGTGCGCTAGGGATTTTCCGTGCCCGGCAAATTCCGCGCGCGGGTAATATAGATGCAGTGCGCGCCATCTCCGCCCTCGCCGTTTGCGCGGCCCTCTGCCTCGCCGCAGCGCCGACCGCAGCCCAGACCAGCAACCAGAGCCCCCGATCGCTCGCGCTGAGCGCGGAATCCGTGCTGCTCCTCGACACCCAGGGCCGCGTGCTCTACGCGAAGAACCCCGGCGAAGACCACGCGCCGGCGAGCCTGGTCAAGCTGATGACCCTCTACCTCGCCTGCGAGGCGATCGAGGCCGGCCGCGCGCAGTGGGAGGACGCGGTGCTGATCAGCCATCGCGCGGCGCTGACGCCGCGCTATCGCATGGGGCTGCGGGCCGGCGAGACGGTGCCGCTGCGGACGCTCCTGGAGGGCGTGGCGATCGCCTCCGCCAACGACGCAGCCACCGCGGTCGCCGAGCACCTGGGCGGCACCGAGGAGGCGTTCGTCACCTCGATGAACGCCAAGGCCGAGGAGCTCGGGCTCGCCCACACGCACTACGCCAACGCCCACGGCCTGCCGGACCCGAACCAGCGCACGACCGCCGAGGACCTCGCCAAGCTGATCGGCCGCCTCCTGGACGACTACCCCTCGTCGCGGCCGCTGCTGGGCGGCGCCACCTTCGTCTACCGAGGTCGGGTGTACAGCCGCCGGATTCCCCTCTTCCAGGATCCGGGCGGCGTCCAGGCGCTCAAGACCGGCTTCACGCGCGAGGCGGGCTACAACCTCGCGGTCTCGGCGTGGAAGTCGGGCCAGCAGTTCCTGCTGATCGTGCTGGGCGCCCAGACGCGCAGCCTCTCGTTCCGCGACGCCAAGACCGTGCTGCGCTACGGCTTCTCCGAGACCGGGCTCGAGTCCGCGCCCGAGCCGGCGCCGCGCCGGCCGACGCGCTCGGCGCCGCCACGGCGCAGCAACCAGCGCGGCTCGCGCGCCGCCGCCGGATCCGCCGCCAGCTGAGATGGCCCCGCCGCGGGCCTTCGTCTTCGACGCCTACGGCACGATCTTCGACGTCCACTCGGTCGTCGAGGCGGCGCAAGCGGTCACCGGCGACCCGCAGGCCCTCTCCAACCTCTGGCGCCAGAAGCAGCTCGAGTATACGTGGCTGCGCTCGCTGATGGGGCGCTACGAGGACTTCTGGGTGGTGACCGGGCAGGCGCTGCGCTTCGCGCTCCGACGGCTCGGGATCTCGGCGAGCCTGGCCGAGATCGAGACCTTGATGAGCGCCTACCTCGCGCTGACCCCGTTTCCGGACGTGGCGCCGGCGCTCCGCGCGCTCCGCGGCTCCCCGCTGGCGATCCTGTCGAACGGATCGCCGCACATGCTCGAGCGCGCGGTGCGCTCGAGCGGCCTCGAGGGCACCTTCGCCCACGTGCTGTCGGTGGACGCGGTCGGCGTCTACAAGCCGTCTCCACGGGTCTACGAGCTGGCGCCGCGGGCGCTGGAGGTGGCGCCGGAGGACATCCTCTTCGTCTCCTCGAACGGCTGGGACGTAGCGGGCGCCGCCGCGTTCGGCTTCCGGACCTGCTGGTGCAACCGGACGAACGCGCCGGCCGAGGAGCTCGAGGCGACCCCGGACTACGAGGTGGACCGACTGGACGCGATTGCCGGGAGGCTAGGACTCTAGCGGATCCGAGGGTCGGCCGCGCGGCTCTGTGCGCCGGAACGTCCTGGGGCGCCGGGCGGGGTCAGGACGCTCCGCGCGCTTCGAACGGGTCTTACCGCTTCGCCAGGCGCTTCCTCTTCACGTAGGCCCAGATCTTCTTGGTCATCTCCGAGGGGCCGATCGGCTTGCCGCCCATGACCGACTCCAGCGTGTCGTCGCAGCCCTTGAAGTTGATGGAGTAGCCGCCAAACGCCGCCTTCTTCTTGGCCATCCTGCATTCCTCCCTCGTTGGGTTATTGGGGGTCCTGCCCGGCGCCCCCGAAACGGCCGAGGGTATTATGGACAAACTCCGAGGGAGAGAAAAGAGAAAAATACAATCCCTAGGGGGTCTCCACGAGGGAGTTACTACCCGGTGGGGGTATACCCCCCGGGGGTCCCCCCCGATCACCGCCGCCCGGCGAACGCGGGCATGACGTCCCGCGCGAACCAGCGAAGCTGCTCCTTGAACTCCGCGGGCGGAATGCCCTCGGCCCAGTGGAGCATGCACTGGTCGAGACCCGGGTA
>Ga0187766_10000864_pt1 | contig 17312 bp, 15 predicted proteins | sample 0216_QUI02_MP05__4_FD_132971 | JGI IMG/M metagenome (GOLD analysis project Ga0187766, IMG submission 132971) | Tropical peat soil microbial communities from peatlands in Department of Meta, Colombia - 0216_QUI02_MP05_20_MG | ecosystem: Environmental > Terrestrial > Soil > Wetlands > Peat ... | reverse complement strand
GGCGGCGGACCCGGTGGCGGGCCTTGATCCGCTGGCGACGATGGTGTTTCACCCAGACCCGCGCCAGGCAGCGCCGATGCTCCGGCCGGCGGCGAACCAGGTAGCGATGGCGGAGGGCCAGGCAGCGGTGGCGAAGCACCGGGCGGAGGAGGGCCGGGCAGCGGAGCACCGGGTGGCGGCACGCCGGACAGCGATGGCTGGGCACCCGCTGGCGGAGGGCCGGGTAGCGGTGGCGTCACGCCGGCATGCAGCGGATCGAGTGTGTAATTCAACCAATACGGGTCTCCCGGTGCCGGTGGCACCTCGGCGCGCAGTTGCCCCCAATGGGTCCCCAACAGTAGCCCTCGCTTGAGCCGCGGAATCGTCAAGTCAAAGTGCGCAAACAGGTTGAAGTAGTCGCCTCGAACCCCTCGGTCGATGAAACTCTGGGGGAACGGAAACGTCGGCGCGTACGCGAGTTCGGTGTCGATATCCGGCCCGAGATCAGCAAGCGCACGGATCGTCGGCTCCAGGTTCTTCAGGTTCTTGACCAGGTCGGCCTGGGAGTCGTTGACAAGCTTGGTGGCGGTGTCGCTGAAGACGCGAAGTTTGTCCAGGGCGGTCGTCAGGCGCGGGCGCTCTCTGATGAGCACGTCCAACGCGGGTGGTATCTTGCGCAGCGCCTGGGTGAGGACGTCGCGCTGCCCGGCGAACGTGGCGGAAAGCAGGTTCAGCGCCTGGATGGACGCGACGATGTTGTCGCGCTGCTGGTCCAGCGTGCCCACGAACTTGTCCAGACGGGTGAGCAGATCACGAACAGTGCCCTCACGCCCGGACAACGCGGCATTGAAATTGTGGATGATCTCGCCGATCTGCCCGAGTCCCCCGCCGTTGACCACCACCGCCAGCGACGACAGGGTTTGCTCTGTCGACGGATAGGTCGACGACCGGTTCAGCGGGATGGTGGCACCCGGTTGCAGCCGTCCGCTCGCGGGCTGGCCGAGCGGCGGATTGAGCTCCAGATGCATCGACCCGAGCAGGCTGGTCTGACCGACGCTGGCCACCGCGTTGGCGGGGACGATAACGTCACGCTTTACCGAAATCTCGACGTCGGCGTGCCAGCCTTTCACCCTCATCGGGCCGACGCTGCCGACCACGACGTCATCGATCATCACTGGCGAATTCGATTCCAGCGTACCGACGTTCGCGATCTCGACGTGGTAGATGTTGGCTCCCGGTCCGCGTCCCACCGCACCGGGCAAGGGTAGTGAGTTCAGGCCGTGGAAGGCGCATCCGCTCGCGCTCAGCACGACGCACGAGCCAATGGCGAGAACCCGCCGGACCGGCACCCAGGCGGTCATGATTGCGGCCCTTCGGCCGGCAGCAGCATGCCCGGCAAGCCCGGTGGCGGTGGTGGTTCCGCCGGTGTCGTCGGCGCTGGCGGCAGCGGCATCGCCGCACCCGGTACCCGCCCCGGCGGCACCGACCCCGGCGGCCCCACGGGATCACCGGGCAGGCCGGTATACGCAGACACCGCGGGCGGGATCTCGGGCGCCCCGGGTTTCGGGCCTTCACCGCCGGGCGCCAGACGCTGCTCGGTGTAGACGATGTTCTCTTGGCGGGCCGACGGCTGCAGGAATGGGGCGATGGGAAACGGCAGATTGTTGTAGTTGAGCAGCCGCAACCCGGGTCCGATGAACAGCGAGCACAGCTTGGCCGATTCGACCGCGGTGACGTTCTCGATGCTGCCGACTTGCGAGCAGCCGGGGATGGGCAACGGCAAGAGCAAACCCGACGCCACGGGATTCGCGAAATCCATTATCCCGAACCCGCCCACGACGGTTCCGGTGTCGGGATTGTAGTCGCTGTAGAAGTTGGCGAGCGCGTTCGGCGCGACGTGCAGAACGTTTTCCAAAGCCATGTGCTGATCGACCAGGGTCTGGGTGACGTTGGCCAACCGTTGGATCTGCTCGCTGGTCTGGTCGCGGGTCCCGGCGATGAATCGCTGCACCTCGCCGACCGCCGTGGATAGGTCGGTCAGCGCCGCGTCCAACTCAGATCGGCTGTCGTTGACCACGCTGGTGAGGGTGGCCAGCCGGTTGTTGAACTGCACGATCTGGATGTTGCTGTCGCGCAGCGCGGTGACAAAGGTCTGCAGATTCTTGATGATGTCGACGATGTTGCCGCTACCGTCGGCGAGGATCCGCCCCACCCCGGACAGTTGGGCCAGCGTCTGCCGCAACTTGTCGCCGTTGCCCTCCAGTGCGTTGGCGGCACTGTCGATGAACCGCGCTACCGACGGCGTCGACACCTTGCTGTTGGGACCCAAATCCGTTGCCAGCCGCATCAACTGGGTTTTCACCTCATCCCACTCGACGGGCACGGCCGTGCGTTCGACCGGTATCACCGCGCCGTCGGGCATGACCGGTCCACTCGACCGGTAGGCGGGAGTGAGCTGGACATAACGCGCCGCCACCAGATTCTGGGCGACGATCACCGCTTTCGCATCCGCCGGAACGGGCACGCCGCGATCGACATTCATCGTCATCTTGGCCTGGGTACCCTGTGGTTGAATCGACTTGATCGCGCCGACCTTGACACCGGAAACCCGCACCTCATCACCCGGGTAGATCGCGGTGGCCGTGGTGAAGTAAGCGGTGATGGTCTTCGGGCGAAAGAACACATCCCGGACGATCAATGCCGCGCCGGCAACGACGAGCCCCGCCAAGGCGATCGCCAGCACGGCCGCCAGCCTGTTGCGCGGGATCATTGTGATCCTCCGATCCTTCCCCCCAACGTACAGCCAGGGCACGGTGGAATACCGTTGTACGGCCAGGGCACCAACGACCGCGGTACCGGCGAAGGGAAGCCAGGACCGCGAGCTGTGTCAAAGGTGCGGAACCCCCAGAGATAGTCGAGGAACGGTTGGAAGAGTTGCGGGATTAAGAAGTTCGGGACGAACGCTTGGTAGTAGAAGCCGCTGGCGACGGCCTCGCCCACCGTGATTTCATATTTCGCAAGAGCCGGCAGCGCTTTGGCGATGTTGTCGCGGTTCTTCTCCAGCATCGCGGTCACCGAATTCAGCTTCTCCAGCGTCGGCGCCAACTTGCTTTCGTTGTCGTGCACCAATCCGGACAGCTGCTTGGCCACCGCCGACGTGTTGGCCAGCAGCTCGACGATCTCCTGCCGGCGAGCCACCAAGACCTGAAGCAAATCGTCGGCGTTGAGGATCAGTTTGTTGACCTGCTGGCTGCGTTCCGAGAGGACTCCGGTGACATCGGCAGCGCTTTTGAACAAGTCGCCCAGGGTCTTGTTGCGGCCGTTGAGGGTTCGCGACAACCGGGTCAGCGCGTCAAAGGTCGGCCCCAATTGCGGCGCGATCTGGTTGAGCGTCGCCGACAGCGTGTCCAGCGACTGGTTGATCGTTTGGGTGTTGGTCGCGGCGGCGTTGGTCGTCAGGTCGCTGACCGCCTCCGTCAATGAATAAGGCGAGGAGGTGCGCGAGACCGGGATGACGTCCATCGGATGCATCGTTCCGTGGCCGGCCGACTCCAAGGTCAGCACCCGCTCGCCCAGCAGTGTGCCGGTGCGGATGTGCGCGGTGGTGTCCGACCCGAGCGGAATGTTGCCCTTCATCGTGAATGTCACGAGAGCATCGCCCTTGCGCAGCGACACACCCGACACGGTGCCGACCTTGACTCCCGAGACCGTCACCGCGTTGCCCACGGCAAGGCCGCCGGCTTCCGAAAACAGCGCCTGGTATCGGACCGACGTCGCCCGCGAGATCAGTTGCTGGGGTGACAATCCGACCAGGATGACCAGCACGGCGAGCACCACGCCGATGAATCCCGCCCGAATGAGGCCAGCTCCGTGATACTTAAGCATCAGGGTTCCTTGCACCTCCCGGCCTCTGACTTAAACCACGGGGCAACCACCGTCCGGCCCTGCAAGTCGGTGCCCCGGATCCACAAGCCGCAGACGTAATACGGGATGGTGCTCCCGAATACACCCAACCGGACCAGCTTGCGGTAGTTCTTCGGCGCCTTCTGTATTGCGGCGTCGAGGCGGTCCTTATCCTGATCGAGCAGCGGGGCCAACCGACTCAGCTGCTCCACCGTGCCCGCCAGCGGCGGCCGCGCGCTGGTCAGCAGATCCGCCAGCGATGCGGTTCCATTGGTCAACGAGTCGATGGCGGCTCCGATGGTGTCGCGGTCGTCCGACAGCCCGGTGACAAGCCGCTCGAGGCGATCGATTGCGCTGGAGAATTTGTCGCCGTCCTTGGCGAGGTAGGCCACCACGGTGTTCAGGTTGTCGATCAGTTGCTGGACCGTTTGGTCATTGTCGGCCAAGGCATTCGAGAACGACGTCGTCTTGGAGAACAACGACTCGAGAGTTCCGCTCTGGCCCTGGAAGACCTGCAGCAGCGCCGACGTCAGCGCATTGACATCTTGCGCATTCAGGCCCTGGATAACGGGTTTCAGCCCGCCGAGCAGCAGGTCGAGGTCGAGCGCTGCCGAGGTGCGGTCCACCGGAATCTGCCCTCCGGCCGGCAGCCGCTTGGTCGATCCCGGGCCGTCGACGAGCTCGAGGTAGCGATCACCGACCAGGTTGAGGTAGCGAACCGCCGCTCTGGTGCCGTCGGTGAGCACGATGTTGCGGTCGGCGTCGAATTTCACCACGACCTTTTTGTCGGGCCGCAGCGAGACGCTGTTGACAGTGCCGACCCGGATACCGGCAACCCGCACCGATTGTCCTGCTTTCAGCCGCGATGCATCAGCGAACACTGCCGAATAGCCGGTTGTCGCACCGGTTCGGTACTGGCCGAAGATGAAGAACAGAAACGCGGTCAGCACCGCCATCACGACGGCGAAGGCCCCGAACTTGATGAGCGTTGCGCGCATTGAGCCCCTCATCCGGGTTGTCCGATCTGAGCGGAGTTGCGCGGTGGGCCCGCGATCGGCCCGTATAGCAACTGTTTGAGGAGGTCAGAGTTGATCAGCAGCTGCTGGTTTCCGTATTCCCACGGGTTGACGCCGACATCGGCGACCACGAACGGCTCATACGAGTCGAAGGGAATCTTCGGAAGGTCCAGGCACTGCGGGCCGCCCGTCGCGGCGACTTTCGGCAAATGCGTCGGATACCGGAAACGTTCGGCGGCCCACGTCAGACTGGCCGATATCGCGATTCCCGGTTCATACAACGGGAAACCCTTCGCTAACACCCCCACCCCGCCGAGACCGCAGTTGAGGGCCTTGTTGTATTGGTTGGTCAGGTCGGTGGTGGGCACCAGCAGATGCAAGACATTGGTTAGTGGTTTGCGGTTGGTGCCGACGACGTCGTTGCCGATGTCGGCCAAACCGATGGCGCTCACCAATAGTGCGTCCAGGTTGCGTTGCTCGTCGACGATCGTCTGGCTGATCCGGGTCGCGTTGTCGGCGGTCTTGACGAGGTCCGGCGCCGCGTCAGCGTAGGCGTTCGCCACCGCGGGTGTCACCGCGATGTCGTGGCTCAGCGCGGGCAGGCTTGGATCCAGCCTCGCCAGAAACGAATCCAGGTCGCTGAGCGCCTGACCGATCTTTGCACCCCGGCCGCTCAGTGCCTGTGCCAAAGCGCCCAGGGTCTCATTGAGCTTCGCCGGGTCGATCTTGGCCAGCACCGACGTGAGTTGCTGAAACACCGTGTTGATTTCGACCATGACGTGTTTGGCGTCGAGCACCTCTCCGGCGCGCAGGCGTTGTAGTGAGGGCTCCGCCGGCGGCACCAGCTCGACGAATTTGGCGCCGAACACCGTCGACGACGTGATATCGACGAGCACGTTGGCCGGAATGAAGTGTAGCTGTGAGGGATACATCGCCAGGTGAAGCGCGGCTTGCCCGTTGGGCAGCGGCTCGATCGAGGCGACCTTGCCCACCTGCACACCGCGCATCTTCACCTTGGCGTCCGGGTTCATCACCAGACCGGCGCGCGGCGACACCACGGTCACCGGCACGGTGTCGGTGAAACCGCCCCGAAACAGCATGGCCGCCACCGCGAAAACCCCAGCGATCAAAACAATGGTCATCAGTCCCGTCAACGGGCGCAGATAGTCCGGAGAGCTCCCCCGGCGGGCGACTGCCCTGAACTGACCGGCGGCTGTGGAGACTTCAGCCCCGCCACCTGGCCTCCGATGCGGCCCGATGCTTCCCGTCACCTAGCCCCCCTCACCCGGACAGGTTGAAGTTGCCGTTGGCACCGTAGATGGATAGCGAGACTAGCAGCGTCACCGATACCACGACGACCAGCGACAGACGCACGGCATTACCGGTCGCAACCCCGACACCCGCGGGTCCGCCTGAGGCGAAGTAGCCGTAGTACGTGTGTATCTGCAGGATCGTGAGCGCCATCAGGACGGCTTGGAGGAACGACCACAACAAGTCGATCGGGTTCAGAAACGTAGCGAAATAGTGGTCATAGAGACCGGCCGACTGCCCGAACAAAAACACGGTGACCCCTCGGCTGGCGATGAAAGAGAGGATGACCGCGATGGCATACAGCGGAGTGATCGCGATCATCCCGGCCACCAGCCGAGTGCTGACCAGATACGAAATGGGCCGGATCGCCATGGATTCCAGCGCATCGATTTCCTCGTTGATCCGCATGGCACCCAATTGCGCGGTCACACCGGCGCCGAAGGTGGCCGCCAAGCCGATGCCGGCGACCACCGGGGCCGAGATTCGCACGTTGATGAAGGCGGCCAGGAACCCCGTCAACGCTTCGATGCCGATATTGCCCAGCGAACTATATCCTTGCACCGCCAGCGTGCCTCCGGCGGCCAGCGTCAAGAAGCCGACGATCACGACGGTGCCGCCGATCATCGCCAGGGTTCCTGCGCCCATGCTGATTTCGGCGATGAGGCGAACGATTTCCCGTCGGTAGTGGATGGCCGCGTACGGTGCGCCGGCAAGCCCCCTCCCGTAAAACAGCGTCTGGTCGCCGATTCGGTTTAGCGTGGCCAGTAGACCGGCGACTGGCCTCTCAAGTTCCCGCGTCAGTCGCGGATACGTGGCTCGCAGTGCCACAAGCAGCCCCCTATTTGGCCGTCATCTGGATGCCGATCGCGGTGACCACCACGTTGACGACGAACAGGGCCATGAACGCGTACACCACGGTTTCGTTCACCGCGTTGCCGACGGCCTTGGCGCCGCCGCCGGTTATTGTCAGGCCGCGGTAACAGGCGACCAATCCGGCGATCAGGCCGAAAAGCGCTGCCTTGACACACGAAATGATCACCTCGGGCACGCCGGTCAGCAACGTGATGCCGGCGGCGAACGCACCAGGGTTGACGTCCTGAACAAACACCGAGAAGGTGTAGCCGCCGAGGATGCCGATGATGACGACCAGGCTGTTCAGCAGCAGGGCCACCAGCCCGGACGCCAGCATCCGCGGCGTCACCAACCGCTGCACCGGGTTTATGCCCAACACCTCCATGGCGTCGATCTCTTCGCGAATCGTGCGCGAACCCAGGTCCGCGCACATCGCGGTGGCACCGGCACCGGCCACGATCAACACCGTCACCAACGGGCCGACCTGGGTGACCGCGCCGAACGCGGCGCCGGCGCCGCTGAGATCCGCGGCCCCCAGTTCACGCAACAGGATGTTGAGCGTAAAGCTGACCAGAACCGTAAACGGGATCGCCACCAACAACGTAGGTGCCAGCGAGACACGAGCGACGAACCAGGCCTGCTCGAGGAACTCGCGCCATTGAAACGGCCGGCGGAACACGAACCGCACCGCGTCGGCCGACATCGCAAACAGTCCCCCGACCGCCTGCATCGGGCCGGAGAGGTCCCGGCCCAAGGTGATGCCCGGAGACCAGCGGTCAGCCCCTCTACTTGCCATCGCTACCCGGCCCTTCCAGAAGCTTGACAGCCGACACGCCTCCGACCCCCACAGCAGGTTGATGCGGATTCGCGGAGCTTATCCGCACTCGTGGCCGGTGCGACGCCAAATGAACCAGATGCGACGCCGACCGACGTAATGCGTACTGCGTCGCTGGCGATCGCACAGGGGCTCTTCCGGTGACTGGCAGGTCGCTCACAGGCGGTACCCCAGTACGGCAGGCAGGCAGCGACGGAAGCGACGTGCAGCATCGAAATCTCCGGGCTATGTGACGGCGCCGGCCGTCTTGAGCTCGATGATGCGGTCCCAGTCGAATCCGAGTTCCATCAAGATCTCGTCGGTTTGTTCGGCGAATCCGGGCGCCGGTCCGGTCTCGGGCGCGGTGACATCGAATTGCACCGGGTTAGCGACCAGCTCGAGTTCGCCCGCCCGCACCATATATTCGTTCGCCCGGATCTGCGCGTCGTTGGCCGCCTGCAAGGTGTCCTGCACCGGAGCCCACTGCCCGGCGAGCGTGGCGAACCGTTCAGTCCACTCGGCCAGCGTCCGTGTCGCGATCACCTTGGTCAGGATTTCCACCGCTTCCGCCGTATTCGTGGCGATCAGCTCGGCGGTAGCAAAACGAGGATCGTCGGCCAGCTCCGGCCTATCGATGTGCCGGCACACATCAGCCCAGAACTTGGTGGGCTGCATCATCACAAAGGAGATATAGCGACCGTCGGATGTCGTATACAGCCCCACCAGTGGGTTGTTGGGCGCACCGTGTACGCCCGGCGGAAGCGCTTCCAGCCGCTGGCCGAGATGCACCGTCAATGCCACGGTATGTCCCATCGACCATAGGCCACTGCCCAGCAGGGAGACATCGACGATCGACGGTTCGCCGGTGCGCTCGCGTTTCAGCAGCGCCGCCGCGATACCCCCAGCGAGGTTGGTGCCGGAGATGGTGTCGCCGTACGCCGGCCCGGGTGGCCCGATCATGCCCTCCATGCCAGTCGGGGTGATGGTGGCGGCGGTTCCGGCCCGGCACCAGAATGCGGTCATGTCGTAGCCGCCTTTGCCGGCTTCTGCGCCTCGCGGACCGAACGCGCTGCCGCGCGCGTAGATGATCTTCGGGTTGACGGCCCGAATGTCGTCGACGTCGATGCCGAACTTTCTCCGGTGTCCCGGCAGGAAGCTGGTCAAAAAGACATCCGAGCGGCGGGCCAGCTCGTAGAGCACTTCCTTGCCTTCCGGCACCGACATATCCAGGCCGATGCTGCGCTTGCCGCGGTTGGCGTGCTCGATGTTGGGGTTGGGGTCACCTTCGACGCGCAACGAACCAGTCTGGCGAAGCCCCCGCTGGGGGTCACCGGTCACCGCGTGCTCGACCTTGACCACGTCGGCGCCCCATTCGGTCAGTACCGCACCCGCCGACGGGACGAACCCGTACATGGCTACTTCGAGGACGCGGATGCCTTCCAATGGCTTCATCCCAGTACCGTCGCAAAGGTCTTGCGCTCCAGGAACTCTTCCAGTCCGGCAACCCCCATCTCTCGGCCCACGCCGGACTGCTTGAAGCCGCCGAACGGGCAGTCCGGCGCGAAGTAGTTGCCGCCGTTGATGGAAAACGACCCAGTTCGGATCCGGCGCGCCACCGCGAGCGCCCGGTCCTGGTCGCCGCTGAAGACCGCACCAGCCAGACCGTAGATCGAGTTGTTGGCAATGCGCACGGCATCGTCGTCGTCGTCGTCAAACGGAATCACCACGAGCACCGGCCCGAAAATCTCCTCCTGCGCGATCTCGCTGTCGGGATCAACATTGGTGAGCAGGGTCGGTGTATAGAAGAAGCCGGGGTCCACTTTCTTGCCGCCGGTGACCAGGGTCGCGCCGGCGGCGATGGCCCGCTGCACCATGCCGTCGACCTTGTCACGCTGGCGCTCGTTGATCAGCGGTCCGATAAAGGTCTTCGGATCGGCCGGGTCGCCATGACGCACCTTGGCGAAGTTCTGCGCGATCAGCTCGACGATTTCGTCGTGGTGTGTCTTCGGCACCAGCAGCCGAGACGTCAGCGCGCACCCCTGGCCGGCGTGGGTGACCATGGAGAAGGCCGCGAACATGCTGGCGCTGGCGAAGTCGGCGTCGTCGAGCATGATCACCGCCGACTTGCCGCCCAATTCAAGGAGGACGCGCTTGACGGTCTCGCTGGCCGCGGCCATGATCTTGCGGCCGGTGGCGGTGGACCCGGTGAAGGTGATCCCGTCGACGTCGGGACTAGTAGTCAGCGCGGCGCCGACGGCCGGATCTGACGAACTCAACACGTTCACCACGCCGGGCGGGATATCAGTGTGGTTGGCGATCAACTCGCCGAGCGCCAGCGTGATCAGCGGCGTGTCCGGTGCGCCCTTGAGCACCACGGTGCATCCGGCGGCCAGCGCCGGCGGCAGCTTGGCCAGCGCGAGCTGATTCAGGTAGTTGTAGGCGATGATGGCGCCCACCACCCCCGCCGCTTCCTTCTCCACCCAGCGGTGATGCCACATGCCACGGGATTCGATCTCGCCGAGGTCCTCGGTCATCGGATAGGTCTTCAACAGGTCGGCGTAGTAACGGACGATGCGGATCGGCTCGTCCAGTTGAGGCCCGTGGGTCAACGCGCGGGTGGCACCGACCTCGGCGATCGTCAGCTCACGCAGCTCGTCGGCATGGTCGACCAATGCCTGGTGCAGCTGGTCAAGACAGCGGATCCGCAACTCGACATCGGTCGGCCAGCTCGTGGTGTCGAATGCCCGCCGCGGCGCCGCGATAGCCGCCTCGGCCTCGGCGAGTCCCGCGTCCGGAGCGTGTCCCAGAACAGCGCCGGTGGCGGGATTGACCGATGGGAATGTCCGGTCAGCGGTGACGAGACGACCGTCGATCAGCAGCCGCCGGTCAACCGCTGCGGTGTCACCGTCACTTGACTCTCTACCACCCGCGATCGTCGCCGCCGTGTCCTGCGATGGCATTCCGGCCTCCTCGACGCGTGGATAATTTCATTCTCATCTTCGGCGAATCTTACATTCGAACGACGAGAATTCAAGAAATTCTCAGGAACCGGATTGGCCCGCTGACCAGCCGCGCAATCGACAAGAAGTTTAGCTCCGCCGCAGGCCGAACATGGTTTCGGAGGAACCTTGCGGGTGGCTCCGGTGTGAGAGTAGGGTTCTCACAATTGGAAGGGAGATTCTTGGTGGTTGAGACGATAGTGCGGGCTGCAACGTGAGGACCGCGGTCGCAACCGGGGGTGGATCCGGCATTGGCCTAGCTGTCGCACATCGGCTACGCGCCGACGGGCATCGCGTCGCCACCATCGACCTCAAACCGTCCGAGACCGATTTCGCCTACACCGCCGACGTGACGGACCGATCCCAGGTGGACGCCGCGCTGTCGGCAATCCGCGACCAACTGGGACCGGTCACCATTCTCGTCAACGCCGCGGGCCTCGACGGCTTCAAGCGGTTCGCCCACATCACGTTCGAGGATTGGCAGCGAATCATTGACGTCAACCTCAACGGCGTTTTCCACACGATTCAGGCGGTGCTGCCCGACATGCTGGCGGCCGGCTGGGGACGGATCGTCAACATTTCGTCCTCAAGCACCCATTCGGGCACCCCGTACATGGCTCATTACGTGGCGGCTAAGTCAGCCGTCAATGGGCTGACCAAGTCGCTGGCGCTGGAGTACGGGCCCAGCGGCATCACCGTCAATGCGGTGCCCCCGGGTTTCATCGACACCCCGATGCTGCGCGCCGCCGCCGAACGCGGCTACCTCGGCGACATCGAGAAGAACATCGCCGCAACCCCGGTCCGCCGCATCGGCAAGCCAGAAGACATCGCGGCGGCGTGTGCCTTTCTGGTGTCCGAAGAGGCGAGCTACATCACCGGGCAGATCTTGGGCGTCAACGGCGGCCGAAACACGTAGGTCGCGAGCAATCGAAAGGAAGACCTATGGGGAACGCAGAGGGCCGCATAAAAGGAAAAGTCGCATTCGTCACCGGGGCCGCGCGGGGCCAGGGCCGCAGCCACGCGGTGCGGTTGGCCGAAGAAGGCGCCGACATCATCGCCGTCGACCTGTGTCGCCACATCGAGACCATCGGATACCCCATGGCCCGCCCAGAGGACCTCGACGAGACCGCCCGGCTCATCGAGAAGACCGGCCGAGGCGTGGTGATCTCCCAGGCTGACGTACGTGAGGCCGCGCAACTGCGCGCGGCACTGGACAACGGTCTCGCCGAGTTCGGCAAGCTCGACATCGTGGTGGCGCAGGCCGGCGTCGCCGGCATGCAAGGCCAGCCACCGCTGCAGGCCTGGTGCGACGTGATGAACACCAACCTGATCGGCACCATCAACGCCATTCAGGTAGCGTTGCCGCACCTCGGTGAGGGTGCCTCGATCATCGCGACCGGATCCACCGCCGCGATGATAGATGTCGCCAAAAAGGACGATCCCGGCGCCGACCCGGGCGGCATGGCGTATCTCTACTCCAAACGGCTGATCGCGGAGTATGTCCATGTTCTGGCGACCGAACTGGCACCGCGCGGAATTCGCGCCAATGTCATTCACCCGACCAACTGCAACACCCCGATGCTGCAGAGCGAGCCGATGTACCGCGCCTTCCGGCCCGACCTGGAACACCCGACCCGAGCGGACGCCGAACCCGTTTTCGGTGTGCAGCAGGCGATGAAGATTCCTTACATCGAGCCTGAGGACATCAGCAACGCCGTGCTGTGGCTGGCCTCCGACGAGGCCAGATATGTCACCGGCGTGCAACTGCGCGTCGACGCCGGCGGGTATCTCAAGTGGTACGACTACCACATCTAAATCCCGAGATTGCTGAGGAACCCGGAGGAACGTCGTGAAAGTTTGGGTCGATCCGCAACGCTGCCAGGGACACACGCTGTGTGCCATGATCGCGCCGGATTCTTTCCAACTCGACGACATCGAAGGGCATTCGTCGGCGGTGTCCGAAGAGGTTCCGCCCGATCAGGAAGATATCGTCCGGGAAGCCGCGCACTCGTGCCCGGAGCAGGCCATCTTCGTCACCGATGACGCCTCGACCGAGCATGAAAAACCAAGGGAGACAATGTCTTGAGCGTCGACGACATCGTCAGCGACAGCGAACGCAAGAAGGACCGGTATCACTTCGACCGGCACAGTCCGGAATATCGGATCCAGTTCGAGAAGATCACCGAGGAAATGCTCGCGAAGTGTCCGTTGGCCTGGAGCGACACCTACGGCGGGCATTGGGTAGCGGCCGGCAGCCGCGAGGTGTTCGAACTCGCTCGCTGCCCACAGGTCTCCAACCATCACGACGTCGCTGGGGAGACGCCCTATAAGGGCATCTCGATCCCATACGCGAAACGTGTGAACGGTGTCCGCGGCGGCATCCTGGAAATGGACGAGCCTGAGCACCGCATCTACCGCAACGTGCTCAACCCGTACCTGTCGCCGGCCGCGGTCAAACGCTGGGAACCGTTCATCGACGAGGTGGCATGCGCGTGCATCGACGAGAATATCGAAAGCGGCCGCATCGACTTCGTCGACGATCTGGCCAACATCGTGCCCGCCGTGCTCACGCTGGCGATGATGGGCATCCCGCTGAAGAAATGGGCGATCTACAGTGAGCCCACCCACGCCGCGGTGTACACACCGGAGGACTCCTCTGAGATCGACCGTGTCATAGCGATGCACCGGCAGATGGGGCTCGACCTGCTCAACAACATGATCGAGATTCGCGAGAATCCGCGACCTGGTCTGGTGAACGCGCTCGTGCAGATGAGGATTGACGGCGAGCCGGCCCCGGATATCGAGATCATGGGCAATTTGGGGTTGATCATCGGCGGCGGTTTTGACACCACGACGGCGCTCACCGCGCATGCGCTGGAATGGCTCTCACAAAATCCGCAACAGCGGGAGCTGCTCAGCGGGGAATGCGACACCCTGCTCGATTCCGCGACCGAGGAGTTCTTACGCTTCTTCACACCCGCGGCCGGCGACGGGCGAACCTTCTCCGACGACGTGGAATTCGACGGCACCCACTTCAATGAGGGCGAACGGCTATGGATCTCCTGGGCAATGGCCAACCGGGATCCCGCGGTATTTCCTGAGCCCAATCGGATCATCATGGACCGCAAAGGTAATCGGCACTTCAGCTTTGGACTTGGCATCCACCGCTGCATCGGCTCCAACGTCGCGCGCACCGTGTTCAAGTCCATGCTGACCGCGGTGCTCGACCGGATGCCCGACTATCGCTGCGACCCCGAAGGCACCGTCCACTACGAAACCATCGGCGTCATCCAGGGCATGCGCAAACTCCCGGCCACCTTCGCACCTGGACGCAGGCAAAGTGCCGGCCTGGACGAAACCCTCGACAAACTCCAACGCATCTGCAACGAGCAGGAACTCGCCCGACCCATCACCGAACGCAAAGAGCGCGCCGTCATCGACTGAACGGCGCTCCATTGTGGAGCTGGCGTCACGCTCAGCGTCGCGCGTGACGCCAGCTCCACGCTCGTCAGCTGGTGGGCAGGCCGAGCACTCGCTGGGCGATGATATTGCGGTGAATCTCCGAGGTGCCCCCGGCGATGGTGCCCGAGAAGCTGCGGGCGTAGCGCTCGAACCAGCTGGCGAAGTAGTGGTCCAGGTTCATCGGCGCGTATGGCCCCGTCAGAGCAGGGTGAATCAGCCCGTAGGATCCCGCGGCGGACAACGCATGTTCGCAGGCGCTTCGTTCGGCTTCGGAGCCGAGCAGCTTGAGCACCGAGAGTGCCGGCACGTCTTCTTCGCCGCGTGCGGCGCGGGCCAGCGCCACCGAGCCGAGCAGCCGCAGGGCGTGATGGTCCATGACCAACGTGGCATAGTGGTCGCGGTCGAGCGCGGTGGTGGGATGAAAATCGGCGATGAGGTTGTGCAGCCGATCGGCGAAACCCAGCCACATCATCGTGCGCTCGTGCCCCAGCGAGCCGTTGGCCACCCGCCAGCCCTGGTTGAGCGGGCCGACCAGGTTTTCGGCCGGCACCCGCACATCGGTGAAGAACACCTCGTTGAAATCCAGATCGTCACGGCTGCAGATGGACGGGAACGGCCGGCACACCACCCCCGGCGTGTCGGTAGGAATCAGCAATGCACTGATGCCCTTGTGTTTTGGCGCATCCGGATCGGTGCGCACAAACGTCAGCAACACGTCGGCATCATGCGCCCCCGACGTCCACACCTTCTGTCCGTTGACCACGAAATGGTCGCCGTCGCGCACCGCGCGGGTACGCAGTGACGCCAGATCGGAGCCGGCACTCGGCTCGCTCATCCCCAGCGACGCGGTGATCTCGGCGCGCAGAATCGGCACCGCCCACCGGTGTTTTTGTTCGTCGGTGCCGAACGACAACAGCGACGCCGCAACGATATTCACTCCCTGCGGGTTGAAGCTGTGGTAGATCCGCCGCCGGCACAGTTCCTCGAGGTGGACGAACTGCTGCAATACGGTGGCGTTGCGCCCGCCGAACTCCGGGGGTTGACCGGGCAGCAGCCAACCGTTGTCGAACAGCAGCCGCTGCCAGCGACGCGCCCAAGCCGGCATATGAGAAACCGACCGGGGACGCTCCAGGGTTTCGCTCGCGGGCGGCAGATGCTCGTCGAGGAAGGCCACGAATTCCGCGCGGAACGCCTCGACGTCGGCATCAAAAGTCAGCTGCACGGTAGTCCTCCGCGATCATCGCCCGATGTTCGGCGGCGCCGCCGAGCATGAGCTCGCCCGCCTTGGCTCGTTTGAGCGCAAATTGCAGGTCGTTCTCCCAGGTGAATCCCATTGCGCCGAACAGCTGCAGGCCGTGGCGAAACACCAGCGACTGGCACTCCCCCGCCGATGCCTTCGCCATCGCGGCCGCCAGCCGCCGCCGCGGGTCATCCGCGGCAATCGTCAACGCCGCGAAATAGCACAGGGCACGGGCGCGTTCGATTGCCACGTGCATGTCGGCGGCCTTGTGCTGGACAGCCTGAAACGACCCGATCGGTACCCCGAATTGATGGCGGCTGCGGACATGGTCGAGGACCATGTCCAGGATGCGCTGGCAGGCGCCGACCATCGTGATGGCCATTCCGGTCAGGGCAACATGGTGAGAGCGCTCCGCGTCAACGCCGACCCGGAAATTGTCGGGTACCCGGACACCGGAGAAGGACACGTCGGCGACATGCAGCACCGGGTCGAACACCGCAGCGCGCCGTGCGGAGACCTCACCAGCGCTGACGACGAACACGCCTGCCGGGGTCACCACCGCCAGCCGGTCGGCACGATCGCCGTCGAGAACATCGCGAGCCGTGCCGTCCAGTACCCAGCCATCGGCATCCCGGTGCGCCGATACCCCGCTGTACACGGCGCTACCCGACCCGTGCGGATCGAACCGGTCCACCGCCAGCGGCGCGAACTGGGTCATCGTCGCTAAGAAGGGGGTGGGATCGGTGGCCCGGCCCAGCTCTTCCAACACGATCGCCAGCTCCACCGCACTGGCCGGGTCGTTCAGCTCCGTCCAGCCGAGATCCACATACGACTTCCATAACGGGCTGGGGTCGACACCGTCCTCCGCCACACTCCGTACCAACGCGGGCGGGCATTGCTTGGTGACGACGTCGCGCACGGTGTCCTGCCACAGCCGCTGATCAACATCGAACTCCAAAAGCATCCGGGCCGCCTCCTCGCGCCATCACCAACACGAGGAGAATAGCATTCTCGAATTAGCACAGTCGCAATCTCGTGCTTGGAGCTTGGTGGCGCCGCAGCGCTGCGCCCGGCGTCCGGCCGACACTCGCCGCTCACGGCAACAGCAATGGGTGATATCGAGTGCAATGGTGCGCAACGAACCCTGCACCGCACCACAATTCAAGGCGAGAAGCCCTGGTTTTGAAGGGAGAAGACCGTTGGATCAGCAAAGGTACGACAAAGGACTTCAAATACGTTCCGCTGTACTGGGCGAGGCGTATGCCAACAAAGCACTGACTGACGCAGACGACTTCACCAAGCCCCTTCAAGACCTCGTCACGGAGTACTGCTGGGGTGCGGTGTGGGGCCGCGACGGGCTCACGCTCAAGACTCGCAGCATGCTCAATTTGGCCATGATCTCGGCGCTTAACCGGCCGGATGAACTGCGGACACATGTCAAGGCGGCACTGACCAACGGCGTCAGTCGCGACGAGATCCGCGAAATCTTCCTGCAGGTTGCCATCTACGCCGGCGTGCCGGCGGCGGTCGACAGCTTCCGCATCGCCTGCGAAACATTCACCGAACTGGGCCAGAACTAGGCAGCTTGTGATGGAGATCGGATTTATCGGCTTGGGCAACATGGGTTTTCCCATGGCGCGGCGCCTACTCCAAGGAAATCACCACGTCGTCGCCTTCGACACCCGCGTCGAAGTCCTTGAGCGCGTCGTCGCCCTCGGGGCACAGGCCGCGTCATC